>Ga0126312_10002690_pt1 | contig 11896 bp, 11 predicted proteins | sample Plot104A_FD_92537 | JGI IMG/M metagenome (GOLD analysis project Ga0126312, IMG submission 92537) | Serpentine soil microbial communities from UC McLaughlin Reserve, CA, USA - Plot104A | ecosystem: Environmental > Terrestrial > Soil > Grasslands | place: USA: UC McLaughlin Reserve, Lake County... | reverse complement strand
TGGCCGCGCGGAAGGCGAGGACGCGTCGACGATGGCCTACAAGGTCGGCGAGACCGGCGAGTACGAGCCGGTCGATGTCGAGGAGGAGGTCGACAAGGCCGGCGCTGCCTTCGTCATTCGCTCCGGCGGCGGGCGCGCGGGGGAGAGCTTCGCGGTCGACAGCGATCGCATGAGCATCGGCCGGACTCCCGACGCCGCCGTGTTCCTCGACGACGTCACCGTCTCCCGCAACCACGCCCTGATCGTCCGGCGCCAGGACGGCCTGTACATCGACGACCTGGGGTCCCTCAACGGGACCTACGTGAACCGGCGGCGGATCGAGTCCCACCGGCTGGACGACGGCGACGAGATCCAGATCGGCAAGTACAAGCTGAGCTACCTGGAGCGCTGAGATGGCGATCGCGACTGCCGAGGAAGGAACCAAGGGCCGCAGGGAGGCCGGCCGCCGCCGGTCACCCGACGACGCGCCTTCGCGCCCGCGCAAGGCGCTGACGATCGGCGCCGTGGCCAAGATCCTGAGCCAGGAATTCGAAGACATCTCGATCTCCAAGATCAGGTACCTCGAGGACCAGAAGCTCCTGGCGCCGCGGCGCACGCCCGGTGGCTATCGCCTCTATAGCCAGGCGGACGTCGAGCGTCTGCGCGCCATCCTCCGGATGCAGCGAGACGAGTTCCTACCGCTGCGGGTCATCAGGCAGGAGCTCGCCAGCGGTGAGTTCAGCGGACCGCGTCGCGGCAGCGAGGCGGCGGCGACCCGGCGCGCGGCGTCGGTCGATGCCGCGGTTTCGACGCTCACGCTCGAGGAGATCCTGGACGAGGCCGGCGTTCCGGAGAACCTCATCCGCGAGCTCCAGGAGTTCGGCATCGTCCAGCCAGAGCGCCGCGACGGGCGCGTGGTCTACGACGAGACGGATCTCGAGATCGTGCGCGCGGCCGCGGAGCTCTCGCGCTTCGGCGTGGCGGGCAGGAACCTGCGCGTCTTCAGGAGCTCGGCCGACCGCGAGGCGGCGCTGCTTCAGCAGATCGTTGGTCCGGCGCTTCGTTCCAGAAGCCAGGCCAGGCGCAGGGAGGCGATCGAGAACCTCGAAAGCCTCGCGGCGGTGTGCGGGCACCTGAAGCATCTGCTTCTGGTGCGCGACCTACGACGCATCAAGGGCGACTGAGGGCTTGCAAAGCTTCGACTGGCGGTGTCCTCGGTCGGGCGCCTCGCCAACGTAGGTTTCAAATACGCTCGCTTGGGCGCCCGACCTGTGATCCAGGGCCAGACTCGCTTTTCGGGCCTCAGAATGCCTCGCGTCACGCGCATGAGAACTATTGCCGCGCCCAGAGAGCGGGTCTGGGAGCTCGTGTCGGATCCGCACCACCTGCCACGTTGGTGGCCCCGCGCAGTGCGGGTCGAGGACGTGCGGCAGATGGGAAGTGGCAAACGGTCGCGATGGACCACCGTGCTCGGGACGGAGCGCGGGAAGGGCGTGCGGGCGGACTTTCGATGCACGAGCGCCGCGACGGCGGAGCGCTACGTGTGGGAGCAGGATCTCGAGGGGACCCCGTTCGAGCGGATCCTCCGCTACTCCCGGCTCGAGATCCTGCTCCAGGGCGGGGCGGGTGAGGGAACGTCGGTGCGGCTGGCGTCCAGCGAGCGCCTGAAGGGACTGTCGCGCCTGGGTTCGCCGATGATGCGGATGGCCACCAGGCGAAGACTCGACGAGGCGCTCGACGGCATCGAGCGAGCGGTGGGGGAGGCGTGAGCATCGCGCGTTCGGCCGGCCCGATGAAGTGGTACGGGTGGGGCGATCCCGAGCGCCGCCTCGAGCTCGGCGCGGACGCCATCGCGATGCTCCGCTCCGAGATGGGAGAGGTCCAGCCCGGCGCCCGGACCTCGCTCGAGTCCGTCGTCGTGCCCGCACCCCGCCCACTGCCCTCGGCGCTCGCCGAGGCGGTCGGACCGGCCGCTGTGCTGACGGGTCATGAGCATCGGGTTCGCCGGGCGGCGGGCCGCGGCTATCCGGACCTGGTGCGCCTGCGGGCCGGAAGGCTCGCTGACGCTCCCGACGCCGTCGTCTTGCCCGGCAATTCGGCCGAGGTGGCACGTGTGCTCGAGCTCTGTGGGCGCGAGGGCATCGGCGTCGTACCGTTCGGGGGCGGGACCAGCGCGGTGGGCGGGGTCGAGCCCGTACGAGGGGCGTTCGAGCGGCTGATCACCCTGGACCTGCGCCGACTGCACGGCGTCGAGGTTGATCGAACCTCGATGACGGCTACGCTCGGCCCGGGGCTCCGCGGTTCAGAGGCGGAGGATGCGCTGGCGGCTCAGGGGTTTACGCTCGGCCACTTCCCGCAGTCGTTCGAGTACGCGACGATCGGTGGGTTCGCGGCCGCGCGCTCGGCCGGCCAGGCCTCGAGCGGGTACGGTCGCTTCGACGAGCTCGTGACCGCCATCGAGCTCACCGCGCCCGCGGGGGAGCTCCGAACGCTGGAGACCCCACACAGCGCTGCCGGCCCGGCATTGCGGGAGCTTGTGCTTGGTTCCGAGGGGTTGCTGGGGGTGATCACCCGGGTCACGGCGAGGGTGCGACGGCAGCCGGAGCGGCGCCGCTACGAGGCGTGGATGGCGGCGGACTTCGCCGCCGCCGCCGACGTCGTCCGTTCGCTCGCGCAGTCGGGCAACCTGCCGGACGTCATCCGCGTCTCGGATGAGGCCGAGACGCGCACGTCTGTGGCCATGTCGGGCACCAGCGGAGGCAAGCGAGCGCTCCTGGGTGCCTACCTGCGGCTGCGCAGACGCGACCACGGGTGTCTTCTCATCTGTGGCTGGGAAGGCGAAGCCGAGGCCGTCGAGCGGCGGCGGTCGCTCGCCACGCGATTGCTCCGCTCGGGCGGTGCCGCCGCCCTGGGAGGCGCGCCGGGGAGGGCGTGGGAGCGCGCCCGCTACGACGGGCCCTACCTGCGCGACGAGCTCCTCGACCTCGGCTACATGGCGGAGACCCTCGAGACCGCGCATACCTGGAGCCGGCTCGGAGCGCTGTACGACGAGGTCAGGGCGGCTATCGGGGCGTCCTTAGCGGTCCAGAGGACGCACGGGATCGTGATGTGCCACCTCTCCCACGCCTACCGCGATGGGGCCTCGCTCTACTTCACCTTCATCGCCCCGCGGCGTCCCGGCGCCGAGCTCGAGCAGTGGCACATGGCCAAGGTCGCGGCGTCAAAGGCGGTCGTGGAGACCGGCGGGACGATCACCCATCACCACGGCGTGGGCCGCGACCACGTTCCCTACCTGCGTGCGGAGATCGGCGAACTGGGCATCGACGCGCTGCGGGCGGTCAAGGAGAGGCTCGACCCCAAGGGGATCATGAACCCTGGGAAGCTGCTGCCGTAGCGCTACGGCTGGGACTGGTTCGCGCCCAGGACGAGCCAGATGATGTAACTCTCGCCGCTCGGGGGCTGCTCGAGGCCGTCGAGCTTGACCTGGAAGAACGGCTGTTTGTTCGACACGCCGAGCGCTGCGGTGCCGGAGCCCTTGATGCCCTTGCCCGCCGAAAGCCTGATCGGAAACTCGTTGCCCTTTTTCGCACCGATCACGCCGATGAAGACCGTCTTTCCTTCGACGTCGAGGATCGCCTGCTGGTTCTGCACGGCCTTCTGGATCGACTGCCCGACGACCTTGTCCTTCGCGAGCGTGATCGCCACCGCCTGCACCTGCGGCAGGATCGGCTGCACGGCGTCCGGGATCGGGATCGAGTCCTCGAATGAGCCGGAGCTCGAGACCGTCACCGGCGTCAGCGGATAGCCCTGAACCTTCCCGGAGACGTTGTTCGAGGAGGTCGTGGTCGTAGCCGAAGTCGTCGTGGCAGAGTCTGCGCTGTCGCCGCTGAAGACGCCGGCGATGGCGAGCACTCCGACGGCGACCAGCACCGCGGCGCAGCCCGCGACCACGATCCCCTGCGTCTGCCGCCGGGTGAGCGTCGTGCGCCGAGTTGGCGGCTCGCCTGCCTTGGCCGCCCGATCCTTCTGTGCGGGCATCAAACTCCTCAGTGGCCCCGGGAAGCGCTCGCGACTGGCTCGCCGCGGGCGCGGCCGGCGCTCCTCGCCGGGGAGCCGGGGAAGCTCCGCCTCGGGAGCGATCAGGCGAAGCTTCTGAGCGAGCTCGGCGACGAGCTCGAGATCTCCCGGATCATCCTTCAGTTGACGGACGGCGTCGGCGCGGTCGATAGGGTCGGCCTGGCCGAGCACGTAGTCCGTGAGGGCCACATTTCGGTCGGGGTCGGCGCCCGCTAGCTCCTTCAGCGCCGTCCGGGCTCGGGCACGGACCTCGTCCGACTCGACGCCCAGGATCGATGCCAGATCGTCGTAGCTCTGGCCGCGTTCGAGCAGGAGCTGGAGCATGGCCTTCTGGTCCGCCGTAAGAGGCACATCCGGAAGCCTAGGGAGTCGGATGGGTGGGCGGTGCACGTGAGGTGGCCAGGCCCCTCGTGGGCGTAAGTAACTTGTCGCCGTGGTCGCTCGGCTGGTCGATCTCGCCGTGAGGCGCCCGTGGGCTCTGCTGGTCGGGAATCTGGTCTTCCTCGCCGCGTCCATGACGCTCGCGATCGCCGCTACCAACGGTCTGTCCATCGGGTCGCTCGCGCCCGCCGGCTCGGCGGGGGGCGAACCGGATCTGATCGTTGCCACCACCGGGCGCGTGCCCGTGGACTCCGGCGTCTACCGCGTCGCGCTGCGGGTGATCTCCTCCCAGGTGCGATCGGACGCCGCCGTCGCGCAGGTGCGCCAGGGCTCGGTGTCGGCGAATGGACGGTCGACCGCGCTACTCGTCTCGCTCGTGGGACTGGACGCGTCGGAGCAGCAGGACGCGGTCGAGCGGATCGAGGAAGGAATCGATCCCGGCCCGGTTCGCGTTTCATATGGGGGGCAGGTGGCGACACTCCTCGACGCTCGCCACGAGGTCGCCCTTGACTTTTGGAAGCTCGAGCTGCTGGCGCTGCCCTTGGTGGCATTGATCATGGCGGTGGCCATGGGGCCGCGGCTCGCGGTTGCGCCCATCATCTCCGCGGCCACCGCGATCGCGGGCGCCCTGGCGGGGCTGGTGATCCTCGGGCTGGTGACGGACGCCTCACTGCTGGGCATCGCCCCGGCGGCGGTGGTCGGCCTCGTGCTCGGGGTCGAGGCTCCCTGCGCCCTGTTCTCGCGGTTTCGCGACGAGTCAACGCGGGCGCCCCGCGGGGAGGCGATCCATCGCGCCGTCAGCGCCGCTGCCGAGGTCGCGGTCCCCGTGGGCGTGGCCGCATCGCTCGTCCCCGTGGGCTTGCTGGCAACGAGCCTGGATCAGGCCTCCTCGATGATCGTGGGCTGCGCGCTCGCGGTGGCGCTTGCCCTCCTGTCGAGCCTCGTCTGCGCGCCCGCGGCGATCTCCTTGGCCCACGACGACCGCCATGCCACGGGGGATGCGCCCGTTGCCTCGTGGCTAGCGCGGCGCCCGGCCGGACTGACGCGACTACTCGCGAGGTCGGGCCACCGAACGGCGCTGTCGCTCCTGATCGCCACGATCCTGATGCTCGCCGCGAGCGTCCCGCTTCTGCATGGCCAAGGCGTCCCGTTCTCGGCGGCGGATCTGCCCGGGGACTCGCCTGCGAGCATGGCCGCCAGCCTGGCGGGCGTCGGCAAGAGCGGTGGGGGAGGGGGCTCGCTCTTCGAGGATCTCCCGCTCGCTGCGGGGGTGTCGGCAGCGGCGCTGGCCGTCGTCCTCGAGATCTGGTTCAGGTCTCGCCGGGTGACGATCCCGCTCGCGGTGGCGAGCCTGCTGCCGGCTGCCGCGGCGTGCGGATTGTGCGTGCTGGTGTTCCAGGACGGGCATCTCGCCGGAGCGATCAACCAGGAGACTCGGGGTGCCCTGGACACGGGAGCGGTGGCGGCGCTGCTGGCCGGGCTGGCGTCGGTTTCGGCGGCGCGCTCGGTGACCGTGCTCCAGGCGTCTCGTGACGCAAGATCGCCTGGCGGGGAATCGAGCTGGGCCGCCGGGTCGGCCGCGTCCCTGGTACTGCCGGGCGCGATCGTGGCCACGCTGATCGGTGCCGCGGCAACCGGGGTGCTGGCCGGGGCCAGCCTGTATGCGGCGCGAGAGTTCGGGCTCGGGGTTGCGGTGGGACTCCTCATCGACCTGGTGCTTCTCAGGTCTTCGCTCATCGCGGCGCTTACCAGGAGGGAGCCGGGTTAGGCTGGCGCGAATGGAAGCTCGCACGCCGGGTCGCGATGGCCTCGGGGACCTGATCGGGCTGGAGTACCTGGAGACGGGCCCCGAGGAAGTGCGCGCCCGCCTGGGCGTCACCGACGACATCCGCCAGCCGGTGGGTCTGGTTCACGGCGGGGTCTTCGCCGCCATGGCGGAGAGCATGTGTTCCGCCGCCACCTGGCTGGGGGTCAGGGAGGATGGCATGGCGGCCATGGGTCAGTCGAACAACGCGACCTTCATTCGCGCGATCACCGAGGGCCACGTGAACGCCCTCGCCCGCCCTCGTCATCGGGGCCGCACGACATGGGTCTGGGACGTCGAGATCACCGACGACGACGATCGCCTCTGTGCCCTGGTGCGAATGACCGTGGCGGTGCGCCCCGTCCGCTAGTCCCGCAGGGTTCTCCAGGGTCTTGTCCGGCTCCCCGCTGGCGTTGACTGCGATTGCGGCGGGAGGTAGTTTCGGTCAGCCAGGCTGGAAACACGAAGCGAAGGAGACGACCAGATGCCCAAGGTCTCGAAGGACAGCGCCACGGGAGGTGGCGAGTTCGGGCCGGTGGTCGACCGTTCCGAGGAGCTCGAGGACTACACCGTGAACTTCACGTCATTTCACGAGGACGTCGATGCGACGCCGCTGATGAAGGGGCTCCCGGGCGATCGCTGCCAGTGCCCGCACTGGGGCTACGTGCTGGAGGGGAAGGTGACCTTTCGATACGCCGATCGCGAAGAGGTCTTTTCCGCCGGCGACGCTTTCTACACGCCGCCCGGCCACGTTCCGGTGAAGCACGAGCCCGGCACCGAGCTCGTGTTCTTCAGTCCCGCCGAGGAGCTCAAGAAGACGGAGTCCGTCATGATGAAGAACATGGAGGCCATGCAGGCGGGCTGAACGGCCACACTGCGAGGCGCGCCCGAGGCCGCTCAGGTTCGAGTCTTGCCCTGACGCAGCATCTCGAGAGCCTGGGCAACGCGCCGGTTACGAGTCTCGTCGCGCTTGGCCTCCGCGATGCACCGGGCGTACTCCTTGCGATGCGTGTAGGAGAGCCGGTCAAAGGCGGCGCGCGCCGCGGGGTCCTCAGCGAGGGCGTCGGTGAGCGCTTGGGGCACCTCGACCTCGCGTGGGGCGGTGTCGAGCTCGAGCCTGACGTCGACCGTGTCGCCGGCCTCGACGCCCGCTTTCTGGCGCACCGCGCGATTCAGGCCCAGCAGGAACTCGCCGCGCATGCGGGTAACGGTGGTGCGCCAGGTGTAGCCGTTGACGGTGGCGACGACGGGAAAGCGCCTGGCGCCCTCGCCCACCGCTGCCACGTTCTCGTCATCCAGCACGACCGCGGCCGCCGGGCCGCGCGGCACGAGCGTGGCGGTAAAGCCGACCGAACCCATATGGCAAATTTTCGCAAGTGGATGAATAGACGGACCGGGCGACCGGAGCTATCCCCGAAACCGGTTCGTGATCGGCAGCCTGCGATCGCGCCCGAAGGCCTTCGGCGTGATTCGGATGCCTGGGGGTGCCTGTCGCCGCTTGTACTCGGATCGATCGACCATCGTGATCACCTCGTCCACCAGCTCCGGATCGAGCCCGTCGCCGACGATCTCGTCACGGCCACGGTCCTCCTCGACGTAGGCGACCAGAATGCGGTCGAGCACTTCGTAGGGGGGGAGTGCGTCCTCGTCGCGCTGGTCGGGCCGAAGCTCCGCAGAGGGAGGTCGCTCCAGGATCGACTCGGGGACCAGGGCGCTGTCGGCGCGGGCGTTCCGGTATCGGACCAGCCGGTAGACCAGCGTCTTAGGGACGTCCTTGATCACGGCGAAACCGCCAGCCATGTCCCCGTAGAGGGTCGCGTAACCCACTGACATCTCGCTCTTGTTGCCTGTCGTGAGGACCAGCCATCCGGATTGGTTGGAGAGCGCCATCATCAGGTTGCCGCGAATCCGCGCCTGGATGTTCTCGGCGGCGAGCTCGGTTCCGGGACCGCCCGTCTCCAGCTCCCGCGCCGACTCCGCGCCGGGATGAGCGGTCTCGCCGTCATCTTCGGACGATGCGGCCCCCGTTCCCATCAGCTCCTCGTAGGCCCGCATCCCCGCCTCGATCGGGATCTCCACCAGCTCGGCGCCGACGCTGTGAACGATGGCCCGGGCGTCTTCCTGGGTCTCGGCGCTCGAGTGCGGAGATGGCATCACGACGCCGGTCACCGCCTCGGGTCCCAGGGCGTCGGCGGCGATCAGCAGGACCAGGGCGGAGTCGATGCCTCCCGAGACCGCCACCAACACCCGCTCGAACCGATTCTTTCCCACGTAGTCGCGAAGGCCCAGCGTGAGCGCCTCATAGACTTCGGCGTCGGGCTCCAGCGGGTCGGCGAGGGGACACTGAACGGGCTCCGGCGGATGCCGAAGGTCGAAGCTCGCGGTCACCGGTGCGGACACAGACCCGTCCGGCGCCATAGGGTTGGCGGGCACGTCGACCTCGCACACCACGAGCTCCTCTTCGAACTGGCGGGCGCGCGCGACCGTCCGGCCGTCGTCCGAGACCACGACACTGTGGCCGTCGAACACGAGCTCGTCCTGAGCGCCCACCAGGTTGCACATCGCAAACGCCGCGCCGGTCTCGCGGGCCCGATCGCAGATCATCTCCTCGCGGGCGATTCCCTTTCCGCGGTGATAGGGCGACGCCGACGGGTTGACGATCAGGCCTGCACCGGCGAGGGCCTCTACCGACGCCGGCGGCCCCGGATACCAGATGTCCTCGCAGACCGTCAAGCCCACCTTGACGCCGTCCACCTCGATCAGCGCGGGGGTATCACCCGGCTCGAAGTAGCGCCGCTCGTCGAAGACGCTGTAGTTGGGCAGGAGCACCTTCCGGTACGTGGCCCGCACCGCGCCGTCGGCGACCACCGCCGCCGAGTTGTACGTGGATCCCTCGCGCTCGGGAAAGCCAACGAGCGCAACGATCCCCTCGACATCGGCCGCGAGCCCATCCAGCGCCCGCTCGGCCGCGTCGAGGAAGTGCGGCTTCAGCCAAAGATCCTCCGCCGGATAACCGGTGATCGTCAGCTCGGGGAAGACGACGAGCTGGGCACCGGCCTCCCGCGCCCGGCCGATCCACTCGCTGACGAGACTGGCATTTCCATCGATGTCGCCGACGGTCGTGTTCATCTGGGCGAGGGCGACCCGCAGCGTGCGATGTTCGTTGGTCACGTCATCAGTATTGCCGGATAGGCGACGGATCAGGCGCGGCGGCGGGCGCCGAGCCCGGTGACGGCCGTCACCCGATAGATCTGACCGGTCAGTGCCTGGGCGATCGTCAAGGAGCGGCCGAGGTTGCTTGCCGGCGCGGCCGAAGGGGAGCGCTCAGCCGGTGGTGTCGCCCAGCAGGCGCTCGACCACCAGGACGTCCTTCCACTCGCCCTCGAGCCGGCCATGCCGCCGATGGACGCCAACCTCCCGCCAGCCACATGCCTTGACGAGCGCGATGCTCGGCGTGTTGGACGTGAAGATCTTCCCCACCAGCTTGTAGTAGCCGCGCCGCTCAGCGGCATCGGCAACAGCCTCCATCAGCGCTCGTCCGGCGCCGGAGCGCCGGGCGTCGCGATCCACGTACAGCGTCGCCTCGCCAATCCCGGCGTAGTAGTGGCTGGCGTCGTCGTAGGGGCCGACCTTCACGAAGGCGACCACCTCGCCGTCGCGCTCGGCGACGAGCACCAGGGCACCCCCTTCGATCAACTCGGCCAGCTCGCCGGCTGACTTGGTCCGGGTCTCGAACGTCGCCACGCGCTCGGCGACCCCGTCGTTGTAGATGCGCGCCATCTCAATGGCGTCGGTGGGAGCCGCCGGGCGAATGGCGTGCGTGGCTGGGGGCGTAGCCATTGGATGGTCGTATTACCACCTCAGGCAGGCACCCTCCCAGATGAACCTCACATGGATCCCCTGAGTCCGCTGGCAGAACCGAATGCCTAACTTCAGGAATCCGGACAGATCCTGGCCGCAGTGCCCGGTAGCCTCGCCGCGCGGTTCGACGCGCCGTAGCGATGAACCCGGCCGGCGGTGAGGGTCTTAACTCCCAACGAGCTTGTGGCAAGCTCAGAATGGACCCATTCTGAAACACGCACACACCAGATGAGGACCGAAGACACCCCACCGCGATCCGGGTCGGCGATCAGCCTGCGCAGCTTCGTGAAGCGATTCGGCCCGATCACCGCCGTCGACGGTCTGGACCTCGACGTCCCCTACGGGACGTGCGTCGGCCTGCTCGGCCCGAATGGCGCTGGCAAGTCGACGACGATGAAGGCTCTGACCGCGCAGGTGATGGCCGACGAGGGCGAGCTTGAGGTGCTCGGTTACCGGCTCCCCGACGACTCGAAGCAGGCGCGGGCCGAGATGGGGGTCGTCCCGCAGCTCGACAACCTCGACGTCTCGCTGACGGTGGAGCAGAACCTGCGGGTCTTCGCGCATCTTTACCGAGTGCCGGCGGCCGGCCGCAAGGCGGCGGTCGAGCGCGCGCTCGAGATCGCGATCCTCACCGACCGGCGCACCGCCAAGGTCGGCGAGCTCTCCGGCGGCATGCGGCGCCGGCTCCTCATCGCCCGAGCCCTCATCCACCAGCCCCGGCTCCTCCTCCTCGACGAGCCGACCGTCGGGCTCGACCCTCAGGTTCGCCAGGGCCTCTGGGCGCTGATTGACGCGATGCGCGCGGAGGGCGTCTCGATCCTGATGAGCACCCACTACATAGAGGAGGCCGAGCGCCTCTGCGACCAGGTGACGATCATGTCCCTCGGCAGGGCGGTCGCGGTAGGCTCGCCGCGGCAGCTCATCGCCGAGCACGCCGGAACGGAGGCGCTGGAGGTTTATGGTCCGCCGCCGCGACTGGCCGAGGTCGAGCGTCACGCCCGGCAGCGCGGCTGGGCGACGCGGCGGACCGGCACCTCGATCTCGATCCTCCACTCCAACGGCACCGCCGAGCTCGATGGGGTGCGCCGGGTGACGAACCTCGAGGACGTCTTCGTCCTCCTTACCGGCGAGGAGATCAGCTGATGGCGGTCCCTCCTGTTCGCCGCCGCCTGCACCGCCTCGAGCCGACCGCGCTTCAGGGGGTGATGGTGCGCGAGATCGTCAACTTCTCCTCGTTCTGGCGCTCCTCGACGTTCTCGTCGACCGTCGATCCCACCATCTACCTGCTGGCATTCGGGTTCGGGTTCGGCTCACTGGTCTCGACCGTCGCCGGCTACAGCTACATCGATTTCGTCGGAACCGGAATCGTCGCGACCACGGTGCTCTTCGCCGGCGCGTTCCCGGCCATGTACTCGACGTTCGTCAAGTACGAGTTCCAGCACACCTACGACGCGATCCTCGCGGCCCCGGTCGACACCGAGGAGCTGGTCACCGGCGAGGCTCTGTGGATCGCGGCGCGGGTTGGCGTCTACGGCACGGTGCCGATGATGGTGGCGATGATCTTCGGGCTGAACCCGAGCTGGGGGATGCTGCTCGTCCCACTGATCGCCGCGCTCTCCGGGTTCGGCTGGGCCTCGTTCGGGATCTTCATCGCTGCCAAGGCGGACAAAATCGAGAGCTTCTCGTACTGGCAGAGCGGACTTCTGACGCCGATGTTTCTCGTCGCGGGGACATTCTTCCCGCTCAGCGGCCTTCCCGAGTGGGCCCAGGTGCTCGGCAACTTCAACCCCCTGT
>Ga0126312_10002687_pt1 | contig 11902 bp, 13 predicted proteins | sample Plot104A_FD_92537 | JGI IMG/M metagenome (GOLD analysis project Ga0126312, IMG submission 92537) | Serpentine soil microbial communities from UC McLaughlin Reserve, CA, USA - Plot104A | ecosystem: Environmental > Terrestrial > Soil > Grasslands | place: USA: UC McLaughlin Reserve, Lake County... | reverse complement strand
TGGGTGAAGTGCTCGACGACGAGGTGACGGTGCTCGCGAGCGGACGAGTCGCCGCTCGGTTCCGGGAGCTCGACGTCGAGGTCGACGACGCCGCGCCCGCGGGGCTCGCCGACACGCTCTTCTCCCGGCTCCGCGCCGCCGGCGCCGGACCGCCCGACTCGAGCCCCAAGATCGTGCGCGCGCTCGGCTGGCGGGCGCTGGAGCCGCCTGACGTCACCGCGGTGCGCCGCCTCGGACCGTCGCCGTCGGCGGGCGACGTGATCCGCAACGCGCTGGCGGCGTCGGTTGCCCGACTCGTCGCCCACGACCCCGGCGTCCGCCTCGGCGACGACCCCGAAGACGTGCATCAGGCCCGCGTCGCGACCCGCCGCCTGCGCTCCGACCTGCGCACGTTCCACACCCTCCTCGATCCGGACTGGACGCAATCGCTGCGGACGGGCCTGAAGAGCATCGGCCACGACCTCGGTGCCGTCCGGGACACCGAGGTGCTCCTCGACCGGCTGCGCGCTCACGCCGAACGCCTCCCCGTCGCGGATCAAGCAACCGCCCGGAAGATCATCCACCGGCTGCTCCAGCGTTGGGACGCCGCGCGCGCCGATCTGCGCGAGGCGCTCGGCAGCACCCGGTACGCCGAACTCCTCGACCGCCTGGTCGAGGCCGCGCGCGAGCCGGTACTCGTCCCGGCGGCCGCCGATGACCGCGCCGCCGACGTCCTCCCGCAGCTCGTGGACAAGCCGTGGGAGAAGCTGCGCACCGCCGTCGACGAGCTTCCGGACGACCCGACCGACGAGGCGCTCCACCACGTCCGCATCAAGGCCAAGCGATGCCGCTACGCGGCCGAGGCCGTCGCGCCGGCGGTGGGCAAGCGAGCCCGTGCCTTCGCCAAGGCGATCGCCGATCTTCAGGACGTGCTCGGCGAGCATCAGGACGCTGTCGTCGCCGAGCAGTGGCTGCGCGACGTCGCGTCGTCGACGATCGGCCGCGAGGTGTTCGTGGCCGGTCAGCTGGCGACTCTCGAGCGCGTCGAGATCGAGAGCACCCGCGCCGCCTGGGGCAAGGTGTGGCAGGCGGCGAGCAAGAAGAAGCTCCGGCAGTGGCTCTGAAGCCGTGGCGGCTGCGGTCGCATCCGGATCCGGCCGAACCTGAGCCGTTGGTGCGGGCGGGCGGCGGCGTGTTACGCCGCCGGTCGACGAACGGCCGCACGCAGTACGCGCTCGTGCACCGTCCCCGCTACGACGACTGGAGCCTCCCGAAGGGCAAGGTCGACCCGGGGGAGACCGACGAGGAGGCCGCGCTGCGCGAGGTCGAAGAGGAGACGGGCGTGCACGGCACGCTCGGGCCCGAGCTCGAGGCGACCCGCTACCGGGATCGCAAGGGCCGGATGAAGCACGTCCGCTACTGGCTCATGGAGCCGGCCGACGGCGAGTCGCCCACGTTCCGGCCCAACGACGAAATCGACGATGTGCGCTGGTGCTCGCCCGTTGAGGCGGGCAAGCTCTTGCACCACGAGCACGACCGAAAGCTGATCGGCGACGCGGAGGCCCTTCCCTGAAGCTCTATCTCGTCCGCCACGCCAAGGCTGGAAGCAGGAGCAGCTGGCGCGGGCCCGACGAGGAACGCCCGCTGTCCAAGGCCGGACGCCGCCAGGCAACGGCGCTGGCGAAGCTGCTGCGCGACGAGCCGCTCGGCCGCATCGTGAGCAGCCCGTACGTCCGGTGCCGCGAGACCGTCGCTCTACTCGCCGAGCGCCTTGGCCTGCTGGTCGAGGACGCCGACGCGCTCACAGAGGGCGCGCCGTTGAGCGAGGCCCTCCGCCTGATCGAGAAGGTGACCGACAAGCCAACCGTCCTGTGCACCCACGGCGACGTGATGGGCGACCTGCTGCACCACTTCGCCGGCCAACACGTCCGGCTCGACGCCGGCGACGACGCGGCGCCGAGTGAGCTGCGCTTCCCGAAGGGCTCGACGTGGGTGCTCGACGTCGAGGACGGCCAGGTCGTGCGCGGCCGCTACCTTCCCGCGACGTGACGGACGCGTCGATCAAGGACGTCGACTCGCTCCTCAGCGTGCTCGAGTCCGGCGCCGGCGAGACCGACGCCGAGGACGTCGATCTGCTCGCGCACGGGCTGCAGTGCGGGGCACTCCTCGCCGGCGTCGCGCCGGACGACCACGAGCTCCAGGTCGCCGGGCTCGTGCACGACGTGGGCTCCGTGCTGTGGCCGGGCCGTCCCCGCACGCACGCTCGCGCCGGCGCGGCGGTGGTCGCCGACCTGCTGGGCGAGCGGGTCGCGTGGCTCGTCGGCCACCACGACCAGGCCAAGCGCTATCTCGTGACCGTCGATCCCGAGTACACGTCCCGGCTGAGCCCCGGGAGCGTCTCCACGCTCGAGGTCCAAGGCGGCCGGCTCGACGACGCCGAGCGAGCGCGCCTCGAGGCCGAGCCGTGGCTCGACGACGTCCTCACGCTGCGCCGCGCCGACGACGACGCCAAAGTCCCCGGCCACGACGTCCCGCCCCTGAGCCACTGGCGCACCATCGTGGAGCGCGTCCACCTTTTGGCGTCATCTCTGCGCCTAGAAGGGGCCTGAGCGACGCCAAAACGATCGAGAAAGGGTCAGCCGGTGGCGGCGCGGGAGGGCTTCTCGTAGCGGTAGCCGACGCCCCGGATCGTGACGACCCGGGTCGGGTTCGAGGGGTCCTCCTCGACCTTGGCCCGCAGGCGCTTGACGTGCACGTCGAGGGTCTTGGTGTCGCCGAAGTAGTTCGGCCCCCAGATCCGGTCGATGAGGACGTCGCGGGTCAGGACCCGCCCGGCGTTGGCGAGCAGCAGCTCGAGCAGCTCGAACTCCTTCAGCGGCAGCGGCACCGGGTCGCCGCGCACGAAGACCTCGTGGCGGCCGGCATCGAGACGCACGTCGCCGATCTCGAGCACCTCGTGGTCGGTGATGCTGGCCGGCTCGTCGTCCGCGCTGCGGCGCAACGCGGCCCGTACGCGAGCAATGAGCTCACGGAGCCGGAACGGCTTCGACACGTAGTCGTCGGCGCCGACCTCGAGCCCTACGACGGCGTCGATCTCATTGCTGCGGGCGGTGACCATGATGATCGGGACACGCGAACGCGACCGGAGGTCGCGGCACACGTCCACACCCGAGATGCGGGGCAGCATCACGTCGAGGAGAACGAGCGACGGGTTCGTGGCGTCGAACTGGTCGAGTGCCTCCTGGCCGTCAGCGGCCACCTCGACTCGGAAGCCCTCGCGCTCCAACGCCACCGTGAGTGCGTCGCGGTATGACTCTTCGTCGTCGACCACGAGGATGAGCGGAGCCGCATCTGCCATCACGACGCCTCCGAAAGCTTCTTGGACGACGGTAGCGGCACACGCAGACGGAACGTGGAGCCTTCCCCTTCGGTCGACTCGACCGTCACGTCGCCGCCGTGCGCCTGGGCGACGTGACGCACGATCGAGAGGCCGAGCCCGGTGCCGCCCGTCGCGCGGCTGCGCGCCCGGTCGACCCGGTAGAAGCGCTCGAAGATCCGCTCGAGATCGCGGGAAGGAATCCCGATGCCGTGGTCGCGCACGGAGATGCAGACGCTCTCGTCCACCACGGTGGCGTCGACCTCTACCGGCTGGCCCGGCTCCGAGTACTTCACCGCGTTGTCGAGCAGGTTCGTGACCGCGCTCACCAGCTGCGAGCGGTCGCCCGCCACGACCAGATCGGTCGCCACTGGCGGCACATTGAGCGGGATGCCGACGGCGTCGGCGGCGCCACGCACCCGCTCGGCCGCCTCGTGCAACACGACGTGCACGGGGACCGGCTCACGGGTCGGGCGCTCCTGGGCCTCGATGAGGCTGAGGTCGAGGAGATCGTCGACGATGCGCCCCAGCCGGTTCGCTTCGTGTTGCACCCGGTCCGCGAGCTGGCTGTTGACCGGGGAGTCGTCCCCGACCGCCATCGTCTCGGCGAGCAGCGACAACGCACCGATCGGCGTCTTGAGCTCGTGGCTGACGTTGGCGACGAAGTCCCGCCGCACGCTCTCGACACGTCGGAGCTCCGAGACGTCCCGGACGAACGCGACCGCCCCGATCACCCGGTTGCGGCGCCACAGGGGCGCGGTGCGCACCAGGAGCACCTCGCGGGGCGGACCGAACAGCTGGAGCTCGCGCTCCGCCCGCTCGCCCCGAAGCGCCGGTGTGAGCAGCGTGCGCATCGCGTCCTCGACGAGGGCGTCCGCATGACGGGCACCGCGAAAGCGCTCACCGGCGGCGTTGCGCATGACCTCGTTGCCCCGGGCGTCGACGACGACCACGCCGTCCTCGAACGCCGCCACGGCACCGGCCAGCGACTCGCGCTCGACGTCGTTGCGCGATCCCCCGCGCTCCCGGCCCGCCGGCTCGTCCACCTCTCCCGCCAGGCGGCGGAGCTCACGCCGCTGTGACCGGATCGTCAAGGCGAGCAAACCCACTGCCGCGACGAGCGTGACGATCACGACCGTCGCGACAATCGCGACGATCAGCCGAACCTCCCGGTGATGTACCCCTCGGTGCGGGGATCGGACGGGTGCGTGAACATCGTCTCGGTGACGTCGTACTCGATCAGCCGTCCCCGGCGGTGACCGGCGTCGTCGACCTCGGCGGTGAAGAACGCGGTGCGATCCGAGACGCGCGCCGCCTGCTGCATGTTGTGGGTCACGATCACGATCGTGTACTCGTTCTTGAGCTCGTCCATGAGGTCTTCGATGCGCGCCGTGGCGATCGGGTCGAGCGCCGAACAGGGCTCGTCCATCAGGATCACGTCGGGCTCGACGGCAAGGCAACGAGCGATACAGAGACGCTGCTGCTGACCACCCGAGAGGGCCAACGCGCTTTTGCGCAGCTTGCCTTGCACCTCGTCCCACAGCGCGGCCTGGGTCAGCGCCTTCTCGACGATGTCGTTGAGCTCACCGCGCTTCGTGCCGTTGATGCGCGGCCCGTACGCGACGTTGTCGTACACGGACTTCGGGAACGGGTTCGGCTTCTGGAACACCATGCCGATCCGCCGCCGCACCTCGGCCGGGTCGACCTTTGGCCCGTACAAGTCCTGACCGTGGTACGTGACCTTCCCGAGCACCTCGGCGCCGGGCGTGATGTCGTGCATGCGGTTCAGCGAACGGAGCACGGTCGTCTTGCCGCATCCCGACGGCCCGATGAGGGCGGTGATCTCGTTGGCGGCGATGTCGACGCTGACGTCCTGCACGGCGGTGACGCCGCTGTAGCGCACCTCGACGTCCGAGAGCTGGAAGACGATCTCCCGCGCCCGCTCGGGCTTCTCCTCGGGCGCCGGCTCGTCGGGGGATACCTCGTCCGGGCTCTTGGCGAAGGAGTCGCCACGAGTCGTGGTCACCGGCCCGAATCTAGCGGCGGCGATCGCGGTGTCGGTCATTTCCGGCTCCAAAGGTCAAACCGCTGCCGAACGGCGCGTGTAGATGGCCGTGACGATGCGTGCGACCAGGGTGAACAGAAAGACGATTCCAATCAGAGCGAGGGCCGCGCCCCAGGCCCGGTCCTGGGCCGCGGGGAAGCCGCCAAACGTCGCCGCGTTGATGTAGATCTGCTGCGGCAATGCGGTGTTGGGGCCGTCGAAGACGTTGAAGTTCGGCGAGGTGACGATGCCGATCGTGAAGAGCAAGGGTGCCGTCTCGCCGGCCACACGGGCGACGCCGAGCAGGGCGCCGCTGATCACCCCCGGTGCGGCGTGCGGCATCACGACGGTGCGGATCGCCTGGGCCTTGCGGCTGCCCAAGGCGTAGCTCCCCTCACGCAGTTCATCGGGGACGACCTTGAGGATCTCTTCGGTGGTCCGGATCACGATCGGGAGCATGAGGCATCCGAGCGCGAGCGCGCCGGCGAAGCCGCTGAGCCCTGCCTGCTTCCGGGGCAGGACCCAGATCGTGTAGATGAACAGGCCCATCACGATCGAGGGCACGCCGGTCATCACGTCGGCCAGGAAGCGGAGGACCTGGGCGATGATGCCCTTCTTGCCGTATTCGTTGAGGTAGATGCCGCCGAGGATGCCGAGCGGCACTGCCATCGCGGTCGCGGTCCCCGTGATCACGAGGGTCCCGACGATGGCCGGGTACATCCCACCACCTTCACGCCGGTTGCTGAATGGGAGGTCGTCGGTCAGGAAGGCCCAGCTGAACACGGAGGCACCGGCGCGAATGACGTATACGACGATGAGCGTGAGGGGGATCAGCGCGATCACGAACGAGGCCACGAACAGCGTCGTCGCGATCGCGTTCTTGAGCTCGCGCCGGCCCTTGCGGGTGGACTGCGTCAGGGACACGGCCGGCGCGGTCATGCGCCCGCCGATCGGCGGTCCGCACGCGTCACGAGAGCGCGCGCACCCATGCTGATCACGATCGTGATCGCGAACAGCACCACGCCGCATCCGATGAGCGCGGCGCGGTGCGTGCCGCTGGCCTCGCCGAACTGGTTGGCGATGACGCTGGCGAGTGTGTCGCCGGGGCCGAGGATGTTCGCGCTCACCCGCTGCGACGCGCCGATCACCAGAGCGATCGCGATCGTCTCACCCATGGCCCGCCCGAGGCCGATCATCGTGCCGGCGACCATGCCGCTGCGGCTGTGCGGGAACACCGCGCCCCGGATCATCTCCCAGCGGGTAGCGCCGAGCGCGAGCGCGGCCTCTTTCTGCGACGCCGGGACGGTCGCGAACACCTCGCGGGTGATCGAGGTGATGATCGGCGTGATCATGATCGCCACGATGATGCCGGCGGTCATGAAGCTCTTGCCCGACGCGCTCGGGTTCGCGAACACCGTGTTGAGGATCGGGATGCTGGCGGTCGCGTCCGAGAGCGACTCGTAGAGCGAGGCCAGGGGTTCGGCGAGGACCAGCAGGGCCCAGAGGCCGTACACGACCGATGGGATCGCAGCAAGGAGATCGACGGTGTACACGAACGGCCGGCGAAAGCGTTGCGGAGCCACGTCGGTGATGAACAACGCGATCCCGATGCTGATCGGGAGCGAGAAGAGCACGGCCAGGCCCGCGACCAGCATCGTGCCGTAGATCAATCCGAGCGCGCCGAAATCGTTGTGCGCCGGGTCCCAGTTGTCGGTGAAGATCCCGAGGCCCTCTTCGCGGAACCACGGCAGCGCCTCGCGCGTCGTGTAGATCGCGATCAGGGCCAAGATCACGAAGACCATCAGCCCCGCGGCAAGGGCGAGAATCCTGAAGCCCCAGTCGGTGACGATCCCGAGCTGCCGGGGCCCCTTCGACAGCTTGTTCGGGAGGGCGGGAGCGTCGGTGGCCATCGCCTGCCTTCAGAATGCGAGAGGGGCGGGCGGTGGTCGCCCGCCCCTCTCGGTCACGTTCGCGGGATGTTAGGTGCTTGGCGTGCTCGAGCTGGTTGAGCCGGACGAGCCCCCGACCTGCTTGACCTGGGCCTTGGCCTTGTCGAGCAGGCTCTTGGGCAGCGGCGCGTAGTCCACCTCGGGAGCGAGCTTCTGCCCATCCCCGTAGATGAAGTTCAGGAACTTCTTGAGGGCCGAGGCCTTCGCCGCGTCCGACTGGCTCTGGTACACGAGCAACCAGGTCGGCGCCGAGATGGGATAGGCACTGGCGCCGCTGGCGTTGAGCGGGTCGTAGGTCAGGTCGTCCTTGACCTGTGCCTTGCCGACGGCCGCCGTGGTCGCCTTGACCGTCGGCGCCACGTACTTGCCGTCCGCGTTCTTGATCCGCGCGAACTGCAGCTTCAGCGCTTTTGCGTCGGAGAAGTCCACGTAGCCGATCGCGCCATCCGTGCTCTTCACGATCTGGCCGACGCCTTGGTTACCCTGCCCCGCCTGCGTGTCGGACGGCCAGCTCACCGTCGATCCCGAGCCGAGCGTCCACACGCTCGGTGCCGCTGCGGCAAGGAATTTGGTGAAGTTCTCCGTCGTCCCCGAACCGTCGGCACGGTGTGCCACGGTGATCGCGGTCGACGGCAGCTTCACGCCCTTGTTGTCGGCCTTGATCGCGGCGTCGTCCCAGGTCTTGATCTCACCCTGGAAGATCTTGGCGATCGTGTCCGGCGAGAGCTGGAGCTTTTTCACGTTCTTGAGGTTGTACGACACCGTGATCGGCGCCGCGACGGTCGGGAAGTAGAAGAACGTGCCGCCCTTGACGCCGGCGGCGTCCGTCGCGTTGTACGGCGCGTCGGACGCACCGAAGTCCGTCACCTGGTCGGCGAAGTCCTGACGGCCCTTGCCCGAGCCACCGCCGGCGTAATTGACGGTGACGTTCGGGTCCTTCTGCTTGAACGCCCCGATCACCTCTTCGTAGTAGGACTGCGGGAAGGTGGCACCGGAAGCGTTGAGGGTCGCCGAGCCGCCTTGAGCAGGAGCATCAGCTGCACTCGCGATCGCTCCGCCCAACGGAACCAGGCCGACGATCAAGGCCGTGGATACCAGCCACCGCAGGTAGCCAGTGATGCGCTTCATAGAATTGGTCCTCCTTGAAAGGTCTCGGCGCGGACGCTACGGAGCGAGACTGGCGCGGCCGTGGCTTCGAGGTAGCCGAACGGTAAACAGTCCCGGAACGGTTGGGGACACGCCCGGCGGGTTCGGGCACGCGTCGCTGTCGGTAGGGCGTCGCCTGCGCGATCCTGGCGCGATCATGGCGTTGGAATGGCTAGATCGTGAACACTGCCGGAACGATCCGAAGGTCCGGCAAAGACGACCGAGGCACATGCGCCGGAATGGGATGATGTCGTCGTGACCGATACCGCGCACGAGGCCCGCAAGAGCTTCCAGGACGCCCTCGACGAGCTGCGGATCGACGTGATCCGGCTCGCCGCGCTGACGACCGAGGCGATCGGCGCCGGCACGCAGGCGTTCCTCGACGCCGACCTCGCCGCCGCCGAGCGGGTCATCGAGAACGACGACGACATCGACGACCTCACCCACGCGATCGAGGACAGCTGCTACCAGCTCCTCGCCCGCCAGCAGCCCATGGCGATCGACCTGCGGACGGTCGTCTCCGTGTTGCGAATCGTGCACGAGCTCGAACGGTCGGCAGACCTGATGGTCAACGTTGCGAAGACCACGCGCCGCCTGTACCCGCACAGCCTCGACCCGAAGCTACGGGGGATCATCCAGCGGATGGGCGAGCAGGCCGGCACGCAAACGCGAGTGGCGCTCGACGCGTTCGCCGACTCCGACCCGTCGGCCGCATTCGCGCTGGCCGACATGGACGACACGATGGACGATCTGACGAAGAGCCTGTTCCGGCACGTTCTCGCCGACGCCGGCGCCGGCGGCGACGACGAGGAGGGCAACGTGCTCCGGGCGGTGCAGCTCGCGCTGGTCGGCCGGCACTACGAGCGGATCGCAGATCACGCCGTCACGATCGGACAGCGTGTCGGCTTCATGGTGACCGGCGAGCACCCGCCGCGTCGCGACGAGTCGATCGACTAGTTAAGTTAGCTCTCGGTCTCCTCGTAGCCGAGGTCCCACTCGAGGATCAGACGCTCGCGCTCGGCGTCGCGTGCGACCCGTTCCCGATTGCGCCGGAACTGCGGGTCGTGCGGCGGGAGCAGCTGGAGCCGCGCCAGTGCACGCTGACGGAACTCGTCGATGAGCCGCCCGTCACCGAACACGCCGTGCACATCCCAGTGCGGCGCGACCGCGCCCAGGTACACGACCTTGACGTGCCCCTGCGGCGGCAGCTGCTCGAGCTCTTCTCCCTCGACGCTCATGCGTTTCCCTCGACACTCATGCGTTCACCAGCGTACCGGGTGCTCCCAATCAGCCGGCATCCGGTCGCTCGACCAGAGTGACGTCCGCGGTCTTGCGGTTGGATCCACGCAGATAGGTGACGCTCACCTTCTCGTCGGGGCGGTGCTTGCGCACCGCGGTGGCGACGTCACCGCCGTTCTTGATCTGGGTGTCACCGATCTGCACGATCACGTCGCCCCGCTGGAGACCGGCATCGTCGGCGGGTGAGCCCGAGGTCACGTCTTCGACCACGGCCCCGTTGTCGACGTTCACGTCCAGTTGGGTCTTGAGCTCCGGCGTGAGGTCCGTGGTTCCGACGCCGAGGAACGCCGGCTTCCGGCCGGCCTTGATGTCTTCGACCACGGGCTTGGCGTACGAGATCGGGATGGCGAAGCCGACGTTCTGCGCCGGCTGGTTCCCGGAGCCTGCAGCAACGGCGGTGTTGATCCCGATGACGCACCCGTTGGCGTCGACCAGCGGTCCGCCGGAGTTCCCGGGGTTGATGGCGGCGTCGGTCTGCAGGACCGTCTCGAGCGCGGTGCCGATCTCGCTCCCCGGACGGGGCGGCCCGGAGATGATCCCGCGCGTCACGCTGAGCCCGCCCTCGAGCGCGAGGGCGTTGCCGATCGCCACGACGTCGTCGCCGACCTGCACCTTGCTGGAGTCATCCGTGCACACCGCGGGGAGGTTGCCGGCATCCACCTTGAGAACGGCGACGTCGGCGCTCGGGTCGCGGCCCACGACACGCGCGTCGAGCGTGCGGCCGTCGTTGAGCTGGAGCTTGGCCGTCTGGGCCTCACCGACCACGTGCGCGTTCGTCATGAGGTAGCCGTCCTCAGAGAGGACGAACGCCGTCCCTGCGTTCTGACCGCCGCGCTCGTTGACCGTGACGGCTGCCACCGCGGGCTCGACCTTGGCGATGATGCCGGCGATGTCGCCGTTGCGACTGATCGTCGACGACTGGCGCGAGACCTCGTTGGTCCGGTTGGCGGGGGCCGAGGTCGACGAGGTGTCGTCGTCACGGTCGAACGCGAAGAACGCGCCAGACGCGACGAGGGCGCCGCACAGACCACCGATCAGCGCGCCGATCAGGAACTGGCGGAGACGCTTCGGGCGGTCGGGGGAAGGCGGCGGCGGGCCGGGAGGGGCGGGCCACGGCGGGACGGTCGGCGGCTCGTCCGGCCACGCCGGCGGAGGCGAAGGGGGGACGGTCACGACGTCCGCGGGGGGTACGGCGTCATCAGGCATCAGTCTGACTCCAAGGGAGGGCGTTCATCAGCATCGACATCTCAAACGCCGCCGCATCCGTAGAAGGTTCCTGGAACCGTTGTCATGTTGCTCTCATCTCGGCCCCCGCATGATGCCTCCACTCCCGGGAACCGGAGTGCGTCCGGCACCGTTTGAACCCGTGAAACCTATGGATTTCGACCTCCCCACATCGCCCCCGGCCGACGACCAGGAGCATCAGTGGATGCTCGAGGGCAAGTGCCGCGGGCGGGCGCCCCACGACTTCTTCCCCTCCGACGGGGTCGGCGTCGAGCAGGCCCGCAAGGTCTGCGCCGACTGCCCGGTCAAGGAGCCGTGTCTCGAGTACGCCCTCACCTACCGGATCGACCACGGCGTCTGGGGCGGCGCCTCCGAGCGCGAACGCCGCCGCATCCTCCGCCGCCGCCGCCTCGACGACCACACTCCTTCACCCGCTTCCTGAGCCGTGGCCGCGCCGGACGGCGCGGTCACCAGGAGAAGGGTCCGAGGACGAAGTCGGTGACGCGGTCGAGGGCATTGGGTGAACCGGACGGGCCGAAGTCGGCCAGGACGTCGTCGATCTGGTCGACGGGCGCGTCGGACACGATGGTGTAGACGACGTCGCCCGACTGCCACACCATGACCACGCCCCCGGGCGTGTGGTACTGGCGGACGTCGCGCCCTTCGACCGTTCGGGGCTCGGCTCCTGCAGGGAGGCCGGTGGGGTCGAGGTCGCCCTCCTGCTCGAACACCGACAGGCTGAAGAGCCCGTCGCTGTAGAAAAGATGGAGCGTGTCGTGGCCTTCGTCGTACCGGCCGGCGAGCTGGAACCGGTCGCCGGCGGTCCGGGGGGCGCGAAACGGCGTCGAGACCTGCTGGCGCACGCGCGGCTGGCGGCTGGTGCTG
>Ga0126312_10002685_pt1 | contig 11916 bp, 13 predicted proteins | sample Plot104A_FD_92537 | JGI IMG/M metagenome (GOLD analysis project Ga0126312, IMG submission 92537) | Serpentine soil microbial communities from UC McLaughlin Reserve, CA, USA - Plot104A | ecosystem: Environmental > Terrestrial > Soil > Grasslands | place: USA: UC McLaughlin Reserve, Lake County... | reverse complement strand
GCCTTCGGGTGCCCGGTGGTCAGCCGGCCGACGAGCTTGATGAAGCCGAGGTCGCCCGCGGCGATCACGTCGTGGCGGCCGAACCCGTGCAGCGCCAGCATCTCGACCGTCCACGGCCCGATGTCGGTGATCCTCAGCAGCCGCCGCGCGGCCGCCTCCGCCGCGCCCGGCGGCGCGCCGACCGCCGCCTCGAGGTCCGCGCGCCCGGCGGCCACCTCGGCGGCGACACGGCGCAGCGCGATCGCCCGCTTGGGCGCGAGGTCGAACGACGCCAGCCGCGCCGGCGCCTCGGCGGCGATGACGGCGGCCGACGGACCGTCCCGCAGCCCCGTCGCCGCGCAGCGGTGGCCGAACACCGCGATCATCCGCCGCTGGATCGCCACCGCGTCGCCGAACTCGATCAGCTGCTCGGTGACGGCGGCGAACAGCGCCTCCCACGGCAGCGGGCGCCGGCGCACGCGCAGGCGCGGGTTGGCCCGCACCGCCCGGCCGATCACCGGGTCGGACTTGAAGCGCTCGTAGAACGGCCTCAGGTCGTCGTCGACGCCGGTCGCGAAGCGCATCCGGGCGATCCCCTCGGCGGCCGCGTCCTCCGTGCGCGCCCGCGCGGCGAACAGCACGCGCCCGGGCGCCGGCTGGACGACGCCGACGTGCACGCGCTCGCCGTCGAGGTGCAGCAGACGCTGCAGCGAGTCGCCGCGCCGGCGCATCAGCCCGTCGGCCGACCCGCCGCCGAGCCGGAACGGCCACGGCGGCACCACATCGACGCGGAGCTCGATCATCCGGTGGCGGACCCGCGCCGGTGGGCGGGAGTCCTAATCCCGTCGAAGAAGATGGACGTCGACGAGGAACGAGTTGGAGGCGACGATCTCGCCCAACCCGTTCTTCTGCTTCTTGCGCTTGCGCCGCGGCACCCGGCTGCGGCGCCGGTGCACGACCGCCACGGTGGCGGCCCCGGCGACGAACCCGGTCGCGGCCAGCGCGGCCGCCTGGCGGGCGGGCACGGGCGCGGGAAGCGACGGCTCCACCACCGCCGGCGCCGCCGGCACGGGCAGCCCGTCGACGATCTCCTCGTCCTGGAAGTCCTCAGGCGTCTCGCTCACGAACGAGACAGCATGACGGGTCTTCCGGACGCGTGCTATCCCCTGGGCCGCGGGCGCGGCGCAGTGCCGAACACCCGGTCCCAGTACGGCGCGCTGACGCCGAAGCCCCGCTCGTGGTCCTGGAAGTGGTGGCGCATGTGCAGCTCACGCAGCTTCTTGCCGACGGCCGTGCGCGGCACGTGGTGGTGCACCGCGTAGTGGACCATGTCGTAGGCGAGGTAGCCCGCGAGGAAGCCGGCCGTGAACGCGGTCGCGTTGTCGCCGCCGAGCACGAGCCAGAACAGGCCGTAGAACAGCAGCGCCAGCGGCGCGCTCGCGGACGGCGGCATCACGAGCCGCATCGGGTCGTTCGGGTGGTCGTGGTGGACGCCGTGGATCATCCAGTGCAGCCGCGCGCCGAGCCCGCCCTCGGGCTCGAAGTGGAAGACGACGCGGTGCAGCCAGTACTCCGTGAGCGTCCAGACGGCGTAGCCGCCGAGCGCGAGGCCGATCGACGTGAGCAGCCCGAGGCGGCTGACGCCGGTCACGAAGAGCAGGGCGATGACGGGGACGTAGATGAGCACGGGGACGGCGGGATGCACGCGCGTGAAGCGATCCAGGAGCCCGGACTGGAACATCGGCGGGGAGGCCTTCAGGTACTCGGAACGACGCATGGTCAAGACGCTAACTCCTCGGTAGCGCCGTGGATAGTGGGGTTTTCCCCAGTTCTCGTTGGTAGATCCGATAGCGCCGCACGACCCGACCGCCCATCGCCTCCATCGCCCGGTTCATGTTCGTGTTGGTCTCGAGGATCCAGCCCATCTCGCCCCACTTCTGCGGCGTCGACGAGGCCATGTCGAAGTGCTCGACGTACATCTTCGCCGCCACACCGGTGTGCTGGAACTGCGGCTTGACGCCGAGGAACCCGACACGGACGCGGTCGATCGTGGAGCCCTTGCGCAGGAAGTGCCACCAGCCGAAGGGCAGCAGCCGGCCCTTCATCTTCGCCAGGACCTGGTTGACGTCGGGCACGGTGATCGCGACCGCCGCGGTCTCGCCGTCGGGCGCCTCGGCGACCATGAACCAGTGCTCGTCGAAGACCAGGTGCAGCTCCTGGGTGTAGGCGTCGAGGTCCTTCTTCGAGTACGGGGAGAAGCCCCAGTTCTCGCTCCAGGCCGAGTTGTAGACGTCGGCGAAGCGGTCCATGTCCTTGCGCAGCGAGCGCCGCGACATCTTGCGCAGCTTGATCCCGTGGCGCGGCTCGACCTCGTCGGCCAGCTTGAAGATGACCGGCAGGATCTTCTCGCGATCGGAGATCTGCAGCTCCCACATCAGCAGGTCCATCGCCTTGTCCAGGCCGGCGCTGCCGTCTTCGGCGTGCCGCTGGTAGTGGGGCGGGTGCCACGGCTGCTTGATCATCGGGACGCGGTCGAAGCCCTCGATCATCACCCCGCTCTCGTCGTTCATCGTGAAGTCCATCGGGCCGACCATGTGGTCGCGCCCGCGCGCGAGCAGCCACTGCTCGGCGGCCGCCAGCAGCGGCGGCAGGATCTCCGGGTCGTCCTCGAGCTCGAGGAAGCCGAACATCCCCCAGCGGTTGCCGTGGTGGGCGTTGAAGTTGTCGTCGTACTGCGCGCTGATGCGCCCGACGACGCGGCCGTCGCGGCGGGCCAAGAACAGCTGGGCGTCGCCGTGGGTGAAGAAGGCGTTGAAGCGGCGCGACAGGAAGATCCGCCGCTCGAGCTTGAGCGGGGGCACCCAGACGCCTGAATTAGAGTGGAGCCGGTACGGGAGCTCGACGAACTCCTTGAGGTCCCGTCGCGAGCCGACGGGCTGGACCGTAACTGACATAGAAGGGCGCACCCTACTCATGCCCACCGCCATCGACGTCTTCGAGAAGGTCCGCGGCCACGAGCGCGCCGAGCAGCTGCGCGCGGCCCGCGAGGCGGACCTGCTGCCCTACTTCCGCCGGCTCGAGTCGCCGGCCGCGCCGGTGGTGGAGATGGAGGGCGCCGAGCGGGTCATGCTCGGCTCCAACAACTACCTCGGCCTCACCGGCGACCCGCGCGTGATCGCGGGGGCGCGCGATGCGCTCGAGCGCTACGGCACCGGACTGACCGGCTCGCGGCTGCTCAACGGCACGATCGACCTGCACCTGGAGCTCGAGCGCGAGATCGCGGAGTGGATGGGGACCGAGGACGCGATCGTCTTCACGACCGGCCACCAGGCCAACGTCGGCACGCTCGGGACGATCCTCGGCCCGGGCGACACGGTGATCGCCGACTCGGCCGACCACGCCTCGATCCTCGACGGCTGCCTGCTCTCGCGGGCGAAGCTGCGCCCGTTCCGCCACAACCGGCTCGACAAGCTCCAGAAGATGCTCGAGCGCGCCGGCGACGACGGCGGCGGCGTGCTCGTCGTCGTCGACGGCGTGTTCTCGATGGAGGGCGACGTCGCCGACCTGCCCAAGATCGTCGAGCTCAGCCGGGCGCACGGCGCGCGGCTGATGGTCGACGAGGCGCACGGCGCCGGCGTGCTCGGCGCGCGCGGGGCGGGCGCGAGCGAGCTGCTCGGCGTCGAGCCGTCGGTCGACCTGCGGATGGGCACGTTCTCGAAGTCGCTGGCCTCCTGCGGCGGCTTCATCGCCGGCTCGCACGAGGTGGTCGACTTCCTGCGCATCTCCTCGCGGGCCTTCCTGTTCACGGCCGCCGCCGTCCCGGCCGCCGTCGGCGCCGCGCTCGCCGCGCTGCGCGTGATCCGCTCCGACGAGGGCCCGCAGCTGTTTGCGCGCGTGCTCGAGAACGCCGCCTACCTGCGCGACGGGCTCGCCGCGCTCGGCTTCCAGGTCGTCTACGACCACCTCGGCATCACGACCCCGATCGTGCCAGTCGTCGTCGGCGACGACTGGAAGGCCGTGCTGCTGTGGCGCGCGCTCTACGACGCGGGCGTCTACGTCAACGTCGCCCTGCACCCGGCGGTCCCGCCCGCGGGCGCGCTGCTGCGCACGAGCGTGATGGCGACGCACGATCGCGAGACGCTCGACCGGGCGCTCTCCGCCTTCGCCGACGTCAAGCAGCGCTTCGAGTCCGAGCACGGCCCACTTCCGCGTTAGCGGAACGTCAACCCTCGCGTGTAGCAGATTTCGGCTCTGTAGCGCGGTTTGCGGGAGGCCTACCTTGTCCAGAGACGCACAAGGTGAACAGGTCGATAAATCCCCCGCTTTTTGCGAATGCCGAGGGTGGTTGAGCGTTGATTCCGAAGCCGAGGGGTGGCTAGCCTGGCGACCGGTCGAGCGCAGACGCGCTTGCTGGGGAAGAGAACACGATGTCAGGGGGACCGGACGGAGCCGCCGGAGGCGGTTCCGTACGAGAGTGGTCTGACGCGTGCCTGGAGCCCTCGCGTGTGCGCCCGACCCCAACTGATCACTGTTCGACCGGCCCCTGACGGATGCAGGGGCCAGGGGGAGGTTCCATGCCGGAAATCGCGACAGCTCCAGCGCCGCAGCACATGCAGGCGCTGGCCCAGGCCAACAAGGTGCGACTGGCGCGCGCTGAGCTCAAGCGCCAGGTGGCCGACGGCGAGCTGTCCGTCGCGGAGATCGTGCTCGACTGCCCCTGGGAGGCGGGGAGCATGACCATCGCGGATCTGCTGATGAGTCAGCATCGGTGGGGGCGCACGCGCTGCCGTCGCTTCCTGGTCCAGCTCTCGATGAACGAGACGAAGACCATCGGCTCCATGACCGACCGGCAGCGCCGCTGCCTCGCAGGCCGCCTGCGCGGCGAGACGACCGCAGAGGTCGACCCGTTCGCGATCGGCGGGCTCGCCTGGGCGGGTCGCGGCTAAGAGGAGGACATTCGGCTCACGCCGGCGCGTCCGTCAGTAGGTGGCGGGGGCGCCGGCGTTGAAGCCGGGGCCGCGGGTCGCGATCTCGACCATGTGGCCGTCGGGATCGCGCAGGTAGATCGAGCGGCTCGCGCCGCGGTCGAAGACGTCGGAGCACTCCACGCCCCGGCCGCGCAGGTAGTCGCGCCACGCCTCCTGCTCCTCGGGGGTCTCGACCAGCAGCGCGAAGTGGTGCGTGGAGCCCACGCCGACCACGCCGGTCGGCAGCTCGGGGTACTGCATGAAGCTCACGAGCCGGCCGGGGCCGCCGTCGAGCGCCCCGAACCACACGTGGCGGGAGTCCGGGTCGTCGTCCGACGGTCCGTCGTGGACGACCGCCAGGCCGAGCAGATCGCGGTAGAACGCGATCGTCGCGTCGGCGTCGCGGCAGATCGCCGTGACGTGATGGAGGCCGCGCAGCTGCATGCGCTTCTCGTCGGACACGGCGTAGAGGCTAGCCGCGCGCCCGGCGAGCACCGCTCGCACGGCGCATGAACACCCGGCGCATCCACCAGAACACGCCCGCGAAGACCGCCACCGCGGCGATCACGAGCACGGTCCAGGGGACGCGCGCGAAGTAGAGCGCGGCCGCGGTCGTCACGGCCGGCAGCGAGGCGATCACGGTCGTGTGCGAGCGGTAGCCCGCCAGGTGCTCGCGCAGCGCGGTGTCGAGGCCGCCCAGCGAGCCGAGCGCCATCCCCAGCACGAGCAGCAGCTTGCCGCGGTCCGAGCGCAGGTCGAGCGCGCCGAGCACGAGCAGGACGAGACCGACGAGCACGCAGATCTCCACGAGCGGCACGGGGTGCCAGGGCGGCTTCGGACGGTCCTCGATCGCCGGGCGCCCGCCCCTGCGGCGAGGAGCGGCCGGCTGGGCCGTGGCCGGCTCGCGTGCGCTGCGCCCCGTGCGCGCGCCCTCCTGCGCGGTTGGCGCGGGGGCGACTGCGGAGACGCCGTCCCCGCGCTTGCGGCTGCGCTTTCCCATCTCAGTGCCCCGTGACCGTGGTCACGGGGCGCAGGCTAACGGGCAACCCGAGGAGACCTTGACGTGCCACCAGCCCGCCAGCAGGCCGATCGGGCCGAGCCGCGGGCGGACGTGGAAGTGCTTGCAGCCCGGCTCGCCGAGCTGGGCGTTGGAGATGCGCATCCACTTGTACGCGGACGGGTCGGCCTGCATGCGCTCCAGCAGCGTGCGACTCTCGGCCTGGCGCAGCAGCTGGGCGTCCGCCTCGCCGCGCACGTGCGCGAGCCGCCCGGCCAGCGCGTCGCGGACGCGCTCGAGCTCGCCGAGCGAGAGCAGCCGCGGGCCGGCGGCGAGCGCCGGCGGAGGTGGACCCGGGTCGATCCTGGGGCACGCGTCGAGGCACGCACTGGCCAGCTCGCGCTCGAGCCGGGCGATCTGCTCGCGCAGCGTGCGCCGCGCGGCCCGCTCGTCGACCTCCGGGACCGTGACGGTCGTCGCGCCGGGGTTGAGCTGCTCGATCAGTGCCATTGGTGAGAACGCCCTGATGGACCGCTTCGCAGGGTACACCTATCCTCCCCTTTCCGCCCCATGCCGCGCAACGATCCGACCGACACCGGCGGCCTCTTCATCGGCCGCCGCCCAGGCACCGCCCCGCTCCGGTACAAGGAGGACCCGGCCCGTGGCGGCGAGGGCCGCCGCCGCACCGACGCGACGCTCGCGGCGGCGGTGCTCGTGCTCGAGGCGCTCGTGTGCCTGACCCTGTGGGGGCCGCAGCCTGTGGCGTGGCTGTGGGTCGGCTCCCAGGTCGACTACCACGCCGACTCGATCACGCTCGCGCTCGCCGTGACGTTCCTCGGGATGGTCGCGACGCTGATGATCACGCTCGGGATCGCCACGCGGCTGGACCGCGTCTGGCGGATCCTGCGCCGCGCGGCCGGCCACGAGCAGCGGGAGGGCGTCCTGCCGCGGATCTTCGCCGTGACGGCGATCGTGGCGCTCGTGCTGTTCTCTCTCTGGTTCGTGCTCATCGAGGGCCCGGCGCCGTCGCTGGCCCCGCGCTGATGCGGCGCTTCCTGGGCTACTACCGACAGTTCGAGGAGCTCTCGCCGCAGGAGGTCTCGCGCGCGCTGCGGGCGCGGCGCGACGAGGAGAAGGCGCAGGCGCTGGCCGAGACGCCGGCGCTGAACCTCGCCTCGCCCGCGTGGCACGAGCCGCCGCACGCCGAGATCGTCAACGCGGCGACGTTCGCGCTGCGGCGGGCGGTCAACACCTATCCGGACGCGGGCGCGGAGGCGTTGGCGGCCGCGCTCGCCGACCGCCACGGGGTCGAGCGCGCGCAGGTCGTGCCCGGCCACGGCGCCGGCGAGCTGCTGCGCGCCACGCTGCAGGCGCTGCTCGCAGGGTCCGGGTCGGGAGGGGACGTGGCCATCGCGTGGCCGGGCTGGGGCCCGCTGCCGCGGCTCGTGCACGAGGCGGGCGGGCGGCCGGTGCCGGTGCCGCTCGGCCGCGACGGGGCCGCCGACGTCGACGCGCTGGCGGCCGCGGCAGGTCCTGCCACCCGCGCCGTCGCGCTCTGCTCGCCCAACGACCCGACCGGAGGAACGATCGGCGCGGACGCCCTGCGGCGACTCGCGGGCGCGCTGCCCCCGAGCGCGTGGATCCTGCTCGACGCGGCGCTCGCGGACTTCGAGGAGCCCGGCACCGACCTGGCGGGTCTGACCCGCGAGCTCGAGCGGCTGCTCGTGTTCCGCTCTTTCTCCAAGGCACATGCGATGGCGGGCTTCCGGGCCGGCTACGCGATCGGCCCCGGCGGCGCCGGCGAGCTGCTCGCCCGGCTCGCCCCCACGCTCGGGATCTCCGCGCCTGCGCAGGCCGGGATGACGTGGGCGGCCGCCAACGGGGAGCGCTACCTGCCCCGGCGGCGCGAGCACGCCGCCACCGAGCGCGACCACCTCGCCGCCGTGCTGACCGGCACGGACTTCGCGTTCCCGCGCGGCACCGGCCCGCTGCTGTGGCTCTCGAGCGCCGCGCTCTCCGGCAAGGAGCTGGCGGCCGGCCTCGCGACGAAGCGGATCTTCGTCGCACCGGGCGCAGCCTGGGGCGACGACCACCACGTGCGGATCACGCTGCGCGGGCCGGCGGCGACCGACCGCCTGGCCGCCGCGCTGAAGGACCTGAGACCGAGCAGCTAGCCGCCGAAGCGCCGCCGGCGGCGCTCCAGGGCGACCCGCTCGGCGGCGTTGCCCGACAGTGCGATCGCCTGCGAGTACGCCGCGTCGGCGCGCCCGCGATCGCCCGCCCGGCGGAACAGCTCGGCCCGCGCGGCCCAGAACGGCTGGTACGTCTCCAACGACAGCCCATCCAGGAGCGCCAGGCCCGCCTCCGGCCCCTGGGCGAACCCGACGGCGACGGCGCGGTTGACCGTCACGACAGGCGATGGGTCGTGGCCCGCGAGCAGCGCGTAGAGGCCCGCGATCTGCGCCCAGTCGGTCGCCGCCCATGAGGGCGCCCGCGAGTGCAGCGCCGCGATCGCCGCCTGGATCGCGTACGGGCCGGGCGCCGGCAGCCGCAGCGCCCGCTCGAGCACGGCCGCGCCCTCGTCCACCCGCGCGCCGTCCCAGCGCGAGCGGTCCTGGTCCTCGAGCGCGACGAGCTCGCCGCGGTCGTCGAGCCGCGCGGCGCGCCGCGCGTCCGTCAGCAGCAGCAGGGCGAGCAGCCCGTGCGGCTCGGCCTCGTCGGGCATCAGCGCCGCCAGCAGCCGCGCGAGCCGGATCGCCTCGTCGCAGAGCTCGCCGCGGATCGGGGAGTCGCCGCGCGCCGGCGCGTGGCCTTCGGTGAAGACGAGGTAGACGACGCGCAGCACGCCGGCGAGGCGCTCCGGCAGCCGCTCGTCGGGCGGTACGGCGAACGGGATCCGGGCGTCCGAGACCTTGCGGCGCGCACGCACGAGCCGGCGCTCCATCGCGGTCTCGGAGGACAGGAACGCGCGCGCGATCTCCGGCACCGTCAGCCCGGCCACGCTGCGGAGCGTGAGCGCCATCCGCGCCTCCGGCGCGAGCGCGGGATGGCAGCAGCAGAACAGCATCCGCAGCTGGTCGTCCTCGAGTGAAGAGCGCTCCAGCTCGAACTCGAAGTCGTGGGTCATCGGCTCGGCGATCCGGTGCAGGTGCTGGCGGGCGACGCGCTCGTGGCGCCGGCGGTCGAGCGCCCGGCGCCACGCGGTCGTGGTCAGCCAGGCGCCCGGCTTGTCCGGGACGCCGCGCCGGTCCCATTCGACCGCCGCGGCGACGAACGCGTCCTGGACGGCGTCCTCGGCGAGCGCGAGGTCACCGTCCAGGCGGCGCGTGATCGTCGCCAGGACCGCGGCGCGCTCGTCGCGGTAGGCCCGCTCGAGCGCCTCGGTCAACTCGTGAGCTCGAAATGGACCATCGGGCGGATGTCGACCGAGCCGTACTCGGCCGCCGGCATCTTCGCCGCCCATGCGATCGCCGCGTCCAGGTCCTCGACCTCGAGCAGGTAGAAGGAGAACAGCGTCTCCTTGGTCTCGGCGTACGGCCCGTCGGTCACCGTCAGCTCGCCGTCGCGGGAGCGCACGGTCGTGGCGCTGTCGATCTGGAGGCCGCTGGCGCCGAGCACGACGCCCGCCTCGCGGAGCTCGTTGTTGAGCGCGCCCCAGACCGCCATCTCGGCGTCGAACTCGGGCGTGCCCTCCTGCGGGCCCTCGCCGGGGCGGTACGTGAGCTGGATCAGGTACTGCATGGTCGTGACCTCCTGGTCGTCGGTTACAGCCGGACGACGCGCGAGTCCGTCCCGACCCGACACACTCTCGCAGAGGTGGCGCGTTGCCACTCGCCGAGCGCAGCGCTGCGCCGCGTGGCAGGTGGCAGCGGCCGCGCGGCGCAGGGGTGGCGGTGCCGCGCGGCGCCTAGCCGCGCTTCGCGACGCGGAAGGCGCCGCGCATGAACGGGTGCACGCGGCAGAAGTACGTGTAGGTGCCGGGGCGGATCGTCTTCGGCGTCCTCCACGTGACCCGCTGGGCCGCCGGGGTCCGGCCCTCGGGGCCGAAGCCGAGGTTGCCGGAGTCGAACCGGACCGGCCCGTTCGCGAGCGGGTAGGCGATGCCCGTGGCGCCGTTGCAGGGGGCCTTGCAGCTCGTGATCGTGTGGAAGACGTTGCGCTTGGCGTCGCGGTTGACGAAGCGCAGCGACTGACCCGGGCGGAGCGTCGGGGGGCGGGCCTTGCGGCCGGTCAGGCCGAGGTCGCCCTGCCCGTAGAGGAAGCCGCTGATCGGCACGGAGCGGGACTTGGCCGGCGGGGCGGCGAGCAGCCGCCGCGCGTCGGGCAGGCCGCCGAACGCGCCGCCGTGGTTGCGGTTCTCCGCCAGGTGCCCGTGCGTGACCTTCCCGGGGACGTCGACGTTCGTGGCGAACGGGTCGGGGCCCGTCCCGCCCGGGTTGAACGCGCTGATCATGATCCCCATCGACTCGTACCAGGAGGAGCGCTTGGTGTCGTAGGTCGCCGACACCGACAGCACGTCGCCCTTCTTGACGCCGACGCGCCAGTCCGCTGGCGTCGCCGTCATCGCCACGTCCCACGACACGGCGCCGGCGGGCTCGAAGTACTTCGCCTCGGAGCGGAACAGCCGCACGGTCCGACCGTCACGCGTGAGTGTGAGGTCGGTCCACAGCCCGCCCGGGTGCAGGTGGCCCGCGGTGCCGACGATCACGCCGTCCTCCTCGACCGTCAGCTTGTGCTGGTTCGAGCGCATCGCCGCCGCCGACTCGTCCGGGTACGTGTAGCGGCGGTCCCGGCCGCCCTGGCCCTTGTGGACGTCGAAGACGGGATACACCTTGCCGGCCTCGACATCGCTCCAGAGCGTGTGGAGGTCGCGGACGCCCTGGTCAGCGGGCGTTCCCGCCGGGATGAAGTCGACCTCGTAGGTGATGTAGACGCGTGTCGCGGTCGGCGTCAGGTTGTGGATCATGTGGTTCATGATCCAGTCGTCCTGCGGCTTGTAGACCCAGCCGTAGCCCTCGGGCGCATTGAAGATCGTCTTCTCCTCGCCGGCCGCGAACAGCGGCCTGAAGTTCGAGAGCCAGACCGCGTGGTGCAGGTGGATGACGTCGACCCGGGGCACCGCCCCGTCCGTGTAGGTCATGTCCGGCTTGAAGCGGACGATGTGGCCCGGGACGTCGGGCTTGAGCTCGTTGCCCTCGAACTCGATCGTGTTCTGCCCCGGCGCGATCTTGACCGGCCCGAACTTGTAGAGGATGCGCTGCACGCCGGGCTTCGGTCCTGGCTCGACCGTCTGGCTGGCGGTCGCCTCGATCGTCGACGCGGATGCTGCGGGCACGACGATGAGGAGCACTGCCAAGAGGAGCAGCGACGCGACCAGGCGGGGCACGCGAGCCACTCTAGTCGCCCGCGACGATGTCCCACACCGTCCAGAGCGCCTCCTCGACATGTATCGGGGGCACGCCGGGCACCGCGACGGAGAACAGGACCATCTCGCGGGTGCGCTCCGTGACCCCCGCGTCTGGGCCGACGTCGTCGAACAGCACGGCCACCGGGCGCGTCTCGCAGGCCACGACGAGCCGTCCGCGCGGGACCCGCTCGCCGGGCTCCGCGGCGCGCAGCCGCAGGCCGCCCTCGACCGCGGCGGCGTCGAGCGCCCAGACCGGCACGCTCGTCTCCATCACGGCGATCGTGATCGCGTCGTCGAGCAGGTTGCGGCTGCGGAAGCCGCCGTGCTTCATGCGCTCGAGCACCAGCGCCTCGACCGGCACGCGCCGCTCGTCGGGCTCGAGGCCGATGTGACGGAAGAAGATCCGGTAGGCCTGCGGGATCGGCTGCTTGCGCAGCGCGATCGCCTGCGGCCCGCGGAAGCGGTCCGACAGCAGCTGCAGCCGCTCGCGCAGCTCCGGCGGGCTCTTGCCCGGCACGAAGCCGAACATCATCGACGCCAGCCGTAATCCCGGCCACTCCTCGGCG
>Ga0126312_10002684_pt1 | contig 11917 bp, 13 predicted proteins | sample Plot104A_FD_92537 | JGI IMG/M metagenome (GOLD analysis project Ga0126312, IMG submission 92537) | Serpentine soil microbial communities from UC McLaughlin Reserve, CA, USA - Plot104A | ecosystem: Environmental > Terrestrial > Soil > Grasslands | place: USA: UC McLaughlin Reserve, Lake County... | reverse complement strand
CTGAAGCCTCCTTCGAGGTTTACAACTCGCCGCTCTCGGAGTACGCGGCGCTCGGGTTCGAATACGGCTACTCCGTCGGCGCGCCCGAGACACTCGTGATCTGGGAAGCGCAGTTCGGCGACTTCGTCAACGGCGCCCAGATCGTCGTCGACCAGTTCCTCGTCTCCGGGCTCTCGAAGTGGGGCCAAACCTCACGGCTGACGCTGCTGCTCCCGCACGGGTACGAAGGAAACGGTCCGGAGCATTCGAGTGCCCGCCTCGAGCGGTTCCTGCAGCTCGGAGCGCAAGAGAACGTGCGGATTGCGAATCCGAGCACCTCGTCGCAGTACTTTCACCTGCTCCGGCGGCAGGCGCTCGACCCCAATGCGCGCCCACTGATCGTGATGACGCCGAAGGGACTCCTGCGTCTCCGCGAGGCAGCTGGGAGGCTGGACGAGCTCACGGACGGCGGCTTCGAGCCCGTCATCGACGACGACGCCGTCAATCACGCGCAAGCACGACGGCTCGCGCTCACCTCCGGCAAGGTCTACTACGACATCGTCGGCCACGACGCACGTGCGGACCGGTCTGAGCTCGCGGTCGCCAGGGTCGAGCAGCTGTACCCGTTCCCGATCGAGCCCGCCGCTCGTCTCGTCGCTTCCTATCCGGCCCTCGAGGAGGTGGTCTGGGTCCAGGAGGAGCCGCAGAACATGGGTGCCTGGCGAGCGATCCGGCACCGGCTCGAGGAGGCGATCGGTGGCCGCGTTCCGCTGCGCTTCGTCGGTCGTCCGTGGCGGGCGAGCCCGAGCGAGGGCTATCCGACCGCGCACCTCCGCGAGCAGCAGCGCATCGTCGAGGAGGTACTAGCTCCGGCGTGATCTAGCCGCGGCGCGGGCACGCTGCGCTTCGCGCGCGAGCGTGCGGGCAACGGTCGGTGCGTGTGTCCGCACTTGGCGGTAGATCCGCTTGCGGTGCTGCTTGGGGACGCGCCGCCAGACGTCATACGCCGTAAGGACGACGCCCCACCAACCGAGGCGGCGTGTGAGCAGATAGCGGGCGCGCGGCACGCCGGGAGCTTAGTCGCCGTCGTCGTCATGACCGCGTTTGTGGCCGCGGTCGTCGTCGTCGTCCTGAGTGCCGCCGTTATCGCGGTCGTCGCCGTGCTTCTTGTCCTTCTTGTCCTTCTTGTCCTTCTTGTCGTTCTTTTCCTTCTTGTCCTTCTTCGGCTTCTTCGGCTTCTTCTGCTTCTTGGGCTTCTTGGACTCTCCCCCGTCGTCGTCGTCCAGCACGACCCTCGGAGGCGGTGCCGGTGCCGGTGCAGCTACCGGCGCCGGAGGGGGAGCGGGAGCCGGAGGCGGAGCCGGTGCAGGTGGAGGCACCGCGGGCTGCGGCTGCGGCTTCGGCTCCGCGGGCAACTTCTGCGGGGGCGCGGGATCCGACGCGGGCGGCGGCGGCGGGGGCGCGACGGTCCGGACGGGGACGCGCTTCACCACGACGCGCGTGACTACCCGCGCGGGCGCCGGCTTGGTTGGCTTGGCGGTCAGCGAGCGCTCGAGACCGGGGGAGACGCGAACGACAGGCTCACGCATCGGCTTGGCCGCGTGGGGGGAGCTCACCGGCGGAATCGACTCCTGGTGCGCGACAATCTGCCCTGGGACGTTGAGCAGCCCGGCGAGCGCTGTTCCTAGCAATACGCCCGTAAGGACGTGGATGAAAGTCGGCCTCATGCTCCTCCCCTCTGACGCCGACAACCTGTTCAAAGGAGGTATCGGACGTAGTTGGGAGCGGCTTGAGGGGAATCGCAATGGGGAGTTTCAAGCTAAAACTCGTCGTCTACTTCTCCGTGATCTCGCTGCTGCCGTTCGCGGCGGCGTTCAGCGGTTTGGAGGCAGTGACCGACCGCAACGAGACACGTCGAGTGGACGGGATGCTCGAGACTGGCGTCCGCGCCGGTCTGGCCCACTATGCGGGCGAAATCGCGGCGGCGCAGCGGAAGGCTGCCGAGCTTGCCCATGATCCGAGCTTCCAGCGCGCGCTGGCTCGTCGCGATCGCCGCGCACTCCGACGGATCGTCGCGTCTATGTCCAATCTGCGGCTGGAGGCTCCGCAGGGCCTCCGGTTCGGCACTGTCGCGCAGCCCGCAGTAGAGCGCGCCGTCATCGTGAGAGGACGTCGTGGGCGACTCGGCCGCATCGTCGCGGGCGTTTCGCTCGACGACAAGCTCGCCGTCCGTGTCCGGCGAGGCGCCGGAGCTGAGCGCGGTAGCCACGTCGTGTTCGTGCGCTCCGGGAGGATTACCGCTGGCACGGGCAAGCTCAGCGGCCGAATGCGTGCGCCGAGCGATCCCAACAAGATGACCGTCGGCGGGCGCGAGTTCCGTGCGCTCGCGTCAGAGCCGCTCCCGGACCATCCCGACCTGCGACTGCTCGTCCTGGCGCCACAGGCGCGGATCGACGCTTCGACGAACTGGGCGCAGTCGCGGATCTTCCTGGCGATGCTCGTCGTCCTCGCGCTGATCGCTGCCGTCGCCTACCTCGAAGGCCGCTCAATTGTCCGGAGCCTCAGCCACGTTGCCGACGCGGCGCGCGGAATCGCGCGGGGCCGCCTCGGCGACCGAGTCGCAGTTCGTGGACGCGACGAGTTCGCCTCACTCGGACTCGCCTTCAATCAGATGGCCGACCAGCTCGAGGCCCGCATGCGCGAGCTCGAGGAGGAGCGGCGCCGGGTGCGTGAGACGACGCTCCGCTTCGGGGAGGCGCTTGCTGCCACCCATAACATCGATCAGCTGCTCCGCGTGATCGTCGAGTCCGCGGTCGAGTCGACCGGCGCCTCATCTGGCCAGCTCGTGGACGACGGGCGAGTGCTGGTCGAGTTCGGCGAGGAACGGGGGTCTGCTCAGCTCGCATTTCCGCTCTCGGCTGGGCGGGAGAAATTCGGCTCGCTGGTGCTCTACGGAGACGAGTTCACGTCCGAGCAGCGCGAGAGCGCCGAGTGGCTCGTCGGCCACGTCGTGATCGCCCTCGCCAATGCCGAACGCCACCGAACTGTCGAGCAACAGGCGCTCGTCGACGGGTTGACCGGCCTTGCGAACCGCCGCCTCTGCACGGCTGCACTGGAGAAAGAGCTCGCACGCGCGGAGCGTTTCGGTGAATCGCTCGCGCTCGTCCTGGCCGACATCGACAACTTCAAGGACATCAATGACCGCTGGGGACACCCGACCGGCGACGAGGTGCTCAAGGCAGTTGCAGAGACGCTGCAGGCGAGCGTTCGCGAGATCGACCTTGCCGGGCGTTGGGGCGGCGAGGAGTTTGCCCTGCTGCTCCCAGGCACCAATCTGGAGGGGGGCTACGAGTTGGCGGAACGTGTGCGGTACAAGCTCGTGCGCCGAAAGTTCGTCGCCTCGGACGGCGAGCGCATTCGCGTGACCGCGAGTTTCGGGGTCGCCGCCTTCCCGCAGGCGGGCACACAGGAGCAGCTGGTCGCGGCGTCCGACGGCGCCCTCTACGATGCCAAGCGCTCGGGTAAGAACCGTGTCGCCGCTGCGGCGCCACTGGCCGGCAGCGCGCGCGGTTGACCTACGAGGCCGTTACAATCCCGCGCCGTACGGACGTCCCAGCTGTAACAAGGAGAAAATGACTGTCGAGACACCTTCACTCTTCGCAAGCGTGATTCAGGACCACCTCGAGCTGAAGCGGCGCAACGCCGAGCTCGAGGGCAACATGCCGATCGACGGCTACCGGATCGAGGATCCCTTCCAGAACCATCCGCTCTTCAAGACCGAGGAGCAGGCTCGGATCGAGGACACCCTCGATGGTCACCCCGGCGTCCCTGCCCCGGACGTGTCGGGTCCTGCGGAAGAGAGCGTCGAGACACCCACCGAGGAAGGCCTCTGGGGCCGCTCCCGGGACTTCGACTGGGGCGACTAGAGCCAGCCGCTCGAAACCGAGTTTCGTCGCCCGCGAACGGGGTAGGCTCCCCCGAGATCCAAGAGACCGAAAAAGGGAGCCGCCATGAGAAAACTGCTTGGCCTCGTAGGACTCGGGGCCGCCCTCACGTACTTCTTCGACCCGGAACAGGGCCGTCGCCGCCGCGCGATGACGCGGGATCGCTTTGTCGCGTTCTTCCGTCGGCGCAAGCGGGAAACCGAGCGGCTCGGTCGCTCGGCGTCCGCCCAAGCCGAGGGGCTCGTCCAGAAGGCGAAGCACCTCGAGGAAGAGCCCAAGCCGCAGCCTGACGACGTCACTCTGACCCGCAAGGTCGAGACCGAGATCTTCCGCGACGCGGACGTTCCCAAGGGCCAGATCAACGTCAACGCCGAGAACGGGAAGATCTACCTGCGCGGAGAGGTCGGCCAGCTGGAGCTGATCAAGGATCTCGAGAAGCGGGCCCGCAAGGTTCAGGGCGTGCAGGAGGTGGAGAACCTGCTCCACCTGCCCGGCACCGAGGCCCCCGTCAAGCGCTAGCGGTCCTGGAGCCGCCGCAGCAGCGGCAGGCCATACCAGAGCCACAGGACTAGACCCGCAGCCGCGGCGGCCGCCACGGCCGTCGCGGCGGTGTGAAAGAGCAGGTCGCTGACCAGATAGACGGCGCCGCTCAGCGCGGCGGCGAGGCAGGCGGTTCCCGCGATCGTCACGCGGGTGGCCGTCTGGATCAGCTGCTCCTTGTCGTGCTGGCGGAAGCGCAGACGATGGTAGGAGGTCGGCGCGATCAGAAAGATCGTCGCTGCGGCCGTCGACATGAACGTGAAGTAGTAGACGTGCCGCTGCGTCGTCGTGATGTTCGTGAACTTGTCCGTGAACGGAACGGCGAGCAGGAAACCGAAGAGCATCTGGACTCCGGGCAGCGCCACCCGGAGCTCATTGAGTAGCTCGATCAGCTCGCGGTTGAGCCGCTCGTCCTTGCTCTCCTCGGCGCTCACTGCTGTGACTGGATCGAGACGAGACGCTGCGGCGCGACGTGATCGACCTGAAGCGTCGTGTGGTCGATGCCGTATTCACGCAGGAGCACCTCCTCCAGCTCTCGCCGCCGGGCGTGGCAGTCGTCGCCCCGCTCGACCAACACGTGCGCGGAGAGAGCGGGGAAGCCGGACGTGATCGTCCAGACGTGGAGATCGTGCACCTCGGCCACACCTGGCATCTGCGTCAGGCGGCGCCCGAGCGCCTGCGGGTCGATCCCGCGCGGCGCGCCCTCGAGCAGGATGTGCACCGAGTCGCGGATCACGCTCCAGGAACTGGCGAGGACGAGGAGCCCAATCAGCGCACCGGCGAGTGGATCGGCGTAGCGCCAGCCGGTAACGAGGATCACCAAGGCCGCGACGAGTACGCCGGCCGATCCGAGCGCATCCGCGACGACGTGCCTGAGCGCCGCGCGCATGTTCAGGGTGTCGTGTCCGGCGCGATCCAGGATCGTCGCCGCGACGAGATTGACGACTAGGCCCGCGACCGCGACGAGCGCAACCCACCCGGCGAGCACCTCCGGTGGGTCCGTAAGCCGGCCCCACGCCGCAACGAAGATCCAGATCGCCAGCGCGACGAGCACCACACCGTTCGCCAGCGCCGCGAGAATCTCGGCGCGCTGATAGCCGAAGCTCCGTTCCGGCGTGCTCGGCCGTCCAGCGAGCCAGACGGCCACGAGCGCCAACGTCACCGCAAGGTTGTCCGAGAGCATGTGGGCGGCATCGGCGAGCAAGGCGAGGCTGCCGGTGAGCAGACCGCCGACGATCTCCACGGCCGTGAAGGCGAGCGTGAGACCGAGGACGATCGCCAAAACGCGGCGATTGCGAGCTCTGACGACCCCGAGGTGAGCCATGGCCTGAGAATATGCGCGGTCATGGACGTCCGCGAGCTGATGAAGCTGGAGGTCGATCCCGCCGAGGTCGATGCGGTCTACCAGCTGTGGAAGCAGCACTCGATCGCCGAGGACAACCGTGACATCGCCGGCCTGCTTGCCACGCTGACGGACGACTGTGTCTACCAGATCGTCGGCACACCGGAGCGCTGGGAGGGACACGACGGCGCGACGCGCTTCTACACCGGGCTCCTCACCGCCTTCCCCGACATCCACTTCGACCTCACCGACATCGTCGTCGGCCCGCAGGGCGTCGTCGAGGAGGCGCAGGTGACCGCCACACACGAACAGGGCTGGCTGGACTGGGAGCCGAGCGGCGAGCGGGTCGAGTTCCGGGTCGTGATCTTCTTCCCCTGGGACCGCGAGCGGCGCCTCTTCCGCGGCGAGAAGGTGTACGTCCATGCGGATGGTTTCGCTCGAGACGCCGGGCGCACGAGCGAGGAGGATTCATGAGCGAGCACGAGCACACGGAGCCGGAACCGGATGAGCGTGCAGAGGATGTCAGGGACTTGGAAGCGCCGGAAGGTCGGCAGGAGGACGTTGGCGGGGACCCGATGATCGAGACGGATCCCCGTACCGGCGCGGACTAAAGACTTGCCGCCGTCCTCCTAGGGGAACCGCGGCGACCAGAGCGCGGAGAGCACCCCGGCGCCGAGGAGCAGACCACCCGCCGCCGCCAGGAAGATGAACGTGATCTCGGTCTCGCCCGGCGTGCGTCCGAGGCTCGAGCCGAGCTGCTCATAGGTCTGCTCGAGGACGTCGGCCGTGCGCGCCTCCGTGAACTTCCCGCCCGTCGTCTCGGCGATCTGGCGGAGGGTCTCCGGATCGGGCGGCACCGGGATCGTTTGCTCGCCGCCGAAATCCGGAGTCCCTCCGGGCGAAGGTCCGCCGGGGCCGAAGCCGAACCGGCCCGTCACCGTCCCCTCGGGAGTGCCCAACGCAACCGTGTAGACGGGAATCCCGGCCGCCTTCGCCCGGTCGGCTCCTTCGTACGGCATCAGGGTGCCGCGGGTTTGTGCGCCGTCGGAGAGGAAGAGGATCGACGCCAAGCCTTTCGTCTCGTCGGCCGGGGCGGTACGCAGCGCGATCGTCTGACGTTCCTCCGGCAGGGATTGCTGCACGAGCTCGACTGCGGCCGCCAGGGCGTCGCCGATCGCCGTCCCGCCGAAGGTCTGGAACTCTCCGATCTCGTCGATCGACTGCTCGACGAGCTCGTGGTCGCCTGTCGGCGGCGCCGCGACCTGCGCCTCTCCGGCGAAGACGACCAGGCCCACCCGGAGCTCCTTGGGGACACGATCGAGGAAGTTCCGCATCGCCTCTTGGGCCGCAGCGAGCCGAGTCGGCTTCACGTCCTTGGCCTGCATCGACCGGGACGTGTCGATCACGAGGATCACCATCGCTTGATCCTTCGCGATCAGCCGGTCGACATGCGGCCGGGCGAATGCCACGCAGAGCGCAGCGAGTGCGGCCACGAAGAACACAGGCGGTACGACGCGCCGCCATCCTCCGCCCCCGGCCACGGCCGCAAGCACCTCGAGGTTCGTGAAGCGGACCGCGTAGCGCATCCGTCGCCGGCGCAGAAGCCACCACGCGAGCGCTACCGCGATCGCCAGGGCGACTAGGGCAAGCAGCAGGAGCGGGCGCTCGAATCTCACTTCACACCCGAGCAGACGGCGTGGACCTGAACGACCGCGCGAATCCTGCCGAGCTCCGCGTCACCGCGAACGGACACGACCACGCGGCGCCCGCGCACCGCTTGGGCGGCGGTCACGTTGTCGGTGACGGCGGCGCTTGGCGGCCGCCGCGTGCCGAACCCGACGGCGTGAGAGGCACCGACCAACGTTTCATGGGCCCGGCATGTACTGACGACGGTGTTTGCGCCCGGAACCACGCGAGCGCGGCGAACGCGGCGGATCGCAGGATGGCCGGGCTTGACGATCCTCTGCACGGCGGTGGGAATCCGCCCGCCCCCGCTCGCCGGCATGCAGCCGACGTAGGGGCGAAAGCTCGGTGCCTGGGCTGTCGTCCCCACGTAAGCGGCCACGAAGACGACGGAGCGACCCGTGGTGATGCCGGGGTTCACAGGGCTGCCGAGGCTCCCGACGAAGCTGACGTCGATGCCGCGGTCGCTGAGCTCGGCGTCGAGCCCGCCGACGATGTAACCGCGGGGGCAGGTGAGCTGGTACTCGACCGTCGGCCTCGGGACGGCGCGGCTCGTCGGAACCACGACCCATGGGCCGGAGACGGGCACGCAGACCAACAAGCCGTCGCATTCGTCTGCCGCCTGCGCGGGGCCCGAGCCCGCTGTCAGGACCGCGCTCAAAGCAGCGAGGATCAGCAGCTTCTTCACGGGACCCTCCTGAACCAGAGCACCGACAACGCTCCACCGGCGAGCAGGAACGCGGCTGCGCCGCCCGCGAAGTAATCGCCGACCTCTCGCGACTGCTTCCGGGTGCCGAGGCGTGACCCGAGCTCCTCGTAGACACGCTCGAGCCCTTCCGCGTCGGTGGCGGTGAAGAACTCGCCTCCCGAGAGCTGCGCGATCTCCCTGAGCGTGTCGGGCGCGGGCGGGACACGGATGATCTGCCTCAAGCCGCCGGTGAGTGTCTCCACGACGACGCCCTCAGGCGTCCCCACCAGGACGCTGTAGACCGGTACGCGAAGGCGCTTGGCTTGCTGGGCGGCAGCCTGCGGAGTGACGGCGCCGCCGTCGCGGGCTCCGTCCGAGATGAGCAGGACCGACCGCGGCGCCGCCGCCGCGTCGTCGCCTCTTCGATCCCGGCCCACTCGGGTGGAGAGGGCGACTGCGTCTCCGATTGCCGTGCCTTCTCCGGGTGCCAGCGTGTCGAGGGAAGCCTCGACGAGCGACCGGTCCTCTGTCGGCGCCACCCCGACGACCGCGCGCGTGGCAAAGGAAACGACGCCGACCTCGAACTTCTCCGGCACCTTGGCGAGGAACGCCTTCGCTGCTTCGCGCGCGGCGTCCAGGCGCGTGGGCGCGACGTCCTCTGCTTTCATCGAGCGAGACACGTCCACGGCGAGAACGATGGTGGCCTCCTCGCGCTTGACGTTGACCTCCATATGCGGCCGAGCGACACCGACGACGATCGCCGTGAGGCCGAGAAGCAGGAGGACGAGGGGAAGGTGGCGTCTGGGCCCTGGCGCCCTGTCGATCACGTTGGGAAGCAGCGCTGGGTTCGAAAACGCGGCCGCGAAAGCAGTGCGCCGGCGTTCCCGCACCACGTAGAGCGCGACGAGCAGCGGCACGACGAGCAGCGCGAGCAGGACGAGCGGCCACTGGAACGTCATGACCGCCTCCGCTTGAGAAAGGCGGCGAGCGAGCGCAGCCAGTCGCCGGAGGTCGAGAGGACGAGGTGGCGGACGCCGAGCGACGTCAGCTCCCGGGCAAGCTCGGATCGCTCATAGGAGGCGGCGGCCGCGAAGCGCTCCCGTAGGCGGCGACTTCGCGTGTCGACGCGGAGCAGCTGCCCGGTCTCGGGATCGACGAGCCAGAGCGCGCCGACGTTCGGCAGCTCCTGTTCGCGCGGATCGCGAACCTCGAGGGCGAGAACGTCGTGACGGCCTGCAAGCTCGAGCAGCGGCCGGCGCCAGTCGCGCGGCCCACGAAAATCCGAGACGACCACGACCAGACTGTGCTGTCGCGCGAGCGCCCCGGTCCGAGCGACTGCTTGACCAAGCGAGGTCGGTCCGAGGCGGTCCGCCGGCGACTCCTCTCGCAGCGCCGTGAGCAGGCCGACGAGGCCCATCCGCCCCTGCCGCGCCGGAAGACCGCGCGGCTCAGCATCGCCGAAGGTGACCATCCCGAGGCGGTTTCCGCGTCTGGTTGCGACGTGTCCGATCGCGAGGGCCGCTCCCTCGGCTACATCGGACTTTCGCCGCTCCGCGGTGCCAAAGCGCATCGACGCCGAGGTGTCGAGCACGAGCCAGGTGACGAGAACGCGCTCGGCGAGCTGGACGCGGACGTGCGGCTCGCCCGTCCGGGCGGTGACGTTCCAGTCGATTCGGCGGACGTCGTCGCCAGGGATGTACGGACGCACCTGCGCCAGCTCCGTGCCGTCGCCGTACAACGACGATCGGTAGTCGCCCGCGAGCAGCCCTTCGATCCTCCGGCCGATCGAAATGTCGAGCGCGCGGAGGAGGGCCTCGGGCATCGGCCCGGGGCCCGGCCGGTCGGGGGTTACCGCCCGCCTGACTGCGTTCACGCGGCAGTCACGCGGGTCAGATCGATCTGTGGGACGGGAACGGAAGCGATGACGTCGTCGAGGATCGCGTCGGGGGTCACCTCCTCGGCGAGGGCCTGGTAGGTGAGCACGAGGCGGTGACGGAGCGCGTCCTTCGCGAGCGCCTCGAGATCCTCGACCAGCGCGTATTCCCGGCCTCGTACCAGCGCGAGCGCGCGCGCAGCCTGGACGAGGCTTATCGGGCCGCGGGGGCTGGCGCCGTAGGCGACATATTCGGACGACTGCCGTGTGGCGGTCGCCAGGTTCACCGCGTAGCTGATCAGCGCTGGGTCGACGTAGATCTCGAAGACGGCGCGCTGGAGTGCCTTCAACCCTTCGAGCGTGAGTGCCTCGCGGAGGTCGGGCGGGGGGACCAGCTGGCGCTCGACGATCGTCAGCTCCTCGTCGTGCTCCGGATAGCCGATCAGGATCTTGAGCATGAAGCGGTCGATCTGCGCCTCCGGCAAGGGATACGTCCCTTCGGACTCGATCGGGTTCTGGGTCGCCATGACGAGGAAGGGATCCGGCACCTGAAACGTCTCGTGGCCGATCGTCACCTGCCGCTCCTGCATGACCTCGAGTAGCGCGGACTGCACCTTCGCCGGCGCACGGTTGATCTCGTCCGCGAGCAGGAAGTTGCAGAACACCGGGCCGAGCTCGGTCTCGAACGTGCCTTCGCCGGCTCGGTAGATCCGGGTTCCGACCAAGTCGGAAGGGACAAGGTCGGGTGTGAACTGGACACGCGAGAAACTGCCGCCGAGCACGCCCGCGGCCGACTTGATCGTAAGCGTCTTGGCCAGGCCGGGGACGCCTTCGATCAGCAGGTGGCCCTGCGCCAGCAGGCACACGAGGACACGCTCAAGCATCGCCTCCTGACCCGCGATCACCCGCCGGATCTCGAACAATGCTTGTTCGAGTCGCTCCTTGGCCTCGGCGGGGCTCGGCACGGGCTGCTCGGTCTCGGACACGGGGGACTCCTCTCTCGCGGCTCTCGGTTCCAGGAGAGCAGGCAAACCTTAGTTTTCGCTGAGAGCCTCCCCAGGCTCGCCGTCAGACTACCGGCTAACCTTCCCCGGCCCGATGGCCACGGTTGAGGACACTGAGGTACGGCGCCAAGCGCCCGAGGTCTTCCGCTACTACGAGCTCGCGAAGAAACGGGAGTGGCAGGTCCGGGACATGCCGTGGGACGAGTTGCCCCCGATTCCGGAGAGCTCCGGGGCGAAGGACAAGCAGGCCCGCCGGCGCGACATCTGGCGCTCGGTCATCACGCAGCAGCTCCAGGCTGACTCACTGGCCGTCGAGATGGCGGCCCAGCTGCTCGAGCTCGCGCGCCACCAGGAAGCGAAGCTCTACTACTCGACGATGGCTCAGGACGAAGCGCGCCACGTCGAGGCGTGGCTGCGCTTGATCGAGGCGGCCGGCGGCCCGACCGAGCGGGACCCGCATCTCGACAAGCTGGCGCAGATCTTCCTCGGCCTCGACGAGCTGGAGGAGAAGGTCCTGCTGATGCAGGTCTTCTTCGAACGGATGATCATCCCGCGGTTCCGTCTGATCGCCCGCGCCTCGCGCGGGACAGTGCTCGAAGATCTCTGCAACCGCCTCACGATCGACGACGGCATCCACCACGGATCGGGGATGGCCTACGAGAAGGTCCTGCTCCGCACGGCGTCGAAGGCGACGAAGGAGAAGATGCTCAAGGGCGCGAGCAAGATGCTCCCGATCTTCGCCGAGCACGTGCTCTGGCGGCCGAAGGAACGCGATTTCGTCAGCAGCTCGATGCGCTCGCGCGATCTCGCCCGGGTGCGGCGCGAGATCGAAGAGGGAATCAAGATCGCGGCGTCGCTCGGTCT
>Ga0126312_10002683_pt1 | contig 11918 bp, 9 predicted proteins | sample Plot104A_FD_92537 | JGI IMG/M metagenome (GOLD analysis project Ga0126312, IMG submission 92537) | Serpentine soil microbial communities from UC McLaughlin Reserve, CA, USA - Plot104A | ecosystem: Environmental > Terrestrial > Soil > Grasslands | place: USA: UC McLaughlin Reserve, Lake County... | reverse complement strand
GGGCTCGACGGCCCGGATCTGCCTCCGCCAAGCGGCTCGCCGGTCGAGCAGCACGCCGTCGACTTCCTGGCCGAGCACGTGGGCGGAGCGACGCTCGTCGCCGTCGGGCCGCTGACGAACGTCGCGCTCCTGCTCGCGCTCAGGCCTGACGCGCGGCCGGACCGGATCGTCCTGATGGGCGGTGCGATCGCCGAGGGCAACGTCACGCCCGCGGCAGAGTTCAACATCTGGGCGGATCCGGAAGCTGCCGCGCGAGTCTTCACGAGCGGCATCGACCTGACGGTGGTCGGACTCGACGTCACCCACAAGGCCCTGATGACGCCCGCCCACGCCGACCAGCTGCGTGGCGCCGGCCGCGCGGGGAAGCTGGTCGCCGAGCTCTTCGACTTCTACCACGGCTTCCACCAGCGTACGTACGGCCTGCCGGGCTCGCCGATCCACGACGCACTCGCGCTCGCACACGTCTTCGACCCGTCGCTGCTGGAGCTCCGCGACCGCCACGTCGCGATCGACTGCGAGTCGCAGCTGTCCCGCGGTCGCACCGTCGTCGATCTGTGGCAGCGCACCGGCAACGAGCCGAACGCGCACGTCGCGGTCGGCGTGGACGGCGAGCGCTTCGTCCGCGTGCTGATCGAACGCGTCTCGTCGCTGGGATGAGGCTCGGGGCGGTCACGCTCCAGAACCGGCCGTGGCCCGAGCTACGGGACAGCTGGGGCCGGCTCGACGAGCTCGGCCTCGACTCACTGTGGGTCGCGGATCATCTCGCGAATCCCCTCCGGCCCGAGCGGCCGTGGCTCGACGGGTGGACGCTGCTGCCGGCGCTCGCGCTCGAGACGAAACGGGCGCGCGTGGGCGCGCTGGTCAGCTCGCTCACGCTCCGCAAGCCGGCGATCCTGGCGAAGGCAGCGGTCACCGTCGACCACATCACAGGCGGCCGGGCGGAGCTCGGCCTCGGCGGAGGCGGCTCGGGGCGCGACACAGAGCTCGCCGGGAAGCGGTCGGAGACGTTCAGCGAGCTCGTCGAACAAGCCGTCGAGTTGCTGGCTGACGAATCGCTCCGGCCGCGGCCGGTGCACGAGCGGATCCCGCTGACGATCGGCGGCCACAGCGACGAAGCGCTACGACTCGCCGCCCGCTACGCCGACCGCTGGAATACCTACGGCGGCCGCGGCCTCGATCCGGAGGAAGCGCTTCGGCGGGGGCGTGAGCGCAACGATCGACTGACCACCCTGTGCGAGCAGGACGAGCGCGACCCAGCGGCGCTGACCCGCTCGATCCTGATCGGCTACCCGTTCGTCCGAGAGACGCCGTGGCGCTCGGAGGAGGCATTCCGGGACGTCGCTGAGCGCTGGCGCGACGCGGGCTTCGACGAGCTGATCGTCTACTACCCACCCGAGACGGGCATGCCGGAGGGCACCGTCACCGGCAGCGTCTTCGAGCGAGCCGTAGAGTTGACGCGAGAGGTGTAGCCGCCCGCGCGTCGAACGGGACGCGCATGGCGAAGCGCCGCAAGCGACGGACGCTCAAGCCGCGCACGCCCGCGCGCACGAGGAAGCGCAGGCAGACCCGCGGACACCACCATCCCGAGCTCGTCGGGCTCGGGCTCGTCGCCGTGGGCATCTTCCTCTCGGTCGTCCTCTACCTCGGCTGGGACGGGGGCCAGGTCGGTGGCTGGATCGCGGACGGCCTGCGAGACCTCGCCGGGTCCGCGGCCTACGTCCTGCCGATCGCGCTGATCGCGATCGGCGCGCTGATGGTCGGACGGAGCGCGCTCGTAGACCTGCGGCCGTTCCGGACTGGAGTCGCCGTGGCTTCCACGGGGCTGTTGCTCGTCCTCGGCGAGGAGTGGGGCGGTTGGGTCGGCCAGGGGCTCGAGGCGGTCGTCGCCCGCCTGCTCGGCGAGACCGGCGCACTCATCCTCGGCGCCACGGCCCTCATCTTGGGCGTCCTGCTCGTGACGGGCGCCTCGCTCGGCGCGCTGCTGCGGCACTCGGGCAGCGCTGTCCGGAGAGCGGGAACCGCCGCCCGCCGGTCGCTCGACCGCCAGGAGCGGCCGGTGCGGCGGCGCCCCGCGCTCGCCGTCGTCCCGCCGACGGCCAGCTTCACGGAGCCGCACGGCCCACCGGTGGACGCCGTGTCCGAATTCCCGGACGTGGTCGGTGCGACCGCGCCGCTCGTCGTCGAGCCCGAAGAGGATCGCTCGCAGGAGCAGCTGTTCCAGCCGGAGCCGGCGGCGGTCGGCGCCTACCGCCTCCCGGACCGCGGGCTGCTGAGGCGCTCGCCGCAGACCGCTCCGACGCAGGCGAAGGGCGGCGCGCAGGTCGCCGACGCGCTCGTGCAGGCGCTCGCACACTTCGGCATCGACGCGACGGTCGTCGGCGAGATCGCGGGCCCACGCGTCACGCGCTACGAGCTGAAGCTCGCGCCGGGGACGAAGATGTCGAAGGTCGCCGCGCTCAAGGACGACCTCTCCTACGCGCTCGCGACGACCGAGATCCGGATTCTGGCGCCGATTCCGGGCAAGCAGGCGGTCGGCGTCGAGGTCCCGAACCTCAGCCCCAACCTGGTCACGCTCGGCGACGTCTTCGACGACCTGCCCGGAACCGCCAGCCCACTGTCCGTCTGGCTCGGGAAGGACATCTCCGGCAACGCGGTCTGGACCGACCTCTCCCGGATGCCGCACCTGCTCATCGCAGGCACGACGGGGTCGGGCAAGTCCGGCTGCGTCAACACGATGCTGACCTCGATCCTGCTCCGCTCGACCCCGGACGACGTCCGCCTGATCCTGATCGACCCCAAGCGGATCGAGCTCTCCTACTACGAGCGAATTCCCCACCTGCTCACCCCGGTCGTCTCCAGCCCCAAGGAGGCGTCCGCGGTGCTCACGAACGTCGTGGCCGAGATGGAGCGCCGCTACGAGCGCCTGAGCGCTGTCCGCGCGCGCAACCTGCCCGAGGCGAACCGTGCCTTCCGCAGCCGGGGCGAGCAGACCTTGCCCTACCTCCTCGTCGTGATCGACGAGCTCGCCGACCTGATGATGGTCTCGCCGCAGGCCGTCGAGGACGCGGTGATCCGGCTCGCTCAGAAGTCGCGGGCGGTCGGCATCCATCTCGTTCTGGCGACGCAGCGGCCGTCGGTGGACGTGATCACCGGCATGATCAAGGCGAACGTGCCTTCCCGGATCGCGTTCGCGGTGTCCAGCCAGACCGACTCGCGCGTGATACTCGACGCCGCCGGCGCCGAGAGTCTCCTCGGCCAGGGCGACATGCTCTTCAAGCCGCTCGGCACCTCGCGTCTCCAGCGCCTGCAGGGCGCGTACGTCGGCGAGGAGGAGATCGCGCTGATCGTCGATCAGTGCCGCGACCAGCGGGAGCAGGAGCTGGACGAGAGCCTTCTCGAAGCCCCCGAGGCGGCGGTCAGCGAGCCGGACGCCGGGGACGACGACTTCGACCCCGACTCGGATCCGCTGCTCGACAGGGCGATCGAGATCGTCGTCACCACGCAGACGGCGTCGGTGTCGCTGATCCAGCGCCGGCTCAGGGTCGGTTACACGCGCGCGGGCCGGCTGATCGACATGCTGGAACGCCGCGGCATCATCTCGGGCTACGAAGGGTCCAAGCCGCGGCGAGTGCTCGTGAACGAGAGTGATCTGACGCGCGTCGTCGCGCCGTAAAAACTTACAAAAGCGCAACGAGCTAGGCTCGACTTCGCGCTAGAGTCGGCGTCCAAGACCAGGGTGCGCACGTATCGGTGCGCGCTCTTACAGCAATGAGGGAGGTTCCATGAAGGCACGCAGGCTGATCCCGCTCGGGATCGTGGCGGTCGCCGCCGTAGTGATCGCCGCGATCGCTTCACTTGCGGCGAGCGGGTCGAGCGACGCGGCATCGGCGCAGAATCCGAACCGCGTCGGGCTCGTGAGCGACGTGGGTCGCTTCAACGACCGCTCGTTCAACCAGTCCGCGCTCGAAGGTCTAAAGCGGGCTCAGAGGCAGCTCGGAGTCAAGGGGCGCCCGGTCGAGTCGCGGCAGACGAGCGATTACGTCCCCAACCTGGCGTCACTCGCTCGGCAGGGTTACGACCTGACCATCTCGGTCGGCTTCCTGCTCGCCGGCGCGACCAACGACGTCTCCAAGCGGTTCAAGAGCTCGAACTTCGCCATCATCGACTACTCGGTCAAGGCTCCGCCGTTCAAGGGGAACAAGAACGTGCAGGGCCTGACCTTCGCGACCAACGAAAACAGCTACATGATCGGCTGCCTGGCGGCGCTCATGGCCCAGCGTGACGGCGAGAAGCACATCAGCGCCGTCGGCGGGATCAAGCTGCCGACCGTCGACATCTTCATCGCCGGCTACCGCGCGGGCGCGCGCAAGTGCGTCCCCGGCACGGTCGTCGACATCGGCTACTCGCAGGACTTCGTCGCACAGGACAAGTGCAAGGAGGTCGCGCTCAACCAGATCGCGCAGGGCTCCAAGGTCGTCTTCCAGGTGGCGGGCGGCTGCGGGCTCGGCGCGCTTGACGCCGCGAAGGAGCAGAACGTCTGGGGCATCGGCGTGGACCGCGACCAGAAGTTCCTCGGCCGGCACATCATGACCAGCGCGGTGAAGCGGGTCGACCAGTCCGTGTTCCTGACGGCGAAGGCTGTCAAGGACGGCAAGTTCAAGGGCGGCACCGACGCCCTGTTCAACCTCAAGAACTCCGGCGTGGGCGTCGGCAAGATCGACGCTCGCGTGCCGAAGGCGTTCATCAAGAAGATGAACGCACTCAAGCCGCTCATCATCAGCAAGAAGATCAAGCCGCCCGCGAAGCTCTAGGGGCGGATCAGGGAATCCTGAAGGCGAGGGGGCGGCGAGAGCCGCCCCCTCGGCGTTTCCGGGAGTAGCATCGGGCGACGCGACAAGGGGGTTGCGGTGAGGACGTATCGACTCGCGGCGCTGCTGGCCTGCGCGCTGATCGCATGCGCAGCCACAGCCTGCGGCGGAGACGACGAGGAAGGCGGCGGCGGGAGCGCCACGACGACCGAGGCGTCGACCGACACCGGGGGCAGCGGCGAGCAGATCAGCGTCGGGCTCGTCAGCGACGTCGGGCGCTTCAACGACCGATCGTTCAACCAGTCGGCCCTGGAGGGCTTGCGCAAGGCCGAGTCCGGCCTCGGCGCGAAGGTTCGTCCGATCGAGTCGCGGCAGACGGCGGACTACATCCCGAACCTCTCCACGCTTGCCCGCCAGAACTACGACGTCTCGATCGGCGTCGGCTTCCTGCTCGCCGAGGCGGTCAATACAGCGGCGAAGCGCTACTCCGGCAACAACTTCGCGATCATCGACTACTCGGTGAAGGCGCCGCCGTTCAAGAGCAATCCGAACGTCCGCGGCCTGACCTTCGCGACGAACGAGAACAGCTACATGATCGGCTGTCTAGCGGCCCTCATGGCCGAGCGCGAAGGCGGGCAGAACGTGATCAGCGCCGTCGGGGGGATCAAGCTTCCCACGGTCGACATCTTCATCGCGGGCTACCAGGCAGGCGCGAAGAAGTGCGTTCCCGGCACGCGTGTCCTGATCGGTTACTCGCAGGACTTCGTCGCTCAGGACAAGTGCAAGGAGATCGCGCTCAACCAGATCGCGCGCGGCTCGAAGGCGATCTTCCAGGTCGCGGGCGGCTGCGGGCTCGGCGCGCTCGACGCAGCCAAGGAACGCGCCGTCTGGGGCATCGGCGTCGACCGTGATCAGGCGGACTTGGGGCCGCACATCCTCACCAGCGCCGTCAAGCGGGTCGACCAGTCGGTCTACCTGACCGCCGAGGCCGTCCAGAAGGGCGAGTTCAAGGGCGGCCAGGACGCCGTGTTCAACCTGGAGAACGAAGGTGTCGCGGTGGGCAAGATCTCGCCGAAGGTCCCACAGGAGCTCATCGACAAGATGAACGAGCTCAAGCCGCAGATCATCGACGGCACGATCAAGGCGCCCGCGTCGCTGTAGTGCGTTGAAGTTGCGGGGGTCGCTTCCGCGCCGTCAGAATCGCACGGCTATGGAAGCGGCCTCCGCCACTGCCCCCGTTCTCGAGCTGCGCGGAATCACCAAGCGGTTCCCGGGCGTCCTGGCGAACGACCACGTGAGCTTCGACCTCGTGCCGGGCGAGGTGCACGCGCTCCTGGGCGAGAACGGGGCGGGCAAGTCGACCCTGATGAACATCGTCTACGGCCTTTACCGCCCGGACGAGGGCGAGGTTCTGCTCAACGGGAGGCCGGTCAGCTTCAGCTCGTCCAAGGTCGCGATCCGCAACGGGATCGGCATGGTCCACCAGCACTTCATGCTCATCCCGGTCATGACCGTGGCGGAGAACATCATCCTGGCCGAGGAGCCAACGCAGGCCGGGCTGCTGGATTACGAAGCAGCCGAGAAGCGGGTCAAGGACCTCGCGGACTCGTTCAACTTCCACATCGACCCGCACGCGCGGATCGAGAACATCGGCGTCGGCCAGCAGCAGCGGGTCGAGATCCTGAAGGCGCTCTATCGGCGCGCCGACATCCTCATCCTCGATGAGCCGACCGCGGTGTTGACGCCGCAAGAGGCGATCGAGCTGTTCGGGATCCTGAGCACGCTGAGGCGGGAGGGGATGGCGATCATCTTCATCAGCCACAAGCTGAACGAGGTGCTCGACATCGCGGACCGCGTCACCGTCCTGCGACGCGGCAAGATGATCGAGACGGTCCCCGCCGAGGGAGCCACGCGAGAGGGGCTCGCGCGCCTGATGGTGGGGCGCGAGGTGCTGCTGCGCGTCGACAAGACGCCGGCGACGCCCGACGAGGTGCTGCTCGAGGTCGAGGGTCTGACCGTGCTCGACGACCGCGAGCTGGAAGCCGTGCGCGACGTCTCCTTCCAGGTGCGCGCCGGCGAGATCGTCGGCATCGCCGGCGTGGACGGCAACGGCCAGACGGAGCTGATCGACGCGGTGACGGGGCTCCGCAAGGCGCAGGCGGGCCGCGTGACGGTCGCCGGCAAGGAGATCACGAACGACGGTGCGCGCGAGGCGCTCGATGCCGGGCTCGGGCACATCCCCGAGGATCGCCATCGCCGCGGGCTCGTGCTCGACTTCACGCTCGCCGAGAACATCGCGCTCCACGATTACAAGGAGCCGCCCGACTCGCGCCTCGGCTGGCTCTATCCGAGCCGGCTGATCGCACGGGCGCGGCGCCTCCTGCAGGCCTTCGACGTCCGCGGCGGTGGGCCGCTCACGCGGGCCGCCTCGCTGTCGGGCGGCAATCAGCAGAAGGTGGTCGTCGCCCGCGAGGTCGAGCGCGATCCTCGCGTCCTGCTGGCCGCCCAGCCGACGCGCGGGCTCGACGTCGGCGCGATCGAGTTCGTCCATCGCCGGCTCGTCGAGGAGCGCGACCAGGGCCGCGCGATCCTGCTCGTCTCGCTGGAGCTGGAAGAGATCCTGTCGCTCGCCGACCGCATCCTCGTCATCTACGAGGGCCGGATCGTAGGCGAGTACGGGCCGGACGTCACCGCGGAGGAGCTCGGCTTCGCGATGACCGGCGGGACGGAAGAGCAGGCGGCGTGAGGACGTCCGCTTGAGCGAATCGCCCGGCGGCATCACGCCGCCTCCGGAGCTGCCTCCGGCCACACCAGGCCCGCCGAGCGTGGCCGCGCGCCTGGCGTTCTACCAGCGCGCGGGCGGGATCGTCACGCCCGTCCTGACCGCGGTCCTCGCCTTTCTCGTCGGCGGGATCGTGGTGGCCGCGACCGGCCACAACCCGCTGACGACCTACAAGGAGATCTTCAACGGAACGGGCCTCAACTGGTTCTTCCAGGTCGGGTCGCACGACATCGGCCTGCCGTTCTCGGATGCGCGCATCTGGTTCCCGTGGAACGTCAACGACGCGGAATCCGAGGCGGCGTTCAATCTGCAGCAGACGCTGCTCGTGGCCGTTCCGCTCGTCTTCACGGGGCTCGCGGTCGCGTTCGCGTTCAGGTGCGGCCTCTTCAACATCGGCGGCCAGGGCCAGTACATCGTCGGCGCGATGGTCTCCGTCTGGGTCGGCTCGTCCTGGGCCGGGATGGCCACAGGGTTCCACGTCGTGCTCGCGATCGGACTGGCGGCGCTCGCCGGCGCGGCGTGGGCGGGAATCGCAGGCTTCCTCAAGGCGACGGTCGGCGCCCACGAGGTGATCACGACGATCATGCTCAACTGGATCGCGTACTGGATCGGCAACTATGCCTTCGGCCAGGGCGGCCCGCTCCAGAACAACTTCAACGAGTCCGTGCCTGTCTCGAACGACGTCGCCGAGAGCGCGAGGCTGCCCGTCTTCTGGGGAGATGCGCTGCTCCAGGGCCTGCACATCGGCTTCTTCCTCGCAATTGCGGCGCTGGTCGTCTACTGGATCACCTTGAACCGCACGACGCTCGGCTACGAGGTGCGTGCCGTCGGCTTCAACCCCGAGGCGGCGCGGTACGGCGGGATTCCCGTCCGCCGCAGCTACATCCTTGCGATGGCGATCTCGGGCGGGTTCGCCGCGATCGGAGGCGCGCTCGACATCCTCGGCTGGCAGTTCCGGCTCGGCGTGATCGACATTCAGAGCACGCAGATCGGCTTCATCGGCATCGCCGTCGCGCTGCTCGGGCGTAACACGGCGGTCGGAGTCGGACTCTCCGCGTTGCTGTTCGGAGCGCTCTTGAACGGAACGTCCACGAGAAACCTCGATCCCGAGGTCTTCCAGCCGGAGCTCGCCGGCAACTTGACGCTCATGATCCAGGCGCTGGTGCTGCTGTTCGTCGGCGCGGACGTGCTGATCCTGGTCGCCTGGCAGCGGCTGCGACGGTTACGACCGCGCCGGGCGGGGCCGGCCCAGGAGGCACCGGCATGAGCGTCAGCACAGAACGAATTCCAGGCGGCGCGATCCGGTTCTTCGACCCGCGCTCGGTCGCGATCGGCGGGATCGTCGTTTCGCTGCTCGGGTTCTGGCTCGTCCTGCCGCCGCTGACGCTGCGCATGTGGGCCTGGCCAGTGGCGCTCGGGTTCTTCGGTGTGGCCGCTGGGATCTGGGCGGTCACGCGCGGTGTCCGCCGACTCGGGTGGGGGGCGGTCGCGATCGGGATCATGGCGATGACGCTCGGCCTGCTCGCGCTCGAGTCGAGCGTCGGGAAGCTCGACGTCGTCGTCGTGTGGTCGGCGCTGCTCGCCTCGATGCTCCGCTACGCGACGCCGCTGACGTTCGCGGCGATCGGCGGGATGTTCTCGGAGCGCTCCGGCGTGGTGAACATCGCCCTGGAGGGAATGATGCTGTCGGGCGCGTTCTTCGCCATCCTCGCGGCCGAGAAGACGGATTCGTGGCCGGTCGGACTGCTCGCGGCGATGGCCGCCGGCGCGACGCTGGCCTTGATTCACGCGTTCTTCTCGATTCACCTGCGTGCGGACCAGATCGTGAGCGGCACGGCGATCAACTTCCTCGCACTGGGCGTCACCGGGTACTTCTTCGTCGACGTCTACGGCCAGGAAGGTACGCCCGAGGGGATCCCGCGCATCCCGGACGTGAACCTGCCGCTGGAGAAGATCCCGACCGGCATCGGTGACTTCCTCGACGACGTGCTCGGCCACCTTAACCTGATGATCTGGCTCTCATTCCTGCTGCTCGTGGTGTCCTACGTCGTCCTGTTCAAGACGCCGATCGGCCTGCGGATCCGGGCGGTCGGCGAGCACCCGCGCGCGGCGGACACGGTCGGCATCTCCGTCTACAGCGTTCGCTATGCCGCGGTGATCGTGTCCGGGATCCTCGCCGCGCTCGGCGGCGCCTACCTCTCGATCGGCTTCCTCGGCTCTTTCAACGAGAACATGACCGCCGGCCGGGGCTTCATCGCGCTCGCGGCGGTCATCTTCGGGGCCTGGAGGCCGTTCGGCGCCTTCGCCGCCGCCCTGCTGTTCGGGTTCTCCAGCGCGCTGGCGCAGCGCCTGCCCGAGTACTCGGGCTCGGCCGCCACGCTGTTCCAGGCGCTGCCGTACGTCTTGACGCTGATCGCCGTCGCCGGCGTGATCGGCCGCTCGATCCCGCCCGCCGCCAGTGGTCGCCCCTACATCAAGCAGTAACGCGCGGCCGAAGGGCAACGCGAGCGCACCGCTGTCCGTGCTGTTCGGGCTGCTCTCGGTGGCCGCATTGCCGGCGGCTGTGATCGCCGCCCGCGAGTCGGACGATTTGACGCTGGTCGAGGCAGGCGTGGTCGTCCCCGCTGCGGCTCTGCTCGCGCTGATCGCACTGTGGCTCGCGCGCCGTGCGAGGAGGCGGGCCGACCGGACGCTCGATCGCGTCGGCGGCCGAGGCGCGGCGCGCGTGGGAAAGCTGCTCGGCGGCGTCGGCCTCTACCTTGCGGCGACGGCGGCTCTCGCGCTCGGCGTCTATGCGCTGCTCTCGGCTTCCGTGTGACATGCGTACACTGGTGCCCCCGTGTTCGAGATAGGCAATAGCCTTCGAGAGGCTCGCCTGCGGCAAGGGCTCGACTTTCCCGAGATCGAGCAGCGGACGAAGATCCGTGGCAAGTACCTGCGCTCTCTCGAGGAAGAGCAGTTCGACCTCCTGCCCGGGCAGACGTACGTCAAGGGCTTCCTCCGCTCCTACGCCGAGTACCTCGGCCTCGACGGCCAGCTCTACGTCGACGAGTTCAACTCGCGCTACGTCGTGGGTGAAGAGGAACCGCCGATTCAGCCCAGCCGCCGGGAGAGCCTCGGCCGTCGCGGCCGCGGCCGACGGGGCGAATCGCGTGGGATCGTCTTTGCCCTGGCGGGGATCGCCGCCGTGACGGCGCTAGTGATCGCCGCCTGGCGCGCGGCGCCCGAGAGCGATCAGCCGACCATCCCCAATCTCGGCGCGAGCAAGAACCACGCCACGGCGAAGCCGAAGCGCAAGGCGCCGAAGGTCACGCTCGTCGTGTCGGCGGCTCATGGCAACACCTGGCTCGAGATCCACCGTGGTTCGCTCGTCGGCCGCACGATCTATCGCGGCACGCTCGAGACCGGACAGGAGCGCGCGTTCACAGGCCCGCGCCTCTGGGTGTACGCGCGTGCGCCCGGGAACCTTCGCGTCAAGATCAACGGACGCGTGCGGCGCGCGTTGCCCGGACGCGGGGCCCCGCGGGCGTTCCTGATCACGCCACAGCGCTTCCGCTCGGTCCGGCTCGCCACTTGAGCCGTCCCCGAGCGGTCGTCCTCGTCACCGGAAGCGAGCTGGTCCGCGGCGATCGCCGGGACGCGAATGGCCCCTTCCTGGCGGGCGAGCTCGTGCGCCTCGGCTTGGAGCCGGCGCGGATCACGATCGTCGGCGACTCGCCGGACGAGCTGCGCTCGACTCTCATCGAGGGTCTGCAAGCCGACTTGCTCGTGATCTCGGGCGGCCTGGGGCCGACCCACGACGACCGCACGATCGAGCTGCTCGCAGCCGCTGCGGGTCGGCAGCTCGTGGTCGACCCGCAGCTGGAGGCAGAGATCGAGGGCATCTCACGGCGCATGGCCGAGCGGCTGCGGCGACCATACGCGGACTTCGCCGTCGGCGTCCGGAAGCAGGCGTCGCTGCCCGAAGGCGGAGCGTCGCTCGGTCTTGCCGGGACCGCGCCGGGGGTCGTGCTCTCGACGAACGGCGCCGTCGCCGTCGCGCTGCCCGGTCCGCCCAGCGAGCTGAGGCGCCTCTGGCACTCAGCGGTGGGGTCCCAAGCCGTGCGGACGGTTCTCGCGCGCGCGAGGCCTCCGGGACGGCGCGTGCTCCGCTTCTTCGGCGCGAGCGAGTCCGCGGTGGCGCAGGCGCTGGCCGAGGCGGGCGGAGACGGCGACGGCGTCGAGGCAACCATCTGCGCACACGACTTCGAGATCCACGTCGACCTGTTCGTCGAGCCGGGAGCGGACGAACGGGCCGATACCCTCGCCGCCGCGCTGCGCGCTCCGCT
>Ga0126312_10002682_pt1 | contig 11920 bp, 10 predicted proteins | sample Plot104A_FD_92537 | JGI IMG/M metagenome (GOLD analysis project Ga0126312, IMG submission 92537) | Serpentine soil microbial communities from UC McLaughlin Reserve, CA, USA - Plot104A | ecosystem: Environmental > Terrestrial > Soil > Grasslands | place: USA: UC McLaughlin Reserve, Lake County... | reverse complement strand
GCCTGGGTGACCGAGACGTGGCCCGCCGGCTCATCGCCCGAGAATGCGATCATCGCCCAGACCGACGGCCGCTCGAGCCCCTCGCGCACCTGCTGGAGCTCCAACGCGGCCGGCGGCGGGTCGAAGACCGGCCCCGCCCAGGCCCGGAACGACACGAAGCCGAGGTGGGCCGTCTCGGCGATCGCCTCGGCGTCCTCGACGGTCGCGCGACGCAGCTCGAACACGCCTGGAATGGTACATAACGCACAACCTCTAGCTAGACTTGAGGTTGAGATATGGTCGAATGGGGTCAGAACCCCACCGCCAGAAGGCTGCGATCACTCAAGAAGGACCCCCCGGATGCCGACCCAGAGGGGGAGTTCGGCGGCGTTCCGTCGTTTCAGAGCCGCCACTCCCCCTTCCACGTGCACGCGAAGAGCCCCCTTTCCTCCGACCTCCAGGCGCCGGCGAGCCGATGACGCGTCGCATCATCGTCATCGCGCTGGCTGCCGCGGCGGCGTTCGCCGCCATTCTGGGCGCGGCCTCGCCCGCGCAGGACCCGGAGCCCACGAGCTCGCCGGCGAGCACCCCCACGGTGATCGCCACCGCGCCCGCGGAGACGGCGGCGCCCACGGTCACGGCGACGATCCCGGCCGCGACGCCCACCGAGGCCGCGACGGAGGCCCCGACCGAGGCCGCCACCCAGGCCCCCACGGCCGACGCGCCCACGCCCGAGGCCTCCCCGGAGTCGACCGCCACGTCCTCCCCCGCCCCCGAGGCCGCCAGCACCGCCACGCCGGGCCACTCGCCCGCGCCGGCGGGTCCGGCGAAGGGCCTCTCGCGCAAGTCGCCGACCAAGAAGGCCAACTCCGAGGAGAAGGTCGTCAAGGTCCAGAGGTGCTCCACCTCGACCTCAGGTCGAGAGTGCAAGCCGAAGCAGACCGACGTGAAGGATCGTGACGATCAGCACGAGGTCCAGGTCCCGGCCCCGACGCTGACCGCCTCGACCGGTGCGCCCGCCCCGACCAACCCCGGCTACTCGGTCGCGACCGTCGGGCCCGCGCAGATCGGGGTGCCGAACTTCTTCATCGACAAGTTCCGGATCCCGCCGTTCCTGCTCTCGATCTACCAGGCCGCCGGCATGCAGTACGGCGTGCGCTGGGAGGTCCTGGCCGCGATCAACGAGATCGAGACCGACTACGGCCGCAACCTCAACGTCTCCTACGCGGGCGCGCTGGGCTGGATGCAGTTCATGCCGGCCACGTGGAAGATGTACGGCGTCGACGCCAACCGCGACGGCGTCAAGGATCCGTACAACCCGGTCGACGCGGTCTTCGCGGCCGCGCGCTACCTGCGCGCCGCCGGTGCTGACACCGACCTCCGCCGCGCGATCTTCGCCTACAACCACGCGGACTGGTACGTCGACTCCGTCCTGCTGCGGGCGCGCGTGATCGGCGGCCTGCCGAGCGACCTCGTGGGTTCCCTCACGGGCCTGACGCAGGGCCGGTTCCCGATCCATGCAAAGGCCACCTACGCCGGCAAGCTCGAGAAGGCCGACCAAAAGCCGCGGATCCGTACGGGTGCCAACGCCGCCGTCATCGTCGAGTCCGACGGGCGCCGGCGGGGGATCGACATCTTCGCCCGCAAGGGCGCCCCGGTGATCGCCGTCAACGACGGCAAGGTCGTCCGGATCGGCCGCAGCAGGCGTCTCGGCCGCTTCGTGAAGCTGCTCGACGTCTACGGCAACACCTACACCTACGCGCACCTCGGCAAGATCTCGGAGAGCTACCCGTCGCCCAAGAAGCGCATGGCCAAGCGCTCGGAGATCCGCCGCGAGCTCAAGCTCGACAAGGCGCCGAAGGCGGCCGCGTCGGCGACCAAGGCGCCGGCGGGCAAGGGCAAGCTGAAGGCGAAGGTCCACGCGAAGGCGAAGGCGAAGGCGCACAAGGCGCCCGTCAAGCAGCGCCTGGCCGCATCCGGCGCTGCCCCGGCCGCCGCCGCCCCGGCCAAGGAGCGCCTGTTCGCCCACCCCGAGCGCCCGAACGCCAAGGCCGCCGGCGGCGCCGAGCAGCTCGGCCTCTCCCCCGCGCTTACCCCCGCCGACGTGGCCCCGATCGGCTTCGACAAGAAGGACTTCGTCACCAAGAAGATGCACGAGGGCGCCCGCGTGATCGGCGGCACGATCCTCGGCCGCATCGGCAAGGGCAGGCCGCGCAAGGCCTCCTACATGCTGTTCGAGGTCCGGCCCGCCGGCCGCGGCGCGCCGCGCGTCGACCCGAAGCCGATCCTCGACGGCTGGAAGCTGCTCGAGTCGACAGCGATCTACCGCGCCGCCAAGAAGAACCCGTTCGTCGGCGAGGACGCCAAGACGCCCACGATCGGCCAGATCCTGCTGATGAGCAAGGAGACGCTGATCCAGCGCGTCGTCAACAACCCGCGCATCAGCGTCTACGGCTGCGGCGCGGCCGACATCCGCTCGGGCCAGATCGACCGGCGCGTGCTCGCGACCCTCGAGTACCTGGCCTCATCGGGCCTGAAGCCGACCGTCTCCTCGCTGCGCTGCGGCCACGGCTACCTGACCGCCTCGGGCAACGTCTCCGAGCACTCGACGGGGACCGCGCTCGACATCGCGGCCGTCAACGGCGTCCCGATCCTCGGCCACCAGGGCTCCGGCTCGATCACCGACATCACGATCCAGCGCCTGCTGACGCTGCAGGGCACGATGAAGCCGCACCAGATCATCTCGCTGATGACCTACGACAACGCGGACAACACACTCGCGATGGGCGACCACGCCGACCACATCCACGTGGGCTGGCGGCCGCTCTACGGCCAGAGCGCCAAGGCCGCACGCCGGATCGACGCGATCCTCAAGCCCGAGCAGTGGATCAAGCTGATCGACCGCATCGGCGAGATCGACAACCCCGAGGTGCGCGAGGCGCCCTCGAAGTTCGCGCTGAAGGTCACCAAGCCCGCCTCGCCCGCCCACCGCGGCGAGTAGCTCGGCTGGCTGTCGCGCCGCGGGCGGAGCCCAGCTCTCGCGCGCCGCGAGCGTAGCCCGGCTGCCGCGCCGCGAGCGTAGCTCGCCCTGAGGCGGGGTAGGCGATCCGCCGTGCGGCCGGCGTTCCTCGACCACATCACGGTGCTCGTCCGCGACCTGGCGGCGAGCCGGGCGTTCTACGAGGCCGCGCTGGCGCCGTTCGCCGCGCGGGTCGTCGAGTACGGGCCGGACGAGATCGGCGTCGGGCCCGAGGGCAGCGAGGACCTGGGGCTCAAGCAGGGCGAGCCGGGCGCCCCGACTCACATCGCCTTCCTCGCGGCCGACCCGGCGACCGTCGACGCCTTCCACGCGGCCGCCCTGGAGGCCGGCGCCACCGACAACGGCCCTCCGGGGCGGCGGCCGCAGTACGACGAGCGCTACTACGCGGCCTACGTGCTCGACCCGGACGGCAACAACGTGGAGGCGGTCTGCCACAACGGGCCCACGGACGCCGAGGCCGCCGAGGGTTAGGGCGCCGGCCGCGTGCTTTGCAGGCGCCGGTGGCGTCGGGCGGCGGCGCGGGGCGTGGTCATCGGCTTTTGGCTTGTAGGGAGGGGAGTGGGCCTCGGCTTCGTCGAGCGGTGGATAAGTCGGGCTGAGACCGACTAATCCACTCCTCGAGCCACCGGGAGCGAACCCCTCCCCCGTACAAGCCCCGCCGTTGCCCACGCAGGCGCAACCCGCAGACGCCCTCGGCGTCTGCCGGCAATCAGGCCTGGCGCGGCGCCGGGAGCGGCGCAGGGGCCGCGGGGGCGGCCTCGGGAGCCGCGGTGAGCTCCCATGCGGGCTCGTCGGCGGCCTCGGCCTCCACGACGAGCTCGACGAGCGCCTCGACCACGGCGGGGCAGAACTGCGTGCCGGCGTGCTTCTGGAGTTCGCCGACGGCGACGGAGAGCGGGAGCGCCTTGCGGTAGGACCGGTCGGTGGTCATCGCGTTGAACGCGTCGCAGGCGGAGACGATGCAGGCCGCGAGCGGGATCTGCTCGCCCGCGAGGCCATCCGGGTACCCGCCGCCGTCCCAGCGCTCGTGCGAGGCGCGCACGACGAGGCCGACGTCCGCCAGCAGCCCGCCGACCTGGGCGAGCATGCGCTCGCCCTCGACGGTGTGGGTCTTCATGATCGCCCACTCCTCGTCGTCGAGCGGGCCGGGCTTGTTGATGATCTCGTCGGGCACGGCGATCTTGCCGATGTCGTGCAGCAGCGCGCCGAGCTCCGCGGTGCGGCGGGTGTCCTCGTCGAGGCCCATGCGCTCCGCCACGGAGACCGTGAGCCCGACGACGTCCTCGGTGTGGCGGCCGGTGTATTCGTCGTCCTCCTCGAGCAGGTCGCGCAGCAGCAGCGCGGTGCCGCGGTAGGCGCGGCCGAGCTCCAGCGACTTGCGCATGCTGGCCTCACGCTCCAGCGAGAACGACAGCAGCAGGTACGCGAGCGGCAGCACCAGCAGCGAGGCGGCCGGCGCGTCCGTGGCGGCCAGGGCGGCCAGCAGGCCGATCGGGAACAGCAGCGCGTCGACGCGGTAGACCATCAGCATGTCGGGCAGCACGGAGCGCGGCGGGATCCCGTGCATCAGCCGCGAGCGCGTGAGCGTCGCCACGCCGTCGAACAGCAGGGCGGCGCCGAGCGCGAGCGCGTAAGCCGGCCAGTGGTGCCACTGCGCCTGCTGGACGTCGAGCGCGATCAGCACGAGCGCCGGCCCGACGGCGAACCACGCGTCACCGACCGCGAGTGTGCTGCGGCCGAGTGGCGTTCGCCCGCGGAGCGCCTGACCGGCCGCCGTCAGCACGGTCGCCGCGGCCACGAGCAGCGGCACCAGCGGCGTCGGCAGCAGCAGGAGCATCGGGACGAAGACGATCTGCGTCGGCACGGCGTAGCCGACATCGCCCCAGACCTCCACCGCGCCCACGAGCGCGTAGGCGCCGACGAACAGCAGTGCGAGCTCGAGCGAGAACGGCCGCGACGCGTCCGCGAAGACGGCGATCGCGATCGCGGCCGCCAGGAACAGGCCCGCTTGCAGCAGGTTTCCTACGCGCTCGCGACGATCGAGCGCGCGGTTCTGACGCTCGAGCGACTCCTCCAGCAGGCGCTCTGCGCCGGCGTCCATGTGCGGGGTCGAATCGGACATCCGTGCAGTTGCGCCGGAGTTCGACGCATGTCCTATCTACTCGGCTTTCCGGGGCACCGACTTGAGACGTACCAACGAGTCGTCACGGACGAAGGGACTCACCAGGATGTACCGCAAGCTAGGCCGCACGGTCGCGGCCGCAGTCATCGCCACGATCGCCTCAGCGGCGTTCGCCTCCACCGCCAACGCCGGTCTGCTCACCCAGTCCGCGACGAACTGCGTGGACGGGCCGATCACCCAGCCGTTCCAGCGCTTCGGTGACAGCAACAACTACAAGCTGCTCGGCAACTTCGAGAGCGACGCCGCGACGTGGACGTTCAGCGGCGGAGCGAAGGTGGTGGCCGGCAACGAGTCCTACAAGGTCGGCGGCAGCACCCACGCCAAGTCCGTGCTGCTCCCGAGCGGCTCCAGCGCGGTCTCGCCGTTCACCTGCGTCGGGCTCGCAGAGCCGACCCTGCGGCTGTTCGCCAAGCGCAACAGCGCGCTGCTGGGCCTGGTCTCGACGCTCAACGTCCAGATCCAGGTGCAGACCAGCCTCGGGCTCTCGCTCTGGCTCCCGGTCCTGCCGGGCGACCTCGGCGGCAGCTCGTGGCACCCGACCGCGCAGATGCCGCTGATCGCGAACATCCTGCCGCTGTCGGCGTCGGACAAGACGCCCGTCCGGTTCCGGTTCACGCCGCTGCTGGGCGCCTGGCAGATCGACGACGTCTACGTCGACCCGTTCCGGACCCGCTAGCCGGGCCTCACCGATTCCAGCAGCGCGGCGTACGTCTCCGGGCGCCGCGTCTGCAGGAACGGGAACAGCGCCAGCCAGTCGCGACGCTGGTCCAGGTCGAGGTCGGCGACCAGCACGGCGGGCTCGTGCCGCGGTGCCTGGACGAGGACCCGGCCGTACGGGTCGGAGATGAAGGACGAGCCGTAGAAGCGCAGCGGCGGCTCGTCCCCGATCCGGTTGACGGCGACCATGAACGTGCCGTTGGCGATCCCGTTGCCGGTGATCACCCGCTCCCACAGCGGCTCCGTGTCGAAGTCGGGATGGTCGGGCTCCGAGCCGATCGCGGTCGGGTAGACGATCACCTCGGCGCCGCCGAGCGAGTACGCCCGCGCGAGCTCCGGGAACCACTGGTCCCAGCAGGTCGGGAAGCCGAACTGCCCCTCCCCCAGCTCGACGACCGGGTAGCCCTCGGCGTCGTCGCCCGGCCGGAAGTACTTGTCCTCGTAGTAGCCGGCGGTGACGGGGATGTGCAGCTTGCGGGTGCGCGCCACCACCGTGCCGTCGGGCCCGACGACGATCGCGGTGTTGTAGCCCAGCTCGCCGTCCTCGGCGCGCTCGTAGAGCGAACCGTGCACGTGGATGCCGTGCTGGGTCGCGCAGCGGGCGGCGAACTGCGTCGTGCGGCCGTCGGGGATCGGCTCGGCCATCGCCTCCGCGTCGCCGATCGCATCCGGCGTGACGGCGAAGTACGGGGAGAGCGTGAGCTCCTGCAGGCAGACGAGCTTCGCGCCCTCGCCCGCCGCCATCGCGATCCCCTCGGCGAGCGCCGCCTCGTGCTCGGCGGGATCCTCGTGCCAGCGCTGCTGCACGAGGCCGATCCGGAACGGGGCCCTGCTGGGCTCCTCGACGCGGGCGTGCGACACGGGCACGCCACCGGTTGCGGTGATCAGCTGGGGGGCCATCGCGGCGAGTCTAACCCTGGTCGGCGCCGCCCCGCCTTGCGGAGCAATAGACTACGCCGGGTGGCCGAGGAGTTCCCGATCCCCGAGGCGTTCTCGGTGCGCACCGAGCAGCACGGCGAGTCGGCCGTGGTGGTGCCCACCGGGGAGCTCGACCTGGCGACGGCGCCCGCGCTCGAGGACGCGCTGGGACGCGCGTTCGAGGGCGGATCGGCGCGCGTGGTGCTCGACCTGCGCGAGCTCGAGTTCATCGACTCCAGCGGCCTAAGGACCCTGCTCACCGCGCGTCGGCGGGCCGACGAGTCGGAGGCCCAGTTCTCGCTCGTGGCCGGCCATCGCGGCCTCGAGCGCACGCTCGAGATCGCGGGCGTGCACAAGGTCTTCGACTGGACCCCCGCTGAAGAGCTTGCCTGAGCCGCTCAGGCGGCCGGGACCTGCTGGGTGATGCAGTGCACCCCGCCGCCCCCGAGGGCGAGCGTGGTGCCCGAGACCGGGACCGCCTCGCGGCCCGGGTAGAGGCGCTGGAGCAGGGCCAGCGCGTCCGCGTCGGTCTCGGCGCCCGTCACCGGCACGATCAGCGCGCCGTTGGCGACGTAGTAGTTCACGTACGGGACCACCGTCGGCGGGCCGTCCCCGTCGAGCCGCGGGAGCACGTCGAGCTCGACGACCTCCACGCCGGCGTCCGCGAGCCGGCGGGCGTTCTCCCGGCAGTGCTCGTAGTTGGGGTCGGCTTCGTCGGCGACCGTCTGCAGCAGCACCTTCCCGGGCTCGATCCAGGCGCAGATGTTGTCGACGTGGCCGTCGGTGTCGTCGTCCTCGACGAGGCCGAGCCCGAGCCAGACGACCCGCTCGACGCCGAGCGCCTCGCGCAGCCGCGCCTCGATCTGCTCGCGTGACAGCGCCGGGTTGCGGCTCGGGTGCAGCAGGCACTGCTCCGTCGTGATCAGCGTGCCCTCGCCGTCGACGGCGATCGAGCCGCCCTCGAGGATCAGGTCGCCGGCGTCCACGCGCTCCTCCCCCAGGTGCTCGAGCACGCGTACGCCGAAGGCCGCGTCGCGGTCGTAGGGGGAGAACTTCTCGCCCCAGGCGTTGAAGCCGAAGTGCACGCCGGCCCGGGAGCCGTCGCCGGTCACGAAGATCGGGCCGGAGTCGCGCGCCCAGGAGTCGTCGAGCGGGATCGCGACGACGTCCACGTCACCGCGCACCGCGGCGCGCGCCTCGGCCTCCTGCGCCGGGTCGACCGCGAGCGTGACCGGCTCGAATGCGGCGATCGCGTTGACGACGGCGGCGTGCTCGGCCTTCGCGTCGGCGAAGCGCTCCTGCCACATCGCCTCGCGCGCCGGCCAGCAGACGATCGTGCGCTCGTGCGGCGCCCATTCCGCAGGCATCCGCATCGGCGAGCTCACTTCGCGCGCAGCTTGCGCGTGCGCGAGCGCTCCTCCTGGCGCTCGACCACGCTCTGGATCAGCTTCAGGATCTCCACCGGCCCCGTCGCCTTGACGTGTCCGGACTCGAATGCCTCGCGCCAGTGGCGGATCTTGCCCTCCTTGGCGAGCTCGTTGAAGTGCGAGCGCGGCACCGACAGGCGGACCTTCGCGTCGGACGCGATGTCGCGCGTGATCCTGGGCCCGGGGACCTGGACGCGGAACAGCTGGATGTCGCCCCGTCCGCGCAGCTCGAGCTCGATCACGAGCTTGAGCTTCTGGAGCGCGGGGACCTCCTTCTGGATCGAGGCCACCGCCTCCTCGATGAGCACCTTGGTGTCCGCGGTCGACATTCGGCGTGCGATCTTATCCGCCGCGGATGCGGGCTCCCTGGGGATCGAACAGCGGCTCGGCGACGACCTCCCCCTCGACCCACTCGCCGAAGACCTCGACGGCGACCGGCGTGCCCCGCTCGGCCTGCTCGGCGGGCAGCAGCGCGTAGGCGATCGAGCGCTCGACGGTGTAGCCGTAGCCGCCCGAGGTCACCCGCCCGGCGACGCGCCCGCCGGCCCGCACGGGCTCGTTGCCGAGGGCGACCGCGCGCGGGTCGCCCAGCACCAGGCAGCAGAGCCGGCGGGCCGGCGTGCTCTGTTCGAGCGCCGCGCGGCCGAGGAAGTCCTTCTCGAGCCTGACGCAGAAGCCGAGCCCGGCCTCGTAGGGCGTCTCGTCCGGCGTGACGTCGGCGCCCCACACGCGGTAGCCCTTCTCGAGCCGCAGCGAGTCGATCGCCCGGTAGCCGCCGGCGCGCAGACCCAGCGGCCGCCCCGCCTCCCACAGGGTGCTCCACAGCGCGGCGCCGTACTCCATCGGGCAGTAGAGCTCCCAGCCGAGCTCGCCGACGTAGGTCACCCGGAGCGCGCGCACGGGCACGTCGCCCACGGCCACGTCCCGCAGCGTCATGTAGCCGAACGAGAGGTCGTCCGTGGACGCCGAGGCGAGCACGTCGCGCGCCCGCGGCCCCCACAGCCCCGCGCAGGCCCAGCGCGACGTCACATCCTCGACCTGCACGCCCGGCCCGGCATGCCGCGCGATCCACGCGAGGTCGTGGCGGCCGAAGGCCGTGCCCGTGACGATCGAGAAGCGGTCCTCGGCCAGCCGCGCGACGGTGAAGTCGCACTCCACCCCGCCGCGCCGGTTGAGCATCTGCGTGTAGGTGACGCGACCGACGTCGCGGGCGACGTGGTTGTCGCACAGGCGCTCGAGCAGCTCCGCAGCCCCGGCGCCGCTGACCTCGATCTTGGCGAACGACGTCTCGTCGAACAGCGCGGCCGCCTCGCGGCATGCCCGGTGCTCCGCGCCGATCGCCGGCGACCAGTGGCGGCCGGCCCAGCCCCGCGGGCGCAGCGCCTCGTCGCCCTCGGCCTCGTTGGCCGCGTACCAGTTCACGCGCTCCCAGCCGGACTTCTCACCGAACGCGGCACCGTGCGCGCGGTGCCACTCGTACGCCGGGGAGGTCCGCAGCGGCCGCCCGGCCGAGCGCTCGTGGTACGGGAACTTGATGTCGTAGTAGGTCTCGTAGACCTCGCGCACCCGGGCGAGCGTGTGGCGCGGCGAGCGGTAGTGGGCGCCGAAGCGGCGGATGTCCATCCGCCAGAGGTCCATCGAGGGCTCCCCGCCGGCGATCCACTCCGCCATCGCCTTGCCGACGCCCCCGGCTCCCGCCAGCCCGTGGGCGCAGAAGCCCGCGGCCACGAACAGCCCGCGCACGTCGGTCTCGCCGAGGCAGAACTCGCCGTCGGGCGTGAACGCCTCCGGCCCGTTGATCAGGCGCGTGACGCGAGCGTCCTCCATCGCGGGCACGCGCACGCGGGCGTTGACGGCGATCTCCTCGAAGCGGTCCCAGTCCTCCTCGAGCAGGCGGCCGTTGAAGTCGGGCGGGATCGCGTCGAGCCCGTCGCCGCCGGTGAGCGCCCACGGCGCACTGCGGCGCTCGTAGCCGCCCATCACCAGGCCGTCGCCCTCCTCGCGGAAGTACACGAGGTGGTCCGGATCGCGCAGCGTCGCCATGTGGCCGCCGTCGCGCTCGCGGAACGGTTGCGTGACGAGGTACTCGTGCGCCATCGGCACCAGCGGGACGCGCACGCCGGCCATCCGGCCGACCTCGGCGGCGAACATCCCGCCCGCGTTGACGACGACCTCGCACTCGACGTCACCGCGCTCGGTGCGGACGCCGCGCACCGCCCCGTCGCGCAGCTCGATCCCCGTCACGCGCGTGTGGGTGAGGATCCGGCAGCCGCCGCGGCGCGCGCCGTCGGCGAACGCGTACGTCAGCCGGCTGGGGTCCAGGTAGCCGTCGGTCGGCAGCCACGAGGCGCCGATCACCCCGCCGGTCTCCATCAGCGGGAACCGCTCGCGGGCCTCCTCGGCCGAGATCAGCTCGAGCGGCAGCCCGAACGTCTTCGCCCAGCCCGCCTGGCGCCGCGTCTCCTCCCAGCGCTCCGGGGAGCACGCCAGCCGGATCCCGCCGCACTCGACCCAGCCCGGGTCGTGCTCGGTGCCCGCGAGGCGCCGGTAGAGCTCGACCGAGTCCATCATCATGCGCGTCAGCGAGACGGAGCCCCGCAGCTGCCCCACGAGGCCGGCGGAGTGGAACGTCGAGCCGCTCGTGAGCTCCGAGCGCTCCAGCAGCAGCACGTCGCTCCAGCCCAGCTCGGCGAGGTGGTAGGCGATCGACGTCCCGCCCACGCCGCCGCCGACGATCACGCAGCGCGCGCGCGAGGGCAACTCGCGATCAACCACGCGCGTCCTCGAGCCAGCCGGCCAGTCGCGGGTCCTCGAGCGCGGCGGCCACCCGGTCGAGGTGCTCGCGCGCGTAGCCCTCGAAGTCGAACTCGAGCTCGGACACTGTCGCCTGGACCACGCCCCACATCCCCTCGCGGAAGTCCGACATCACGCGCATGAGCCGCAGCGCCGCGAACCGGCGCTCCGTGCTGCCGTCGGGCCAGTAGGCGCGCAGCAGCGCGACCTCGTCGTCCTCGTCGAAGCCGTTGTTGACGGCAAGGTTGCCGAGGTCGAAGAACCGGTCGCCCATCCCCGCGTACTCCCAGTCGACGATCCACAGCCGTTCACCGTCGTCGAGGACATTGGCGGCGAGCAGGTCGTTGTGGCATGGGACGGGCGCGTGCTCGGGGCCGGTGAGCGCCGCACGGATCCTGCCCGCGCCGGTGACGAGGCCGGCGATGCCGCGCGGCGGCGCGGCTCCGCGCGCCAGCGCGATCTCGAGATAGGCGTCGACGACGGCGAACGCATCGAAGGTGGCGGGCAGCCCGGGCCCGCTGTGGATCGTCCGCAGGGCCGCCGCCAGCTCCGGGATCCGCCGCCGCAGCCCGGCGGGCTCGATCGGGCGGGCCTCGACCCACTCGCTGACCAGGCAGCCGGCGCCGGGGTCGAACGCGACCACCGGCGGGCCGATGCCGGCGGCCGCAGCCGCCTGCGTCGCAGCCCACTCGGCAGCCCGGTCGATGCCGAGCAGCGCCGTGTCCTTGCCCGGGCAGCGCAGGACGCACTCACGATCGGCCCAGCGCACCCGGTAGTTGCGGTTCGTGATCCCGCCCTCGAGGGGCTCGGGGGTGCCATCGGGCTCGCCGAGCACGGGCGCGAGCGCCCGGAGCGCGTCGGCCG
>Ga0126312_10002680_pt1 | contig 11923 bp, 12 predicted proteins | sample Plot104A_FD_92537 | JGI IMG/M metagenome (GOLD analysis project Ga0126312, IMG submission 92537) | Serpentine soil microbial communities from UC McLaughlin Reserve, CA, USA - Plot104A | ecosystem: Environmental > Terrestrial > Soil > Grasslands | place: USA: UC McLaughlin Reserve, Lake County... | reverse complement strand
TTCCCTTCTTCTCCTGATAGATAATCATCACCTGTTCCTCCTATAATAGTGTCATTTCCTTGGCCACCATATAGTTGGTCGCTAGATGTACCCCCCTGTAATACATCATTTCCCGCGTCACCATATAATTTATCAACATCTTCATTGCCTTGTATTATATCATCTGCATCCCTACCCCGTAAAGTATCTGCTCCTAATAAGCCAATCAGAATATCAGTAGCATCATCGCCGGTTATCTGGTCATCTCCAAATGATCCTGTTATTGTTAACAAGTTTTGCTCTGCCGTATTTTCATCAGTACGTAGAATATCAAGTGACCTGTTTATTGAAAGTCCTGCTCTAGTAGAGGATGGTTGTTGTTGTAGTAATTCCTGCTGTTGTTGAGATGCTGGCTGTTTTGGCTGTTGTTGTTGTAATTGCTGTTGCTGCTCTGGCTGCTCTGGCTGCCTTGGCTGTTGTTGTTGTAATTCCTGCTGTTGTTGAGATGCTGGCTGCTCTGGCTGCCTTGGCTGTTGTTGTTGTGATTGCTGCTGTTGGGCCGATGCTGACGATGGCAACGATCGATGTGTTTCCTTAATAAAAGAGAAGGTGGTTAATGCAATTATTACCAATATCATAGCCAACTTTGATATGACAATCTCTGACCTCACAATAGCCCTCCTGATGGCTCTCCCGATGACTCTCCTGTCAAATACAACTAATATCAGCTTTTTTTATTATTTCTAATATCTTTTATGGATATAAGTCACATGCATGAACTCTTCTTTAATATTTTTTATCGTTCTGGCTAAAATGGGGCTAATTTTTTTCATATAGGTTTTCTAGAGACATGACCACCTTCTCGTTTTTATTTGCAAAATTTGGTCTAAAATAATGACGAACAAATACGTTACGTGGTATACGTCCCTGTAAGAGATCATTATTTAGCCCCTTTGCCATCTGAATTAATTTCTATCCGCATCTTGCCACCATGATCTTCAATCATAATTTGAGATAAAGAGACCCCCTCTTTCTTTGTCAGAACATGTACAATTACTTATCCATTTTGTGCCATTAATCTTTTGTTTTCTAACCTATTTTCTCAATTTACTGAATTTATTACAAATGAGGATATGCTAAAGTAAATCCCCATGCTACCGAAAAAAATTTAGCCTTGCCCTCATATAGAAAAAAACTCGGAAACCTTTCCTATCTATCTTTTATAAGATAATACTCTGTAAGATATGATGAATACCAAAATAGTAACAGGAACTATCGCATTGAGTGCACTGATGCTGGCGTTAGCTCCGGCAGTAATGAGTCAAGTGTTTGCACAAGACTTTCCAGGCAGTCAAGGTGGAGGACATGACAGGGAAGAAACCAAATCATGTAGTGATCCAAAGTTCGCAGATAGAGAAAGTTGCCCCGGCAAGTCTGAAGATGCTCAAGGTAATGACAGAGAAGACGAAGAGTGTACAACTGTCTTTGCTGGAAAAAGCGATAACATAAAATTCTCAGACTGCTAAATAACGTAAGCACTCACTTTTTTTCTTTTTTTTTGACTTGCAATTCAGCAATTTTTTCCAATCTGCAATAATCTTACACATATAACAATTTCCTAATACTAATCTGCATCACATAAGGCTAATTCGAAGCTTGTGAGAGCAATTCTGAAAATGCTCAAGGTAATGACAGAGAAGACGAACAAACTTGTGAACCAAGAAACCGCGGACAAGCCAAAAACTGTCCTGAAGGCTCAGTAGTGCTAGACCCTGTAAATCCATAAATACAGTAGCTAGAACTATTATTTTCCCTCCTTTTTCTTTTTAACAATTGCTATTACAGAAGGTACTCTATCAACTACAAATTGTTGTCTCGACTAATTTTAATGCTAATCATTATTCTTACTCTTGTTCCCCATCTTCCATATCTTGAGCCTCCAAGCTCTGAGTCATATTAAATAATTGACTATCTGCGTTATTGAGCGCCCCAAGTCACCATTTCGTAATACATCACGGGCACTGTCTATTTGTGTTTGTAATAAAATTAGTTGTTCGTTTGATCCATTTTGACTAATAATGACTGCAAACAAAGAGTTGTCGGCTGAATTCAGTGCATCAAGTGCTGCTTTGCTATCGTTATCAAGCAATCCCTGGCGTACGGCCGCCAAATTTTCTCTTGTTGTTTCAAAATCAGCCGATGTAAGATCACCTATTTCGGTACTGATTATTTGCTGATCTACGGCAGCAGTTTCATTTGTCACCGTCTGCTCACCGGTCATAGTAGTTGAGAGGTCAGCTAGATCTATATCATTTTCCTCCTGTTGCTGTTCCCCCGATTCCCCTTCGTCTTCTTGTTGTTGTGCAGATGCGTTAGGAGCTATATGAAATAATAGCAGTGACTTGGTTGTCTCTAATAAAAACACTGCTAAGGTCGAAGCAGCAGTTACTGCCACTGCAGTAGTCTTCATGCAATATGTTGAAAAATACATAGTACGCCTTTTGGGCATTTTCTATATCTGCTGGATACTTTCCTCTTTAATATAACTATTTGAGAAGTATAAAGTGCTATTGGGTTCTATCATGACAGCTTAAAGATCTGCATCTTGTGCAGTAAGGGAGACAAATTCCCTTTTGAGGCACAACAGCTAATAGTGAATTAAAAGAAAGACTGGAAACAGTTGAAGTTGGATGCCTAAACGTTGTTAGACATAGACTAAGATAAAAAGTGATTCAGATAAAGCAAGAAGCTTGGACAAGACAGAGGTAAATTACATGCAATACACAGAACCTAGATGCGTTGATGGCATATCAACCAGATAAATTCAATCCGTGTGACTATCGCCAGAGTTAACTCATGGCTGCGAGATGCAGTTAGGGCAGTAAGGTTGTCATTGGAGTAGTTAGACGTTAACTGGTACAGCGCGTATACGTATAGTTCTAGACCTACTTAATTCTATTAAACATAAATAGCAGCTGTTTTTGCCTATTTCGATAAGAATATCCCCAGCCAAGGAACAAACCTAGATATAATGGAAGTAGTCGCAAAGATAAGACAAGAATTGACTGACTGACAGTAACAGGACAAAGCATGAAAAATTTATTACATATAACAACATTAAATCGAATCGTAGCGAGTTGTAGATAATCTGCTTTAAAATGTCCTACAACCCTTTTCTAATACCTTGTACTAGAATATTTGGAATGTATATAAAAACATTTGTTATGATAGCTGGCATCGCTGCAATACTAGCCGTTGCAATAGCTCCAATGTTCGGAACTGCATCAGCTAAGATCTCAGAAACATGTACAAATAACGGAGGGCAAACGAGCGACGGACCTTGCAAGGGAAATACCGAAAGCAATAAGAAAACATGTGAAGCCACAAACCCTGCTGGAAAACCACCAGGCGGCCACAATCCTTGCTAAGGATAGTAATAACATCAGCCAACTAAGATATACAGCGTGGGACTGTCATTTCCCATACTTTTTTTCTTCAGCCTTTTATCTATTTCCTGTAAAAGTAACAACTAATCATCAGCTATGAAATGTCCTTGCGAATTAATGTTGCAATGTTTGAATAACCCTGTCCCAGAAGGGATCTGAAATATACTGTTCCTGGCCTGCAATACCTTTAAAGTCATTTCCGTATGCAGCTAGAAATCTTTTAAACATAATAGAGCAATCTTTTGTATCGAATTTGTAATGACTTTCTTCGATTGTTTCTTCAATAATGTTGGATTCTCTTAACATCTTTCCGCATAACGCACATTTATCATATATTTTGCTACTGTATGCCATTACAATTTTTACTCCTTATACTTTATTCCTTTTCTTCTTCTTCTTCATCTTCTTTATATATTGTAGATACCCACTTAGGACTGTTAGATATTAGAATGGGCCCTCCGAATGGTTTTGAAGATTATCGCCGAGTTCAAGGAAACATTTCCAGAACTAGATGAGATAAAATGCTTTATTAGAAAACCACAAGCAATAGACGATTTGGTAAACCATGTGGCTACAGTTCTAGGTTAGATGGTTTGAGATGTCCTTGCTGTAAAAATATACTAAGAACTAACCCGCACGGAACAAAAAATGGGAAGCAGTTACACAGAACACAGACTAGAACAAACACATAAAGCAAACTTTCTCATTAGCCAAGAGTAAAAGTGGGACACCCTTCTGAAATGAGCGTGGAGAAGTGGGACATTTGAGCACAGCCCTAGAGTTAACCAGCGAAGGTTATAGTCAAAGGGAAATAGCAATATTTTCTGGCTCAATAAAGCTTGAAGAGATGGTGGTGATATATGTATATAACATTTTCAATAATTCCGGATCCGGAATGCCATGGTTCACACTATAACATAGGAATGATCACTTTCCAACGCTTGAGCTGGTGCCGTCATTTTACTATACACTATCCAATTTCGACTGTCAGGAAATTGCTGTTGAGAATCTTTTCAAAAAGTTTTCCATACTTTTGCATTTTTGGGTCACATATTGTGATATCTTTTTTATATTTTTGCTTTTTTACGACTAAAGAGGAAGAAGTAACCGTCATTAAGATATCGTTGTAGTTATTTTTCGATCTGTAATTCCTCTAGTCTTGAAATCTGAGCTCTTGAATTCTTTACCAAAGATATTTGCATAACTTTTGAGCCCTAACCATTCTCAAGGAAACGGTAACTCCAGAGGCGTATCATCGCTAGGCTTATCCTTTAGTTCATCATCCTCTTCCTCTTTCTCTTCCGTTTCCTTTTCCTCTTCCTCTTCCATTTCGTCTCTGTCTTCTATCTTCTGTTCTCCTCCTTTATCTGATTCTGTACCGTCTTTATCTCCAGTCTTGTCTGATCTTTTCTCTTCTTCTTGTTCTTCTTTATTATCTGCCTGTTCTTGTTTCTCACCTTTTTCTGGTTTCTGTTTGATATCTTCCTCTTCTTCTGCGATCGAGCCTGTGCTGGCAGATTCACCGGATGATTGCTTCTTCTGCTGCTGGTTCCTATCTACTTGTTTGCTAGTTTCTTTCTCTTCCAGATTTTTGGTTCCTTGCTTATCCATCTTTTCATTATCCATGTTTTCAGATCCTGTTTCTGTATTGTCCTCTGGTTCTGCTTCGAATAGTTCTTCAACATCTTTGTCATCAACTCCAGAAGATTGCATGTCGATGGTATTATTAAGATCCTTAGTTGATATGCTTGGAACTGCAATTTGCGGTTCCGGTTCTTGGCTGGTAGTATTGACCGCTGCATTTGGTCTCTTTGAAATGTCATTAACATTATCCTTCGATTGCTGTTGGGCATAAACTGCAGGATAAGTAGGAAAACAATAATAATAAAAAAGAAAACCACTAATAGAAACTGCAAAGAATATTGCTATTGCAGAAATAGTATAGGGATTTGTTTTATTTTTACTTATTTTACACCTCATGATGATACATAATAAGATACTTGTCATAGCGTAGGTCTCTATATTTGACTTCTGGAGGTTAGATTAAGAAGCTAATATAATAACATAAAGTCAGATGTATTTATCATATAAGTATTCTAGAATTTATTGATAGTCTCTTATGCACTGGTTATAGCGCCTCCTGTATAATGTTTAGTATAATGCCAGTATTTGTCGCGAACTGTTTCATAACTTTACCTCATAAGAATAGCAAATTGGACGCACAGCCAAATTCTAGCCTGTCTTTCTAATGCTCAAATATTGGTATTCTGGTTTTAGAACCATTTCCCCCTTAATCAAGGAACAAATAATTGCATGTTAAGCCAGAATTGGTTTGGATTCTTCTATTCAAATATACACGACTGCTGACAATAATGCCCCTAAGGGCATAAAGCTAGGGGCATAAACCGACAGAGAACCTGAAATGTTTCCGGTACACGAATTTCGCCCTCCAAAAGAGTATGCCGCTTTGTGTTGTAAATACATGATGAGCATTCTGTCAATACCATTCACATTCCCATTTAAAATTAATTTTCATTGATTAGCAGGGGGTGAATAAAAAAGACATTCCGAAACTGTTCATAAAAATTGTAGATGATTTGATTCTGAAATCAGGCGATGATACGAAGCTTGCAGAAAGTATAAGATGGATTGATTTGCAATCCCAGAAAAATACTGTTGGCTTCTACGAAATGGCCTATACTATAGTTGATAGACAGCTAATCAAGAAAAGAGCACAGCAGTGGCTGAAGTATAGAGGTAATCTATACTAAATCGCTTTGCGGTGATTATATTGCTAGAGAGCAGTATTTATTGCTGTGGTTTGTGTATCCCCTTTTCTGTAGAGCCTCTTGGTTGCAGTTCATTAAATCGTTTCATTGCCTTTTCAAATGTTTTTGCATTATCGACAGCTATTCTAGAGAATACATTTACATTATTTTTTACTTGTTGCGTAGATGACTTGTAAACTTCCATACTAGTAGACAGCATGTTATTTGATAATCTTACCTCATTAATCATGTTGTCTATATAAAAACTAATCATTTTCGTATATGGTTCTGAAATCGATTTTGAAGAGATCCAGTTTGGCCAGAGAATTTTATACGTATTTTCTCTTAACCTTGATATCCATGCTGATTGTTGAAACAGATTAATAATTTCTTTTTGTGAATCTATATTACTCTCTGCTATTTCTCTAGCAGCTTCGAATGTTTTCTCCTGGTATTCATTGACAGCTTTTGTAAAACTTGGAATCTCTTTTTTGGATTCCTTTACAATCCTCTGAGTATTATCTTTAGCCTCATTAAATGCATCTACTATAGCTTCTCTGATTTCTCGTTGCTGATTTTCCGGAGATAAATCGGATGTTATCTCCTCATCCATTCACTCTTCTTTTCTTGAAGTCATATCACTAATAATCTTCTATGTGATAGATAAGAGTTATCCTAGGATAGAATTGAATATAAATAGCTACTATATATAAACTACTTAAGATACTACTCGTCGCCAATTCGTCAGAAGTTTGTTTGGACTTCCCAAGCATTCTCGTGAGGCAGACTGCATTTGACATAGGTAGCAATTATAGACGATAAAATGAAATAATAATTACGCAAGGACTAGATGTTATATTTTATGGGATTTGTTTGCACCTAAACCAAAACTTGAAAGGTCCTTCTTATAGGCTGTCCTTGGAGCCTTGAATGGTTTTCAGGACACGAGAGTCTTTATTTGTACTGCTAGCTATATTCTAACAGCAGATCCATAGCTAAATAAGTTGTGTAGCACAGAAGACAAATTTGTCAAGGATGACTTCATTATTATTTGATTGGCTTACAAGAGACGGGAAATTACTCTTAGTTGCTAAGATAGTGAGGACGTTTGCATATGGATTTCTGAGCGTTATTCTTGCTATTTACCTAAAGTTAATTGGATTTGATGATTTTTTAATTGGGTTAATACTTACAACTACTCTATTAAATAGTGTAATTTTTACGCTAATAGCTAGCTTTTATGCAGATAAAATAGGCAGAAGGAAATTCCTATTAATTTACGCAGCATTAATGTCTGTCTCTGGTCTCATTTTTGCAGTTTCAGAAAACTATATTGTATTGATTATAGCTGCATTTATTGGCACAATTAATATAACTGGGGCTGAAACTGGTGCTTTTCTTACAATTGAACAAGCCATACTCCCTCAGACATTAAATAATATCAGGAAAAGAAATACGATTTTTGCAATTTATAATATGGCTGGAACTCTTGCAATGGCTATTGGTGTTCTCCTTTCTGGTTTACCAGAAGTTCTTCAACAACAGCTACAGTATTTCAATATCATGTTAAATCAAATCGATTCCATAAAGTTACTTTTCGTTTTGTACAGCTTGTTAGGTATCGTTCTAATTGGAATTTACCACTTGTTGTCTCACAAAATAGAGGTACAAAAAGATAAAGGAGAAGAAGACAAGAATGATTCAAATCTCTTGACAGTAAGAAGATCTTCTCTTTCGCCTCAATCAAAAGGTATAGTTCTAAGATTATCTGGGCTTTTTGCAGTTGATTCCTTTGCTGGCGGCTTTGTTATTCAAAGTATTGTTTCATTTTGGTTCTTCACAAGGTTTGGAGCTGATTTAACTACATTATCATACATCTTCTCAGTAGCTGGCGTTCTTACAGCCTTTTCGTATATAGCAGCCGCAAAAATTGCTGACAAAATCGGTTTAATAAATACAATGGTATTTACTCACATTCCAGCAAATATTCTCATTATAGGTGTTGCATTTGCTCCAACCCTTCCATTAGCTGTAATACTTTATCTGTTGAGAATGGCTTTATCTCAAATGGATGTACCCACAAGACAATCCTATATTGTAGCTGTTGTAAGAGAAGAAGAAAGAACCTCAGCTGCTGGTCTAACAAATATTTCAAGAAATATTACCCAAGCGATCAGTCCTTCATTAGTAGGAATTCTCATCCACTCCATTAGTTTATCTGCTCCTTTTGTTGTTGGTGGGGTACTAAAGGTTGCATATGATATAGCACTATTTCTGAACTTCAAAAATGTGAAACCGCCAGAGGAAGAAAAGCAAAAATAGAGGCTCGACTGTTACTAATTAAGGATATCACTCACTAACATAGCCTTTGTTAAATAGGCTATTGTGCTATTCAAATATTATTCCATGTCATGAAAGCAAAGGATGCAAAAGGCATCCGTTTATGCAATTATTCATCTTCACATGTGTCTCCATGAATTAACCTAGTAATTTAGTCTTACTAACCTATCTTTTCTCAAGGAAGACAATGCCAAATGTTCTTCCTTTCCAGTTTTTAAAACTGTCATCAACTCTGTTTCTAGAATATGGGGAAGTTTACAGATCTTATTTTGAACTATGTCTCTTAATTGTTCTAAATCTTTAGCTCGTATTTTTATAAATAAATCAAATATACCATGCATTTCATGGACCTCTAAAACTTCGTCTATGTTACAAAGATTATTCGTAATTTCGTCTATAAAACCACATTCAATATTTATGCCCATATATGCTAGGTGACTGTAACCAAGGCGGTTATTATCTACAGAAATCGTAAACTTGTTGATAATTCCTGCAGCTATTAACCTCTGAACTCTATTGTGTATAGTTGCATCAGAGACATCTATCTGCCTTGCCACTTCAACGAAAGGTACCGACGAGTCCTTACGCAGCATATCGATTATCTTTAGATTTAATTCATCCAGTGGTTCATTGTGACTAAAAGGCATTATGTTTAATCTGGAATATTTATTTAATATATATTATTAATGCAGCCCCTTCTATCTAGCCTAAACCTAGGTAAAATAGTGACAGGAGTAATTGCAAAAATTAAAAAAAGAGAAAATTTTTTAGGATCTGCGATTGAAGAATTAACCTTCTTCCCAGCCCTTAGTAAATACTGCATTCTTCTTTAATGGAATTGGCTGGCCTGGTGTATAATCCATTGGTCTCATCCAGAAAATTGCCTTAGTTGGGCAGACTCCGATGCAAGCTCCATCAGAGATGCATCTTTCTGGATAAAAGACAAATGCTTTACCCCTTTTCCAACCTTCCACTGGCTTCACTCTTAGTACATCTGGGCCAAGAGCAGTACAAATCTCTACACAGAGAGCACAGCCAATGCAGTGTTGTTCGCTAATATCCGGAAGTATTGCGACTGGCATCTAATTCACTGAACTTCAAGTTATATTGAATCTATTTAAACCCTATGCCGTTTATATAACGGTGATATATACACCAAACGGCCCGTTAGTGCGGATCTTTAAATAGTTGCGTCCAAGCATGTGTATAATTTTGTATTATCTCTTCCTGTATCTAATAACAACAACTGTTCTACAGGCCTGAAAGGTGTTCAATGTCCACTATTAGCTCTATTAGTTCATCTAAGACTTTTTTCGGTATTTTTTGCTAATCTTTCCGATCGCATAGCAAGTATGTAGTCCTTCTTTGATGTTGCTAAACTTTATGTCAAAAAGAGAATACCATTAATCATTTTCTTTTTTCTCTTTCTTTAGTAGAAGATATTGCTGGTCTGACACAAGTATGCATTATATACACTTAAATTCATATAAATACATATTACATATATCTGGAGTGCATGGAGCGTCTTGTTACCTGATCTCGTAATGCAGATATTTGGAGCTGGTGGCTTTGAATGGATATTCATTATTGTTATAATTGTGGTATTGTTCTTCGGCGTTAAGAAAATTCCTCAGCTGGCTAGGTCATTTGGTAAGGCGTCCGCAGAATTTGAGAAAGCTAAAATTGAGGCGAAAAGAGAACTTCAACAGATTAAAAATCAGCAGACATCTGGGGCAAATAGGGAAAAACTAGAAGCAATAGCTGACACATTGGGAATTGATTACACGGATAAGAATGACGATGATTTGAGAGTTGCCATCGAAGCTGAAATCAACAAAGATAATTAAGTATACAAGAGATTAATTTCAATTAGTTTGATGGTATTACCTGAAATATTCCGCTAGTATTTTTCGCTTCTGTCTCTGGTCCTTCTTGTTCTGATTCCCTATCTCTATCTTTATCATTGATAGAACACGATAGATACTCCTTCCAAAAACTCTAACTCAAGACCTCAACCAATTTTTTAGTTGAATTTAATCCAGTAATTATATGTATTTTATCCCCAGATACTCTGAAATGGCCTGCTAACCTTTATATGAGTTCTCTATTTGCCCTGCCCCTTTCTGGTTTGGACTTTAATGATATTGTTATCTCATTTTCCTTTATCTCAATTTTATCATCTCTATCGAATTTAACGAATACGGTATACTTCATTGTTTCAATATTATTATGGTTATTTACTAACCGCTGCAACCTTACTGCTGGAATAATTTGCTAAACCAGTATTACTAGAGTTTAACTTTTTGACCAAAACCATTTGGCAGTAAATCAAGGGTAAGCAATTTACTTGTATCTATTGATATACCCATCGACATATATACAAATATGTCCATGTAACATTTTGTCCATATTGGTCTACAGGTATTGTAATCTCTACATCATTTATTTTCTTACTTGCTTCATTTGTTCAGACATTTCTGCAAGTTGTTTATAATGATGAAATATAATTGACATGAAGATAGGATATATTCTTACATATTTTGCAGAATAGGCACCTGCAGAATTGTATAAAATGGAGATGTCAAACATATCATCGAATATCTTTCTATCTTTTTTGTCCAGCGCCTTACGAAAATACTTCCACTCTTCCTTTTCCATTACACTGGCTATTCTGAATGATGGAATTGTTCTCCCCATTTTGAGATTTATTGTTAGCTGTTAGAAGGTAATAAGTATTGAAGATATAGACTCGGAGAATAATCATGGTATTAAGTGAAATCCAAGTCAGGACCCGCACCTACTATGTCAGTAGTAATAGTCATATTAGTAAATTATAAATTATAAAAGATAAAAAGGGAAACGAAAAGCTGAATATGGTATTTTAACAATTATTCAATGAACCAGATCGCTGTGGAACTGTGTCACTATCAATAATTATCAGGCAGAATTTCGATTTCAGAAATTACGTCCCATACTGATTGAAATCGATTTTCAGGTTTTATATCAATCATTTTCAAAATACAATGATCTAGCTTGGGAGAAATTGTTGGATGATATTTTGAAGGTAGGTCAATTCGCATTTTCTTCTTCATCATGATATCACTCTCATCAAAAACTACAGGTCTTTTTCCAGTCATCATCTCGTAAAATATTACTCCGAGAGAAAAGATATCAACTCGACCATCAATAATATCTTCTAAAGTAAACCATTGCTCTGCTTCACAGTAGCCTGGTGCCAGGTGTGCATTTTTTTATGGTGTTCCTCCTAGTTCACCTATGGCAGCAGTTAGAGCTATTGATTCTCTGTTGACATCTTTTCCAAGTCCCCAGTCAGTAATTTTTATTTCAGATCTGCTACTGTTTGTATACATGATATTGTCTGGCTTAAGA
>Ga0126312_10002678_pt1 | contig 11925 bp, 12 predicted proteins | sample Plot104A_FD_92537 | JGI IMG/M metagenome (GOLD analysis project Ga0126312, IMG submission 92537) | Serpentine soil microbial communities from UC McLaughlin Reserve, CA, USA - Plot104A | ecosystem: Environmental > Terrestrial > Soil > Grasslands | place: USA: UC McLaughlin Reserve, Lake County... | reverse complement strand
TCGAGCGCGCGCAGGACCTGTTCGGCGCCGAGCACGCGAACGTCCAGCCGCACGCGGGCGCCCAGGCGAACAACGCCGTCTACCACGCGCTGCTCCAGCCCGGGGACCGCATCCTCGGCATGAAGCTCGACCACGGCGGCCACCTCACCCACGGGATGAAGCTCAACGTGTCGGGCAAGCTCTACGAGGTCGTGGCCTACCACGTGAGGCGCGCCGACCTGCGGGTGGACATGGACGAGGTCGAGAGCCTCGCCAAGGAGCACAGGCCGAAGGTCATCGTCGCCGGCTGGTCCGCCTATCCGCGTCAGCTGGACTTCGCCGCGTTCCGGGAGATCGCCGACTCGGTCGGCGCGCGCCTGATGGTCGACATGGCGCACTTCGCGGGACTGGTCGCCGCCGATGAGCACCCGAGCCCGGTGCCGCACGCCGACGTGGTCACGACCACGATCCACAAGACCCTGTGCGGCCCCCGCAGCGGGATGATCCTCTGCCGCGAGGAGCTGGCCAAGGACGTCGACCGCTCGATCTTCCCCGGGCAGCAGGGCGGCCCGCTGATGCACGTGATCGCCGCGAAGGCGGTCGCCCTCGGGATCGCCCAGTCCGAGCAGTTCCGCGAGCGCCAGCGCCAGACGGTCGCCAACGCCAAGGCGTTCGCCGCGGCCCTTATGGAGGGCGGCGTCGACGTGCTGACGGACGGCACCGACGTCCACCTCGTGCTCGTCGACCTCACGGCCACCGGCCTCGACGGCAAGGCCGCGGAGTCGCGCTTGGAGGACGTCGGGATCACGGTCAACCGCAACGCGATCCCGTTCGACGAGCGTCCGCCGATGAACCCGTCCGGCCTGCGGATCGGAACGCCGGCCCTGACCACGCGCGGCCTCGACGAGGACGACATGCGCGAGATCGCCGCCGTGATCGCCACCGCGCTGTCGGATGACTTCGAGTCCGAGCGCGACGGCCTGCGCGACCGCACCCGGGCGCTGATGGACCGCTACCCGCTCTATCCGCAGGTCGCGGCCGCCGCCGTCTAGCGCCGCCTGGCGCCACCTGAGAGGGTGCCCGGGATGGCACGCGTACTTTTCGTCTACAGCCGCCGCAACACCTTCACGCGCATCGACCTCGAGGCTCTGCGTAAGCGCTTCGACGTCGAGGAGTACCTCCAGGAGGGCGCCCGCCCGCGGCTGCGCGAGCTGACCGCGAAGCTTCGCCGCTGCGACGTCGTCTTCGGCTGGTTCGCCTCCTGGCACACCCTGGCGGCGCTGCCGCTGGCGCGGAGGCTGGGCAAGCCGTCGGTGCTGGTGACCGGCGGCTTCGACACCGCGAGCGTGCCCGAGATCGGCTACGGGAGCATGCAGGACCCAATCCGGCGGTGGCGCACGCGCCTGACCGTGCGCCGCGCCACGCGGCTGATCACGAACTCCGAGTACCTGCGCGGGGAGATCGAGCGCAACCTCGGGATCCCGCCGGACCGCGTGCGAGTCGTGTACCACGGCCTGCCCGATCGCTTCGCCGGCGTGAAGCCGCCGCCCCACGAGCGGCCCATCGCGCTGACGGTGGCCGTCGTCCACCGCTGGAACCTCGAGCGCAAGGGGCTTCGGGCGTTCACGGAGGCGGCGGGCATGGTGCCGGAGGCGGACTTCGTCGTGGTGGGCAAGTGGGCCGATGACGCGATCGACGAGCTGCGGGCGATCGCGGCGCCGAACGTCACGTTCACCGGCTTTCTCTCGGACTCAGAGCTCGACGCCGAGTTCGTGCGCGCCGACGCCTACGTCCTCGCCTCGTGGCACGAGGGCTTCGGCCTGGCGGCCGCGGAGGGCATGCTGGCCGGCTGCGTCCCCGTCGTCACCGACGCCGGCGCCCTTCCCGAGGTCGTTGGCGACACCGGCGTGCGGATTCCCGCCGTCGAGGCGAACGACGTCGCGGTCGGCGTGCGCGAGGCGCTGGCGATGGGCCCCGAGGCCGGCGCCCGCGCGCGCGAGCGCGTGCTCGAGCGCTTTCCGCTGCAGGCGCGGGCGAACGGCATCTGCGACGTGGTCCAGGCGGCGCTCGACGGCTGACGGCCGCGCTCGTCAGGCTTCCCCCGATGAAGGTCTGGGTCGACTGCACGGCGGCGGCGCACCCTTTGGTGCTGCGCCCGATCGTCGAGCGCCTCCAGGGGGCGGGGCACGAGGTCGAGGTGACCGCCCGCGACTACGGGCAGACCCTCGGCCTGCTCGAGCGCCTGGGGATTCCCTACGAGGCCGTCGGCGAGCACGGCGGCGCCGGGATGGCGGGCAAGGGACTGGCGCTGGTGCGGCGCAGCTCGCGGCTGGCCCGCTGGGCGAGGCCGCGCCGCTTCGATCTCGCTCTTGCCCATGGGTCGGTCGACATCGCCGTGGTCTCCGGCCCCCTGCGGATCCCGCTGGTCCAGATGCAGGACTACGAGCACGCCGGCCTGCAGCGCCAGCTGGCGTTCCGGGTGGCGCGGCGTGTGCTGGTCCCCGACGCGATTCCGCCGGAGGCGATGCGCCGGGCCGGAGCCGCCGAGAGCAAGCTCTTCCGCTACCCGGGGCTGAAGGAGGACTACTACCTCCACGACTTCCGGCCCGACGATGCCGTCCTGAGCGAGCTGGGCGTGGATCGCGATCGCGTGCTCGCCGTCGTGCGGCCGCCGCCGGAGACCTCGGCCTACCACGCCGACAACCCCCTCTATGTAGGAGTGATCGACCGGCTGGCCGCCGACCCGGACACCGTCGCGGTCGTGATTCCCCGCACCGACGCCCAGGGCGAGGTGATACGAGCCCGCCGGGACCCGTCGCTGGTCGTCCCTGAGGGGGCGGTCGACGGCCAGAGCCTGATCGCGTTCGCCGACCTGGTCGTCAGCGCCGGCGGGACCATGAACCGCGAGGCCGTCGCGCTCGGCACGCCCGTCTACACCATCTTCAGCGGCGCGATGGGGGCCGTGGACGAGCGGCTGATCGCCGACGGCCTCCTGCGTGTGCTCGACGATGCGTCCCAGCTCGAGCTGCGCAAGCGCGACCGCCCGGCGGGCGTGCAGAACCCGCGCGACCCGCAGCTCCTGGCCGACGCGGTGCTCGGCGCGCTCGGCTGAGCCGCCCCCCCGCGCAAAGCGAATAACCTCGCGCGATCCCGCTGCCCGGGGCCGACCATGCTGCTCGACGGTAGACCCGAGACGATCTACGCCCTCTACGCGTTCGCGGTGGCGTTGGTGCTCGCATGGCTGCTGGTACCCGTGACCGAGCGCCTGGCGTGGAAGATCGGCGCGATCGATCGGCCGCGGGATCGCAGCCTCCACGTGGTGCCGACACCGAAGCTCGGGGGACTCGCGATCCTCGCCGGAGTACTCGTCGCGGGGGCGCTGTTCCTGCCGACCGTCGACCAGACACGCGCGGTCCTGGCCGGCGCTGCGGTGATAGCCGGCTTCGGGATCCTGGACGACGTCTTCGAGCTCGGCGCCGCTGTGAAGCTGTTGGGCCAGACCATCGCCGCGGCGATCCCGGTGTTCAACGGGGTCCGCCTCGGCGCGTTCACGATGCCGTTCGCCGGGAGCGTGGATCCCAGCACGGTCGACCTCTTCACGCTGCCCGTGATCGGGGACGTGGACCTCGGCCACCTGCTGACGATCGTCGGCATCGTCGCGGTCGCCAACGTCATCAACTTCATCGACGGCGTCGACGGGCTGGCCGCAGGCGTCTGCGTGATCTCGGCCGTCACCCTGTCGATCATCGCCCTGTCGCTGGACCGCACCAGCGCGGCGGTGCTCGCCGCGTGCACCGCCGGCGGCGCGCTCGGCTTCCTGCGCCACGGATTCCCGCCGGCCTCCAGCTTCATGGGCGACACCGGCTCGAATCTGCTCGGCTATCTGCTCGCCACGATGGCGCTCCAGGGCGCGTTGAAGACAAACGCAGTCGTCGCGCTGTTCTTCCCCCTGCTCGTCCTTGCCGTGCCGATCCTCGACACGGGCTTCGTCGTGGCCAAGCGCGTGAAGTACCGCACGCCGATCTACCGCGCCGACCGCTGGCACTTCCACCACCGGATGGCGAACATCGGCTTCAGCCAGCGCAAGACGCTCGCCTACATGTACGGCTGGACGGCGGTGATGGCCGGGCTTGCGCTGGCGCTGCGGTTCGTGCCCTACTCCGACGACCACGGCAACTTCGACGTGCTGTGGACGATCGTGATGATCGCCGCCCTCGCGCTCGTCGTCGCGGCGAGTTTCTACCTCGTGGTCACGCTCGAGATCCTCAAGCTGCGGCGTTCGTGGCTTCGCCGTCTCGCCGGCGTGCCGTCCGGCGGACTGACCCCGGCGGAGGTCGACGAGGGCGTCGCCCGCGAGCTCGAGACAGGCAGCTTCGAGGTGGTCAACCCCCAGACCGGGCAGTTCGAGGCGGTCGATCCCGAGACTGGCGAGTTCGAGGCGGTCAAGCCCGGCTGAAAGCCCCTTTTTGGGTATATTCGCCTCGCCGCTACGGCAACGGCGGGACGGCCGTGTCGTCAGCGGCACTCGCTTCCTTGGACCCCTTTTCTCGTTCCCGATTGCGCGACCCCGATTTCGACACCCCTGATGACCGAGAGCCCTCGTGGCCCGAGGGCGGATGCGGCCACCGCCGGACTCACGGTCGTCGGCACCATGCTCATCCTGGCGGTAGCCGGGTACGGGCTCGGCTCGCTGGTGGACCTTGCCGTCCCGCTCGGCCTCATCGGCCTGTTCGGGGGTCTCGCCGGGGGACTTGCCCTTGTCTACGCTCGCTTTAGACGGCTCTGACGCCGCAGCCGGCCCGCCCGCCTGGCTTCGCTACGCGGACCTGGGCGTGCTGGCGCTGGCCCTGCCGCTCTTCCTGGTGGCGGGCCTGCCGCTGCTGGGCTACGCCGCCGCAGCGGGCGCCTGGCTGGCGCAGCACGCCGTGCTCGTGGCCGCGCAGCGGCGCGCGACCGATGCGCTGCGCCGCGGGGACCGCCGGGTCGCAATCGGGACGGTCGGCGCCGCGACGCTCGGCCGCGTGTGGATCGTGACGCTGGCGATCCTGCTGGTCGGCCTCCTCGGCGAGCGCGAGGACGGCCTCGCGGCCGCGCTGTTGAGCCTGGTGCTGGTGACCACGCACTTCGCGACCCTCGGCCTGACCAAGGCGATGTACCCGGAGCGCGCATGAGCACGAAGCGCAAGGTCCTGCTGGGCATCGGGGCCTACCTCGGCCTGATCGTCGTCCTCTTCCTGATCCTTGGCGACGAGGGAAAGAACGAGGCCTTCCAGCCCCAGAACGAGTTCGAGCTCACGCCGTGGATCGCGATCAACATCGGCGGCCTGGACCTCTCGATCAACAAGGCGGTCTTCTACCTGTTCCTGGCCAGCGGCCTGACGATCGGCACCATGGTCTTCATCGCTCGCCGCATGCAACAGGAGCCGAACAGGGTCCAGACGGCCGTCGAGCTGGCCTACGACCTGACGAGGAACAACATCACCCAGGGCAACATCACCGACCAGCGCCTGGCCAAGCGCTGGTTCCCGTTCCTCGCCGGGCTCTTCTTCTTCCTCTGGTTCTCGAACATGATCGGCTTCCTGCCGCTGCCCATCAACACCGAGCACAAGGTGGACGTGTTCGGAGTCGAGATCCCCTCGCTCGCGTTCTACGCGGCGACCGCGAACCTCTCCATCCCGCTCGTCCTCACCCTGATCGTCTGGGTCTCGTACCACGTGGAGGGCATCCGGGCGAAGGGGTTCTTCCCCTATTTGGCCAGCTGGCTGCCCCCCGGGCTGGAGGACATGAATATCTTCGGCAAGGCGTTCTTCTTCGTGATCGAGTCGATCTCGCACTTCGCTCGCCTGATCTCGCTGTCGGTGCGATTGTTCGCCAACATCCTCGCCGGGCACCTCCTGCTGTTGTTCATGGGCGGCGGCCTGGCGGTGCTGCTGGGGATCGCCGCGCTCGGGATCGCGACGTTCCCGCTCGCGTTCGTCTTCTTCATCCTGGAGGTGGGGCTGATCGCCACCCTGCAGGCGTTCATCTTCTCGACCTTGACAGCCATCTACCTCAGCGGCGCGGTCGCCGCGGAGCACTAAGAAAAGGAGCAGCACATGGACCTCTTGATTCCGCTCGCACAGGCCGCTCAGGGCGTCACCGACACCGGCGTCACCGACGCCGGCAAGGCGATTGCGCTGGGCGTCGGCGCCGGGCTCGGGTCGATCGGGGCCGGCATCGGCATCGGCATCATCTTCGGCAAGGAGATCGAGTCGGTCGCCCGCCAGCCGGAGATGAAGGACGAGCTCCAGCAGATTCGCTGGCTCGGATTCGCGCTGACCGAAGCCGTCGCGTTCTACACGTTCATCTTCGGCCTGATCGCGTTCTTCCTCTAGACAAATGCCCTGCGCGCTGCGAACAAGCCTGGGGGCGCTTGCGCTTCTCCTGATCGTGCCGGCCGCGCCGGCGCTGGCCGCCGAGGAGGAGAGCGGCGGAAGCTTCCTGGTCTCCCCCGACCTGGGGCTGATGATCTGGACGGTGATCCTCTTCCTCGCGACGATGTACGTGCTCTCGAAGTTCGCCTTCCCGCCGATCGCCCGCGCGCTCGAGAAGCGCGCGAAGGCGGTCAGCGATGAGATCGAGGCCGCGAAGAAGCAGCGCGAGGAGGCCGACGAGCTGCTCCAGGAGTACCGCCGGCGGCTGACCGAGGCACGGGAGCAGGCCGACGACATCGCTGCGCGGGCCCGCAAGGCCGCGGAGGCGGCGGTGGCCGGCGCGACCGAGGAGGGCAAGTCCAAGCGTGAGGAGCTCGTCGCGGCCGCGCGCCGCGACATCGAGACCGAGACGCGCCGCTCGCTCGAGCAGATCCGCAAGGAGGTCGCCGATCTCACGGTGCTGGCGACCGAGAAGGTCACCCGCCGCTCGCTGGACGACGACGATCACAAGCGCCTGATCGACGAGGCGCTCAGCGAGGTCGACTTCTCGTCGCTGGCCGGCAAAGGCGTGCCGGAGGAGGGCTTGTAGCGTTGGAGGAGATCGGACGCGTGTACGGCGACGCGCTATTCGACGTCGCCAAGGAGGCGGGCAACCTGGACGAGATCCATGGGCAGCTCGGCCAGTTCGCCGATGCCGTGAACGAGAGCCACGACCTCCAGGTATTCCTGTTCAGCCCCTATTTCTCGTCGACGGAGAAGCGCGAGGGGATCGAGAAGGCCGTCAAGGGCGCCGACGACGAGCTGATGAACTTCCTCGCGCTCGTCGCCGAGAAGCACCGGATGCCGGCGATCTCGCACATGCGGCGCCGCTTCGACGTGCGCTGGGCCGAGGAGAACAAGCGCCTCGACGTCCGCCTGGTGAGCGCCGTCGAGCTGGACCCGAAGGTCGTCAAGAGCGTCGGCGCCGAGGTCGAGCGCCAGACCGACCGCAAGATCGACCTCGAGGCCGAGGTCGACCCCGACATCCTCGGGGGCCTGGTGCTGAGGGTCGGGAACATGGTGCTCGACGCGAGCATCCGCAACAAGCTTGAGAGATTGAGAAAGGAAGTCGCGAAAGCGGCATAAGGAGGCCAACCGGTGGAAATCAAGCCAGACGAGATCTCGAAGATCCTGCGCGAGCGGATCCAGGGGATGGACGCCGGAGAGGCCGATCTCTCCGAGGTCGGGACGGTGCTGTCGGTCGCCGACGGCATCGCTCGCATTCACGGGCTGGAGAACTGCATGGCGCTCGAGATGCTCGAGCTGCCGCACGACGTCACCGGCCTCGCTCTGAACCTCGAGCAGGACAACGTCGGCGCCGTGCTCTTCGGCGAGTGGGACAAGGTGGTCGAGGGCGACACGGTCAAGCGCACCGGCCGCCTGCTGGAGATCCCCGTAGGCGATGAGCTTCTGGGGCGGATCGTCGACCCGCTGGGGCGCCCGTTGGACGACAAGGGCGAGATCTCCACCTCCGAGACCCGGCCGGCGGAGTTCAAGGCGCCGGGCGTCGTCCAGCGCCAGCCGGTGAACACCCCGGTCCAGACCGGCATCAAGGCGATCGACGGGATGATCCCGATCGGCCGCGGCCAGCGCGAGCTGATCATCGGCGATCGCCAGACCGGCAAGACGGCGATCACGATCGACACGATCATCAACTCCAAGGACAAGGACCTGATCTGCGTCTACGTCGCGATCGGGCAGAAGAAGTCCACGGTGGTCCAGGTCGCGCAGACGCTCGACGACCACGGCGCGCTCGACAACACGATCATCGTCGCGGCGCCCGCCGACGAGGCGGCGCCGATCAAGTTCATCGCCCCGTACGCGGGGTGCGCGATGGCCGAGCACTTCCTCTACGACGGCAAGGACGCGCTGTGCATCTACGACGACCTCACCAAGCACGCGTACGCATATCGCCAGATGTCGCTCCTGCTGCGGCGCCCGCCCGGGCGTGAGGCCTACCCCGGCGACGTCTTCTATCTGCACTCGCGCCTGCTCGAGCGGTCGGTGCGGCTGAACGACGACCTCGGCGGCGGCTCGCTCACGGCGCTGCCGATCATCGAAACCCAGGCCAACGACGTCTCGGCGTACATCCCGACCAACGTCATCTCGATCACCGACGGCCAGATCTTCCTCGAGTCCGACCTCTTCTACTCGGGCGTGCGGCCGGCGATCAACGTCGGGATCTCGGTCTCGCGAGTCGGCGGCAACGCCCAGACGAAGGCGATGAAGAAGGTCGCCGGCAAGCTCAAGCTCGACCTCTCCCAGTACCGGGACCTCGAGGCGTTCGCCCAGTTCGGCTCCGAGCTCGACCCCGAGACCCAGCGCCAGCTGGCTCGCGGGCAGCGCCTGGTCGAGCTGCTGAAGCAGAACGAGCGGGCTGCCTTGTCGGTCGCGGAGCAGGTCGCCTCGATCTACGCCGGCACCGGTGGCTACCTCGACCGCATCGACGTCGACCGCGTCCAGGAGTTCCTCGACACGCTGCTCGGCCGCCTCAAGTCCGAGAACGAGGATCTGATCGGGCGCATCAACGACGGCGAGCTTTCCGACGACGACGAGGAGGAGCTGGGTAAGGCGATCGCCGAGATGATCGACGACTTCGGCCCGGACCTCGACGAGGAGGGCAACCGCCTCGAGGAGGGCGAGTCCGATCGCGTCAAGGACGAGGAGGAGCGCTCGAAGCCGGGTCGCACCGACGAGGAGGCGGAGGCGGAGGCCGACGCCGAGGAGCAGGCCGAGGAGGCCGAGGAAGCGATCGAGGAGACGGAGAAGGTCGGCGCCTCGTAGCCGCCCGCCCGCCCCATGGCCACCCAGAAGGAAGTCTCCGACCGCATCGGCGCAGTCAAGAACGTGCACAAGATCACGCGCGCGATGGAGATGGTCGCCGCCGCGCGCCTGCGCCGGGCCGAGCAGCGCATCGAGAACATGCGCCCCTACGCGCAGGCGATCCGCAAGATGACCCAGCGGGTGGCCGAGGCGGCCGAGGGGAACGTCTCGCGCGTGGAGCTGCTGGAGGAGCGCGAGCAGATCTCCAATGTCGGAATCCTGCTGGTGACGGGCGACCGCGGCCTCGCGGGCTCGTTCAACTCGCAGATCATCCGCGAGGGCATCCGCCTGAAGAGCGAGTACCGCGGCGATTCGTCGGAGGTCGTGTTCTCCGTGGTCGGCCGGCGCGGCAACTCGACCATGTCGTTCCGCGGCGAGAACGTCGCGCACTCCTACATCGGCTTCACCGACCGCCCTTCCTTCACGGACGCCCGGGAGATCTCGCGCGAGCTGACCTCGGGCTACATCGACGGCGACCTCGACCGAGTCGACCTCGTCTACAACCGCTACGTCTCGCCCCTCACCCAGTACGTGCGCAGGCACACCCTGCTGCCGCTCCAGCAGGCGGAGGTCTTCGGCGAGGGGATCCCCGAGCCCGAGCAGCCGGCCGACGAGGAGCTTGCGGAGGCGCACATGAAGGCGGACTGGTACTACGAGCCCGAGCCGGAGATCCTGCTGCCGAAGCTCTTCGAGGAGTACGTCGACCTTTCGGTCTACCGCGCGCTGCTGGAGTCTGCGGCCTCGGAGCACGGGGCGCGGATGACCGCGATGCGAAACGCGTCGGAGAACGCGCAGGACATGATCCGCGACCTGACCCTGGAGATGAACCGGGTGCGCCAGTCGGAGATCACGCAGGAGATTCTTGAAGTCGTCGCCGGGGCGGAGGCCCTCGGCTGAGAAAGGAACGGATGGCTGACAGCAACGGAAACGGATCGTCGGACGGCGCCAACGTCGGCAGGGTCGAGCAGGTGACGGGCGTCGTCGTCGACGCGCTGTTCCCGGACGAGCTGCCCGAGATCTACTCGGCGCTCGAGATCGACATCCCCGAGTCCGAGGCTCGCAGCGCGATGAGCATCGTCTGCGAGGTCCAGCAGCACCTCGGCGACGACCGCGTCCGCACGGTCGCGATGGACGCCACCGACGGCCTCCAGCGCGGCGACGAGGTGGTCGACACCGGAGGCCCGATCACGGTCTCGGTGGGCGACGCGACCCTGGGCCGGATCTTCAACCTCCTGGGCGAGCCGATCGATGAGGGCGACGAGGTCGAGGGCGACGACCGGTGGCCCATCCACCGGCCGGCGCCGAGCGTCGAGGACCTCAAGCCGACCCAGGAGATCCTCGAGACGGGGATCAAGGTCGTGGACCTTCTCGCCCCCTACGCGAAGGGCGGCAAGGTGGGCCTGTTCGGCGGCGCCGGCGTCGGCAAGACAGTGCTGATCCAGGAGCTGATCCGCAACCTCGCCGAGGAGCACGAGGGCCTTTCGGCCTTCTGCGGCGTCGGCGAGCGCTCGCGCGAGGGCAACGACCTGTGGCTGGAGATGAAGGAATCGGGCGTCCTCGACAAGACGATGCTCGTCTTCGGCCAGATGAACGAGCCGCCAGGCGCGCGGCTGCGCGTCGCGCTCGCCGGGCTGACCATGGCCGAGTACTTCCGCGAGGAGGGCGGCCAGGACGTGCTGTTGTTCATCGACAACATCTTCCGGTTCGTCCAGGCGGGCTCCGAGGTGTCGGCGCTGCTGGGGCGGATGCCCTCCGCCGTCGGCTACCAGCCGACGCTGGAAACCGAGATGGGCGGCCTCCAGGAGCGGATCACGTCGACTCAGTCCGGCTCGGTGACCTCGATCCAGGCGGTCTACGTGCCCGCCGACGACCTCACCGACCCGGCGCCCGCGTCGGTGTTCGCGCACCTCAACGCGACGACCACCCTCTCGCGCGGGATCTCCGAGAAGGGCATCTACCCCGCGGTGGACCCGCTCGACTCGACCTCGACGATCCTCAAGCCGGACATCCTCGGCGAGGACCACTACCGCACCGCGACCGAGGTCCAGGAGGTGCTGCAGCGCTACAAGGAGCTGCAGGACATCATCGCCATCCTCGGGATCGACGAGCTCTCCGACGAGGACAAGCAGACGGTCAACCGCGCGCGCAAGATCGAGCGCTTCCTGTCGCAGCCGTTCTTCGTGGCGGAGGCGTTCACGGGCCGCAGTGGCGAGTACGTGCCGGTCGCCGACACGGTTCGCAGTTTCCGCGAGGTGCTCGACGGCAAGCACGACGACCTCCCCGAGAGCGCCTTCTACATGCAGGGCTCGATCGACCAGGTGCGCGAGGGCACGTCCGAGCGCGAGAACGGCGACGAGGGCACCGAGCGCGAGGCCGAGGAGGCCAAGGAGCGCGAGGAGAACGGCGAGAACGGTAATGGCGACGAGAACGGCGACGGCGACGAGAACGGCGACGCCGACGAGAACGGCAACGACGACGAGGCCGACGGTAACGGCGACGACGCGAGCGGCAACGGCGAGGACGATGGCTGAGGAGCACAAGCTCGAGGCACAGGTCCTCACCCCCGAGGGCTCCGTCTTCGAGGGCGAGCTGTTTCAGGTGTCCACCCGCACGGCGGTGGGCGAGGACGGCATCCGCGCCCGCCCCGCGCCGCTGGTGGCGCGGCTGGTGCC
>Ga0126312_10002677_pt1 | contig 11926 bp, 10 predicted proteins | sample Plot104A_FD_92537 | JGI IMG/M metagenome (GOLD analysis project Ga0126312, IMG submission 92537) | Serpentine soil microbial communities from UC McLaughlin Reserve, CA, USA - Plot104A | ecosystem: Environmental > Terrestrial > Soil > Grasslands | place: USA: UC McLaughlin Reserve, Lake County... | reverse complement strand
TAGCCGGGCAGCGCGGCGGGGTCGTAGGCGACGCTCGTGGCGTGCAGGTCGACGATGCAGTAGATCGCCGGGTCGCCGCGCTCCTGGCCGTCGCGGTAGCCGCGAATCGCGCCTATGTAGTTGCCCAGGTGCTTGCGCCCGGTCGGCTGGATGCCGCTGAAGATGCGCACGGGACGGGCAGTCTAGGTACCGACCAGCACCTTCACGCGCGCCACCGCGTTGTTCGCGAAGCCCTTGAGGTTCCAGGGCGGCTCGAGCGGCTGCGTGTTGCCGGCGCCGTCCGTGGCGCGCGAGCAGAGCTCGTGCTCGCCCGGCTCGGCGTCCCAGTCGAAGCTCCAGCCGCGCCATGCGTTCGGGCCTACAGGGGGCTCGAGAACCGCGGGATCGAAGGTGAGCCCGCCGTCCGTGGAGACATCGACCCGGTCGATCGCGCCATGGCCCGACCACGCCCGGCCGCGGAGCGTGACCGGACCTGGCTCTAGCCGGCGCTCGCGAGTCAGGAACTCGGGCACGCCCGGCGGGATCATCAGCGAGCGCGGCATCATCCGGGTGACGGGCTCGCCCGGCTCGCCGTCCTCGCCGTAGAGCCGGTAGCTGACCGCGTTCTGGTAGCCCTCGAAGCGCTCCTCGAGCACGGTGATCCGGGTGAGCCACTTCACGTTCTGCATCCCGTACCAGCCCGGCACCACAAGCCTGAGCGGGAAGCCGTGCTGCGGCGGAAGCGGCGCTCCGTTCATCTCGTGGGCGAGGAGGGCGTGCTCGGCCTCCGCGATCGGCAGCGCGCGTTCGTAGGCCTGGGGCACGTCCCCTTCGACGCCCCTGTCCAGAGCGCTGAAGAGGACCTCGACCGCGCTACCGGAGGGACCGGCTTCTGCGAGCAGCGGGGCGAGCGGCGTCCCGCCCCACTCCGCCGTGCCCACCGCCTCCGTGAGCCAGGGCTGGCTCTGGGGGCGCGGCTCGAGGAGGGCGCGGCCGTTGCCGGCGCACTCGAAGGTGACGGGCTCGGCGGTACGGTCGCGCTGCTTCAGGTCATCGAGGGTGAGCGTCATCGGGCGCTCCACCGCGCCGCCGATCTCGAGCTGGAAGCTCGCGGGGTCAACCGCCGGGATGTCGTAGTGGATGAGGAGGTAGTGGAGCCCGGGCGGCGTGATGTCGTACCGCAGCGTCTCCAGCGGCAGCGCGTGGTTGCGTGCCGCGAGCCTGAGCTCCTCCTGGGTGATTCCCTGGTCGGCGATCGTGCCGGCCGGCGCGAGGTCCATGCGCGCGAGTCTACGCCCGCGCGGCCAGCCCCGGAAGAGCCGGCCCGCTACCCCCTGAACAGCCCGCTGTCGAAGTCGGTGTCGAGCCCGAGGATCACGGCGAGGAGCCCGATGCAGACGACAACCAGCGCGACCCAGAACGCGCCACGCGCGCCCGACACGTACGCGTAGCCCATCGCCACGAGGCCCAGGACGAGCCCGAGCGGGAAGAAGATGACCATGCTGACGGCGGCCGCGACCACGAGCACGACGGCCGCCTGACGATCGCGCCGGCGCGAGAGGTCGCGCTCCTGCGGGGCGATGCCACCGAGGCCGCTCATATCTCCGCATTCCCCGCTGTGCCGCCGGCGCAAACGACGGGCGTTGAGGGGGTCCTCCGCGAGTTATGCGTCTCTACCACACATGACTGACGGAGCACCCCTTCATCGCTGCCGTTCGGTGGATGCGGGTCAGCGCCTCAGTCGGCGGCGGGCCGCCAGCGCACCACCGGCCGCTTCGCGGCGCCCGCCTCGTCCAGGCGGCGCACCGGTGTGGTGTGCGGGGCGGAGCGGGCGACCTCGGGGTCGTCCTTCGCCTCCTCGAGGATCGCGCGGACCACCTCGGCGAAGTGGTCGAGGCGCTCCTTCGTCTCGGTCTCCGTCGGCTCGATCATCAGCGCCTCGTCAACGAGCAGGGGGAAGTACACGGTCGGCGGGTGGACGTCGTGGTCGAGCATGCGCTTCGCGATGTCGAGCGTCCTGATCCCGAGCTCCTCCTTCGCGCCGCGGCCCGAGACCACGAACTCGTGCATGCAGGTGCGGTCGAAGGCGATCGGGAGGTAGTCCGCGATGCCGGGCTCGGCCATCAGTGCCCTGAGGTAGTTCGCGTTCAGCACCGCGACCTCGGAGACGTCCTTGAGCCCGTCCCGGCCGAGCGAGCAGATGTACGCATAGGAGCGCACGAACACGCCGAAGTTGCCTTGAAAGCCGCGCAGCTTTCCGATCGACCGAGGCCGGTCGAGGTCGAAGCCGAACGCGTCGCCGTTCTGCACCACCTGCGGCACCGGCAGGAACGGCTCGATCCGGTCGGAGCACGCGATCGGCCCGGCCCCCGGGCCGCCGCCGCCGTGCGGCTGCGTGAACGTCTTGTGGAGGTTGAAGTGGACGATGTCGAACCCCATGTCGCCGGGGCGCGCGATCCCCATCACCGCGTTCAGGTTCGCCCCGTCGTAGTAGAGCGTCGCGCCGGCGTCGTGGACGATGTGGGCGATCTCCTCGATGTTGCGGTCGAACAGGCCGAGCGTGTTCGGGTTCGTGAGCATCAGGCAGGCGACGTCGTCGCCCGCCTTGGCTCGGAGGTCGTCGACGTCCACCCCGCCGTCCTCGGCGGTGCCGAGCTTCACCACCTCGTAGCCCGCCATCGTCACGGTCGCCGGGTTGGTCCCGTGCGCCGTGTCGGGCGTGAGCACCTTCGTGCGCTGCTCGCCGCGGTCCTCGAGGTAGGCGCGCGTGAGGAGCAGCCCGGCGAGCTCGCCGTGCGAGCCCGCGCTCGGCTGGAGCGACACGTGCGGCAGCCCGGCGATCTCCCCCAGCGCGCCCTGGAGCCTCCACATCAGCTCGAGCGCGCCCTGCGCGTACTCCGGGTCCTGGAGCGGGTGAAGCCGCGCGTGACCCGGCAGCGCCGCGACGCGCTCGTGCAGCTTCGGGTTGTGCTTCATCGTGCAGGAGCCGAGCGGGTAGAAGCCCTCGTCGAGGTGGAAGTTCTTCGACGAGAGCATCGTGTAGTGGCGCACCAGCTCGGGCTCCGAGATCTCGGGGAGCTCCGCGGGCCGCTCGCGGATGGCGCCCGCCGGCAGGAGCTCCTCGACCGGCACCTCGGGGACGTCGGTCTCCGGCGGAACGAACGCGCGCCGTCCGTCACGGGAGCGTTCGAAGACTGTGACGGTGTCGCTCATACGCCGACTCCGGTGGGGGCGGCGCGTGCGCCGGCCGGGGCGCCGACGAGCTCCGCCAGCCGATCGATGTGCTCCTTGGTGCGCCGCTCCGTAACGGCGACGAGAAGGCCGTCGGAGAATTCCGGATAGTCGCGCGCGAGCCGGTAGCCCGGGTTCACCCCGGCCGCGCGGGCGCGCTCGAAGAGGCCGTCCAGGTCCGGCACCCGGACCGCGAACTCGCGCACCACCGGGCCGGGGTTGATCGCCTCAAGGCCGAGCGCCTCGCGCGCGTAATGCGTGCGCCGCAGGAGGAGCTCGCCGAGCTCGACGAAGCCGCGCTTGCCCAGCCACGACAGGTACACGACTCCCGCCAGCGCGTTCAGCGCCTGGGCGGTGCAGATGTTGTGCGTCGCCTTCTCGCGCCGGATGTGCTGCTCGCGCGTCTGGAGCGTCAGCACGAAGCCGCGCCGGCCGTCCACGTCGCGCGTCTCGCCCGCGATCCGGCCCGGCATCTTGCGGATGAAGCGCTCGTCCGCGGCGAAGAAGCCGAACGACGGGCCGCCGAAGTCGAGCCGGTTGCCGAGCGTCTGGCCCTCGCCCACGCACAGGTCCACGCCGAGCTCGCCGGGCGGCTTCAGGATCGACAGCGGGATCGGGTCGGCCGCGCACACGAGCATGGCGCCGGTGCGCTTGCCGGCCTCCACCAGCGCCCCGAGGTCCTCGACGGTCCCGAGGAAGTTCGGCTGCTGCACGAAGACCGCCGCCGTGTCGTCGTCCACCGCGCCTGCCAGCGCCTCGGGGTCCGTGAACCCCTCGTCGTCGAGCGGCGTCTCCACGACCTCCATGCCGTACCCGGCGGCGTGCGTGGCCAGCGCGGCGCGCGAGTGCGGGTGGAGCCCGCGGCTCGCCACCAGCTTCCTTCTCTTGGTCTCGAGCTTCGCGAGGTAGCCCGCCGCGGCCACGGCGCTCGGCCCCTCGTACACGGACGCGTTAGACACCGGCAGGCCCGTGAGCTCCGAGATCGCCGTCTGGAACTCGAACATCACCTGGAGGCCGCCCTGCGAGATCTCGGGCTGGTAGGGCGTGTAGGGGGTGAGGAACTCGGAGCGCGACAGGAGCGTGTCGATCAGCGCCGGCACGTAGTGGTCATACATGCCCGCGCCGAGAAACGTGACCTCCTCCTCGGTGCTGCGGTTGCGCGCGGCGAGCGCGGCCAGGTGCTCGTAGACCTCCTGCTCCGACCGGCCGGGCGGCAGGTCGAGCTCCCTGCCGAGGCGGACCGACTCGGGGATATCCGCGAACAGGTCCTCCAGCGAGTCGGCGCCGATGGCGCCGAGCATGGCCCCCAGGTCCTCGTCTGTGACTCCCGTGTAGCGGCTCATCCCGGCCCCTACGACGTTAGCTACCCGATTGGAGCAGCTCCTTGTACGCGCCCACCTCCATCAGCTGGTCCACCTCCGACGGGTCGGAGAGCCGGACCTTGACCATCCAGCCCTCTCCATAGGGGTCCTGGTTGACCTTCTCGGGACTGTCGGCGAGCGCCGCGTTCACCTCGACGATCTCGCCCGACAGCGGGGCGAACACGTCGGACACCGCCTTCACGGACTCGACCTCGGCGTAGGCGTCGTCCTTGGACACCGAGGTGCCGACCTCGGGCGGGTCGAAGAAAACGACCTCCCCGAGCGCGTCCTGCGCGTACCAGGTGATCCCGAACGTGGCCTGGCCGTCCTCGATGCGCGCCCAGTCGTGCTCGGCGTGGTACTTCAGGTCCTCGGGGTAGCTGGCCTCAGCCACTGGTCTCCTTCCGGTAGAGCGGTTTCTCCCTGACCTCGGCGGCGCGCGCCTTGCCGCGAACGTCCACCTCCAGCTCCGTGCCGGGCGCCGCGGCGGCGACAGGCACGTAGGCCATCCCGATGCCCACCTCGAGGCAGGGCGAGAGCGAGCCGCTCGTTACGACCCCGTCGCCGTGCTCCGTGTGGACCGGGTTGTCCTGCCGCGGGATGCCCGGGCCGGTGAACGCGAGGGGCACGAGCGTCTCCGCCGGCTCGAGCCCGCGGAGCGCCTCGGCGCCGATGAAGCCGGTGTCGAGCTTGCAGCACCAGGTGAGCCCGGCCTCGATCGGGTTGCGGTCCTCCGACAGGTCGTTCCCGTAGAGGTGAAAGCAGACCTCGAGCCGCAGCGTGTCGCGCGCGCCGAGGCCCACGGGTGTGACCCCCTGCTCCATGAGAGCGTCCCAGACCCCGCCGGCGGCCTCCGGCGGCACCAGGATCTCGACGCCGTCCTCGCCGGTGTAGCCGGTCCCGCACACCAGGCAGTCCGCTCCGGCTACGGAGAGCTCCGCGGTCCGCATCCGCGCCGGCAGCTCACCGGCGGCGATCCACTCTACCGCGGCCCGCGCCTCCGGCCCCTGCACGGCCAGCATCGCCCAGCGCTCGTGAGCGTCCGCGACCTCCGCGTCGAGGTCGCCCGCGTGGTCGCGGAACCAGGCCAGATCCTTCTCGTGGTTCGAGGCGTTGGTGACCGTCAGGAAGCGATCCTCGCCAAGGCGGTAGGTGAACAGGTCGTCGAGCACCCCGCCGTCCTCCCGGCACAGCACCGAGTACTGGGCGCCGCGCTCGGCGATCTTCGAGACGTCGTTCGAGAGGACGCGCTGGAGGAACGCCTCGGCCTGCGGGCCGCTCGTCTCGATCTCGCCCATGTGCGAGACGTCGAACACGCCCGCGCCGGTCCGCACCGCCACGTGCTCCTGGCGAATGCCCTCGTACTGGACAGGCATCTCCCAGCCGGCAAACGGGACGAGGCGGGCGCCGGCGCGCTCGTGGCGCTCGAAGAGCGGCGTGCGGCGAAGGGTGTCGGCGGCGGGCGGCAACCGCCCGCAGGTTACCCCCTGGGGATCAAGCCGCGATCCGCAGCGTCGGCTGCCCGGGCCGCCAGGAGACCGGGCACAGCTCGCCGGTGCGGAGCGCCTTCAGGATCCGGAGCGTCTCCTCGGGGTTACGGCCGACGCTCGCGTCCGTGACGCTCGCGTGCCGGACGATGCCCTTGGGATCGACGACGAACGTCGCGCGCAGTGCCGAGCCGTCGTCGTAGTCGAGCACGCCGTAGAGGCGGGTGAGCTCCTGGGTGGGGTCTGCGATCACCGGATAGTTGATTCCGGTGAGGCCGGGGCTCGTCTCGAGCCAGGCGCGGTGCACGTGCCAGGAGTCGGTGCTCGCGGCCACGACCGCGGCGTTCTCGAAGGCGAAGTCCGGCTCCATGTCCGCAAACCCGCGCAGCTCGGTCGGGCAGACGAAGGTGAAGTCGCGCGGATAGAAGAAGAGGACGGTCCACGACCCGCCGGGGCGACCGATGTCCATGGAGATCGGCTCCGGCTCCTCCCTGACGTAGGCCTCGACCGTGACGCGCGGGGCGGGGTCGCCCACCTTGATGCTCACTCGGTTCCTCCTGGTTGCGATCCGTTCGCAGCCGGGCCCTCGGCAGCGCGCCGGCACTGCTCCACGGCCTCGGCGAGGCCGAGCCATCCCGAGAACAGCAGATCGGGCGTATGCTCGGCGCGCAGCACGCCTCGGACGCCGTCCGGCTCGAGCACGAGCTCGACCTGGGCGGTGACTGGATCGGCTGCTGACATGCCACCATGGTCGCTGCGGAGGGACCCCGTCGCATCGGGGACACCCCCCTTACTGACCCTGATACTTGTGGAACTCGCCCTTCTCGAACGTGAGTCCGAGCTGGATGTGCTCGGCCAAGCCCTGACGAGCGCCGTCGAGGGCCGCGGCAGCGTCGTCGCCGTCGAGGGGCCGCCGGGGATCGGCAAGTCGAGCCTGGTCGCGTCCTGCCTCGAGCTCGCCCGGGAGCGCGACATGTACACGCTCTCGGTGCGCGCCACGGAGCTCGAGCGGAGCTATCCCTTCGGAATCGTGCGCCAGACGGCCGACTCGGTCGCGCTCGACAAGTCCGACGAGGAGCGCTCCGCCCTCTTCAGCGGCGCCGGGAAGCTCGCCCTGCCGATCCTCGACCCGGGCACCGTCGAGAAGCTCGAAAGCCCCGAGCTGATGTACCAGCGCCTCCACGGCCTCTACTGGGTCACGGCGAACCTCGCGCGCGACCGCCCGCTGGTGATCACCATCGACGACGCCCAGTGGGCAGACGAGGCGTCCATGGCGGCCGAGCGCTTCCTCAGCCTCCGGATCGCCGACCTGCCGATGGTGCTGCTGCTGGCCGTCAGAACCTCCGAGGTAGGCCCGCTTGCGGTGCCGCTGGCCGAGATCCTGGCCGACCCAGCCACCGTCTCCATCCGGCCCGGGCCGCTCTCGGAGGAGGGCGCGGGGCAGCGGATCGAGGCGCTGCTCGGCTCGAGCGACCAGGCCTTCGCCGCGGCCTGCCACCACGCCACCGGCGGCAACCCCTTCCTGCTCGAGCAGCTCGTGAGCGAGGTGCGCGCCGAGGGGATTGAGCCGACCGAGGCGAGCGCGGAGCGTGTGGCGTCGCTCGGCCCCGACACGGTGCGGGCGTCGGTGCTGCTGCGACTGGAGCGGCTGCCCAGCGCCGGCGGCCCGGTGGCGCGGGCGCTCGCGATCCTGGGGGAGCACGACGTGGCGCTGAGGGACGTGGCGGCGCTCGCGGGCGTTCCCGAGGACGCCGCCGCCGAGGCGCTGGCCGAGCTCGAGCGCTCCGGCCTCGTGACCGGCGCGCCGCGCCTCCACTTCACGCACCCGATCCTGCGCGCATCGATCGAGGACGACATGCCGGCGGTCGAGCGCTCGCGCGCGCACGAGCAGGCCGCGCGACTCCTCGCCGACCGCGATGCCGACCCGGTTGCGGTGGCCGCGCACCTGCTGGTGTGCGAGCCGGGCCAGGGCGACTGGGCGCGAGCGGCGCTCCGCAGCGCCGCCCGTCGCGCCGAGGCGCTCGGGGACCCCTCGACGGCCGTCCGCTACCTCGAGCGCGCGGTCACGGAGCGGCCGGAGGCCGACGAGCTGGCCGCGATCCTGTTCGAGCTCGGCCTGGCGGCCGCCCACGCCGGAGAGCCCGATGCCGCGGAGCACCTCGAGCGCGCCGCGGCCGCCGGCGGCCCGACCCGCCTACGGGCGCTCCACTGGACCGCCGTGCTCCACCTCGTGGCCGGGCGGGCCGCCAAGGCGGCCGACCTGCTGGAGGCGGCGCTCAGGGACGTTCACGAGGAGGACGAGGCGGCGAAGCCGCTGCTCGAGACGCTGCTCGCAGCCGGGCTCGAGAGCGCGACGGTACGCCGCCGGCTCGGCGACGTCTTCGCCCAACTCGAGGAGCCGCGCGGTGCCCCGCAGACCGACTTCGAGCGTTTCGCGCTGATCACGCACGCGTTCGTGGCCGTGGTGGAGGAGACAGACGCGCCGCGTGCGACCGACCTCATCCACCGGGCGCTCGCGGTCGAGGAGCACGGCTACTACGAGTCCGTCATGCGGGCAAGCGTTGGCCGGCCGATGACGGCGTTCGTGCTCACCCTCCTGGAGCGCTTCGACGAGTCCCGCGCGATCCTCGACGGGCTCGTGGGCGCGGCGCGCGACTACGGCGACCGCTCGGCTGCCGGCGTCTTCCTCGCGGAGCGCGCGTGGGCCCGGTACCGCGCGGGTAACGCGGAGGGCGCCGAGGCCGACGCCTCAGAAGCCCTTCGGATCGCGCGGGACGCCACGCGTGCCCGGGGCCACGCGCCGATTGCGGCATCCGTCGCGGTCCTCGCGGGCATGGAGCGCGAGCGACCCGTCGAGGAGCTGGAGGCCATCGTGGCCGGCCTGCCGCCGGCCGGCGACCCGGACACCGTGGTCCAAGACGACCTCGCCCTCGCACGCGCGTGGCTGCGGCTCTCCCAGGGCGACGCGCGCGCCGCCGCCGATGGCGCGCTCGAGCTGGACCGCGCGGACTCCTGGGGTTGCGGCTCGCCAACGCTGCTTCCCTGGCGCTCCGTGGCCTCGGTCGCGCTCGCACAGCTCGGTGAGGAGGAGCGGGCGCTCGCTCTCGCCCAGGAGGAGCTGCAGCTCGCGGAAAAGCTGGGAACGCCGCGTGCCGTGGGCATCGCGCAGCGCGCGGTCGCGCTGGCGGGGCCGCCCGAGGAACGCCAGGCCGGGCTCGAGGCCGCGATGGGCGTGCTGGAGACCGGGAGCGCCCGCCTGGAGCTCGCGCGCGTGACCTGCGAGCTGGGAGCGGAGCTCCGCCGGCGCGGTGAGCGCAGCGCTGCGCGCGAGGTGCTCCGACGGGCGCACGCGCTCGCCGCCGAATGCGGCGCGACGCGGCTCGCGAGCCGCGCGCGCGACGAGCTGGCCCGCTCGGGCGCGCGCCTGATCCGCGAGCCCGCCAGCGGCGTGGAGGCGCTCACGCCGAGCGAGGTGCGGGTGGCCGAGCTGGCGGCCGAGGGGCTGACGAACCGCGAGGTCGCGCAGGCGCTGTTCGTCTCCGAGAAGACGGTCGAGACGCACCTCGGGCGCGTCTACCGCAAGCTCGACATCAAGTCGAGGCACGCGCTGCCGGGCGCGCTCGCGGAGCGCAAGGCCGCGGCCGAGCCGGTCGGCTAAACGACAACTACGGGGTCAGACCCCTGCGGGGTCAGACCCTGCGCCCAGCAGCGCGGTCGTGACCGCGAGCGCCACCTCTGCGCGTCCGAGGAGCGACTCCGCGCTCACCCACTCCTCCGGCGTGTGGGCGCCGCCTCCGCACGGGCCGAGTCCGTCGACGGTGCAGTCGATTCCCCCGGCCGCCAGGTGGCTGGCGTCGCTCGCTCCACCGCGCTCCGAGCCGACGATCGGGCGCCCAAGCAGCTCGCTCGCCGCAGCGAGCACGGCGGCCGTGGGCTCTCGCGAGTCCAAGCCGGGCCACGCGCGCACCATCGTCGGCTCGACCCTGACCTCGTCGTGCACGCGCGGCACGGCGGCGAGCACCGGGTCGAAGGCCTCGAGCCGGTCGGCCCGCAGGTCGCACAGGAGCTCGCCCGCGGCGGGCACGACGTTGAACGCGTTGCCGGAGCGGAGGATCGTGGGCACCGCCGTGAGCCGGTCCGGGCCGCCCGGGTCGTTGCACCCGGCCACGACCTGGGCGGCCGCCGCCAGCGCGAGCAGGGCGCTCCGCCCCAGCTCCGGCGCCGACCCGGAGTGCGACGAGCGGCCGTAGGCGTTGACCCGCAGGGTCGCGGCCGCCTTCCGCTTCACGATCACGGCCTCGGCGCCGTCCGCTCTCCGCTCCCCGCCCTCGAAGCAGAGGCACGCGTCGAAGCCGGCGAAGCGCTCCGCGTGCTTGAACGGAGCGGTTCGCCACTCCTCGTCGTTCACGAGCAGCACGGCGATCTCGGCATACAGCTCGGGCCGTTCCGCCAGCTCGCGCATCAGCGCGAGCGCGAGCGCCACCCCGCCCTTCATGTCCACGGCGCCCGACCCGGTGAGGCGGTCGCCGTCGCGGGCGAGCGGCCGGTGGGCGCCGTGCGAGACCACCGTGTCGAGGTGCCCGAGCAGGACGAGACGCTTCGACCCGCCGCCGTCGAGCCGCCCGAGAAGGTCGCGCGCGTGGCGGGGCGTGGAGCAGTCCAGGCGCTCGACGCTCGCCTCGGTCGGCAGGAAGGCTATGGCGAGCGCGACGCACTCCTCGGCGCCGTCGAGGTCGCCCGACGGCGACGACACGGCCACGAGCGCCTCCAGCTCGCGCTCGGCCGCGAGCGCCATGCGGGAGGCGGCGTCGATCATTCGAGCGGCGCCGCGAAGTGGTAGCTCGTGATCCGCAGGCCGGTGTTGAAGTAGAGCCTGTGGGCGTCCTCGCGCTCGGGCCCCACCCCCGAGTCGAGGTGGAACTGGGTGCAGCCCTGCCGGCTCCCCTCCTGCTTGCACCACTCGAGCAGCGCGGCCCCGTATCCGCGGCCGCGCGCCTCCGGAAGCGTCGAGAGGTCGTCCACGTAGAGCGTGTCGTGCCAGGCGAGGTGATGGGTCACCCGGAAGCCGGCCACGGCGACGCAGCGGTCGCCCTCGAACGCGCCGACCAGCCGGTAGCCCTCCGGCCGCTGGACCTCGTCCACGCGCCGCACGAAGTCGGCCTCGTCCGTGTAGTGCGTGCGAAGCGCGCGCATGGCCTCGAAGGCCTGCGCCGTGTCCGGCGGGGGGAGCTCTCTCAGTCCTTCAGGAATGACGGGACGTCGATCTCGTCGTCCGAGATCTCCAGCGACGCGCGCTGGCGGTCGTCGAGCTTCACGTCGCGGCGGCGCGGCTCGCGCCGGCGGCCGGTCGAGTCCTCGGCGAACAGCGGCATGCGGCTGGGGCGCTCGAAGCCGGTCGCGATGACCGTCACCCGCACGGCGTCGCTCAACTGGTCGTCTACCACCGCGCCGAAGATGATGTTCGAGTTCTGGTCGGCCGCGCTCTGGATGATCTCGGCCGCCTCGTTCACCTCGAACAGCCCGAGGTCCGTTCCGCCCGTGATGTTCAGAAGGATGCCTGTGGCGCCCTCGACCGACTGCTCGAGCAGCGGGCTCGACACCGCGTTCTTCGCGGCCTCGGCCGCGCGGTTCTCGCCGGATGCCTCGCCGATGCCCATGAGCGCAGAGCCGGCGTCCTGCATGATCGTGCGCACGTCCGCGAAGTCGAGGTTGATGAGACCGGGGGTCGTGATCAGGTCGGTGATGCCCTGGACGCCCTGGCCGAGCACGGCGTCCGCCTCGCGGAACGCGTCGAGGATGCTCGTCCGGCGCTCGACGACGGCGAGCAGCTTCTCGTTCGGGATCACGATCATCGTGTCCACCTGCTCG
>Ga0126312_10002676_pt1 | contig 11927 bp, 9 predicted proteins | sample Plot104A_FD_92537 | JGI IMG/M metagenome (GOLD analysis project Ga0126312, IMG submission 92537) | Serpentine soil microbial communities from UC McLaughlin Reserve, CA, USA - Plot104A | ecosystem: Environmental > Terrestrial > Soil > Grasslands | place: USA: UC McLaughlin Reserve, Lake County... | reverse complement strand
GCGCGCGTCGTCGGCGACGTCCTGGGCAAATACCATCCGCACGGCGACGTCGCCGCGTACGACGCGCTCGTACGCCAGGCGCAGGACTTCTCGCTGCGCTATCCGCTGATCGACGGTCAGGGCAACTTCGGCTCGATCGACGACGATCCGGCTGCCGCGATGAGATATACGGAGGCCCGCCTCGGCCGCCTCGCTACCGAGCTGCTGCGCGAGATCGACTCCGACACGGTCGACTTCGGGCCGAACTACGACGAGAGCCAGCACGAGCCGCTGATCCTCCCGGCGCGGTTTCCGAACCTGCTCGTCAACGGGTCGTCGGGGATCGCGGTGGGGATGGCGACCAACATCCCGCCGCACAACCTACGCGAGGTGATCGGCGCCGTGCGCGCCTACATCGACAACCCCGAGGTCGACCTCGAGGGGCTGATGAAGCACGTCAAGGGACCCGACTTCCCGGGCGGGGGGACGATCATGGGCTCGGCCGGGATCCGCGATGCCTACGCGAGCGGGCGCGGCTCGGTCAAGCTACGCGCCAAGCCGCACGTCGCGCCGCTGCGCGGCGGCAAGGACCCGATCATCGTCTCCGAGCTCCCGTTCATGGTCAAGAAGGGCGGCGACGGCGGCCTGATCACGAAGATCGCCGACCTGGTCCGCGAGAAGAAGATCACCGGGATCTCGGATCTCCGCGACGAGTCGGACCGCTCTGGGATGCGGCTCGTGATCGAGCTGAAGCGCGGCGGCGACCCGCCGCCCGTGGTGCTCAACCAGCTCTACAAGCACACCCAGATGCAGACCAGCTTCGGGGTGAACATGGTCGCCCTGGTCGACGGCGTGCCGAAGACGCTCAGCCTCAAGGAGCTGATCCACCACTACGTCGACCACCAGCGCGAGGTCATCATCCGGCGGACCCAGTTCGAGCTGCGCCGCGCCGAGGCCCGCGCTCACATCCTCGAGGGGCTCCTGATCGCGCTCGACAACCTCGACGCTGTGATCGAGCTGATCCGCGGGTCGGAGGACCCCGATGCCGCGCGCCAGGGCCTGATCGAGAAGTTCGAGCTCACCGAGGAACAGGCGCAGGCGATCCTCGACATGCGCCTCCAGCGTCTCACCGCGCTGGAGTCCGACAAGGTACGCACCGAGCACGCCGAGCTCATCGAGCGGATCAAGGAGCTGCGCGCAATCCTCGGTGACGAGGCGCGGATCGACGCGCTGATCACCGACGAGCTCGCCGAGCTCACCGACCGCTACGGCGACGAGCGCCGCACCGAGATCACCGCCGCCGAGGGCGAGGTCGACATCGAGGACCTGATCGCCGACCAGCAGATGGTGATCTCGTTGACCGCGTCGGGCTACGCGAAGCGGCTGCCGCTTGCCACCTACCGCCAGCAGCGGCGCGGCGGCAAGGGCGTGATGGGAATGAACCTCAAGGAGGGCGACTACATCGAGCACCTCCACATCTGCTCGACGCATGACTACCTGCTGTTCTTCACCAACCAGGGGAAGGTCTACCGGCTCAAGGTGTACGAGCTCCCCGAGGGCTCGCGGACCTCGAAGGGCCAGGCGCTCGTCAACGTGCTGCCGCTGCGCGACGGGGAGCGGGTTATGGCGGTAATTCCCACGCGGGACTTCAAGGAGGGCAAGTACCTCGTCTTCGCGACCGCGAACGGCCTGGTCAAGAAGACGGAGTTCGCCGCCTACAACACGCCGATCCGCGCCGACGGGATCATCGCTATCAAGATCCGCAAGCGCGACGAGCTCGTCCAGGTCCGGTTGACGTCCGGCGAGGACGACCTGCTGCTGGTGTCGAAGTCGGGCCACGCGTCCCGATTCAGCAACAGCGCCGTGCGGGCGATGGGCCGCGACACGTCCGGGGTCAAGGGGATGAACGTGTCCGCCAGGGGCAACCGGGTGCTGGCGCTCGACGTGGCGCGCCCCGAGTGCGAGCTCCTGGTCGTGACCGAGAACGGGTACGGCAAGCGCACGAAGGTCTCCGAGTATCCGGTCAAGGGCCGCGGGACCAAGGGCGTGCTGACGATCAAGCTGACGACGAAGAAGGGGGGCCTGGCGGGGGCCCTGATGGTGCGCGAGCACCAGGACCTCCTGTTCATCTCCCACAACGGGATGGTCCAGCGGACCTCTGTCGGCGATATCTCGCTGATGGGCCGCGCGACCCAGGGCGTGCGGGTGATGAACGTCGGTTCGAGCGATCGGGTCAGCGCGGTCGCGCCCGTAGTCGAGTCGGGCGCCGGCGTCGAGGGCGCCGACGCGGAGGTGGCGACCGACGGCGCGTCGACCGACGGGGCATCCGCGAACGGCGCCGGCGAGAACCCGAAGCGCCGCACCAAGCGCCGCAGGTAGCACTCATCTAGGCTCCCCGCCTCAGTGAGCGCGAGGCTCTGCACGGGTGTGGGCGGGCGGGGAAGCTGATTCTGGGCCGCGCGCGAACATATTGATGGTGGAGCTGAGGGGAGCGCGGGTGCTGGTCACCGGGGCCGCCGGAGGCCTCGGTGGCTACATCTCGCGCACGCTCGCGGCCCAGGGAGCGAACCTGGTCGTCTCCGATCTTCCCGGGAGCGATATCGAGGCGCGCGCTGAGGAGCTCGGCGGGATGGGGGTGGAGGCGCGCGCGATCCCGGCCGATCTCACCGACTCCGGCGAGCGCGAGCGCCTCGTTCGCGACGCCGCCGAGGCGATCGGCGCCCTCGACATGCTCGTCAACAACGCGGGGCTCGAGTTCGGCGGCGCGTTCACGAAGACGACGCGCGAGGAGATCGAAACGATCGCGACGGTCAACCTGATCGCGGTCATGGACCTGACGTGGCTGGTGCTGCCCGGGATGCTCGAGCGCCGCCGCGGCCACATCGTCAACCTCGCCTCGCTGGCGGGAAAGATCCCGTCTGTCTTCCTCGCCACGTACGCGGCGACGAAGCACGGGGTGGTGGGGTTCACGCATTCCCTGCGAGTCGAGTACGCTGACGAGCCGGTGTCGTTCTCCGCGATCTGCCCGGTGTTCGTCGCCGACGTCGGGATGTACGCGCGGGCCGAGGCGGAGATGGACGCCGACCCGCCGCCCGGCCTGCGCCCGGTCCGGCCCCAGCGCGTCGCGGACGCGGTGCTCGAGGCGGTGCGCGAGGATCGCGCCGAGGTGATCGTCAACCGCGGACCGATCCGCCCGCTGGCCGCCCTGTACTGGCTCGCGCCCAAGACGACCGTCCGCCTGCTGGGCAACCGAAGCACGCGCCACTACGCCGAGGACTATGCCCGGGCGCGCGGCCGGCTGTAGGACCACGCTCGATCGTCTCGGGTATCGCTCGGCCGCCGCCTCCCAGCCTGCTTCAATGGGTGGACCAGAGAAAGGAGGTGGTCCTAACTTGATTCACATGCTTGACGGGACTCTGGAGGTGTCGGGCCGCTAGTCCGGGCGCCTGGAGCCTCAGCGCTCCACCAGTGACCCGGTCGCCACGAGCGGTGGTGCGGCCGCTCGGCGGAATCCAACCCGGGCACCGGCGAGCCGGGGTGCGGGTGCCGTCCCGCCCCGCGCGTACGAGCTCCGAGCACGCTCAGACCGCACCAGAGAGGGCCGCCACGAGCGGCCCTCTCGCTTGTTCAGGCCGCTGCGGCGCTCGTCACAAGATACGGCTCCCACGCGTTCGGGATGCGTGGGCTTGCGATCTGGATGAAGACCGTCGGCCCGGGCGGCTTGGGGCGGCGCCGGGGGTGCATCTGCACCTCGCGCGGAAGTCGGTTGCCCTTCCGGCGGTTGCACGCCGCGCACGAGGCGACGATGTTGTCCCACGCGGACGTGCCGCCGCGGCTGCGCGGGATCACGTGGTCGACCGTCAGACCCGGCTTGCGCTGGCCGCAGTACTGGCACGTCCACGAGTCGCGCGCCAGCACGGCCTTGCGGGTGATCTTGCGGCGGTGGACGTCGCGCGGCACCCGCACGTAGGTGATAAGCCGGATCACGACCGGGCGCTCGAGCGCCATCCGCTCCGAGCGCAGCCGGCCGTCGCCGCGTTCCACGATCTCGGCCTTCGACTTGAGCACGAGCACCGTCGCCCGACGCACGGTGCACACGTTGATCGGCTCGTAGGTGGCGTTGAGGACGAGGACTCGGCCCCGTCCCGTTCCTGGGGCGCCGGTTGCCGAGCTCCGGCCGGGCTGCGCGCGCAGCCCCTTACCCCGAGTCGCCTGCCGGTGCATAGTGGGCCGGATTCTAGCCAGGCGAAGCGCCGGCTCCGCCCGGGATTCCGTGCGTCTCGACGGGATAACTGCCGAGCACACGGACCGACTCCGCCTTCGTCCGCAGGCCCTCGATCGCCGAGGCGACGGTCCCATCCTCGGCCGAGCCCTCGATGTCGAGGAAGAACAGGTAGCGGCCGAGCCCCTGCCTGCGCGGGCGCGACTCGATCCGGGTCAGGTTGACGCCGCGGCTGGAGAACTCGACCAGCGCCTCGACCAGCGCTCCCGGATGGTCCTCGCCGAGCTCGGAGAAGACCAGCGTCGTCCGCCACGTCCCGTCACCCTCCGGCCGGGTGACCCGCGGCGCCACCCACACGAACCGGGTCACGTTGTCCGGGCTGTCCTCGACCCCCTCGGCCAGCACCGCACAGCCGTACAGCCGTGCGGCCGAGCGCGCGGCGAGCGCCGCCCACGGCTCGTCGCTCGCGGCCACCTGGCGCACCGCCTCGGCGGTGCTCGGCGCCGCGCGAACCTCGGCGGCGGGAAGCTCCTCGCGGATGAACCGCGAGCACTGGGCGCTCGCCTGGGGATGAGACAGCACCGCCGTGACCTCGCTCAGCGCCAGCTCGCGCCGCGCGATCAGGCTGTGGCGGATGGGGTGGTCGTACTCGCCGACGATCGCCACCGAGGGATCGTCGAACGCGAGCGTGTCGAGCGTCGACCGCACCGCCCCTTCGATCGAGTTCTCGAACGGGACCAGGGCCCGGTCGGCGTCCCCGTGGTCGACGGCGATGATCGCGTCGTGCACCGTCGCAGCGGGGACCATCTCCGCGGCCTCGTCGCCGAGCGCCGCCCGCAAAGCGTCCTCTGTGAAAGTGCCCTCCGGGCCGAGGTACGCGATCCGCACGGCGGGCTCAGCTCCGCTCGTCGCGGAGCGCGGCGTCCAGCGCCTGCTGCTCCTCGGGCGACAGCCCGAGCTCCGTCTCGCCGCCGTTGATCTGCTTCGCGTAAAGACGCGCTTGCTCGCGCTGCAGGATCGACGACAGGACGACGCCGTTGCGGTGGTCGTCGAGCAGCGCCACCGAGCTCGACTGGCGCCCGCTCATCTCGTCGTATGCGTCGTAGCGCACCACCGCCGAGTGGCTGATCGCGCCCTCGAGTCGCCGCGCGGTCGCCTCGGTGTCGGCGCTCAGCTCCTCGACTCGCGCGATCAGGGCCTCGAAGCCGCGCTGGAGCTCGCGTGCGTGCCCCACCAGGTCGGTCGCGGGACTCTCGCCGATCACCGCGAGCTGATCGCGGCGGAGGCGCCGCAGCCGCACGGCCAGCACGACCGTCGACGCGAGAGCGAGCAACGCGATCCCGCCCGCTACCAGCGCCGCCGTTCCCGCCGTCGAGCCGAGGTCCGACACCGGCGGAAGGATACGCGGCTACTCGAAGCTGACCTCGGTGGTGAACTCGTTGTTGTCGGCGACCTGCTCGTCGGGGACCGGTTCGATGAAGACGTCGAGCGTGCCGGAGGTTCCCTTGGACGGCGCGGGGTCGAGCGGTACCTTGACGCCCTGCGTCTCCCCGGGCCCGATCTGGTCGAGCGTCGCGTCGCCCTCGATCGACTGGTCGCCGCCGCTGATCGAAACCTCGACAGGAATGTCCGTCTCCTCGGAGTCACCCTGGTTGACGACCTGGACCTCGACCTCGGTGGCGTCGGCGGCGGACACGGTCGCGGTGCTGTCGGGCGCGAGCTCGGTGCCGGCGATCAAGATCGCCGACCACCCAAGGCCGTGCAGCCCGCCGCTCGTCTGTCCGCCCTCGTCGCCGCTGATCGCCGCCAGGCTCTCGGTGACCGTCACCGGGTCCAGCCAGTCGACGTTCGGCTCCCCGTCGGGCTCACGGGGGAAGGCGCTGCTCTCCGGCACGTCCTCGCTGATCCCCTCGTCCCGGAGCACCGCGTTGATCTGATCCCGGGCCTGGCGGTACAGGACGTCGCTGGCCAGGAAGTCCTCCATGTGCTGGACGATCTGGGCCCGCGCCTCATCCGGGTCGTCGCCGAGCGCACCGCCGACATTGTCGGCAATCGCGCCGAGGCCGTCGGCGCGCAGCTGGAACGCGGAGACGACGTCGTCCTGGGCGCCGTCCAGCTCGCCCGGCGGGTCGAGCGCCTCGACGCGGGAGACGAGCCCGTCGGCCTGGCTGCGGTCGGAGCGGATCTCGGTCTCGAAGTTGAGCGCGGTGAGGTTCCCCGGGTCCTCGAACCGGTTGAAGAACTCCTCGCCGAGCTGCTGCGACTCCTGGGAGACGGTGCTGAGGTCGCGGGCGTAGTTCTCGAACGCGCGTTCCTTGCGGGCGTTCAGGCACCCCCTGATCCCCAGAACGAGCAGGATCAGGATCAGGATCCCGACGGCGACCGCGCCGAGCCTGCGCAGCATGAAGATCCGTTGCCGCTCGGGCGGCATGCGGTGGGGGTCGTCAGGCTCGGTCGCGACCGGTGGGAATGAATCGTCCTCGTCGAGGAAAGCCAAAGCTGTCCTTCGCGGCGTGGGAGTCCGAAAGTATGACCGCTGCCGCGGAGGGGAGGCGCTGGACGCGGCGCCCGGCACGGCCCCGCCCGCACGGACAGGAGGGACGCGCCGCGCGGCGAAAGGGAAGCAGTCGTGGTGGGCGAGACGGTACTGGGACGGTTCAGGCTCGAGGCGCGCATCGGCGCCGGCGGGTTCGGCACGGTGTACCGGGGGCTCGACGAGCGCCTCGAGCGTCCCGTCGCGGTCAAGGTGATCGAGGCGCGGGGGCGGGCCAGCCGCCGCGTGCTGCGCGAGGCGCAGGCGGCGGCTCGACTCAACCACCCCGGGATCGTGACCCTGTACGAGCTCGGGGAGGCGGGCGGTCGGGCCTACCTGGTGAGCGAGCTCGTAGAGGGGGGGACGCTCGACGAGCTGGCGGCCGACGGGGCGCTGTCGGACCGCGACCTGGCGGAGATCGGCGCCGAGCTGAGCGAGGCGCTGGCGCACGCCCATGCCAACGGGGTGGTGCACCGCGACATCAAGCCCCAGAACGTGATCGTCCGCGATCTCCACCGCCCCGCGCCCACCGGCGCCGCGCGCGCCAAGCTGATGGACTTCGGCACGGCGAGCCTGGTCGACGGCCCGGGCCTGACCGCGACCGGAGAGGTGATCGGGACGATCGCCTACATGGCGCCCGAGCAGGCAGCGGGGACGCCGGTCGGCCCGCCCGCCGACGTCTACGCGCTGGCGCTGACGCTGTACGAGGGGTGGAGCGGCGAGAACCCGCTCGCCGGCGCCACGCCGGCCGCCACGGCGCGCGCGATCGGCGAGCCGGTTCCGTCGCTCGCCGAGTACCGGCCGGACCTTCCGGACGCCGTGTGCGGGCTGATCGACTCGTGCCTGGCGCCCGACCCCGAGCGTCGCCCCCGCCTCGACCAGCTCACCCACACGCTCGAGCATGCGGCCCCCGCGCTGAGCGCCACCGAGCCTGTCCCCGCGCCGCGCCGCCGCGCCGGCGGCGGTTGGAGGCCGGACCCTCGCGCCGCGCCGGTGGCGCGCGTGGCGACGCTCGCCGTCCTGACCGCGCTCGTGGCCTGGCTCGGCCTGGTCGCCGGCCTGCCCGGCACGGCGCTCGTGATCGCGGTCCTGGCCGTTCCGGCCCCGCTGCTGCTCCCCGCGCCGTCCCATTGGGCGCTGCCGGGCGCCGCCCCGCTCCTCGGGGCGATCGGCATAGCGCCCGCCTACCCCGCCCTCGCGTCGCTGGCCCCGACCGCCGGTCGGCGCGCAGCCCTCGCCGTGCTCGGATGGGCGTGGCTCGCCGCCGCCGAGGCGATCACCGGCTCGCGGCTCCTGTTCGGCACCGCCGACGCGGCGCCCGCCGGCTGGAGCCGATCTGCCGGCGAGGCGGCGTCCGGCGTCCTGTTGCCCGTGATCTCGCCCGAGTCGCTCCTGGTCGCCGCCGTGTGGGCGTGCTGCGCCGTGGTCCTCGGGGCGTTGATCCGCGGCCGCATGGTCGCGCTCGAGCTGCTCGCCGTGCTGGTGTGGGCGGCCGGGGTGGTCGCGGTGCATGGAGCGCTCGCCACGGCCGGCCACGAGCCCGCCGCGGGGCCGGTGGCGGTGGCGCTTGTGGCGGTCGCACTGGCCGCCCTGTGGGCACGGTGGACGCGTGGCTCGCGCCCCGCTCCGGGCGTCGGCGGCCGGTCCCCTCTACCGTAGGATTGTGCGGCCCGTAACAGCTCTGCGCGCTTGCGGTCGGGGCCGGTGAGGTTTCTGTGACCCTGCGGCGACGGGCGCGAAGCGGAGCATGTCGCAGGAATTGTGAGTCATGAGCGTTCTGCGCAATCTCGAAGCCAGGATCGAGGGCCTCGTCGAAGGCGTGTTCAGCCGTGCCTTCAGCTCCCAGGTTCAACCCGTCGAGATCGCCCGCAAGCTCGCCAAGGAGATGGACGCCCACCGGACCGCTTCGGTGTCGCAGGTGTACGTGCCCAACCAGTACACGGTGTTCCTGTCGCGCCAGGACCACGGGCGGCTCGAGGGATACGAGCGCTCGCTCGAGCAGGAGCTGTCCAGCTATCTGCTCGAGCACGCCCGGCGGCGCGACTACGCGCTGCTGACGCGACCGGAGGTGTCTCTGGAGACGGACGACCGCCTGCGGCTGGGGGAGTTCGGGATCCAGACCCGGCTGGTCAAGCCGCCTCCGCGCCAGGGCGAGCAGCCCGTCCAGGGCGAGGAGGGGCACACGATGGTGTACAGCGCCCCGAACCAGGAGCAGAAGAAGCGTCGCCAGCCGGGCGCGCGCCTGGTCGAGACGCGCGCCATAGTCTCGATGGACGATCGGCGCTACGTGCTCGACGGGCCGACCGCGATCCTCGGACGGTCCCGGGAGGCCGATTGCGTATTCCGTGATCCGAACATCTCGCGCCAGCACGCCGAGCTGCGGCGCGGACAGACGGGGGACTGGCAGATCGTCGACCTCGACTCGACGAACGGCGTGAAGGTCAACGGGCGGCGGGTGGAGAGCTCGCGGCTGTCGCCCGGCGACGAGGTCACGCTCGGGACGACGAGGTTCGTCTTCGACATCGAGCAATGACGGGCCGGCCGAAGGCGCTCGGCTCACCCGAAACCGCGCGATGTGCTCGCACATCGCGCGCCTGATTCTCCATGGAAACCGATCCAATCGCCGTTGCGCTCAAGTTCGGCTTCCTCGCCGTCCTGTACCTGTTCCTGTTCTGGGTAGCGCGGAGCGCGCTGAAGGAGCTTCGCGGCACCACCGCCCCCGCTCCCGAGCCTACGGGCTTCCACTCGCTGCCCGGTGAGGGACGAAGCGTCTCCGACGCGTACCTGGTCGTCGTCAAGGGCGGCGGGCTGGACCCGGGAGAGCGATTCGACCTGTTCGGCGGGGTGTCGCTCGGCCGCTCCGGAGAGGCCGACGTGCGGATCGAGGATCGGTTCGCATCGCAGATCCACGCCCGGATCTACCCTCGCGCGGGTAGCTACTACGTTGAGGACATGAACTCGACCAACGGGACGTTCCTGAACGGCAACCGGGTCGACGGGGAGCTCCAGCTCGCCGATCGCGACGCGATCGAGATCGGCGACACCGAGTTCCGGTTCGAGGTCGAGGAGTAGCCGGGCGTCGGCAATGGCCCTTCGGATCGTCGAGGAAGCGCATCGGACCGACACCGGTCGGCAGCGGCATGCGAACGAGGACGCGTTCTTCGCCGAGCCCCCGCTCTTCGCGGTCGCCGATGGGATGGGTGGCGCGCAGGCCGGTGAGGTGGCGTCGCGGATCGCCGCCGACGCCTTCGGCACGGCAGACGACCGCGGCGAGGCGCCGGAGCGCTACCTGACCCGCGTCGTGCGGGCGGCGAACGAGCGGATCCACCGGGTCGCCGAGCGCGACTCCTCGCGCTCGGGCATGGGGACGACGCTGACGGCGGCCCTGATCGGGGAGGACGAGGTGAGCTTTGCCCACGTGGGCGACAGCCGCGCGTACGTGTTGCGGGACGGAGATCTCAGGCGCCTGACCTCCGATCACTCGCTGGTCGAGGAGCTGCGCCGCCAGGGCCGCCTCACCGAGGCGCAGGCCGAGGAGCACCCCCAGCGGTCGATCATCACCCGCGCACTCGGCCCCGAGCCGGAGGTGGAGGTCGACACGCTGACCTATCCCGCCCGCCCAGGCGACATCTTCGTGCTGTGCAGCGACGGCCTCACGACGATGGTCCCGGAGGCCAGGATCGCCCGCATCCTCGAGCGCTCGCACGATCTGGACGCGGCCGTGTCGCGGCTCGTCAGCGAGGCGAACGAGGGGGGCGGGCGCGACAACATCACGGTGGTCGCGTTCCGCCTCGACGAGGCGGCCGTCGCGGCCGAGGAGCAGCCGACGTTGATCTCCCCGCCGGCCGAGGAGCCGGCGCCGGCCGCCGCCCCGGCGACTGCGACGGCCGAGCGCCGGCGCGCGCCGGCCCGGCGGCCCGGCGTGGCCGCGGCGCCACCCACGCGGCGCTGGCCGCGCCGTCTAGCCGGCGCGTTGATCGGGGTGGCGATCGTCGCCGCGCTCGGGATCGCTGCCGTGTTCGGGGCCCGCCAGGTGTACTTCCTCGGCGTCGACGAGGGCGGCAGGATGGCGCTGTACCGGGGCCTTCCGTACGACCTCCCGTTCGGGATCGAGCTGTACGACGAGCGCTACTCGAGCCCGGTCCAGTTCGCGTCGCTGCCTCCCGAGCTGCAGTCCAACGTCACCGACCATGAGCTCCGCTCCCACGACGACGCCGCGTCGCTGATCTCCGAGTACGAGGACGCGGCGAAGACCGCCACGGCCCAAGAGGGCCGGCAGCGTGCGGGGGGCGGCGGGAAGCAGGGCGGCCGCAACAAACAGGGCGGCGGAGCGTCCAAGCAGGACGAATCGGCGAACAGGCAGAACAAGAAGAACCGGTGAGCGCCCGAAACCGCGAGCTGCTGGCGCTGATCCCCGTAGCGGTGCTGATCACCGCAGGGTTCACCGCGGTGTTCATCGTCCAGTCGAACCAGATCGGCGACCTCAGCCTTACCTACGGCGCCTACTTCCTCGCCGTGTGCGTCGCCACCCACCTGCTGATCCGCGTGCGGCTGCCGTTCGCCGACCCGTACCTGTTCCCGCTCGTCGCGTTGCTCGCCGCCTTCGGGCTCGTGATCATGTTCCGGATCGACGAGAGCCTGGCCGTCGAGCAGGCCTCGCTGTTCGTCGTCGGGCTCGTCGCGTTCGCGCTCACGATCACGCTGCTGCGCGACTACTCGGTGCTGGAGCGCTACCGCTACCTGATCGCGACCGCCGGGATCCTGCTGCTCTTGATGCCGCGGCTGCCGGGGGTCGGCGAGCAGGTCAACGGCGCCTACCTCGGGATCGACCTCGGCCCGATCTCCTTCCAGCCGGCCGAGGCGGCCAAGATCTGCATCGTCATCTTCCTCGCCAGCTACCTCGTCGAACACCGCGAGGTGCTGGTCGTCGGCGCGCGCAGGGTGCTCGCGATCACGCTGCCGCCGCTCAAGCACCTCGGCCCGCTGCTCGTGGTGTGGGGGGCGGCGATGGTGATGCTGATCGTGATCCGCGACCTCGGGAGCTCGCTGATGTTCTTCGGCGCCTTCCTGGCGCTGATCTACGTCGCCACGTCGCGGATCTCGTTCGTGCTGATCGGGCTGCTGATGTTCGCGATCGGGGCCTGGGTGCTGTCCTCGAGCGTCTCCCACGTCGGCGACCGGATCGACATCTGG
>Ga0126312_10002674_pt1 | contig 11929 bp, 10 predicted proteins | sample Plot104A_FD_92537 | JGI IMG/M metagenome (GOLD analysis project Ga0126312, IMG submission 92537) | Serpentine soil microbial communities from UC McLaughlin Reserve, CA, USA - Plot104A | ecosystem: Environmental > Terrestrial > Soil > Grasslands | place: USA: UC McLaughlin Reserve, Lake County... | reverse complement strand
GCGATCAGAGGCGGTTGGCGAGGTCCGCGTAAAACGCGCGCGGCCGCGTGCGCACCAGCCGCGCCTTACGCGGCGCGGCGCGGACCTCGAGCGACGCAGACGCCGGCACCTCGACGGTCGTGCGGCCGTCGACCTCGATGCCCAGCGGCGCGCTCGACGGAGTAGCTCCGGCTCGCATTCGCCCGAGGGGTTCGCGAGCACGCCGACGCGCGTGTCGCCGCTCCTGGAACGGAGCGTGAACGGAAGCATCGTCCGCCAGAATGACACGGCCGGCCGCCGGGTGGAGGGCGACGAACGCGACCGCCGTCCACCGAGTCGTCACCGCGGCCTACGCTGTGGCGCGTGCGCGCCGTGGTCTATGAGGCGTTCGGGCAGGTTCCGACGATCGAGACTGTGGCCGACCCGGTACCGCCGGCGCACGGCGCCGTCGTGCGGGTCCAGGCGACCGGGCTGTGCCGCAGCGACTGGCACGGCTGGATGGGCCACGACCCGGACGTGCGGCGGTTTCCGCATGTGCCCGGCCATGAGCTGGCGGGCGTGGTCGAGGCGGTCGGCGAGCGGGTCGCGCGGTGGGCGCCGGGTGATCGCGTCACCGTCCCGTTCGTGTGCGCGTGCGGTACCTGCCGCCAGTGCCTCGCCGGCCAGCACCAGATCTGTGACCGCCAGACACAGCCAGGCTTCACGCACTGGGGCTCGTTCGCCGAGTTCACCGCCGTCGACTGGGCGGACGTGAACCTGGTCGCCCTCCCCGATGCGCTGGAGTTCGACGCCGCCGCTGCCCTGGGCTGCCGCTTTGCGACCGCCTATCGAGCGGTCCTGCAGGTCGGCCGCGTCCGCGGCGGCGAGTGGCTGGCGGTGCATGGATGCGGCGGCGTCGGACTGTCGGCGGTGATGATCGCCGCGGCCGTCGGAGCGCGCGTGATCGCCCTCGACGTCTTCGAACCGGCGCTGAGCCGCGCGCGCGAGTCGGGCGCCGAGCTCGCGGTGCCCGCGGGCACCGACATCCGCGAGCTCACCGACGGTGGAGCGCACGCCTCGCTCGACGCGATCGGAAGCGAGGCCGCGTGTGCCGCGTCGATCGGCGGGCTGCGCAAGCGCGGACGCCACGTGCAGATCGGCCTGCTACCCGAGCCGCCGCGTCTACCCATGGATCTCGTCATCGCCCGCGAGCTCGAGTTGCTGGGCTCGCACGGCATGGCCGCTCACGCCTACCCCGAGATGCTCGCGCTCGTGCAGGCCGGCCGACTTCGACCAGGGCAGCTCGTCTCGTCGCGGATCGGGCTCGAGCAGGCCGCCCAGGCACTCGTCGCAATGAGCGACACCTCGCCGGTCGGAATCACCGTCATCCGCCCCTGAGGGCGACTGCTTGTCGCCGCTGCCCGCAACCCGGCGTTGCATTGCGGTGTGATCGCCCCTGGAATCCCTGGGACTCGTATGCAGGCGGCCACATCCCACCGACCGGCGGGCCAAGCTGGTCGAGGCGACGCGCAAAGGGAAGGAAATGGCTCGACGAGCCAACGCGATCCTTGGCACGCCGCCATCGGCTCTAAGCGCGCTCGATGAGCTCGAAGCGCTCCGGCGGATACTCATCAGCGTCAGAGCGCCGAAGTAAGCGTCGTGGTGTGGCCGGATCGACTGCGGGTATTGCCATCCGTGATGCACGAGCCATGGGACGCGCTCGACGCGCCACGGTTCACGGGGCCGCGCACGTTCGCCCGGCTGCCGCACGTGGCGTCGCTCGACGGGGCGCACGCGGCCGTCTTCGGAATGCCGTGGGACGGCGGAACGTCGTTCCGCTCCGGCGCGCGCTTCGGCCCGGAGGCGGTGCGCTCGGCCTCGGGCATGATCCGCACGTACAACCCCGTCCAGCGTGTGCAGGTCTTCGGCGAGCTGTCGACCGTCGACTTCGGCGACGCCCGGACGGTCCCCGGCTACGTCGAGGACACGCTCGCCCGCATCGAGGACTTCGTCCGACCGATCGCCGAGGCCGGCGTCGTCCCGCTCGGGATCGGCGGCGATCACTCGGTCACGCTCGCGGAGCTGCGGGCGATCGCGGGCGTGCACGGACAGCTCGGGCTGCTGCACTTCGACTCGCACACCGATCTCTGGGACTCCTACAACGGGCGGCCGTACAGCCACGGCACGATGTTCCGGCGCGCGATCGAGGAGGGGCTCATCGACCCCGCCCGTACGCTGCAGGTCGGCATGCGCGGCCCTCTGTACGGCGCCGACGACGAGGGCATCCCGGACGCTCTCGGCGTCGAGACGATCCCGTGGCATGAGCTGGCCGCCTGGACCCCGGCGGAGCTGGCGGAGGGCGCTCGGGACCGGCTCGCCGGTCGCCCGGCGTTCCTGACGCTCGACGTCGACTTCGTCGACCCCGCGTACTGCCCGGGAACGGGGACGCCGGAGGTCGGCGGCCCGACGTCGTTCGAGGCGCTCCAGCTGCTCCGCGCGTGCGCCGAGCTGCCGTTCGTCGGCTTCGACGTCGTCGAGGTGGCGCCGGCCTACGACGGGCCGGGCCAGGTCACCGCGCTGTTCGCCGCCAACGCGCTCTTCGAGATGTTGTCGTTCGTCGCGCGGGCCCGTCGCGCGCAGCACGCGGTCTGAGCCGCCCACCTCATCGCGCGGCCGCGGCCTCCGCGTCGACGTCGGCGAAGATCAGCGAGAGGATCCGGCGCTTCAGCTCCGCGAACTGCGGGCTGCCCATGTCCTCGAGCGAGCGCGGCCGCGCGATGTCGACCGGCACGATCTCCTTGACGCGGCCGGGCCGTGGGCTCATGACGAACACCGTGTCGCCGAGGTAGATCGCCTCGTCGATGTCATGCGTCACGAAGACGATCGTGCGGCGATGCTGCTCCCAGATCTGGGTGAGGAACCGCTGGGCGCCCGCGCGCGTGAGCGCGTCGAGCGCGCCGAACGGCTCGTCCATCAGCAGCACGTCGGGGTTGTTGGCGAGCGCGCGGGCGATGGCGACCCGCTGCTTCATGCCGCCGGACAGCTCGCGCGGGTAGGCGCGGGCGAACTCCGCGAGGCCCATCTCCTCGAGCAGCGAGTCGGCGATCCGCCGCCGCTCGTCGGCCGCGACGCCGTTGAGCGAAGGGCCGAACTCGATGTTCTCGCGAACGCGCTGCCACGGGAACAGCGTGTAGCTCTGGAACACCATCCCGCGGTCCGCGCCGGGTCCCTCCACGCCGCGCCCGCCGACGTCGATCGTCCCACTCGTCGGGCGGATCTGGCCCGCCATGATGTTGAGCAGCGTCGACTTGCCGCAGCCGGAGGCGCCGACGATGCAGGCGAAGTGCCCGTCCTCGACCTCGACCGACACGCGGTCGAGCGCCTGCAGGTCGCCGCCCCGCGTGGGGAACGTCATCGTGACCGCTCGCGCGGCGATCGAGCTCATCGGGCGACCCGCTCCGCGTACGGGAACAGCACGCGGTAGAACAGCCGGAAGGCCGCGTCGGAGAGCAGCCCGAGGACGCCGATCGTGATGATCCCGGCGATGATCTTCTCCGTCTCCAGGAAGCGGCTCGACTGCAAGATCACGTGCCCGATGCCGGTCGACGCCGCGACGAGCTCGGCGACGATCAGGTAGGTCCAGGCCCAGCCGAGCCCGATCCGCAGGTTGTCGACCACGCCCGGCCACGAGGCCGGCAGCAGCACCCGCCGGAAGACGTGCCAGCGCGACGCGCCGAGCGTGTAGGCGATGTTCACGAGCTCCTTCGGGACGTTCGCCGACACGTCGGCGACCATGAGCGTCAGCGGGAAGAAGACGCCGAACCAGATGACCGCCATCTTCTCCGTCTGACCGATCCCGAACCAGATGATCATCAGCGGGATGAACGCCGACGCGGGCATGTAGCGGACCGCGGCGATGATCGGCTCGAACAGCGCCTGGACCGCCCGGAAGGAGCCGATCGCGATCCCGAGCGGGATCCCGATCGCCGCCGCGACGAGGAAACCGATGATGATCCGATAGAAGCTGGCCCACACGTCGGCGGCGAAGTTGTCGTGCACGAACATGTCGTAGAGCGCCTTGGCGACCGTGCCCGGCTCGGGGAGGAACAGCGGCTCGATCAGCCCGCCGTAGGTCAGGATCGACCAGATCGCCAGCACGACGGCGAACCCGCCGATGCCGAGCCCGACGGAGAGCCCGCGCGGGATCTGCTCCTTCGGGGTCAGGAGCGTCCGCGCGAGGGTCGGCCGGGGGGCGGAGCCGGGCTGGCGCACGGCGGCCGGAGGAGGCGCCGCCGTCGTTACGTCGCGGTCGCTCATGTGGGTCCGATCAGCCGGTGGCCTGCTGGACGAACGACGGGTCGATCGCCTTCTTCGCGTCCGGCATGGTCTTGATCTCGCCGATGTTCTTCCAGAACCTCGCGGACTTGTCGAAGATGTCATAGATCGGTCCGGGGTCGTCCTTCGTCCCGTAGTACTCGCGGGACTCCTCGATGCCCCAGATCGGGACCGTCTTCATCGTCGCCCTGATCTCGTCGGGCGACTGGCCGAGGTAGTCCGTGACGTCCTCGAGCGCCTTGTCCTCGTCGGAGTGCAGGAAGTCGACGGCGTCCTGATAGCCCTTGACGAACGCGCGGACCGAATCCGGGTGCTGCTCGAGGAAGTCGGGGTCGAACGCGACCTGGTCCGTGATGATCTTCGGGTACTTCTCGGTCGACACCACCACGTGGCCGTCCGGGTTCTTCTGGGCCTTAGAGAGCCACGGCTCCCAGGTGACCGCCGCGGGGATCCTGCCTGCGGCGAACGCCGAACCCGCGTCTCCCGACGTCATGTCCACCTGCTCGACGTCGTCGAGCGACATACCGTCCTGGTCGAGCACGTACGCGAGGAACCACTGGCTCGTCGAGCCGGCGCTCACCCCCACCTTCTGGCCAGCCAGATCCGCGACGGTCTTGATCGAGTTCTCAGCGACGAGGCCGTCGCCGCCCACCGAGGCGTCGAGCCCGAGGACCTGCACGGTCTCGATGCCCTGCGCTGTAGTGCGCGAGAACGTGTCAGGGGTCGTCGCGATCGCGTCGAGGCTGCCGCTCTTGAGCGCGTTGAAGCGCTGGACCGGATCCTCGACAACCGTGTAGTCGACTTTGACGCCGGCCTTCTCGAACAAGCCCTCCTTGACGCCGATCACGATCCCGATGTAGCCGTTCCACGTCGAGAATGCGATGCGGATCGGCTGCGCCTTCGCGCTCGCGCCGCCGCCTCCGCCGCTGCTCTCTTCTCCGTCGTCCGTGTCGCGGCAGCCCGCGACGACGAGCGCCGCCAGCAAAGCGAGGAGCGCGGCGAACGCCGCCGCCCTCCGTCGTTTCCCGATCACCGAATCGTGCATCTCGGGCTCCTTTCGCCGCCCCCGCGACGCGCCCGTCCCTCGGCGGGCGCCATCTCTCCGTCGTGCAGCATACAGGTCGGTATGCAATCCTGCATACCGTCATGGCTACCCGAATCGCCCCGGCCTCCACCGACGGGATCTACGACCGCGTCCGCGCGGACATCGTTCACGGCGCGCTTCGGCCCAACCAGCGCCTGGTCGAGATGGAGCTGGCTGAGCGACTGGGCGTGAGCCGCACGCCGGTCCGAGAGACGCTGCAGCGGCTGACGCTCGAGGGCCTGGTGCAGCGCAACCGCGGCGGGTGGGTCGTGCACGAGCACTCCCCGGACGAGATCCGCTCGATCTACGAGGTCCGCGCCGCGCTCGAGGGCTACGCGGCATTTCTCGCCGCCGACCGCGCCACGGCGAGCGAACTCGACGCGCTTGCGGCCCTGTACCCGGCGGGCGACGCTGCGCTCGCGCTCGGTCCCGACGCGCAGGTCGAGCTCAACGAGCGCTTCCACGACGGCGTGATCGCCGCCGCCGGCAACCGCCGGCTTGTGCAGCTCAGCCGCGCCAGCCGGCAGTACTACTTCAACTACCGCATCGCGCGCCGGTACGACGCCGAGGAGACGCGCGAGTCGATCGAGGGGCACCGCCGGATCCTTGCGGCACTCGCACAAGGGGACGGGCGGGCCGCGGAGTCGCGCGCGCGGGAGCACGTCGAGTACGCGCTCGAGATCGTCCTGACGAAGATCACCTAGGGGAGGCGGGTGACCGTGATACGCACCGGAGCCGAGTACCGGGATTCGATCCGCGACGGGCGGGAGGTGTGGATCGACGGTCAGCGCGTCGACGACGTCGCCTCGCATCGGGCGTTCAAGCCGCTCGTCGACGTCCGGGCGCGGATCTACGACATGGCCCACGAGGCGGAGACGCAGGACGTGATGTCCTACGTCGACCCGGACAGCGGCGAGCGCTGCGCCGTCGCGCCGAAGCTGCCCGCCTCGAAGGACGACTGGTGGGCGAAGCGCCGCGCGGTCGACACCGTGCTCGACGAGATACGGGGCGTCGTCACCAGAGTGGGCGATGAGACCGTCGGCGAGATGTGGGCGCTGTTCGACGGGCAGGACGTGCTGGCCGAGATCGACCCGCGGTTCTCCGAGCACATCCGCGAGCACGTCCGCCGCGCGGCGCTGCACGACCCGTTCCACGTGTCGGCCAACACCGACCCGAAGGGCGACCGCGCGCGGCGGCCGCAGGAGCAGGACCCCGACGTCCTGCTCCACGTCGTGCGCGAGACCCACAACGGGATCGTCGTGCGCGGGGCGAAGTTCGAGACCGCGGCCGCGTATGCGAACCAGGCGTTCGTCAAGCCGACGATCGGCGACTGGGGCCAGAACGAGCTGTCCGACTACGCCGTCGGGTTCATCGTGCGCATGGGCGCTCCGGGGATCAAGCACATCTGCCGCTCCGGCTTCGCCGGCACGAAGCCGATCGAGGACTACCCGCTGACGAACCGCTTCGACGAGGTCGACACGCTGATCGTGTTCGACGACGTCGAGATCCCCTGGGAGGACGTGCTGTTCTACCGGCACACCCGGGCGGCGAGCTTCATCCGCGCGACGCTGCACCGCTACAGTCAGTTCGCGTTCGTCCAGCGGCATCTGCGCTATGCCGACCTGCTCGTCGGCGCGGCGTACGCGAGCGTGACGCAGACCGGCGTCAAGATGCACCAGGGCGTCCGCGAGAAGCTGGCCGAGCTCGTCTGCTACCGCGAGGGCATCAACGCCCACCTCACCGCCGCGATCGACCATGCCGAGCAAAGCCCCGGCGGCCTGCTGATGCCCAACCCGGCGCTCATGTACACGGGCCGCGTCCTCGCCGGCACCCAGCTCCCGGCCGCGATACACCTCGCACGCGACCTCTGCGGGGGCCAGATGTGCGTCACCCCGTCGGCCGCCTCGTTCGCCGATCCCGAGATCGGCCCCTGGCTCGACAAGTACTACCGGATCGGCGACGTCGACGCCGACGACCGGCGCAAGCTGCTCGCGTTCGCGCGCGACCTGATGGACTCGGACTACGCGGGCCACCGTCTGACGTTCCAGCTGTTCGCGCAGTCGCCGCCGTTCGCGCACCTGCTCGCGGTCTACAACAACTACGACTTCGAGGGCCCGCTGGACCTCGTACGCAAGGCGGCGGACTTGTCCGACGACGGGGTACCCGCTCGCATGGCGGCCGGCCCCGAGGGCGCCCGGGTATGACCCACAAGCGCATCCGCACGTTCAACACGCGCGACAGCTATCCGGAGCAGCGCCTGGACAACGACCTCTGCCAGGCCGTCGTCGCCGGCAACATCGTGTTCCTCCGCGGCCAGGTCGGACAGGAACTCGACACCGCGGAGTCGGTCGGCCAGGGCGACGTGGCGGAGCAGGCGGAGCGCGCGATGGCGAACATCGCGCAGCTGCTCGACGAGGCCGGCGCGCGGATGGAGGACGTGTGCCGCATCACCGTCTACCTCACCGACGTCCGGCACCGCGAGGCGGCCTATCGGGTGATCGGCCGTCACCTGAAGGGCGTGTTCCCCGTGTCGACCGGCGTGGTCGTCACGGCGCTCGCGCGGCCCGAGTGGCTGGTCGAGGTCGAGGCGACGGCCGTCATCCCCGCCGCGCGGACGCCCGCCGCGTGACGTTCTCCCTGCTGGGCGTCGATCCCCAGAGCGGCGGCTTCGGCGCCGTCATCTCCTCCTCGAGTCCGGCCGTCGCCGCGCGCTGCCTCGCGGTACGCGCGGCCGTCGGCGCCGCGGCGTCGCAGAACATCACCGACCCTCGCCTCGGCACCCGGCTGCTCGACCTGCTCGCGGACGGCGCGTCACCGCAGCAGGCGATCGACGAGGTCGTCGCGTCCGCGCCGGACGTCGGGTATCGCCAGTTGGCGGCGATCGACGCGCAGGGCCACACGGCGGCCTACTCCGGACCGCACATGCTGGGCACGCACGCGTGCGCCCACGGCACCGGCGCCGTGGCGGCCGGGAACCTCCTCGCGCACACGTCCGTGCCGGCGCGGATGATCGAGGTGTTCGAGGCGACTCGCGGCCCAAAACTCGGGGACCGGCTGATCGCCGCGCTGCGCGCCGGGCTGTCCGCCGGCGGCGAGGAAGGGCCCGTCCACTCGGCCGGCCTGCTCGTCGCGGAGGCGGTCGAGTGGCCTGTTACCGATCTGCGCGTCGACTGGACCGACGATCCGGTCGAGGACCTGGCGGCGCTCTGGCGGCTCTGGGAGCCCCAGTCCGGCCTTTACGTGCAGCGCGCGCTCGACCCGTCGGCGGCACCGACCTTCGGCGTCCCGGGAGACGAGTAGCCCGCGAAGCCTCGCCGGCCCGGCCCTTCACGACGAAGGGCCCGGCGGGTGCCGGGCCCTTCGAGAGTGGATCGGATACGGCGGGATCGATTCGTTAGAAGACCCAGATCGAGGACGTCACGTCGTTGAAGTAGCGCCACACCTCGACCGAGTCCACGCCGGGGATGAAGACGTAGCCGCCGGACGTGTTCAGATACGGCCAGTTGTACAGATAGGCGCCGTTGTAGCCGGTCTTGGCGGATGAGATCTGGTTGTCCCAGGTCGCGACGCAGTTCCACCACGACCAGGCAAGGCAGTTGCCCGCGAGGTTGCCGGCGGCGCTGTTGGACGCGACCGCGATCGACGGCCCCTCCAGGAACGCGTCCTGGTAGAAGACCGATTCGGAGCCGTTCCAGGCCGCGCGCGCGAGCTTGTGGTCGGCGGCGCGCGGCGCGCGGTTGGTATCGCGCAGGTACTCGCGCAGCGCGGCCCGCGTCGTGAACGCGGCGACGGCGCCCCTGACTTCCTCGCGCGAGCCGAGCACGAAGAACAGCTTCGTGTCGGCGAAGCGCTGCTTGACCTGCTTGGCGCTGTAGAACTTGCCGTCGACGACCGCCGGCTTCTTCAGCGCGGCGACGAGGCTCTCGCCGCCCGCGTCCGCGACTGCCGAACCGGGAAGCGCGAGCGCCGCTACAGCCGCTGCGCCGACCAGCCCGGCGCGGAGCTTGGGTGAGATCACGATTGTGCTCCTTTCAAGAGCTTGTGGGGAACTTCACGAGCCCGCGTCAGGCTGATCCGCGGCCGGTGCCAGCCGCGCGCCTGCGGCGCGCCGGCCCGGCGGATCGACGCGTGGCGAGCGGCCGCGCGCCGTTCGCTCGCGATCGCGCCCGTGAAGGTCCGATGGTGATGCAGCATGAGAGCGTTCCGTCCTTGAACGTCGGGGGAGGCGCCAGCATCCACGGCTCGCTCACCCACGAGCAGCAACCACACGGATGAACAGCCTCAACCCTCGGGGGAGCACGTTCACCCCTCACTCCCATTCCGCCGCCGCGACGCGGCCCCACTCAACGCGGTGCGGGCGCGCTGCTTGGGCGGCTTCACGGATCGACAAGCCGGGGTCAGCGCGGCCAATTCGGTGCTTGAAGTCTCGCGCTTACCGGCTCAGACGCCGATACACAAGAGACCGAGCGCTGCGCTGACACGCTTGGGACTCTTCAACCCCGCACAGTGTGGTGAACGTGAGCAGCGAACATCGACTCAAGCGGCTCAGGGATCTCCTAGCCCAACTCGAGCGGCTGCCGGCGACTGCGGCACGGGACCGCATGCTCCGAGAGGTCCGTGCCCGAGTAGTCGACGTGGACACCGGGGTGCCGCCCGGGGCGTTGGCCGCGGTACGGGCGGCCGAAGCGGGCTCGCCAACCACGCGGGCATCGGGAGTCGTCGCACCGACGCCCGCCGGCGAAGGCCGCCAGCCCCGCGCCCCGGTTCCGCAGCCGGCCAAACACGTTCACGTGCCGCCGCGTGCGGCTGTGCGCCGCGCGCGCGCCGAGGTCGCAACCAACGGCTCTTTGCCCGGCGCTGGTGAGCGACTGCCGTTCGCGGCCGACATGCTGCTGTCCTTGGATGATTCCGCGTCGTCCTCGCCGCGCGACGATCAAGCCGCGCGGGGCGCCGTGCCCTGGGCACGCGGTCTGCGCGGCTAATTTCGTTCAGGTGGAAGTGCCGGCGGCAGGGCCCGCGCTCGCGCTGGACCTGCGGGCTTGCACTTCGGATCGCCGGAGCGATGAGCGGCCCGCGGTGCAGGGCGCCCGCGGAGCCGATGCCTAGTCGCCCGTGCCGCGAATGTCGGTGTGCGCCGCATCGCGAATCAGCTTCTGGCCGTCGACGCGGGTGATGTAGCGGTCGGCCACCAGTTGATGTACGTCACGCGTCACGGCGCGCACGTACGCGCCCCGGGTCGGGTAGAGCTCGTCGAGCGTCGCCTGGTCGAATGGCACCTCGTGCCCGGCGATGAAGCAGAACGACGCCCCCGTACTGCTGGCGAACCACGTGCTCGTCGGAACGTCGAGGTACGGCGAGCGCAGGCCGCCGAGGACGTTGCCGAACTCGTCGAGCACCGGCCGGCCGCTCTCCACGAGGATGTCCCGGCCGGGCGGGGCGGGAAGTCCGCGCCGTGACCAGAGGTCGATGTTCTGGAGCGCCGCATCGATGAAGATGCGGTTCGGGAAGCGGCTGCGCGGTCCCTCGTTGCAGCTCATGGGCGGCACGCCGCGGCCAGCGGCAAGGATGTCCTGCGGGCGCGCGGAGTAGTAGAGCTCGTCGGGCGTCGCATGCGCGGCGCCCGCCATCTCGTAGTGGCGGTAGAGGTCGGGCGGCGTGTCGCCGTCCGGCTGGCGCGAGGCGATGCCGATCAGGTAGTCCGATTGCGACATCATCTGGATCACGGGTACTCCGGCGTTCCGCAGGGACCGCCGCGGATCTCCGAGCGGCGGCACGGGAGTGCACTGGTTCAACGGCGCCGCGCCGATGAACGAGCCACCAGCAACCCCCACGAAGTAGCCGTCGTAGATTGGCTTGCCCTCGTCGGCGACCACGCGCGGCTGAATCGCATTGATGTACGTGATCAGCATCGAGCCCGTCTGCGAATAACCGAAGCCGTACTCGCGATCTACCTGCGAGGCGCGCCGCGCCCCGCGCCCTTCGGCGAGCGGATTCGAGGCCGCGTCGCTCTTCAACCACGTGCCGATCTGGCTGAAGACGTCCCACACAAGCCCGTCCTCCGTCGTCCGCGAGCGAACCGCCGGCGGGTCGACGATGGTCTGGATGTTCGTGCAGTTCCGCGGATCGTCGAGCGGCAGCGGGTTCGCCCACGACAGCGAGCCGTAGCGCTGGGGATCGAACGCCTTCAGCGCCTGCACCGCCACCGGCTTGGACGTGAAGCCGACCCAGACGTCGCCGTTGCGCATGAACTGATCGGCGGACATCGCCCAGCCGATGTTGAGGTCGAAGAGGTTCGACGGGTTGAGCGGCTCCACTACGACGGTGCCGCTCATCCGCGTCCGCTTGATCGGCCGGCGGACGATCAAGCGCGTGGTATACGGCGCGTCCGCCGTCCGCACCACCGCCTTGTTGCCCGCCCCCCACTCGTACACGCCGGCCCTGCCGCTGACGAGGTACTCCTCCTCCACGTAGCCTTCCGCGGCGAGATCCTGCGGTCGCAACTGCCAGGCCGCGCCGCCGAACGGATGCGACGACTCGCTGACCGCCAGCGGC
>Ga0126312_10002673_pt1 | contig 11935 bp, 13 predicted proteins | sample Plot104A_FD_92537 | JGI IMG/M metagenome (GOLD analysis project Ga0126312, IMG submission 92537) | Serpentine soil microbial communities from UC McLaughlin Reserve, CA, USA - Plot104A | ecosystem: Environmental > Terrestrial > Soil > Grasslands | place: USA: UC McLaughlin Reserve, Lake County... | reverse complement strand
TCGCTTAACCATGTTAGTCTAAGTAGTCAACTGACTAGGTCAGCCAATAAATCAGGGCAACAACAGCCACCAGATATGAATAAGATAATGGAGACTATTCAAAGGTACGGTATGAAAATAAAAATGTAATCGACTTAAATGTTCTAACTAAACCTTTTACTTTGCTTTTAGTTTTTGCTATCTACCTGTGTCCATTGTTCATATAATCTAATGTTGTAAAATATGATAGTAATAGAGGATAGAAGCATATAATAAGTCTGGCTCAAAGGAGAAAGACAAAAGCATGCCAGGGTTTGAGTTGTTGGCCAGCTAAGTCGCCCTGTTTGATTCCTCTATTACTACTGTAACAAAAAAAGCTTTATCGTTTGTCTTTCATATTACTTGCATTGTTAATAACAATATATTCTTCCTCGAGGAAGAATAGAAGGAGATCTAAATCGTGAAGATTAAACGGCAGTTCTATCTAACTATGATTATGACCCCCCATTGCACATAACTCTATTTATTTTAGGCCTACCTGGATCTGTATCATCAGCTATTAACTTCCAATGATTTGCTTGCAATACTGCTTCAACTTCACATTCAGATATATCCTCTGTTCCATCATTAATCTTTTCTGCCATAAGATTACCATCGAAGTTTGCATGTCCTAAACCAAGAGCATGGCCCATTTCATGTTTGACTGTCTGTTCGACTATGCCTTCATCAAATTTGTAATCGGAAAGACCTTTGTATACGATAATTCGTACTTTATGTATAAAACCCCTATTATCAAATTTATTAATACTCTGTCCTGCTATTTGTTCTTCTTCTATTTTCTCGTCATTACCATAGCCTTCATATTCTTTTTGGAACTCGATTAGTATATCTCCATTTTCCTTGCTAGAAGTTTCTTCAAGTTCTAACGAGTCAATATTTATATTGCTACGGTTACTATTTTACGATCTTTCCCTATCGTGTGAATGTGTACTGCTTCATAGGAAATTTTATTTCCTGTTGGCGGTATGAAGAAAAAATTGCCTTTATGTGTACCAGTTACATTTCCTACGAAAACTACCTTATTGTCTTGGGAAATGATTTCATGTTCTTCATAATGAGGGTCAGGGAAGGCACTACGCAAAATCTTGACAGTATCTTCAAACTCCTCAGGTTCTCTAAGTTTAGACCTGTATGAGTCCTTTTTGGGGAGTTAGCTCAAATGTTGCTAGCGATATAAGTAATGACAATTGACTGGGAGGAGGTAGCTAGATAGCCATTAGGTTAAGTAAAGTAAGTATACTTATTAGGTGTTATAATGATCAACTAATGACCTGATTGGTTGACAAGATGGGCTTCTCTTATTATTATGGGATAACTATCATGCTGTTAGTTACAGTTATCTCTGTTTATAATATAGCCTTGACTTCTACTACTAATACTACTACGATATCAAGGACCTCGTACATAGCTACTGCTTTTAGTAATGAATCAGCAGTGACACAGCGGCCAGACGAACCTCAAGTAAATGCATCAAGAGCAACAGCTCCTCAACCATCAGGACCTTTATTGCAAGAATTCCCTGTTCCAACTGGCTCTCATCCCCACGATGTAGCACCCGCTGCTAATGGAATCGTGTGGTATACAGCTCAAGGATCCGGTGAATTAGGACGGCTGGACACATCTACTAACCAGACACATCATATTGCCCTTGGTATGGGCTCTGCCCCTCATGGCGTAATTGTAGGGCCTGATGGAGCACCTTGGATTACTGACGGCGGCTTGAATGCAATTGTACGGGTTAATCCACAGACTGAGGAAGTCAGAGTATTTCCTTTACCAAAGGATACTGGCTACACTAATCTCAATACAGCTACTTTTGACAAGAATGGAATCCTGTGGTTTACCGGACAAAGTGGGATTTATGGTAGATTGGATCCTGTTGTGGGACAGGTGGAGGTCTTTGATGCACCTCGTGGTCAGGGACCTTATGGTATCTCTACTGCACCCGATGGTTCAGTTTATTATGCATCACTAGCTGGAAGCTATATCGCTCGCATTGATTTAAAAACTGGTGCTGCTACTATGCTAGAGCTACCAACTCCTGATCAGGGAGCACGGCGAGTTTGGCCTGACTCTCAGGGCCGGATTTGGGTAAGTGAGTGGAATGCAGGACAGGTTGCTGTGTATGATCCGACTACGCAAAAATGGAAGGAGTGGCGTTTACCCGGCAGCAATCCAATGCCCTACGCAGTTTATGTAGATGAACACGATATAGTGTGGTTGAGTGATTTTGGAACAAATGCCATGGTACGATTTGATCCGGTGCAAGAAACCTTCAACACGTTTTCATTGCCTAGCCCTGAGGCCAATGTGCGTCAAATTCTGGGTCAGCCGGGCGAGGTATGGGGAGCAGAGTCAGGAGCAGATAAACTTGTGGTGATTAGAACTGGTAATTGAAAAAGTTGTAATAAATCTAAAAACAAACTAAGGAGAGTTACTTTGATTTGCAAGGTAAACCTATAGCTTAATTCTGTATACTGATATATTATTATTCTATACTGTGATCAGCAATGGAAAACCAGTAGGAAAATATTACATTACCAGCCATATAGTAAGCAGCAGTATGGAGCTGCATGTTAAGAGACGAAATGTCAGTTAAAAGTAACAATATTTATTTTCATTTAGGAACTGCTTTTATGGTACTTTCAATAGCGACATCTACTTTTCTCCTTGCTATAATATGGGAGACGTCTACTAACAACAGTGCACCAAATAATAGGTATTACGATGATTTTAATACAAATTTCCAAGATTTCATAGGCCGTAACATGATTAGCATTTGTTGTACTTGGGGAGAAGAATTTGCTGATGGGGAACTTACATTTATAATAAGAGATGACGATGACGATAACCAAGATAGTGTTAGTATACAAAATATAGAATCAAACATACTAAAAAATGAGGCAGTTTACAGTGCTATAGAAGAGTGGGATCAAGGAATAGAAGGATTAACTTTCCGTGAAGTACAAAGTAGATATGACGCAAATATGGAGATAAGGTTTAGAGAAGGTGAAAGTGATGTAGCAGGAGCGACCAGGAATTTCTTTGACAGATATGGACTTATAACTAAATCTTTTGTTACTATTTATGAACGAGGATTTCCATTTGAGTTTAGCAATAACCAAATAGAGCAAATAGCTAAGCATGAGATTGGTCATGTTCTTGGTCTAGGCCATGCAAACTTCGATAATACCCTTATGGCAACTCGTGTCCACTATGGATCAGGCACCATTTCTGAATGTGAGATTCAGGCAGTATACGAGGCAAACCATTGGAAATTAATACTGGAAGGAGGAGGTACAAATTATTATATTTACCATCCGAATAGCAAATACGTAGAGTGCAATAGTAATGTCTAAAACAGTAGAGTAATACTAGAGGTAAATGAAGGTTTTGTGCGACAGAATAATATAAAGGTCGAAGATAGGCCCAAAATCTAAAAAGAAATCTAGAAAGGATAATTATATTACCCCATATAATACTCAAGGATGAGGCTCTGCTATGTGATCATCTTTTTGCTAGGGAAAGAACCTCCACTACTTCCACCATCTCTATTTTTGCTTATTTGGTCAATAGGAGCAGGATTTGAGCTACTTTCAGTGGAGGTATCATAAATTAACATCTCCACTCATAGTTGCAGTATCTCCACTGACAAAACTAGTTGGCTACAGAATCATCAATAAAATTGGTTAATTGATAACAAGCATAAGGTTCACTATCATGTTCTGGTTTAGGTTAGAATGGAAAGACGAAAAAATCCTATTACCAAAAATGATGGAGAGAGATTTAAGAAGTTCTTGTGACTTAATGTAAAACCTATTTGTCGCCATTATATCATTTCGTTGCATTTTGGAAAAATGAAATTACATCTAAAAGAGGATTCCAATTAGTATTATATCATCCATTCTTGTATCGTAGGCTCTGGCAAATTAATAAAATCAAATATCTTTTAAGTCGAGTTACATACTTTTCTCTAGTCTGAGGAGCATTCAATAGCAAAGATGAACATGGAATAGGGGTCTGATTCTTCTATATCTATCAACTTTCTCACTTTCGTTACCCAGGAACCCTATTAGAGAAGTAATAACACAGCGGGCTCGGAGGTATCCGTGCCCAATATCGGTGCTAAAAGTAGGTTCCTATTTTGATAGAAGAAAGGCTAAGCTTTAAAGTTTTCCGTTTGGTTTGGACTGGTTAGCGTATTATGAAATAGTCAAGTATTTCGTTTGACAAGCTTGTCTGGATTTGGCGAGAACTTGAGGGTATAAAGTTCTTCGATCTCGGGATAGGGGAATTTACGCCCACTAGCTTATCAGACGCATCATAGAGTTTCACTTACTATTTTGATTGGGTTGTCTTGACTATAGGCAGACGATAAATTATTAAAGACGTTTCCGATTATCGAAACTCCAGTGCTTAATGGCGAATCGACAACTGCGTAGCTAAATGAAACTTGGTCAAATAAGTATTACTTAACATTATGGATCGTGCTGCACAGAGTATCGGTTTCATAGCTACCATTGCCTATCATGTTCCTCCCTTCCTATTTCACCTTTAAATTTTAAGAAAGTATAAAGTAGTCTTTTGCAGTACCTAGCATCAACTTGGGACAGAAAATTGAACAACATGATAGCACAAAGGAACAAAAGTTAGGATCAACAATTGAATCTTCTAAAACTCGTCATAGCCCTATTGGTTTTCCGAGTTTTGAGAGAATATTAGTTGCGTATGATGGAATGCAAATGTCCAAGAGAGCATTGAGCTATGCAGCATATATTTCAAAGATTTCTGATTCGGAGATCGTTGTAGTTAATGTGATTGAGCCCAATAGAGACTTAAATAACGTATTACCCGTCACAATAAAAGCAAATCTAGAGGGAAAAGAAGAACAGATAGATATTGCAGGAAATTACCGAAGAGTCCTACTAGATGAAGTTTTACGAGAAGTAATCGAAGAAATGACAACAGTATGTAAAGCCGCTGGCATGACAAAGAATATTATATATGAAATACGTGCAGGGGATCCTGCAGATGAGATTATCAAAGTATCCAATCTTATGGACTTTGATCTGATAGTCATGGGAAGCCGCCGGATAGCTTCAACGATAGAAGGTATAGGGAGCACTACTAGAAAAGTCGCAACAACAGTAAAGACACCACTACTCATAGTACAAAAACAGCCTAGATACAAAGATGAATGGTAACCTGGTCCAGATTTAATCTTCAGAATTCCTCCCTTCAGTTGTATCGTAATGTAGCCAGCCCAAAAGATAATAAAGTATCTCTATATTATACGAAGGCTCGTTTGCTAGAAATTTGATTGATAGTTATCTTTTCTAACTTCAATCTCTGCATCTGATATTTGTACTAAAAGTACAGCCACGGGGATTCTTTCGCATCCAATAATCGTTTGTACACATGATAGGAATACTAAGCCGGAAACTTGACGAGCTCTTTGTACTTTCGTTTAAAAGACCAAACTCCTTTTCAGCAACAGATTGCATATCCTTCAGATTGACCAGAGATACATCAGACCCAACCTTTTTTCGAGCCTGAAAGATGTTACGATCATTGTCTCGAAAAGGTATTGGTATTTCCGTCTAGATTTGCTCACCATTTTTTTAACAAGTTTGCCGTTATAAGATTGATAAAAATGGCAAAAGGCGCCGCAACCTCCAAAGGTAACACCAAGACAGGCGCAGCGTTTAGTTTGGTAAGGTTGAAAGACAGGTAAAGCTTGAAGAACTTGGTAAACAGATTAAAGGCGTCTAGTCTGAAAGCCATTTAGCAAGGTTAGCTTTTGCAACCTCAAACCTCTGAGGATCTATTTCCATTCCTATACATGGTAATACTTCTAAGTGAGGCAGGGGCCTAGAACCATGGGTATTTTTATGAGAAAAAACAAAAAGCATTAAGTCTTAACAATAGTTGCAGCCAAGCCAGAACTTTTTCAGTATATCTATCTGTTCTGTCTTTTGAGTAACATACTAATGACGCTAGGCTTAATATATACTTCTACATCTCGAAACCTAAGGTACAAGGCAACTATGATGGTTTTACCGATTTTCCTCAACGTAATAATTATCCTGCTAGCGAGCATAATATCATCAAGTTTACCTAGTTACGCTGGGTCGGACGTAGATGAGAAGAAACTGATAACTCTTACCGCCATTCTCGAAGATCAGGGTGATCCAGAAAGGTGGAAAACTTTGATTCAACTCGCTATAGAGGAGATGAGAACAAGACACCCAGATTTGGATATTAAGATAAACTATACAGCATATCCTTACGACCAAGCCAAGAAATAAATGTTAGATGCAATATCTAACCAAACCTAAGTTGATTTAATATCCCTTGACCAGATCTGGCTAGGAGAGTTCGCTGAAAGAGGTCTTTTAGCAGACATTACTTATAAAGTCAAGAACTGGGGGAGGATTTCTGATTTATATGGACCAAACTTCGATGGAACTGTATACAACGATAGGATTTATGGCATATGGGCTTGGACTGATGTAAGAGGAATATGGTATTGGAAAGATATGCTTGATCAAGCAGAGGTTGACCCCAACTCCCTAAAGACATGGAATGAATATATTGCGTCTGCCAAGAAACTCAATTCCGTTCTAAGACCGCAAGGTATAGAAGGTGTACATCTTACAGGAGCTAGTCATTCACCAGACATTTGGTATCCATATCTATAGATGCTCAGAGGCTATATAATAGAACCAAAAGTTGGACATCCTACCAAAGGAGTTTACTGGTTTCCTGCATACAATAGCTCTGAAGGAGTTAAAGCTATGGAGTTTATCAAATCACAAGTTGATGCAGGCGTAAAGCCACAGAAAGAGCACTTTTGGGGAAAAGAGTTTTTGAATAGGAAGTTTGCAGTAATGATATAAGCCTTACAGCATCATATCCCTCTCAGTACCCCCTGAAAAGCGGATGGAGTTTGAACAAAAAGTAGGCTTTATACCAATGTTTCCTGTGCCAAACTTGGATAATAATAGTGCAACTCTGATGGGAGGATGGGCACTAGGTATTCCTTCAACATCTATTCACAAAGATCTCGCATGGGAATTAATTACAACACTCTTAGAGCCAAAGATCCTTGCCCCCTATCTAGCAGCTCACGCAAATCTTCCAACACAAATACCAATAGGCGAAGGTGACTACTCACAGAGCGCAAATGATACTATACCATACTACAGTCAGCTAATCGGTATGATCGAAATTGGGTACCACAGACCCAACATACCTGAGTATCCACAAATAGCTGAGCACATAAAACAAGCACTAGATGATGTTTATCACGGTTTGAAAGAACCCAAACAAGCACTAGATGATGCAGCAGCCAAGTCGGCGAAGATGTTGGGATGGTAAAGGATTACTTGTTGATTTTTATGTTTACCACTAACTTGAATATTTAGATATTGCTAAACATCTCTGCCTTACCTTACCATATTAATTCAAAGATTTTTGTTTAATACAAGAAGCTCACTAAATTCACTAAATTCACTAAATTCTCAGTATTAGAGTATTGAGGGGCTAAAATATTTCATTATGGGTTTTCTGCTTCGATATCTTCTTGTTCTGAAAGTCACTATAATAGTACATGCATTAGGAAAGCTTTTAGTTTTTGCTATCTATCAGCACACCACATCTAGGGACTTGCAGTTTTGTTTTAGGGTCTGCTGCTGTCTCTGCTATCTCGAGGGTTTGTTCAAGGTTTCGTTTCATACCTATCATGCATTTTTGGTACCCTTCTGGTACTGTTTCTTGAATATGCTTTTGAAGGTTCTCTTGGGCTTGCTTTCGTAAGAATAAAAGATCCCTGTAGACAGCGGACTTGTCTATCTGAAGTTTCTGAGCTATTTCCCTTTGGCTGTGACTTCTCTAGATAACTCAAGTACTTCCTTTAGTAAAATATATGCCCAGCATACATGACTAACTAGGAAGGCCCCTAAGAGAATTCCTTAATAAATCCCGTAGATAACAAGTAAATGAATACATGCTACCAGTTCTTGATATATTTATTGTCTTGATACTAACGGCTAGTATATTTGTATCTTCAGTTGACTTGACTACCTTCCCTCCAGCTTTATCTCAAGAGCAAGAATCAAATCAACAAGAAGATACCCTTACAATCATGCTCGACGATCAAGGAGATCCACCAAGGTTATTGAAAATGTTATTTGAACCTGCCTTACAAGACCTACAAGATAAGCATCCAGATTTAGATGTAAAATTAGACTATAGACCGATTCCCTATCTAGATTTACACTCCAGTTTTCTACAAGCAATGGCCAACAAAACTTCTGTCGATATAATGACTGTAGACTATATTTGGCTTGGAGAGTTTGTTGAAAAGGGTTTAGTTACAGATATTACAAACTATACTAAGGATTGGGGAAGAGCTTCAGACTGGTATCAAGCAAATTGGGATGGGGGTTCCTATAACGATAAAATATATGGGGTATGGACTGTTGTTGACGCCAGAGGAATATGGTACTGGAAGGATCTCTTGCAGAAAGCAGGAGTAGATCCTAACCTATTAAAAACTTGGAATGGATATATTGAAGCTGCAAAAAAACTTAATCAGGTTCTAAGGCCCCAAGGAATAGAAGGTGTGCATTTAGTTGGAGCAGGTCATTCACCTGATATAGAGTTCTTTCCTTATTTGTGGATGCTTGGAGGAGATATTCTGCAACAAAGAGAAGGGCATCCCACAAAAGGCGTGTACTGGTTTCCAGGATATAATGACACTGAAGGAGTAAAAGCGCTAGAATTCATAAAAGACCAGTTAGACGCAGGAGTCAAACCACAAAAGGAGCATTTTTGGGGAAAAGAATTTCTTAATAGAAAGTTTGCCGTAATGATAGAAGCATTACAGAATCACGTACATTTGAATACAACTGAACAAAAGAAGCAGTTTGAACAAAAAGTAGGCTTTATACCAGGATTTCCTGTTTCAGCTGCAGGTAACCAGAGTGCAACTTTACTTGGAGGATGGTTGTTAAGCATCCCTTCAACATCCAAGAATAAGGATTTAGCTTGGGAACTAATTACATTTGTATTACAACCAAAAATACTTGCTCCATTTCATCAGAAATATGGGCTCCTACCAACACAAATACCCGTAGGAGAGGGTTCTCCTTATTCGACACGATTAAATCAAACAGTTCCATACTATGACCAACTGATTAGCATGCTACAACTGCAAGGTACCAGGCCTAATATACCTGAATATCCCGAAATTGCTGCTCATATCAAACAAGCAATTGATCAGGTTTATAATGGAACAAAGGAACCAGAACAGGCATTAGATGAAGCTGCTGCCAAATCTGCAAAAGTCTTGGGCTGGTAGCTTCCACCACCAACCAGTTATTTCTTACTACATAGTGCGTCGCTTGTAGTATTTTTTAATGGATTAGGAAGGGCTTTTAGTTTTTGCTATCTAGCTGTATTCATTATTCATATATTGTAATGTTGTAAAATATTTTGGTAATAGAGTATAGACGTATGTGATAAGTCTGGCTCAAAGGAGAAAGACAAAAGTATACCGGGGTTTGAGTTGTGTCCAGCCACGTTACCCTTTTTGATTCCTCTATTGCTGCCTTAACAAAAAACCTTGTTGTTCGCTGTTCTTATTCGTCGAGTGGATGAAACCATCCACCTGTACTCAGGGCTTTGCCTGCCTTTGAATCCGCCAAGTTCCAACTAATCAAATGGTCCATGTGGACCTTGATCGTTATGTCGTCTCCTTTTGAGAGATAGGAGGCAACTTTAACGTCGTTTAGTCCTCTTGGGGTAACATATTTCAAATGTATTAAGTGATTGGTTTGTCTAGCCTCCTCGCCATACAAAAGGTCCACACGCCCCCTAATCAAGACCCCTCGGAGGTTCAAGCCAGCTTGCGAAATATCTATCATCACAGAAGCACGAGGTCTAGCCTTGAGGTTCCGATACTTGTGCGTGTGATGAGAGGTCGGGATGCATATATCATTACCAATACGTAGGAACCACATTGGCAAGATATGAATACCTACATCGTTGTCAAGTGTGGCCAAGTTTGCAATCAGAGTCTTTGAAAGAAGCTCATCAATTTCAGCTGAGCTGAGGATAGGGGGCTTAGTTGCAGCGGCATCAGACATACGGAGATTAAACATTGGATTCTATTTTGTACTTACTATACACCAAGCATTTTTTTAGCAACGTAGAAGAAGCTAGATTTGCTTTCTTCTTTTAATTTCCTTGTCGTCTGCTAGATTTTCTACGGGAGCATTTTCATATCTTTCGGCTTCCTCCTTTTCAGTTTGGTCTGGAACATTAAACTTTTTGTTTTTCCTTACAACACATTTTGCGGCAGTGTCTTCATTCTCAATACTCATGTTATATCAGTCTATATTGTAATCATTATGATAAAAAGCACTTTCATTAAGCATAAGACAAAAGAAAAAGTAAGTGATAGCTAGCAATGTTCACACGATATGACATATAGAATATTGTTATCACCATTTCTGATATTCAGAGTATCATCTTCAAACAACACGACTGTAAGGTTTTCCATACGGTTTTGTTTTTCCTCATCCTGTAGTTGGATTCTTACTATTGCTTTTTCTTTGTGGCTCTTAGGTCCAAATGATAGCGAGTTACATGAAGGCTAGAAGATATCTCTATCAACTCATATTATCTTACAACTCATAACTATATGTTGTAGCTCCAGTATTCATCTCTTAGAGGAATATCCGGTCATATGATCTTGCACATCTTTATCACTAGTAGCATAGGTTTCATCTATTCTAAGAGAAATCTTATACCATTTGTTATTATGTTTGAATACATGTGTGGATGCTTTGTTGTTACTCATTCGTGGTCTATAACCATAAAATAAATCCGCTAATCGAGTTCGAAGTTTGTCTACTTGATATTCAGATATAAACAGATTACCTACTATGTTTTCTAGGTCTAGGTCTCTTTTTTCTTCAGCCTGTTTTCCATTATCTCTAGTCTGCATTTTCGATATAAAGTCTGGTTCCTATTTTGTAATGAACTTCTCTAATGTAGTTTACTGTATCAACCACGGGTGATGATAGGTTTCCTCCACATACCGGGATTCCTAGTATATCTTCTTCTTCCTTCTCTTCTACCTGTTGGATAAGATTTCTATCCATGGCTTCCTATTCATCTATACTAAATAAAAACACAGATGATAAAGTATTATGGTTTTTTGATCCCTACTTACAGTTTTAGAACTATGCGCTAGAAAGATTTTTGGCTACTATATATTAATTACATAGATGTTATATTATTAGCAATAAATGCCAATAGGTGCCGCGTCCTGATCTTCAACTAGTAGACCAACTAAACGGCACCTACTATAACAAAAAAGTTTTTTGTTTAATCTATGTCGGTGTATATCATTAACAGTTAACCTCTACTACATATGATAATCCCTTTTTAGTTTAGTATAAAGATCATCTCCGCATATCCATGGAAAGTCTGGTATACCTACAACCTTGATTTCACCATCTTTTCGTTGAAACCCACTAAAAAGCACATATATGGGCGCGGGCTCGGAGGGATTTGAGTCTTGCTGGTAGAAGGGCTCAGCCTTATGTATATTGTAGTATTGTGTATGCTATTCTACTAGATCCAAAACAATGTGATGATGAGGTACCAGGCTCTTCTTTTTTATTCTTTGAATTTGAAAACATTGGAAAGAATAAGTAGCAAGTAGTGATGGAATATAATAATATACAATATGTACAACCAAAATACAAATCAACAAGCAGCAAAAGCAAAAACAATAGGATATTGGGCTGCTCAAGAACAATACTCAATGCAGGATTTGCTAAAATTTATACTAGAAGCTGAAAGAGGTGGCTTTAATACCACG
>Ga0126312_10002672_pt1 | contig 11936 bp, 10 predicted proteins | sample Plot104A_FD_92537 | JGI IMG/M metagenome (GOLD analysis project Ga0126312, IMG submission 92537) | Serpentine soil microbial communities from UC McLaughlin Reserve, CA, USA - Plot104A | ecosystem: Environmental > Terrestrial > Soil > Grasslands | place: USA: UC McLaughlin Reserve, Lake County... | reverse complement strand
TGGTCGTTGACTGGATTGCCGCGGCCATCATCGCCGTCGCGATCGTCGCCGGGGTAGACCTCCAGTAGCCATTCCGGCGGTGCGGGTCCACTTTCCGTGAAAGCGGTTGCCACTGCTTCTCCTGCATAGCGGCACTGCCGGCATTCCGCCTATGGCGGCAACCCAGCGGCCTCGCGCGCCCCGTCGGGGTCGGCAAAGGATTGGACCCGGACGACCCGCCCATCGCGGACGGTCAAGAGCGAGGATCGGGTCTCATCGACTTCGAGCTCGTGCGTCCGGCCGACGATGTGAACGACGACCGCTACCTGATCACCGGCGTCGTCGAACCTCAGCGTCTCAACCCGGTATCTCTCCCAAGCCGAGAGGAACTCACCCCAGAAGCGCCGCACACCGTCAAAACCGCGGTAACTGTCGACCGCAAGCACTGACTCAGTCACCGGGAGCCACTCGATCTCCGGATCCAAGAAACGACCGAGAGCGTCATCGGACATGCGCTGCTCGAACTCTTGTGTGGAGCCCTCGCTCGCGAGCTCCGCGTAGAGTCGGCGGACGAGTTCGACGTTCTCCTGCGACACCGCGTTCCCAGTGTGTCGCATCGTGCTCTACCGTCGGCGGCAGCCCCGGAAGTCGGAGCGCCGCCGTTTCGAGGCGCGGGCGGAGCAACTCGCGGCGCGCTGCCCTGGTTAATTAGCATCGCGTCGGTGTCCTCGCCGATCAGCCTGGACTTCTACGACGGCGAGTTGCGCGCTCACCACGAGCACCTTCGCGCCGCCTACGGGATCAGCCCAGGTGACGAGGTAGTCGACATCGGGTGCGGAACCGGGCTGACGACTCGCGAGGCGGGGCGCGCCGCGGCCCCGGGCCGCGTTGTCGGCGTCGACGTGTCCGAGCGCATGCTCGAGCGCGCCCGTCAGCTCACAGCGCGCGAACTGCTTGACAACGTCCGGTACGAGCTAGGAGACGCCCAGGTGCATCGCTTCGACCCGGCCGGCTTCGACGTGGCGATCAGCCGCTTCGGGACAATGTTCTTCTCCGATCCGGCCGCCGCGTTCGCCAACATCGCCGCCGCCCTTCGACCCGAGGCGCGCCTGGTGCTGCTCGTCTGGCAGCGACACGAGGACAACGAATGGGCGCGGGCGATCGACACCGCGCTGGGGGACGCGGCGCAGCCACGGCAGCCGGGCGCGGACCCTTTCTCGCTCGGCAATCCCTGGAAGCCACCGCGGGGATCCTCGTGGGCGCCGGCTTCGACGGCGTGCGCTTCGAGGACGTCCACGAGCCGGTCCTCTATGGACACGACCTCGACGCCGCGCTCGCGTTCGTCCGGGGGTTTCAGGACACGAGCGCGGCCCTCGCGAGCCTGAGCGACGGCGAGGCGGCTCGTACCGTCGAGCGCCTGCGCGAGATGCTCGCGGCGCACTACAGCGACGAGGGCGGCGTGGTCCTCGATTCGCGTTCCTGGTTGATCACGGCCCGGCGACGCGGCTAAGAGATTGACAACGCTGCGTGGCACTCTGCTTGGCGGACCAAGCCACGATATGCCGCGCTCGGGGGCCCCTGCGCTCGTTCCGTCCTCCCGAGGGTCAGCATCCCGGGTGGACCTACAGCCGGTAGCGCCTGGAGAAGCGAACGGGCCCTCCCGGAGGAGGGCCCGTTGCGGCGGCCGCTGGAGGGGGAATTGGCCGCTGGGGGGCGTCGTGCGACTAGCGGCCGCCCGGGCCCATCGGGATCATCTTCGGCCCGCCGGCGCGATCCGCGGAGTCCTCGTAGGACTGAGGCCCGCGTGTGCCCTCGTCGGGGCCGCCGTCGAAGCGCGTGCCCGGAGCCACCGGCTCCGCCTGGATGCCGCGGGTGCCCTCGTCGGGGCCGCCGTCGAAGCGCGTGCCGGGTGGCAGCTCCTGCTGCACGGCGTCGGGCCTACCTGTCGCGGGGTTGAAGCCGCCGTAGTTGATCGACTCGGCCGACGGGGCGGAGGTGGCGCCGCCGCTGACCTGGTCGTCGTCGTTGGCGAGGATCACGACCGTCGCTGCAAGGGCGACGACCGCGAGGATCGCAAGAACGAGGAGTGCGCGAACGGCCTTGTAGTGGGCGCGAAGAACGACTGCGGGGTGCTGCTTGGGGATCGGGTGTCCCATGACGGCCTCCTGTCTCAGGACGGGCGTGTGAGCGTCCGTCTTGGTGGCTGTGGCTGACATCGGAGGCGATCCTGCAGGCGGCCGGTTGCCGCACGGCGACAAAGCGGCAACAGCGCGGTAACTGGTCGCGCAGTCGCATCGCGGATCTAAGTCGTCTGAGACCATCTGCTCATGGGAGGCCGCTCGGATTCCCAGCGCGTCGATGGAACCGACTTTGCACGTGGGCGACCGGGCGCTGGTGAATCGGCTATCGCACCGTCTCGGCGCCGACCCGGAGGTGGGCCAGATCGTCGTGTTCCATCCTCCGAATGGGGCTGACGCTTCGCCGCCTCGCTGCGGGGCGGCCGAGGAGGGTGGCGACAGCCTCACCCCGTGCTCACGGCCAACCCCGGAGGCGTCGTGACAGACGTTCATCAAGCGGGTCGTCGGCGTCTCGGGCGACCGCATCGCGCTGCGTCATGGCCACGTGGCTTGCAGATAACCGAGTCGCGTCTCAGGACAGCCGGTTCTGGGGCCCTGTCCCTGTCTCCTGGGTCATCGGTCAGGCCATCGGCGGCTACTGGCCTCCCGGCCGCGCTGGAACGCCATAGGTTCCGCGTGGGACCCTCCCGCATTTCTCAGCGCACCTTGACCATGCGTTGCGCGCGGATCTAACGTCGAGCTACATCCAATCCCGGGGGAGTCGACCATGGCAAAGCTCACCTATGAACTGCGCCGCGAGTGCCTGAACAACGTCGACGATGTGGCAGGGCGCTGGCAGATCGAGGGCGGGAAGGCGTTCCAGCGGGAGAAGCATGTGGCCAACTACTCGAGCGTGAAGCGGGTGAGCTGCGGCACGCACGAGCAGAACACGGCCATGCTCTGGCTGACGCTCTTCTTCCTCAAGGGCGGCAAGGCCACCGCGCCCGAGAACATCACGCTGCACGGCGCGCATGACTTCAACTCCGGCGGAGAGATCGGCAGCGTCAGCTCCGCCTCGTCCGCCTTCTCGGCCCAGATCGGGGAGCAGTTCGACCGCGTCGTCAACACGCTGACGATCGGCTAACGCGCTAGCCCTCGGCAGCCGCGCGGGCGGCGAGTCGTAATCGCTAGTCTCGCCCGATGATTCAGACCAGATTCAAGTACGCGGCGCTGGCCGCAGTCGCGGCCTCGCTTGCGGTTCCGGCTGCTGCGGGCGCCCAGGCGCCCCCGCCGCCGACGGCGGCCAACGGCGCGACCGTTCATACTCTCGCGCAGGGCCTGCCGAACCCCACGCAGTTCGCGTTCTACAAGCGCGCCGTATTCGTCAGCGCCTTCGGCGACCCCGAGGACCCGACCGTCAAGGGCGGCGTCTTCCGCATCCGCAAGGGCCAGGCCCGGCGGCTCAGGAACGCGCCGAGGACGGTCGCGGGCATCGCCTGGCGCAAGGGCACGAAGAAGCTGTACGTCTCGAACAACAAGCGTATCGTGGTCCTGAGCCGCTGGAACGGTCACCGCTTCCTGAAGTCCAGGACCCTCTTCAGGGGCCCGGCCGGCTTCAACGGCTTCAGCGGCCTCGCGTTCGGGCCCGACGGGCGCCTCTACTCGGGCGTCCAGCTCAGCGACACCACGGACGAGAAGCCGGACACCTCGCCGTTCGCCCGCTCGGTCGTCTCGATGAAGCCGAACGGCACGGACATCAAGGTGGTCGCGAAGGGGCTCCGCCAGCCGTGGCAGCTCACCTTCGTGAACGGCATCGCGGACCCGTTCGTGTCGGTGCTCGCCGACGAGCGCACGCCCACGCCGCCCGACTGGATCGTCAAGGCCAAGCCCGGCCAGGACTACGGCTATCCGACCTGCACCCAGCTGGAGAACCAGCCGTGCCACGGCTTCGACAAGCCGATCGCCCTGCTCGAGAACCACAGCTCGCCGATGGGCATCAGCCCGATCGGGCGGACGCTCTACGTGGCGCTGTTCGGCGGGCTCAACACGCAGGACAAGCCGGTCGTGGTGTCGATGAACACCGCGGGCAAGCAGATCACGCCGTTCCTGACCGGCTACGTCGCTCCGGTGCTCGCCGTCGGCACGCGCAAGAACAACGTCTACACGGGCGACCTCACCGGCGCGATCTATCGCGTGAGCGCCGGCTAGGGAGTAGACGATCACGTCCGGGAAAGGGCCGGGAATGCGCGCGATGACAGTCATTCCCGGCCGCCCGGACAGCGCCGAGCTGTCCGAGCTGCCGGCGCCGGCGGCCAAGGACGGCGGGCTGCTCGTCGAGCCGCTCTACCTCGGCGTCTGCGGCACGGACAGGGAGATCCTCGACGGCGCGCACGGCGAGCCGCCGCCGGGTCACGAGCGGCTGGTGCTCGGCCACGAGCTGCTCGGGCGGGTGAAGGACACGGGCCGGCTCGTGGCCGGGGTCGTGCGGCGGCCAGACCCCGTGCCCTGCGCGTGCTGCGCGCGGGGCGAGTGGGACATGTGCCGCAACGGCCAGTACACCGAGCGCGGCATCAAGGCGCTCGACGGCTACGGCGCGGAGCTCGTGACCATCGAAGAGGACTTCGCGATCACCGTGCCCGACGAGCTCGGCACGCTCGGAGTCCTGACCGAGCCCTCGAGCATCCTCGCGAAGGCCTGGGAGCAGATCGACCGGATCGCCACGCGCGCGTGCTCGGTCCACGAGCGCGTGCTCGTGACGGGCGCCGGGCCGATCGGTCTGCTCGCCGCGCTCATGGGCGTCCAGCGCGAGCTCGAGGTGCACGTGCTCGACCGAGCGACCGAGGGCGTCAAGCCGGAGACGGTGGCGGCGCTCGGCGCCCAGTACCACACCGGCGACATCACCGAGGTCTCGAAGCAGTGCAACCCGGACGTCGTCGTGGAGTGCACCGGCGTCGCCGAGCTGGTGGCCGGCGCGATGCAGCACACGGCGCCCGGCGCGATCGTCTGCCTCACCGGGGTGTCGGCGTCGCGGAGCCTGAGCGTGGACGTCGGCGCGCTCAACAACGAGCTCGTGCTCGAGAACGACGTCGTGTTCGGCTCGGTGAACGCGAACCGCCGTCACTTCGAGCAGGCCGTCGCCTCGCTGCAGGCCGCCGACCCCGACTGGCTGCGACGGCTGATCACGCGCACGGTGCCGCTCGACCGCTGGCAGGACGCGCTCGAGAAGGGCGACGACGACATCAAGGTCGTGGTCGACTTCTCCCACCACTAGCGGCTTCTACCGCTACTCTCGAACCCGATGCCGACCTCACTGGTGACAGGCGGCGCCGGCTTCCTGGGGTCGCACTTGTGCGACTACCTGCTCGCGCGCGACCAGCGCGTGATCTGCATCGACAACCTCGAGACCGGCTCGCTCGAGAACATCAGGCACCTGAAGCCGGGGGCGAACTTCCGCTTCGAGATGTTCGACATCACCGAGCACTACGAGATCGACGAGCCGGTCGACTTCGTCTACCACATGGCCTCGCCGGCCTCGCCGATCGACTACGCGCGGCTGCCGCTCCACACGCTGAAGGTCGGCGCCTACGGCACCCACAACACGCTCGGTCTCGCCAAGAAGCACCGCACCCGCTTCCTGCTCGCGTCGACCTCCGAGGTCTACGGCGACCCGCTCGTTCACCCGCAGCCCGAGACCTACTGGGGCAACGTGAACCCGATCGGCCCGCGCGGCGTCTACGACGAGGCCAAGCGCTACGCCGAGGCGCTCACGATGGCCTATCTCCGCCAGCAGGGCGTCGACACGGCGATCGTCCGCATCTTCAACACGTTCGGCCCGCGGATGCGCCCGAACGACGGCCGCGCCATCCCCGCCTTCCTCGGCCAGGCGCTCGCCGACCGGCCCGTCACGGTGTTCGGCGACGGCGCCCAGACGCGCAGCTTCTGCTACGTCGACGACCTGATCCGCGGGCTCGCGCTGCTCGCCGAGTCGGAGGTCCACGAGCCGGTCAACATCGGCAACCCGAACGAGATGTCGCTGCTCGAGATGGCGAAGCTGATCATCGAGCTGACCGAGTCGCGCTCGGAGGTCGTGTTCGAGGCGCTGCCGGTGGACGACCCGCAGGTCCGCCAGCCGGACATCGCGCGGGCGCGCGACCTGCTCGGCTGGGAGCCGGAGATCGACGTGCGCGAGGGCATCCAGCGCACGATCGAGCACTACACGAAGCTGCTGGGGCAGCCCGCGCCAAGATGAGCTCGGCCGAGGCCAAGAACCTCGAGGTGATCTCGAAGGCGATCGATCGGCACAACGACTCGTGCGAGTGGCCGGCCGTGGCGGTCGAGATGAACCCGCACGAGGTGGAGCGCCTCGGGTGGGACGCGATCCGCGGCCTCCCGATCCGGCCGAACCCGGACCTCGGGACCGGCTCCTTCCGCATCGTCTGCGCCCGCGAGGAGGGTCTGCCGGCGGTGGAGGAGACGGTCGAGGCGGTCGCAGATCAGACGGTTCCGGCGGAGTTGACGCCGACCCGCTGAACCTGGACGACTGTCCGACTTTCGCTCGCCGCTGGACTGTTGTTTCCTCGCGAGTTGCCGATACATCAGTAGCCCCCGCAATCGGCGTCCTGGTGCGGGAAAGGGCTCCGTATCGACTTTGCGCGAATTCGTCATCTGGCCGTAGGCCTGGCCGCCCTCGGCGGCCTGGTCGCAGGCGCGTCCCTCGCGGACGCCGATCCCGCGCGCCCCGACACCTCTCCGCACCTGCTCGTCGTGCCCGACTCCGCTCGCGGAGAGCTCGCGCTCGCGCGCGCGGACGCGCGTGTGGTCGCGCGCTACGACGACTTCTCCCTGGTCGAGGCGACCGGGGACGACGTGGACCACCTGCGCGGCGCCGGCGCGGGACGCCGCGACGACATGCGCAAGGTGGCGCTGGCGGGGGGCGACGTCGACCCCGCCGCGCGCCCCTCGCTCGCCGCCAAGAACGCGCCGGACCGCGGCGAGGCGCTGGTGCTCGTCCAGTTCGTGGGACCCATGAAGGAGGAGTGGCTCGCCAAGCTGCGCGCCACCGGAGCGACCGTCCTGGGCTACGCCGCCCAGAACGGCTACATCGTGCACGCGGCGGGAGACGCCCTCGACCGTGTGACCGAGCTCGTGGGGTCGTACCCCGCGATACGTGCCGCCACCGCCCTGCGCCAGGCCGACAAGGTCGAGCGTGGGGCGGAGAGCGGCCGCGTGGCCGTCCAGACCGTGGCTGGAGCCCCCGGTAGGGACGCCCGCGCGGCCGCTGCGGCCGCCGGCCGCAGGCTGGCGGCCGAGCTGTCGGCGGTCCACGTGCGCACGCAGTTCCTCGACCTGAGCGCGGGGGAGGTCGCCAAGCTCGCCGCCGATCCGGCGGTGGTGGCGATCGAGCCCGCCGGCGTGCCGGAGCTGCACGACGAGCGCGGCGCCCAGATCGTTGCCGGGAACCTCACCGGCAACGCGCCGAGCGGTCCGGGCTATCAGGCGTGGCTCACGTCGAAGGGATTCGGAGCCCCCTTCGGCTTTGCCATCGACGTGACGGACTCGGGTCTCGATCGCGGGGACACCGTGCTCGTCCACCCGGACCTGCTCGGCCGTGTCGGCTACGCGCACGACTTCACGGCCGACCCGGACGCGACCGACTGCGCCGGCCACGGGACGAACGTGGCGTCGATCGCGGCGGGCCTCTCGAGCGCCCCCGGGCAGGACGCGCAGGGCTACAAGCACGGACTCGGCGTGGCGCCGTACGCCGAGGTCGGCGCATCGAAGATCTTCCGCTGCAACGGGGCGGCGTCGTCCGTCAACTACGCGACGCTTGCCTCCGACGCCTACGCCGCGGGCGCCCGGATCTCGAACAACTCGTGGGGCATCTCGAACTTCGGCGGCTACCACGCCTCCTCGCAGGCCTACGACGGGCTCGTCCGCGACGCGGCCGCCGGGACGCCGGGCAACCAGGAGATGGTCGAGGTCTTCTCGGCCGGCAACGATGGCGACGGCAACGGCAACCCGGCCGACCCGAAGGGCGACGAGGGCTACGGCAGCATCACCTCGCCGGGCACGGCCAAGAACGTGATCACGGTCGGCGCCTCCGAGAGCGTGCGCGGCTCCGGCACCGACGGCTGCGGCGTCACCAACGCGGGGGCGGACGACGCCGGCGACATCATCAACTTCTCGAGCCGCGGGCCCACGCAGGACGGCCGCGTGAAGCCGGACGTGGTCGCGCCGGGCACGCACATCACGGGCGCCTCCCCGCAGCACGCGGGCTACACCGGGACCTCGGTCTGCGACCAGGCCTTCGGCGGCAGCAGCTTCTACTCGCTCGTCTCGGGCACCTCCCAGGCCGCGCCGCATGTGGCCGGGGCGGCCGCGCTGCTGCGCGACTGGTACGTGCGGACGGTCGACCCGCAGCCGCCCTCACCGGCCATGACTAAGGCCGTGCTCGTGAACACCGCGACCGACCTCGGCGGAGGCGACAGCGGCAAGGGGAGCCAGATCCCGTCGGTGCCGAACACCGACGAGGGCTGGGGCCGCGTGAGCCTCGGCGCGGCGCTCGACGGCACCCAGCGCGAGTACGTCGACCAGGGCACGACGCTCGACGCCACCGGCCAGAGCTTCCTCGGCTCGTACCAGGTCGACGACACCTCGAAGACGGTGCGCGTGACGCTCGCGTGGACCGACCCGCCGCCCGCGACGGTCACCGGCAACGCCTTCGTGAACGACCTCGACCTCGAGGTGAGCGCCGGCGGGCGCAGCTACCGCGGCAACTGGCTGGCGGGCGGGCTGTCGCTGCCCGGCGGCCAGGGCGACTTCCGCAACAACGTCGAGAACGTGGTGCTGCCGGCGAGCACCGCGGGCCGGATGTCCGTGAAGGTCGTGGCCAAGACGCTGGGCGGCGACGGCGTGCCCGGCAACGGCAAGCCGCTCGACCAGGACTTCGCGCTCGTGGTCTCGAACGCGCAGGAGCAGCTCTCCTCGCCGGTGCTCGTCCAGGGCGCGGTGACGGTCGACGACGACCTGAACGGCCAGAACGCGGACGGCGTCCTCGAGCCCGGGGAGTGGTTCAACCTGCGCCAGGGGGTGCGGAACACCGGCACGGACGTCGCGACCGGAGTGTCCTCGAGTCTGACCGGCGCAAGCGGGCTGAACGTCACGCAGGGGGCGTCCGCTTACCCGGACATCGCCGCCGACACCGAGCAGGAGAACACGCCGGTGTACGAGGGCAACCTCGCCAACACGGCGGCCTGCGGCGTGGACGCGACCGGCATGCTGAACGTGACCAGCAACGAGGGCGGGGCGCAGGCCGTGCCGGTCGCGATCCCGACAGGTCGGCCCGGACCCCCGACGACGCACACGCGGACGCAGACCCTCCCGATACCGGACGACGACGCCGGCGGGGTCCTCTCGACGCTGTTCGTGCCCGTGAGCGGGCGCATCAAGGACCTCGACGTGCAGATCGCCAGCATCGACCACAGCTTCGTCGGAGACCTGAAGGTGGAGCTGACGAGCCCGGACAACTCCACGACGGTGCGGCTGATCGAGCACGTGGGCGGGCCGAACAACGGCGGCGACGACCTCGTGGACACCGTCTTCGACGACGAGGCGTCCACGGTGATCGGCTCGGGCCTCAGCGCCGCCCCCTACACGGGCCGCTTCCGGCCCCAGAGCGACCAGCTCTCGCGCTTCGACGGCAAGCAGCAGCAGGGCACCTGGAAGCTGCGCGTGAGCGACCGCTACGAGAACGACACCGGCTCCCTGCTCGGCTGGGGGCTCACGATCCGCGCGGCGCAGTGCGATCCCAACGTGAACGCGCCGGACACCCAGATCCAGACCGCTCCGCCCACGCTCGCCGGCTCGCGCACGGCGAGCTTCCAGTTCAGCTCGCCGCGGCCGAACGCCCAGTTCCAGTGCCGGCTCGACGGCGGAGACTTCACCCCGTGCGCCTCGCCGCAGGCGTTCGGCAACCTGCCCGAGGGCAGCCACACCTTCGAGGTCCGCGCGTTCGACCAGTGGGGGAACGTGGACGGGAGCCCCGCGATCTACACCTGGACCGTCGACGTGACCGCGCCCGGGCCGCACATCGCCTCGGCGGGCGGCGCCGCGCCGAGCGTGCAGGGCACGGCCGGGACCTCGTCGGGTGACGAGGACCGTGTCTCGGTTGACCTGTTCTCGGGCTCGGCGGCGAGCGGCTCGCCGGTTGAGACCGTGGTCGCCCCGCGTGACGGTTCGGGCGCGTTCAGCGCCCAGTTCGACCGGGTTGCGGGCGGGACCTACACGGTGGCCGCGCGCCAGAGCGACGCAGCCGGCAACACCGGAACGAGCGCGGCGATGAGCTTCACGGTCGCGGGCGAGACGGTCGCGCCGCCGGACTTCGCGGTCTTCTCGACCGAGGAGTCGCTCGCCGACGCCGCCGCCGGCCGGCTGACGGCGCTGAGCTCGTGCGACGGGACGTGCTCGCGGTCGACCTCGCTCGTGGTCTCCTCGCGCGTGGCCGCGGGGCTCGGCCTCCCGCACCGCGGCAGGCGCGTCCGGCTCGGCGGCAGCCGCCGGAGCGCCGGCGCCGGCGCGGTCAAGGTGGGGATGACCAGCAAGGTCCGCAGGGCGCTCGGCCGCAGCCGCGGCGCGAAGGCGACGTTCACGGCGAAGGCCGGCTCCGTGTCGCTGGCGCGAGCGATCGCGATGAGGCCGGCCCTCTCCCCGTCTCGCGTGGCGAGCCGTGGCCTAAAGCTGGCCGGAGTCTGCTCGAAGGCGTGCACGATGTCCGCCCGCCTCATCGTCAGCGCGACGACCGCGCGGCGGCTCGGCATCCGGACCAGCGGCCGCAGCGTGGCGATCGCGAGCGGGCGGATTGATGCCGCCGGAGCGGCAGCGCAGAGCTTCACCGTGCGCGTGTCGAGCAGCGTGCGCAGGGCGCTGTCGCGCGCCAGGTCGGCGGACCTGACACTCGAGGTCACGGTGAACGCTGCGGGCACGGCGAGCCGCCGGGCGACGCGCAGGGTCACGCTCGGCTAGGCGAGGAAGCGCTCGAGCGACGCGGTCAGCGGAACGGCCGCCTCCTCGGGGATGAAGTGGCCCGAGGGCAGCGGTCCGCCCTGGACGTCGTCGGCCCAGGCACGCCAGACAGGAAGCGGGCCGTCGGACATCGCCTCCTCCTCGCCGCCCCACTGGACGAGCACCGGGCAGCCGATCCTGCGGCCCGTGGCGCGGTCCTCGGCGTCGATCGCCCGGTCGAGGTGGAACACCGCCCGGTAGTGGTACTGCGGGAAGCCGTGCAGCAGCAGCACCGCCGGGCCGCTCCCGGCAACGCCCAGCCTGTACGCCGACCCCTCGACCTCGATGGTGGTGTACTCGAAGCCCTCGATCCCGAGGTCGCTCACGCCGGGATGATACGAGCGAGTCGTCGACCCGCCCGCCCCGAAGTAACCTCTGTGACGTCGCCCGCGAGGGCGGCACGTGGTGGGCGTAGCTCAGCAGGTAGAGCTCCTGGTTGTGGTCCAGGCGGTCGCGGGTTCGAGTCCCGTCGCTCACCCCTCGGAAACCTTCTCGTAGAGCGGGTTGTCTGTGAGGTCGACCTCCTGACTCGTCCCAGGTGATCGGTTGCTGTCCCCAATTCATCCCCGATACACGAGAGAGCTGGAAGGGCCGCTGGCCCCGCGGGGACTCGTGCTCGCCGACATCGCCGCGGCGGTGTCGCTTGCATGGGAATGGAGCACTCTGGGCAGGGCCTAGCGTCGCACTGCTCCGATGTGCCAAGCAAGCGGGGGCTGCGGTGCCCCCGGCCGGGTGCTGCTCAGCCGCCAGGGGTCTCGCTCTGAAGCTCCTCCCCCAGGGCGTCTAGGAGGCCGCCCATGCCCTCCGCTCGCCGGGCTGGTGACTCATGGCCGTCGAGGA
>Ga0126312_10002671_pt1 | contig 11936 bp, 16 predicted proteins | sample Plot104A_FD_92537 | JGI IMG/M metagenome (GOLD analysis project Ga0126312, IMG submission 92537) | Serpentine soil microbial communities from UC McLaughlin Reserve, CA, USA - Plot104A | ecosystem: Environmental > Terrestrial > Soil > Grasslands | place: USA: UC McLaughlin Reserve, Lake County... | reverse complement strand
CCGATCGACATCTACCTCGGCAAGCACGACGGCTTCGCGGTTCCGGGCGTGCTCGCGCTGCAGGCCGTGTCGGCGCTCGCGCTGCTCGGCCTCGGGCGGCTCGCGCTGAACGCAGGGCGGCGGAAGCTGGTGATCCAGGGTGGCTGACGCGCTCCTGCTCTACCGCCGGCTGATCGCAGCCCAGGTGAGGTCGCAGCTCCAGTACCGCGCCTCGTTCGCGCTCGACATCGCCGGGACGACGCTGATCACGTTCATCGACTTCCTGGCGATCCTCGTCATCTTCCACAACGTGCCGAGCCTCGGCTCGTGGAGCGTGCACGAGGTCGCCTTCCTGTACGCGACCTCGTGCATCGCGTTCGCGTTCACCGACCTCGTGATCGGGCACCTGGACGAGTTCCCGCAGCTGATCCGCCAGGGCTCGTTCGACGTCCTCCTCGTCCGCCCGCGGGGGACGCTGTTCCAGGTGATCGCGAGCGACCTCGCGCTGCGGCGCCTCGGGAAGGCGCTGCAGGGCGCGGTCGTGCTCGCGTACGCGCTCGGCGGGCTCGACGTTTCGTGGACCCCCGGCCGTGTCGCGATGCTCGCACTCATGATCCCCGCCGGCGCGATCGTCTACGGCTCCGTCTGGGTCGCCGGCGCCTGCATCGCGTTCTGGACGACCGAGGGCGGCGAGGTCACGAACGCGTTCACCTACGGCGGGAACTTCCTCACGCAGTACCCGATCGACATCTACGGCCGCTGGGCGCGCCGCCTGCTGGCGTATGTCGTGCCGATGGCGTTCGTCGCGTACTTCCCGGCGCTGTACGTGCTCGACAAGCCGGACCCGCTTTTGCTCCCGCGCGTCCTCCAGTTCCTCTCGCCGCTCGTCGCGGTCGTGGCGGCGGCGCTTGCCGGCCTGATCTGGCGCGCGGCCGTCCGGCGGTACCGGAGCGCCGGCGGATGATCGAGGTCGAGGCGCTGACGAAGCGCTTCGTCGTCCGCGAGGGCCGCTTCCGGCGGACGCGGCGCACGGTCGAAGCCGTCGCGGGGATCTCGTTCCGCGTCGAGCGCGGCGAGCTGCTCGGCTACCTCGGGCCGAACGGCGCGGGCAAGTCGACGACCGTCAAGATGCTGACGGGGATCCTCGTCCCGACCAGCGGGCACGTGCGCGTTGCGGGCCTCGAGCCGTCGCGCCAGCGGATCCAGCTGGCGCGGCGCATCGGCGCGATGTTCGGCCAGCGCGTGCAGCTGTGGTGGGACCTGCCGCTGCTCGACTCGTTCGAGCTGCTGCGCCACATCTACCGCGTCCCCGCCGAGAGGTACCGCGCGAGCCTCGCGCGGTTCCGCGAGGTGCTCGAGCTCGACCCGTTCCTCTCCACCCCGGTCCGTCAGCTCTCGCTCGGCCAGCGGATCCGCGGCGAGCTGACGGCCGCAATGCTCCACGAGCCCGAACTGCTCTTCCTCGACGAGCCGACGATCGGGCTCGACGTGGTCGCGAAGCAGCGCGTGCGCGAGTTCCTCGCCGACGCGAACAGAGAGCGCGGCGTCACCGTCCTCTTGACGACCCACGACCTCGGCGACATCGAGCGGCTCTGCTCGCGGCTGCTCGTGATCGACCACGGGCGCCTGATCTGGGACGGCGGCATCGACGACCTGCGCGCGCGCTACGGCGGCGAGCGGACGCTGATCGTCGACCTCGAGGAGCCCGCGCCGCCGCTTGCGGTGGACGGGGCGCGGGTCGAGCGCGTCGACGGGCCGCGTCAGTGGCTGCGCTTCCGTGGCTCGGCCGCGGAGCTGACGGCGCGGGTGGCGGCGCGCGCGCGGCTCGTCGATCTCCAGGTGGCCGAGCCCGACATCGAGGAGATCGTCCGGCGGATCTATTCCGAGGCCTAACGATGCTAGGGTGGCCGGGCCTGGGCCGCCCGCTTCCGCGCCCTCTCTCTCGAATACCGCCCGTCAACCGGGCGGGTGCTCAAGAGGACTTCCCCGGTGAGGTTCGGTTGCCGTCAGAGGAGGTTCCGGTGGGGATTGGTCAGATCGGCGAAGAGCGTGAGGTGCGCGCCGCTCGGAACCAGGCGCTCTTCCGCGTCGTGAACGAGAAGTTGAAAAACCTCAACGCCGCGTTCGAGGACGTCGTGGGCAGCCACGCGATCGCGTGCGAGTGCGCTGACCTGCAGTGCATCGACACGCTCGAGATCGCGCGCCGGGAGTACGAGGAGATCCGCGCGAACCCCCGCCACTTCGCGGTTCGTGACGGCCACGTCTATCCCGACGTCGAGATCGTCGTCCGCGAGTCCGACGCATACGTCGTCGTGGAAAAGATCGGAAAAGCCGGGGAAGTTGCCGAGGCCGCCGAGGGCGCCGGTTCGTGACGGCGCCGGTGTGGGGTTGAGGGCGATGGATCCGGCCGAGCGGCAGTGGTCCGAGCGCGTCGCCGAGGCTGCACTGCGTGCGGCCGACGAGCTGCGCGCGCTCGACGACCCGACGACCTTCGCCCTGCTGTCCGACCTCGACGCGCTCCATGCGCGACTGTCCGCCGAGCTGCGGCCGAACGGCAACGCCGCCTAGTCACCGGCGCCCGCGAGGCTAGACGTCGGCGCGGGAGGCGGCAAACGGGCAGAGCCCGTCGTGGCCGTGGAGCTGCATCTTCGGCGTCTGCGTGTTCGCTGCGGGCGGCGTCCCGGCGGCGCTCGAAACTGCTGGCGCGAGCAGGCCGGCGGCGGCCACGGCGATCGGCAGCGCTGCTGCGATCGGCTTCATGTTGCGGATGGTACGAGACGCGGCGGCTGTCCGTCCACTTCGTAACAGACTGTTACTTGGTGGGTCGGCGCCATCGGCTCACATCCGCTCCGGCGCCTCGACCCCGACGAGGTCGAGGCAGCGCGCGATCACCCGCTGGGTGGCGCGGCAGAGCCCGAGCCGGAACGCCTCCGACTCCGATCCGAGGACGCGGCACTCGTGGTAGAAGCGGTGGTAGGCGTCGGCGAGGCCGATCGCGTACACGGGGATCCCCTGCGGCGCGCGGTGCTCGGCGGCCTCGCGCGCGACCGCCGGGAAGTCGCTCAGGCGCTTGATCAGATCGCGCTCCTCGCGCGTCAGGGGCAGGGGCGGCCGCCCGCCGATCGTCGCATCGCCGGCGTTGCGGAGGATGCCGGCGATCCGCGCGTGCGCGTACCTGACGTAGTGGACCGGGTTCTTCTCCGACCTGTCGGCCGCCGCATCCACATCGAGCTCGATTGTCCGGTCGGGCCCGCGGTCGGCGAGGTACCAGCGCGCGGCGTCCACGTCTATCCACTCGATCAGCTCGTCGAGCGCGACGACGTCGCCGCTTCGCTTGCTCATCTTCGTCGCCTCGCCGCCACGAACGAGGTGAACGAACTGGTAGAGCAGGACCTCGACGCGCGCGGGGTCGTAGCCGAGCATGCGCGCGATCGCGGCGTACCACTTCGCCGTGGCGTGGTGGTCGGCGCCGAGCACGTACATCGCCCGGTCGAATCCGCGCTCGAGCTTGTCGACGAGGTAGACGACGTCGGCGGCACGGTACGTCGGCTTGCCGCCCTTCTCGGCTGAGCGGACGAGCACCCAGTCCTGGTCATCGCCGTAGGCCGAGGAGCGCGCCCAGACGGCGCCGTCCTTCTCGTACGTTTCCAGCCGCGGGAGGAACTCACCGAACCGCGTCTCCAGCTCGCTCTGCAGCGCCCACGACTCGAAGTGGATGCGGAAGCGCTCGAGCGACTGCTCGATCCGGCGAAGCATCACCGGCACGGGGTCTCCGTCGATCGACGCGAGCTCGCCGATGTAGTCGCCGTGGTATCCCTCCTCCGGGACCGGCTCGCCGCGGCGCACGGCGTCGACGGACGCCCTGAAACGCTCCATCTGCGTGCCGGCGTCGTTGTAGTAGTACTCGCGCTCGACGTCGTGCCCGCCGAAGGCGAGCAGGCGCGCCACGCAGTCGCCGTACGCGCCGTTGCGGGCGGCCGAGACCACGATCGGCCCCGTCGGGTTCGCCGACACCATCTCGACCTGAACGCGCTCCGGCGTCTCGGCCCAGCCGCCGCCGTAGCCGTCATCGATCGCGTCGACGACGTCCGCGTACCACGCATCGTCCAGCCACAGGTTGACGAAGCCGGGTCCGGCGACCTCGGCCCGCTCGACCTGCGGCAGTCCCGCCGCTCGATCGGCCAGCTCCTGCGCGATCTCCCGTGGCGCGCGCTTCGCGACAGGGGCCGTGCGCAGCGCCACGCTGGTCGCGAAGTCGCCGTGATCTGCGATCTTCGGCCGCTCGAGCTCCACCTCGTGTCCCGCCAGCTCGCCGATCGCGGCGGCCAGATCCGCGACGGGGTCGGACGGCACGGTCGCAACGATAGCCGTGCCTGCCCGCACGACCGGGGGCCTCCGGGACGGCTCTAGTATCGTGGCTCTCGATGGACGAGCCGCAGGAGCGCCAGCTCAACATCCACCTGGACCCCGAGCACATCGGCGGCGTCTACGCCAACTTCGCGAACATCACCTTCTCGCCGTACGAGTTCACCCTCACCTTCGCGCGCGTCGACCACGAGGTGGAGCAGGGCGACGTCCCGGGCGCCGTCGTCGCGCGGATCAATCTCTCGCATGTCTTCGCGAAGGAGTTGCTCGACGCGCTCGAAGATGCCTGGTCGAAGTACCAGACGGTCTCGGGGATCCAGAACCTGCCGGAAACCGATCAGCGCAGCTGACGCCGCGCTCAGCGCCGCCCCTCGCGGTAGCGCTCGGCCATCGCGATCCGCTGCATGATCGTGGGGTGGCCCTCGAGCCAGACGTAGTCGAGGAGCGGCGGGTTCGGCTCCTCGAGGCTCGTGCGTTCGAACCCCCGGAAGAGCTCCTTCACCGCCACGGGGTTCTTCGTCGTCTGCAGGGCGATCCAGTCGGCCTCGGCTTCGTAGCGGCGCGACACGAGATTCTGGAACGGCGCCGCGGCGAGGCCGATGATGGTGAACACGAGCATCGCGTACGGCAGGTTCGCGGGATCTTGGAGGCCGCCGCGGCGCCGCGTGAGCTCGGCGACGAGCAGGCCGGCCGGGAGCGCGAACAGCGCGAACCACGCCAGGCTCTTGACGACGTGCCGGCGCTTGACGTGCCCCAGCTCGTGGGCGACGACCGCGTTCACCTCGCTGCGCGAGAAGCGCCCGTCGAGGAGCGTGTTCCAGAGGACGACGTTCGTCGACGGCCCGTAGCCCGCTGCGAACGCGTTGGCCTGGTCGGTCCAGTCGTCCACGTCCTGGACATGGACCGGCGTGTCATCGACGCCCTCCGCGCGCGCGAGCCGCGTCACGTCCGCCTGCAGAGTCGCGTCGCGGATCGCGGTCGTGTCGGCCGCGAGCAGCCAGCCGGACACGAACACGAGCGCGGCGAGGAGCACGATGAAGACCGGCGCGGCAGCGATCCACCAGAGGCGCCCGAAGCGAGCGGCGAAGCCCACGACGACGACGATCACGAGCATCGCGAAGGCGCCGCCGACGGCGAGGGCGTACCGCTGCGCGACGAGCCACGAGAAGATGTCGAACGGCGCGAGCCCCCAGTGGTGCTGCCACCAGAGCGACGCGAGCCCGAACGGGAGGGCGACGAACCAGAGCGTGACCAGGATCAGCATCCCGACGACGATCGCGCTCCCGATCCGCCCGAGGCCGAGCCTGGCCGCGCGCGGCGGAATGATGCGGACGAGGACGATCAGCGTCGCGATCGTCGCGGCGGTCGAGAGCAGCCAGATCGCGCGCGCCCCCTGCGAGTAGTCGTGCGCGCGATCCATCGCGCGCTCGCCGAAGTAGCGGTGCTCGTCGAACCCGTCCAGGTCGAGCGGCGGCACCGTCGTGTTCCAGAGCAGCACCGCGGCGACCGCCCACGCGACCGCGAGCGCCAGTAGCGTTACCGCCCGCCCGAGGGGGCCAATGCGCGTCGCCGTCGTCTCCGACATCCACGCCAACCTACCCGCGCTCGAGGCGGTTCTCGCCGCGATCGACGAAGAGGCGCCCGACGAGCTGTGGTGTCTCGGGGACGTGGTCGGCTACGGGCCGAACCCGAACGAGTGCGTCGCCGTCGTCCGCGAGCGCGCCGACGTCTGCCTCTCGGGGAACCACGACCTCGCCGTGCTCGGCGCGCTCCCGATCGAGGACTTCAGCCCGGACGCCGCGACCTCCGCGCGCTGGTCGGCGTCGGTGCTCGACGACGATTCGCGGAGCTTCCTCGCGCTGCTGCCGTCGCTCGCGCCGCGCTACCGCGCGCAGCTCTTTCACGCGAGCGCGCGCGACCCCGTGTGGGAGTACGTGCTGACCGAGGAGGCGGCGTCGGCGTCGCTGGCGCTCACCGACGCACCCGTCGTCCTCGTCGGGCACAGCCATGTCGCGCTTTCGGTCACCGCGGAGCGGGGCGGCATCACCGGCGGTGCCGCACCCGAGGGAACCGAGGTGCCGCTCGAGGGTCGCAGGTGGCTCCTGAACCCCGGTTCGGTGGGGCAGCCTCGCGACCGTGACCCGCGCGCCGCATGGCTGTTGATTGATTTCGATGCCGGGTGGGCAGCCTTTCGCCGTGTTCGATATCCGATCGACCGGACGCAGGAGGCGATTCGCGCGCGCGGGCTTCCGCCGACGCTCGCGTCGCGTCTCGCGCTCGGCGAATGAAAGGGGCAGGGATGGCTGAGTTGACGAATCTGGAGTCGAAGCTGGGCGAGGTCGTGGGGCTCGCGATGGCGGCGCAGGAGGCGACGAAGAAGGTCGGGGCGCTTGCGCGGGCCGAGAAGGCGCAGGATCTGGTCGAGAAGCTGAAGCAGATGCAGGGCGAGTCGAAGGAGGCCGAGCAGCGCGGCAAGGAGATCGCCGCGGGCCTCGACGGCAAGACGACGGCGATCCTGTCGGAGGCGCGCGAGGTCAAGCAGAAGGCCGGCGAGATGATGCAGGACTACCTCGACGAGAGCGCGGACGCGCTCGACGGCTTCGAGTTCCTGACGATGGCCGAGGCCGGCGAGGTCGGCCACTGGGAGATCCTCGGCACGATGAACGAGCGGGCGGGCAATCCCGCGCTGCGCGAGTACGTCGCGTGGGGCCTCCCGATTCAGAAGCGCCACCTGGAGGAGGTGCGCGAGGGTTCGCTGAAGCTCGCGGCGGAGGAGGATCCGAACGAACCGGCGGCCTGACGCCCAGTCCTCCGGCGCCGGCGCGCGCCGGCGCGCTAGACCGAGATCGATTCGACGACCGCGTCGGCGCGCGTCGCGCCGGAGCCGAACGTGATGCCCTCGCGGCCGAGCGCCAGCTGAACTTCCTCGCGGGCCTTGAAGATCCGCCACTTGACCGTGGCGAGCGTGATCTCGAGCGAGTCTGCGATCTCATTGTACGAGAGGCCGACGACGTCGCGAAGGAGGAGCGCCATCTTGAGGTCGACGTTGAGGTCGTTGATGCCGCGCCAGAGCGCGTCCATCGCCTCGACCTGCTCGACGGGCGCGTCGAGGACCTCGAACTGGGGCGCGTCGTCGAGGTTGACCGACGCCAGCGGCCGGCGCTCCTTCGCGCGCAGCTCGTCGAGGACGCGGTTCTTGGTCACCTGGAAGAGCCAGGTCGTGAACTTGCACCGGAGCGAGAACCGCGGCAGCCCCTGGAAGACGCGCAGGAAGACCTCCTGCGTCAGGTCCTCAGAGAGCGCCTTGTCACCGGTCAGCCGGAGGACGTAGTTGTAGACCGGCGTCTCGTACGTACGGAGAATGATCGCGAATGCTCTCTCGTCTCCCTGCTGGGCCTTGCGAAGAATCGCGAGGTCTGGCTGAGCAAGGGACAAGGTGGCGTAGTGTAGCTCGATACGAGTTTCGATTAAGCGCCGCCGCGATCATTCAACAAATCTTTACCGGTCATCTCTGGGACCGGTGCGAGGCCCAGAAGCCGGAGCGCGGTCGGCGCAAGATCGGCGATCTCGCCGCCCTCTCGTAGTCCGGGAGCGTGCCGCGTCGTGAGGACGAGCGGCACCGGGTTCGTCGTGTGCGCGGTCTGCGGTTGTCCCTCCGGCGTCAGCTCCTCCTCCGCATTGCCGTGGTCGGCGGTGACGAGGCAAACACCGCCGAGCCCCGTCACGCGCTCGACGACGCGGCCGAGGCATGCGTCGACGGTCTCGACCGCCTTCACCACCGCCGGGATCACGCCGGTGTGCCCGACCATGTCGGGGTTCGCGAAGTTGAGCACCGCGAACCCGTAGCCGTTCTCGATCTCGGCGCAGAACCGGTCCGTGAGCTCGCGCGCCGACATCTCCGGCTTCTTGTCGTAGCTCGGGACGTCGCGCGGGCTGTCGACGAGGATCCGCTCCTCCCCCGCCCACGGCTCCTCGACGCCGCCGTTGAAGAAGTACGTCACGTGCGCATATTTCTCCGTCTCAGCCGCGTGCAGCTGGCGCAGCTCGTGCCGCGAGAGGATCTCGGCCAGCGTGTCCACGACCTGCTGCTCCTCGAACACGACAGGGCAGTCGAGACCCTCGGCGTACCGCGTCATGGTCGTGAGGTCGAACCCGGCGTCGAGCAGGAGGCGCGACAGCTGGCGCGCGCGGTCGGGACGGAAGTTGAAGAAGACGACCGAGTCGCCCGGCTCGAGCCGCGGCGATCCCTCGACCACGATCGGCTCGAGGAACTCGTCCGTGATGCCGCGCTCGTAGCTCTTTTGGATCGCATCGGTTACAGATTCTTGTGCTGTAGCTGTACATCTACGCCGAGTGAGCGCGTCGAACGCCAACTGCGTCCTGTCCCACCTGCGGTCCCTGTCCATCGCGTAGTAGCGACCGACAACGGTCGCAAGCCGGTCCTGCGGGAGCTCGGCGAGATCGGAGACTGCCGACGTCGGGGAGACGTCCCGGCCGTCGGTGAAGGCGTGGATCCAGGTCTTCTCAGGCGCGAACCGGAGCAGCGCGCGCAGGTGGTCGATGTGCGAGTGGACGCCGCCATGCGAGACGAGCCCGAGCACGTGCACGCTCTTCCCGCGCTCGAACGCGCCGCGCAGCGCGGGGCTCTCGAACAATGACCCGTCCTCGATCGACTTGTTGACGCGCATCAGGTCCTGGTAGAGCCGCCGCCCCGCGCCGATCGTGAGGTGCCCGACCTCCGAGTTTCCCATCTGCCCGCGCGGGAGGCCCGCCGCCTCGCCCGACGCCTCGATCTGCGTGTGGGGGAAGTCGCGCCACAACCGGTCGAAGACAGGCGTGTCGGCCAGCTCGACCGCGTTCCCCGGGCCGGGCGGCGCGAGGCCCCACCCGTCGAGGATGACGAGCGCTACGAGCGGGTGGACCGTCGGCAAATCTCGGCGAACGAGTCGGCGTCGAGGGACGCGCCGCCGACGAGCGCGCCGTCGACCGCGCTTTGCGCGCACAGCAACTCCGCATTCTCCGGCTTCACGGACCCGCCGTAGAGCACGGGCACGTCGAGGATCGACTTCACGAACAGGTGCGCTTCCTCGACGAGGTCGGGCGTCGCGGTCCGCCCCGTGCCGATCGCCCAGATGGGTTCGTACGCCACGACGAGGTTCTCACGCTGGTCGCGCGCCGCCTCCGCGATCGCCTCGGTCTGCACGCGCAAGACGAGCTGCGTCTGCCCCGCTTCCCGCTCCTCCTCCGATTCGCCGACGCACGCGATCACGAAGAGCCCCGCCTCGAGCGCGGCGCGCACGCGCCGGGCGACCGTCTCGTCGGTGTCGCCGAAGTACTGGCGGCGCTCGGAGTGGCCGACGATCGCGCCGTAGACGCCGAGCTCGCGCAGCATCGCCGGGCCGACCTCGCCGGTGTAGGCGCCCTGCTCCGCCCAGTGCACGTTCTGCGCCGCGACGCCGATCTCCGTTCCGGCGAGCGCGGTGACGGCGGCGGCGAGCGACAGGTACGGCGGGCAGACGACAACGTCCGCGTAACCGAGATCCGACCCGCGCAGCGCGCGGCAGAACTCCGTCGTCTCCGCGGGCCCCTTGAACAGCTTCCAGTTACCGGCGATCAGCACTGCGCGAGCACCGCCTGCGTCTGCGTGACCTGCGCGACCGGCTTCTGCGCCGCGTCGCTCAGATCGGTCTGCACGACGACGAACCGGCGGCCGACGTGGAGCGGCCGCGCCAGCGCCTCGACCCGCCCCTCGAGCACCGGGCGGAAGAAGTTCGTCTTCGACTCGATCGTCGCCGTGCCCGACGCGCCCTCCGGGAGGTTGAGGTACGCGCACAGCCCGCCGACGCTGTCCGCGAGCGCCATCAGCGCGCCGCCGTGGAGCACGCCGCCTGCCGTGCAGAGGTCGGCCGCCCAGTCGAGCGACCCGCGCACCTCCTCCGCGGTCGCAGTCTCGACCTCGATGCCGAGCCGCTCCGCGAACGGCATCGCCGCGGCCAGATTGCTCACTCGAGTGCCTCGGAGTAGTCGTGCCCGGCGATCTCGGCGATCTTGCCGGCCCTGAGCCGGTAGATCTTCGTGCCGCTCGAGACGAAGCGGCGGCCGTCGGCGTGGGCGCCTTCGATGCGGTACCTGCAGGCGACCTTGTCGTCGGCGGCCACGATGTCCTCCGCCGTCACGCGGATGTCGTGCGTCGTCCTGTCGCGCTCCGAGTCGATCCACGCGTCGCGGCCCAGGAAGGCGACGCTGCCGTCGGGGTAGTACGCGACGAGGTTCTCGTCGAGAATCTCTTCGAACCGCTGAGGGTCGGGCTGCTCGAACAGCTCGAGGTAGCGGCGTACGACGGCCGTGTTGGCGGTCTCGGTCATGCGGCCGGGATCGCGGCGACGCCGGGAAGCTCGCGGCCCTCGAGCAGCTCGAGCGAGGCGCCGCCGCCGGTCGAGATCCACGAGATGCGGTCCGCCACGCCCGCCTCCTGGACGGCGCGCACGGAGTCGCCGCCGCCGACGACCGTGTACCCGTCGCACTCGGCGAGCGCGCGCGCGACCGCGACCGTCCCGTCCGCGAACGGCGGCCACTCGAAGACGCCCATCGGGCCGTTCCAGAACACCGTCTTCGCCCCGCGAATCGCGCCGACGAACGCCTCCCGCGTCTCCGGGCCGACGTCGAGTCCGAGCCATCCGTCCGGCAGCTCGTCATATGGCGTAACGCGAGTGTCCGCATCCTCGGCGAACGCCGACGCCGCGACCACGTCGCGCGGCAGCGTCGCCTCGAACGGGAACGGGTTCTCGTCGCGCACCTCCTCGGCCATCTTGCCGCCGATGAGGACGGCGTCGGCGCGCGAGCCGAGGGCACGCAGGACGCCGATCTTGTCGTCGACCTTGGCGCCGCCCGAGACGAGCACGAACGGCCGCTCGACGTCGTCGCCGAGGAGTCGGCCGAGGTGGCGAAGCTCGTCCTCGAGCAGGAGCCCGGCATACGCGGGCAGCAGGTGCGCCACGGCCTCCGTCGAGGCGTGCGCGCGGTGCGCCGACCCGAACGCGTCGTTCACGTACACGTCGCATCCCTCCGCGAGCTCGCGCGCGAAGCCGTCGTCGTTCTTCGTCTCGCGCGGGTCGAAGCGCGTGTTCTCGAGCATCGTCACGCGCTCGTCGGGGAGCAGTTCGCGCAGCCGCGCGCGCGCCGGATCGATCGAGTACTTCGCGCGGTCATCGTCCGTCTTCGGCCGCCCCAGGTGAGAGCACACGCGAAGCTCGCGCGCGCCGCGCTCGAGCAGCAACCTCAAGGTCGGGACCGACGCCTGGATCCGCGTGTCGTCGGCGACGCGCCCGTCGTCGAGCGGGACGTTGAGGTCGGAGCGGACGAGGACGGCCTTGCCCGCGACGTCCGCGTCGCGCACGGACCGCGGCAGCCTCACGCGCCGCCCGCGTGCGTGCGCCCGCCGGGGCCGTGGCCGAGCAGCCGCGCCTGGCCGAGCGTCATCCGATCTTCGCGACGAGGTCGACGAGCCGGCACGAGTAGCCCCACTCGTTGTCGTACCAGCCGAAGACCTTGACCATGTTCCCGCTCCCCATCGTCAGCTCGCTGTCGAAGAT
>Ga0126312_10002669_pt1 | contig 11937 bp, 9 predicted proteins | sample Plot104A_FD_92537 | JGI IMG/M metagenome (GOLD analysis project Ga0126312, IMG submission 92537) | Serpentine soil microbial communities from UC McLaughlin Reserve, CA, USA - Plot104A | ecosystem: Environmental > Terrestrial > Soil > Grasslands | place: USA: UC McLaughlin Reserve, Lake County... | reverse complement strand
CTTGGACCGCGCTGGACTGCGTGGCGAGACTGACGCGCTTCACCTCGTGCGAGACGTCGTCCAAGATGTGCTCGTGAACGGCCCGCCGACCGCGCACCGGAGCTGGCGCACGATCCCCAGGCGGGCGCTCATGCATTCTCGGATTGGCCGTCGACTCTGGTGGCGAACACGCAAGAGCAGCGAGGTCGACTTCTGGGCAGGGTGGCTCGTCGGCGCGCCGGGGACAGAGCAGTGGGCGAGCGACCGCAAGGCGCGCCTTGCGCCGGAAACCGAAATCAGGGATCCGCTCGTGCGTGCGGAGCTCGAGCGGAATCCCGCCGAGGAGATCTCGATCCTCGACGTGGGCGCGGGCCCACTGACGATGCTCGGCTACCGGTATCCCGGGAAGAGGCTGACGATCGTCCCGGTAGACCCGCTTGCGGACGAATACGAGCGGCTCCTCCGTGATGCTGGCCTGGCTGCACCGATTCCGACGATTGCCGTTGCGGGCGAGGCGCTCCTGGAGCACTTCGGCTCACGCAAGTTCGACATGGCATACGCGAGCAACGCGCTCGACCACAGCGCCGATCCCCTCGTGATCATCTCGAACATGGTCGCGGTGGTCCGTGGCGGCGGCATCGTCCTTCTCAGGCACAAGCGGAACGAAGGGGAGAGCGCACTTTACGGAGGCCTGCATCAGTGGAACTTCGACGTCGTCGATGACACGCTGCTCGTGTGGAACAGCGCCGTCGAAGTCGATGTCGGCTCCGCGCTCGAGGGACGCGCCGTCGCGTCGGCCTGGATCTCAGACGGCGATGCGATCGCACGCCTCGTCGTCAGCGACTCCGACTAACGGTTGTTCAGAAGCTCTGCGTAGAGCGACTCGAACGCACGCGTCATGTGTGTCGCGGTGAAGCGTTCGAGAACGAGCCGGCGCCCCTGCTCTCCCAGGCGCCGTCGGAGGTCCGCATCTCCGAGGAGACGCCGGATCGCCCGCGCGAGCGCGGCCGGATCGTCGGGTGGGACGAGCAGTCCGGTTTCCCCATCGAGAACGACCTCCGCAACGCTTCCGACGTCGGCCGCGACGACGGCCGATCGCGCCAGCAATGCCTCGAGAACAGCGAGCGGAAATCCCTCGAAGCGCGATGGCAGGGCGAAGACTTCGAGCGCCGCGAGGTAGCGGGCCGGCTCGTCGCTCCAACCGATCCACACGACGCGGTCCGCCACGCCGACTCGATGCGCAAGCTTTTCGAGCGAGGCTCGCTCACTGCCGTCGCCGACCAGCACCAGGGCCGCGTCATTGAGATCCGCCAGCGCCCGGATCAACGTGTCGAACCCCTTCTGTCGCTCGAGTCGGCCGATCGAGCCGATCAGCGGGCCGGCCCGTGGCCGCGGGACCGCCGGCCGCTCCTTGTCGGGGACGCCGTTGTGGATTGTCCGGATCGAGCCGTGCGGCAGACCAACGAGCGCCTCGACCTCACGAGAGGTCTTGTCTCCAACGCCCACGTGGGCATCGACGCCGTGGGCCGTCAGCCGCTTCATGAATCGCTGTCGCGCGCTGACAGGGGGGACCGCGAGCTGGTAGACCGCGACGAGACGGGGACGCCGCGCGATCGTCGCTGCGGCGATGCAGTACTGGCACGACCATGGGCTCGCGAGGTTCGCATGGACGATGTCCGGCGCGAGCTCCCGGACGACGGTGACATGCGCGGCCAGGCTCCTCCAGTCGTGCCCGCTCGTCGGTCGCCGAAGAATGCGCGTTGCCGTACCGGTGCGTGTGGCGGCGATCCGCTCGACGATGGCGGGCACTACACCGACGACAGTGACCTCGACCGCTGGATCGAGCAGGGCAAGCATGTGCGTCATGCTGATGTCGGCGCCTCCGAGCTCCACGTTGTCGGTGTACGCGGCGAGGCGCATTACGGCGTAAACAGGGCCGAAGGCCTCATCCGGGAGCCCCGTCCGGCACCGGGTCCTTCGGGGCGAGCCGCTCGTAGAGGCGCTGGAAGTCCTCGACGCCGTGTTCCCAGCCGAGGTGGTGCTCTGCCCACTCCCGTGCGTGCTCGCCGAGCGCTCGTCGTCGCGCGGGCTCGAGCAGCAGACGGGCGAGTTCCTCGACAAGGTCCTCCTCGTCCGCCGCGAGCACGAAATGCTCGCCGGGAATGGCCTCTACGCCTTCTGCGGCGCGCGGTGTGGCGACGAGCACCTTTCCGGCGGCGAGCGCCTCGAGCACCTTCATGCGCATGCTGCCGCCGAGTCTGATCGGCGCAACGACGACGGCCGCGCGGTCGAGGTACGGGGTCACATCGGGGACGGATGCGTGAATCGACACGGCCTTGCCCCCGAGCGCACGGACTTCCTCGCCCGGCTCATGTCCGACGATCTCGAGACGCGCATCCGGAACACGTTCGAGGACGCGCGGGAAGACGGACTTCCCGAGCCAAAGCGCTGCATCGACGTTCGGGGGATGCGCAAAGCCTCCCACGAAGAGGATCGTCGGTGGATCGCGGCCTTCCGGGTCGAGCGCGTGTTCGGGAACTTCGACCGATAGCGGGATTCTCATGACTGCGGCGCCGCCCGCGGATGGCGCGACGGCCTCGAGGTCACGCTCGGCAAAGACGACGATCGCATCGAACCTCGGCCGCGTCGCCCGCTCGTAGCGGCGCCAGGCGGCTACTTCGACGAAGCGAGCGAGGCGTCGAGCACCTGTCGTTACTGCCAGGAGGTCGTGCGCCCACGCGGACGGAGGATCGTAGTCGAGCAGTATCCTCGGGACGTTCCTCCTCGCGGGCGCCTCCACGTACTGCGCCATCGCCTGGAGGTGGATTTCGACAACGTCCGGTCGCCACTCGTCGAGCAGCTGCTCAAGCCGCCGCGCGTATAGCCGACTCCGGCAATCCGCTGCCCACGGTGGCAGTCCGCGCAGCATCGCATGGCTCCAGGCGAAGCGGCGCGCGAACGCGCTCCGGCGCCGGCGAACCGGCACCTCCTCGACGAGCGCGCAGCGACGCACGAGCGCCGGATCGACGCCGGGGCCGTCTGGATCCCGAAGGCACAGGACGGCGACGTCGTTCCGCGCCGCAAGCCGGAGGAGCAGCTGCGCCGGCGCCTTTCCCCCGTGCCGGGCGTCGAGGCGCGGCGGAAACGGCGCGCACACGAGTAGGCGTCGCCGCCGGTTCGCGGAAACGAGTCGCTCAGGGCTCGAGTTCATACTGGCGCGGGTGCCACCCGGGATCTCGGTGATTATCGCGTCGCACAACACGCGGCCCTATCTTGAGCGGTGCCTTTCCGAGATCGGCGACAGCCACGAAGTGATCGTCGTCGACAGCGCCTCGGGCGACGGGTCGCCGGAGCTCGTCCGCTCGATGTTTCGGCATGTACGCCTCGTCGAGTTGCAGAGGAACGAGGGCTACGGCGCGGCGCTCAACGCGGGAATCGCCGAGGCGGTCGGCGATTTCCTGCTCCTCATGAACGCCGACGCGTGGCCTCGGCCGTGCGCGATCGGGCGCCTCGCGGAATTCGCGAGCTCTGAGCCGCGGGCCGGTATCGTCGGGCCGCGTCTGATCAATCTCGACGGGACGCTCCAGCCGTCCGTGCGTGGCTTCCCGACGATCTGGCGGCTCGCGACCGAGTACTTCTTCCTACGCTGGCTCGCGCCGTGGAGCCGTGCGCTCAACGCCTTCTATGGCGCACGGTTTGATCACCGCGCACGCCGCGAGGCCGAGTTCCTCGTTGGCGCGGTGGTGCTCGTCCGGCGAGAGCTTCTCGAGGAGATCGGCCCCTTCGACGCGAATTTCTTCATGTTCAACGAGGAGGTGGACTTCTGCTATCGCGCTCGTGCGGCCGGCTGGAGCGTCGTCTTCTGGCCAGGCTCCGAGTTCGTCCACGCCGGCGGTGCATCGACCTCGCAGGCATGGCCCCGGATGTACCGCGAGCAGCTGCGGTCGCATCTTCGCTTCCTTGCGAAGCACCACGGTCAACGGGAGGCCGAGCGGGCTCGGAAGCTCCTTGCCATAGCGATGCGCGTCCGAGCCATCGCGTTCACGATCGTGGGTCGAGGTGAGCGGCGAGCACTCTCGCTCGACGCCGCGCGCTGGTTGCGGTCGGCAGATGCCGAAGCGCTTATCCACGTGCGCGCTTGTAGGCACTAGCGGCTTTGCCTATGGGTGCGGGAGAGATGCTGGCCAGCCCGGGCAGCTCGCCTGGGTTCGATCCGCCGGTGCGCTCGTGGCGCGCAGTGACCGTGCAGGTAGACGGCGCGGTGACACCGTCGGCGGCCCCGCGGGGTAATCCGCCTCGCCGGCCTAGCTAAAGCCGCGAGCGCTGGAGCCGTGAGAGACGGCGTGCTGCTCGACGGCTTCCATAGGCTCGGCCTCGCTAGGAAGCAGCCCTGTGAGAAGCTCGAACTCGACAAGGGCGCAGGCCTCGCGGCCGATCTTCGCGAGTATCACAGCCACGAAGAGCCCGACGAAGACGGATGCGGCGAAGAAGCAGATCATCCCGAGCAGGATCCAGAGCCACAGCGACATCGTCCCTCCTGTATCGACATCCGCCGACCAGTCGTAAGGTTCCGAGGTCTTCTCGAGCACAGATGATCCCACATACGCGAGATGAAGCGTCAGATACGAGAACGAGGACGCGTCTCGCGGCGGTGAAACGTCGGCCACTGGAGCGGTGCGAAGCTCCGCCTCATCGCGCGGCGGCCCGCGCGGCGTCGACCAGCACGCTGACCAGCACGCAAGAGTCCGTCCTTCCCGGAAGACGCGCGAGAGAGACACAACGTCCGCCTCCGTCAGACGCGCGCGTGGCGGCGCGCCTTTGACCCGCTACGGTGGCGGAAGCCGCTGGAGCAGAGTCGAGCGGCCGGAATGATTCGTCGAACGAAGCCTGGGCGGGAAAACGTCACTCATGGGGATTACCCGTTCGGACGTCCTCGAGATACGCACGCTGCACGTCACGGAATGGCCCGTCGCCAACGATTTTCCCGTCTTCGAGGTAGATCGCGCGGCTGCACATCTGCTCGAGCAACGGGTGATCGTGTCCGGCCGCGACGACGACGCCCCCGGCTTCGACGAGGGCTCGCGCCCGTTCCTGGACGACTGTTCGAAATTCGTAGTCCAAGGCCTCGTGAACCTCATCGAGGAGCAGGATTCGCGGTTCAAGCTCCTCTGCGACCGCGAAGCCGAGTCTCGCACGCATGCCCTGCGAGTACGCCAAGACGGGATACTCGAAGGCGTCACCTAATAGGCTCCGCTCCTTCACACTGTCGAGTGCGCGCCTGGCGGCTCGCCGAGAGAGGCCGGCGAGCACGCCGAGTAGCAGCGCATTCTCTCGGCCCGTGAGCATCGACAGCAGCCCTGCGTCGATCGCGAGTAGCGAAGCCACCGGCCCGCGTACCCGCAACCGTCCCTCGTCGGGTACGTACACGGAAGCGAGCGTGCGGAGCATGGTCGTCTTGCCCGAGCCGCTGCGGCCGATGAGTGCGATGCCCTCCCCGCCGCGCGACGAGAAGCTGACGTCCGAGAGCCCCCACGTGGTCGACGTGCCCGAGCGGAAACGGGCAGCATTCGGCGTAACGACGCGACGATACCGGTCGAAGTGAAACTGGATACCCACACCCTCGGCGCTGATCACGGGGCTACACGACCTTTGCGAACTGCCGCTGCTCAGTCCGATACAGGGGGACGAACACGCCGAGGATCACCGACGAGATCGCGAACGGGTAGAGCAGTTGCCATGCTGCGGGTGCCTGGCCGTTCAGGAGAACGTCCCGGTAGGCCTCGAAAAGTCCGGTCAAGGGATTGAGGCGTAGGAGGTTCTCGATCTTCGGGCTCGTCTGCGAGAGCGGCACCAGCGCCGGACCGAGGAAGAAGAGCATCCGGACGAAGCTGAGGAGGAACGGCTTCAACTCGCGTAGCCAAAGTCCCAGCAGCGAGGCTGCGTACGCGGCGGCGATCGCGAGGTGGACGTTGACGAGCACGACCAGCGGCAGCCAGACGACCGCCAACGTCGGAGTGATACCGTATGCCGCCATCATCACGGCGACTATCGAGAAGCTTGCGATGAAGGACGCGCACTCGGTAAGTGCTGAGGAGATGGGAATCAGGTTCCGCCGAAATGCCATGTTGAGCAGGATCGGTCGACGCACGTCGACCGCCTCCATTGCGTTCCCGACAGTCGCGATCACGAGCTGAAAAGGCACGACCGCCGCCGCGAGGCTCAGCCCCGGCGCCGTGCCAGGCCGGTCCAGGATCAAGGTGACGAGTATGAGGTAGACGCCTACGAGGGCGAACGGCTCCATAGACCACCGCAGGAACCGCCAGGGCGATCGGCCGTACCGGTACCGGAGATCGGCTTCCGTGAGCGAGTGCAGCAGGTCAACCGCCCGTACGACCCGAGCGAGATGTCGCCGCAACTGCTCGCCGAGGGTGCGCGCAGGCGCATGCGCGGCGACGTGATCGATCTCGCCCGACACCGGCTCAGGTTAGCTTGGGTGGCCGGCCGCAGCCATAGCGCGCTCGGTGGCGACTTTTGTCGCTCTCACCGTCACGAGGAGCGGGAAGAACGGATCGTGTGCTTCCAGCTCCCGAGCGGAAAGCTCTTCGGCGGCCATGCCGACGAGGAATGCCACGCAGGCGAGCACGTTTCCGAGGCCGCGGACGTCCACGGCTCCCTCATCGAACTTCCTCGCGAACAGTCGCCTGCAGGCATGTGGCGTGAACCGCCAATACTCGCGATCGAGCTGTGCTCTTCCAATGCGGCTGGTGACGGGGACCGTGCAGAGGACCGTGCCGCCCGGGCGCAGGACCCGGTGCACATGCTCCAGCGCGGCCTCCACGTCGAAGACGTAGTGAAGCGTTTGCGTCAGGATGAAGCAGTCGAAGGTCGCGGACTCGATTGCATCTGCAGCAGCGAGGTCGGCGACGACGGTTGCGTCCGCGTTGGCCGCGTCGATATCGAGCACGTCGCTCCGTGTGACGTTCGTTCCAAACCTTCGCGTGTACCGGGCATCCATGACCTCGAGCACACGACCTCTGATCAAACCCCTGTTCTCGTCCAGGAACCGCTCGATGTAGTAGCGGTCGACAGGCGTTCCTCGCTCCCGGCCCCAGTGATCGCTGAGAGGCGAGGTTCGGCGGACCGTCCCAAGCCAGGCAGGTCGCCGCATCTGCTCGAGACGCTTCTGCCGCCGCGAGTCGGGTGCACCGAACCCATACTGCGCCAGCCTGCGCACGGAGGCAGAGACCTTAACCGCTTCCCCTCGCGGCCAGAGCTGCGCGGTGGTGGGAGCGAACGATGTATCGGAGGACGACTACTCTCCTCGTCCAAGTCGAGACAACGGCAAGCTGCTCTCGCGCCAAGCAGGGACGGCAAACATCCCGATATCGTTTCCTGTCGACGAAGTGAGCGAACCGCATGACGACGACGCCTGGTCGATTCCAGGCGAGACCCAAGGCGGTTCTCGCCCGCCATGGGCGCGCCAAGCCAAGTTCAGCTTCCTCGCGGCTCGCGTTTGCGAGCTGGCGGTTTTGCGTTGTCGAGGCCGTAAGGGGCCTAGCGCAGGGGTCGACTCAGTGGCAATCGGGCGGGGGGAGGTGAGACAACATTGAGCGGTCTTCTTGCTCAGGTTACGGCGGTCGTCGTCAATTACCAGACGCGCGAACTCACACGTCGGGCCGTGGAAACGCTACTCACGCACTACCCGAGGCTCGAGTTGATAGTCATCGACAACGGGTCACGCGATGTTTCTACGACATATGTGCGGGAGTTGGAAGACACCATTGAGAACGTAACGACCATCCTCAACACGCGGAACCGCTACCACGGGCCCGCACTCGACCAGGGGATCCGCGCCGCAGCAACCGATTTCGTTCTCACCCTCGACTCGGACTGTGAAGTTCGTCGCGGTGGCTTCCTTGAAGCCATGTTGCCGGCTTTCGCCGACCCGGATGTCTATGCGCTTGGCGAACTCCGCTACAAGAACCGGTTCGGGTACACGCACAGTTACGGCGAGTCGGCACGTCCCAAGCAATCGAACCGAATCCCGTACATCCATCCGTACGCCATGCTGCTCCGGCGTCGAAGCTACTTGGAGCTTCACCCCTTTGTCCACCACGGAGCTCCGTGTCTCAAGAACATGCGTGACGCTCAGCGTCACGGACTCGTCGTCGCCGACTTCCGCATCGCAGACTATGTACATCACTACCTGCGCGGCACATCGAGCGACCATGGATATGGGGTCCGAGCGAGAGCGCGGAATGTCTTGGAAGCCCGCGCCAATCGGCTCTACGGATGGTTTACCGGTGACCCCACTGTCCCAATTCGTGTTCCATTGAAGAAACACGATCAGGATACGACGTGATTACGCGGGCTCGCAATCAGTTGAAGGGCAGGTATCGCGAAGTGCGAAGACCCCACGCGAAGCTCCGGAGCGGCGGACAGCTGAGCGACGGCCTGGACGCAAAGTACGTCTGGGCCTTCGCGCGGCTCGAGAGCACGTGGAGCGTGTGGCGACGCGAGTCGTATACGACCAACTTTCGGCTGTAGGGATAGAAGCGCGGCTCGGCTCGGTCGTAGACGAGCGTCGTCAGGACGACGCCGCGCGACTCGACGCCGATGACCGGGGTCATTACGGCTCCCTCGAGTGTTGGATCACGGTAAATCGTCTGAAGCGCCCCTCCAAGGTCGTAATGGGCGGTGAAGACGATGCCGGGTCCGACTTCCGGACACGTCCCGTCCAAGATGACGGTCTTACCAGCTGGATCTTCCGGGAGCGCTGCGCGTAGGCCGCTCAAGACCTCCCGCTGATGGTCTGCCGCTTCCCTCCAGTATCCGGCGATGGTCGTCGTGATGAACGTCCCCGCTGCAGCCAGCGAAGCGACCGCGAGCGCAAATACGATCGGCCGCCGCCTGGCGGAGAAGAGTCGCAACGCTCGCAGAATCAGGGCTAGCGCGATCAACGCCATCCCAACCGCGGGAATCATGTTTACGCGATTGTCGATTCCCACGCTCGTGAAGAAGACGTTCGCCCCGGTCAGGAACAGGCTGTACCCGACCACGACGACCGCGAGGCCAGCCACCGCTATGTACTGCGAGGCAGGTCGGCCGCGCCACGCGGGAAGCTCCTCTACGGAGACGGCGGCTACCCGCACCAGGTACACGAACGTCGCCACCCCCACGAATGCCCCCGCAACGACAGCGCTCCACGTGAGGCGGTTCAGGGCGGTCCAGGACAGAACATACGGCAGACCGACCCCGTACGTTCCGAAGTTGACCTTCACGGCGCCGCTCACGACATAACCGATGTGGTGGAGGAAGCCGTTGTCGAAGCCGATGGCGTAGCTCGTCTCTCGGCCGACTCGATCCGCGGCAACCAGCTTTACGATCAGCGCCACGGCAAGCACGCTCGTGAGCACACCGGCCGTATACCTCCATCTGCCAGACTCGCGGAAAGCCTGGAGCCAGTGGAAGAGCACGGCGACGGCGAACAGCGGCAGCGTTGTCTCGTACATGAAGACGCTTGCCAGCATCGTTAGGCAGGCGGTCGCAAGCCAGAGCCACGCCCGGTTGCCTCGCGCAGTCACGGCTGAGTACCCCGCAAGCAGGCTGATGAAGGCCAGGGTAAGGCTGAGCGTCGGCGAGAAGAGAATGGGCCACAGCTTGACGCTTGAGTAATGGGGCGCCGACGCGAATAGCACCGGTGCCGCTAGAGCGAGATACCGCGGCAGTCGGAGCCGGACGAGCAGGGCATAGAGCGCGACGGCGCACATGGGCACGAGCGCGGCAAGCACGATGTGGTAGGGCATTGGGCTTGCGCCGAAGAGCCAATACTCCGTCGCGATCAGGAAGTACACGAGCGGACGGAGCTGCGCCTTCGGATCCGCGGCGAGGGCATCGAACAGCCCTCCGATCGATTGATCCTGCGAGGTACTCATCATGCCCAGGAACAGGTGATCGTCGAAGTAGAACCCGAGCCCTCGCGTGTAGAACAGCGCCGGCAGCGACCCGACGACGACGATGAAGGCAGCGTCTGCGATGTGCCTCCGCGCGGGGCGTTGAAGGCGAGCGCGTGACGCTGCGTTCCCGGACGTCGTCCCACTCACGCAGCTCACGCCTCCCCTCCCACTAGGCGCCGCCTCCGCGACGTAGACCAACGACTCGAACTCCGGAGGAATGCACTTGAACGAAACGCGCTTGACGAAAACCTTGGCTGCGAGCTTCTTCGTGCAGGTCGGGCCCTGTCCACCCTAGGCCGACGCTCGGGTCGTTGCCTAGCGCGTCGGCGCTTAGGACGGGATGGCGCATGGCTCATCCATAAAGACGCCCCGACCCGCGAAGCTCGTTCATTATGACTCACCCGAGCGCGCCGTCGGCTCCTCGATTGCGCCAAGGTACGGCAGCTGCGGACTCGCCCCACCGCACGGAGTGCGAGCGTCGTCAATCCTCGAAGGGGCTAGGCGGCTCGCCGGGTCTTGCGGGTTAGTCTCGGCGGCAGCGGTCGAGCTGCAGCGCACTTACCGCGAGCGCTGCGAGACGAAAACCGAATTTAGCCCGAGGCTCTGAGGGAAGTCACGCAACGACGTACTCCCCCTCCGACTCAGCAGGTTTCGTTCTGGGGATGACCACGCCGAGCACTCGTACTCAGAGGGGCTCCCGGTCGTCGTGCCACCAGACCCAGACCTTCCGTCCATCGGGCATTGCGAACGACTTGACCGGAGTGAATCCGAGCGACCGGGCCGCCGCTTCGACCTTCCAGGGTGTGACGTTCGCGTACGGCGGCGGATCGAAGGTGACGAGGGCGTTCTGCGGTTGCGGCGTGAGTAGTTGACGGCGATACGCAGCGACGGTATCGCCTCCCAGATACCAGCGTAGGTAGGCGACGGGCTGGTACCGGTGGAACCGAAGCTGTGCGGCGAGGATGAGACGCCAGTTCGAGAAGATCAGGTCGTCAGTTCCCAGTATCAGGTGGAGTGGCTCGCCTCGGTCCTCGGCGCGGCGCAGCGACCAGCCGACCACGTCGCCGGCAAGCGGGAGCCACTCGCGATGCATGGCCGGAAGTGGCCGTGTCACTGGCTCGATGTCGTAGCCGGCACCCGCGACTTCGCGCTGGATGATCCCGGTCCCGTCAGTGACTACGAGGGAGCCGAGACCAGGAACCGAAACTGTTCGCACCTTTGCCAGCGGCTCAACCCAACCGCTCTTCGACACGACCGTGACGAGGCTGATGACTACGAGGGTGCCTCCTAGAGCTACTCGCACGGCCCGAGCAGGAATGCTCGCAGCGGCGATTACGCCGAGGATGACCAGCGCGGGAAGCCAGGGAAGCGCAAAGCCGGTGCCCTGGTTGCGCGAGGACGTCAATGCGAGGTAGCCCTCGAGCACGACGAGCACGAGCGCCAGGAGACTCGCTGCGCGCGCGCTCCGCGGAAGCTGTCGAGAGAATCGCGGCCGCCCCCGAAGGAAAAATGCCAATGCGACACCGAAGGAGAGGAAAAGGGCGCCCGCGAGCGGTAGCCCCAGATGGAAGAGGTCGAGGCGGAGCTCCTTCGTCCAAAAACCCCAAGAGATGAGCGGGTAATGGCGACCGAACAGCGATGCACCCTCGCCGTATCCAGCGCCAACGAGATTGTCGTACACGCTCCGTGCGTTTCGGATGTACCAGGGTCCAGCGACCAGCGCAGTCGCTCCTGCAGCGACTGCAAGGTTTCGCACGTTGACGCGGAGCTCTGTCCGCCGTACGAGAAACTGCGTGCCCGCGGCGAGAACGAATGCGGGTATGTACGCGACCGTCATCGTGCGTGCGAGCAATGTGAGCGCCACGAACAGCCCGAAAGCCGCGGCCCAACCGGGGCGTCGGAGCCCGTCCGATCGCACGAGAGCCCACAGCGCGGCTGTCATGCAGGCCGCTGCCGGAAGGGCGAAGTGGAAGAATCGTGTGTAGTCGATGACCGCCGGGAT
>Ga0126312_10002668_pt1 | contig 11937 bp, 9 predicted proteins | sample Plot104A_FD_92537 | JGI IMG/M metagenome (GOLD analysis project Ga0126312, IMG submission 92537) | Serpentine soil microbial communities from UC McLaughlin Reserve, CA, USA - Plot104A | ecosystem: Environmental > Terrestrial > Soil > Grasslands | place: USA: UC McLaughlin Reserve, Lake County... | reverse complement strand
CGCCTCGAGCGCGTCGAGCGCCTCAGCCGCCTGCGGCCCGCTAGCGGTGGCCACGAGCTCGTCGCCGAGGCGCGCGCCGAGCGTCATCAGCCCCGTCAGGCTGCGGGCTTCGACCGGGCCCGGGCCGCCCGCCTTCGAAAGCTGCAGCTGGGCGTCGAAGCGGCCGGCCAGCTCCACCACCCGCGCGGCCGGGCGCGCGTGCAGCCCGATCTGGTTCACCACCGGCAGACGCGCCTCGAGCGCGTCCTCCGCCGGCCCAGCCGGGTGCACGGGAGCCTGCGGGGCCCGCTCCTCCTCCGCGCCGAGCTGCGAGGCCTTCATCCGCAGCGCGCCGCGCGCCTCGGCTTGGACGTCCTCCAGCGACGCACCGCCGCGCGCGGCGGCCGCGGCCGCTACCGCGCCTTCGACGATGGGTGCCTCGCTGAGCTGCACGCGCCCCGGGTCCGTGCCGAGCATCTCGGTGGCCATCTCGGCGCTCATGAGCGCGCTGCCCAGGTCCATCAGCACGAGCACTCCGCCGTCCGACATGGCGCGCTCGATCGCGGCGCGCACCCGCTCGGCGTCGGTGCCCACCGACCCGTCCTCGAGGCCCCCCGCCGCCTCGATCCTCACCTCCGCACCGCCCATCTCGCGCGCCAGCTCGACCACGCCCTGCGCCAGCTGGGCGGTGTGCGATACGACTACCAGCCCGACCATCTAAAGGCCGTAGGCGCGGTGCAGCAATTCGATTGGATGGACCGACGGAGCCTCCGTGCAGTGCTCGATCTGCCAGCGACAGGTCTCGCTGTCGCAGGCCACGAGGTCAACGTCCGCGGCGCGGACCTGTGCGAACAGGTCCGCGCCGACCGCCATCGCGATCTCGTACTTCTCCCGCTTCAGTCCGTAGGTGCCGGCGATGCCGCAGCAGCGGGCGTCCATCTCCACGACGCGCAATTCCGGAATCAGCTCCAGTAGTTCCAGCGCCGGCTTGCCGATGAAGTGACCCTGTTGCTGGCAGGGCGCGTGGTAGGCCACCACTTCCTCGACCGGCTCGAAGTCGGTGCGCAACTCGCCCTGGTCGTGCAGCTCGAGCAGCAGCTCGCAGACGTCGTAGGTGCGCTCGCTCACGAGCTGTAGGTCGGGATCGTCCTCGAGCCCCAGGATCTCCCGCGCCTCCCGCTTGAGCATCAGGGTGCAGCTGGTGGCGTTGCCGACGATCACCGAGTCGTCTGCCGCGTGCGGAGCGAGCGCGCGCGCCAGGCGCGTGACATAGCCGCGGGCGTCGTCGAAGAGACCGTTGGACTGCAGCGGCAGGCCGCAGCAGTCCTGCTTCGGGATCACCACCTCGAAGCCGTTGTGCTCGAGGATGGCCACCACCTTCTCACCCACGTCGGGCTCGTAGTACTGGGTGCCGCAGCCGTGAAAGAAGACGGCCCGCCGCGCCGCCGCCGGGCTGCGATGCCGCTCTGCGAAGCGGCGGAAGGTGCGTCCGGCGAAGCGCGGCACCGGCGCCTTGCGGTGGACGCCGAGCGCCTTCTCGGCCAGCACGCGCAGCGGGCGGCTGCGCAGCGTTCGATTCGCGATCGGCGCGACCGGCGTGCCGAGTCGCCCGAGCACCGCGGGCCGCGCGACGATCCGGTCGCGCAGCGGCACCCCACCCTCGCGCTTCATGTCGTGGCGAGCGTGGGCGTTCAGCTCCGCGATCTTCACGCCCTGCGGGCAGACCTGGGTGCAGATGCCGCAGCCCGAGCAATAGTCGACGGATGCGTCGACCGAGGGCTCGCCCTGGACCCGGTAGCGCTCGGCCTGCGGACCCTCGTACTTGGGGCCCGGGAACAGCGGCGTGACGTTCGACACTGGGCAGGCGGTCTCGCAGATGGTGCATTTCACGCAGTGATCGAGCGAGCCGCGAAGGAGCTCGTGGAGCACGTCCGTCACGCGGTCGCCTCCGAGGGCGCGGGCGCCTTCCCGGCCCCCGCCTCGGCCAGTAACAGCTCGGCCGCGCGGTGCCCGCTCGAGAGCGCGATGCCCTCGCCGGAGCCCTCGCGCCAGGGCTCCGCGCCGGCCAGGGCGGCGCCGACCACCAGCACCCCCCGCACGCCCGGGGGGCGCAGACGAGCGTCCACTGCCACGCCGGCGCGCGCCATCGGCTGCTCGCCGAAGTACTCGGGCTTGAAACGCTCCTCGCTCGGCGCGGGCGCGTCCCGGAGCGCCAGGCCGAGCACCGTCTCCCGCGCGACCCAGTCGGCATCCAGCTGGAGGCCCCCGGAAGCGAAGCCGCCCGTGGCCAGCACCACCCGGCGCGCGCGGTACACGGTGTCGCCGCCGCTGGTGTGGGCGCGTACCCCGGTGATCCGCTCGCCCTCGGCCTCGGCGCCCGTGACCTCGGCCCCCATCACGAGCCGTCCGCCCGCTCGGCGCAGCGCGGCGCGGAGCAGATCGAAGACACGCATCCCGGGCACCGACGGCGGAAGCGTCGGCACCTCGAAGATGGGCCGACCGAGCCGCTGCTCGAGCTCGGCCCACACGCCGTGCGGGTCACGCAGCCCGAGCACGGCCGGCATGGCCAGGCGCTCGCCCTCGCGCAGACGCGGCCCGACCCGGTCCACGAAGGCCGAGCGAAACTCCTTCTCCTCGAAGCGGCGCGCAATCCCCAGGGCGTTCGCCTCTACGCGACCGACATCGACCTCGGCCTCGAGCGCGCGGCCGCCGACGTTTGCGGCGAGGTAGGAAGCGTGGAAGTCGCGCAGCGCGCGGAACCCGACGACGCAGACCTCGCCGCCCGCGTCCAGCTCGCCCGCTGCCATCGTCTCGGGCACCAGCGCCGAGGGACGCGCGGCGCCGACCGCCGTGGGCAGCAGGCGATTGCGCTCAAGGCCGCCGACGTAGCCGTAGCCGTCCTGCGGCCCGTCTGCCACGCGCGCCCGGAACCACTCGAGCGCGGAGGCGATGGCCTCGGTCCCCAGCAGCGCGTAGGGATGGCCCGGGTGAGCTTCCACAAACGAAGGCAGCGCGCGCCCCGGCTCCGCCACGCGGTCGGGGTCATACCCCAGCACGTCGACGGTGCCCGGGGCGAGGTGCGTGGAGCCCACGCCCTTGGCCAGCACGCACACGCGGGCCCCGCCCTCCGCCAGCCTTGCCGCGGAGGTGAGCCCGGCCACGCCGGCGCCGATGACCACCACGTCGTAGTGCAGCTCTCGCCTCATTGCGGCAGATGCCCCACGTCGAGTACGCCCTGGAAGATCCACTCGTCCAGCCGCGCCTGCCGGAGCTGGTCGCCGTACAGGACCGGCCAGACCCCCTTCCAGCGTTCCTGCAGGAAGTAGCGCAGCGAGTCGTTGGCCTCCGCGGAGCTCAGACCGTCGAGGCCGTGGAGGATCCCCGTCGCGCGGTAAATGCAGAAGCCGCCCTGGCAGGGCCCCATCCCCAGGCGCAGCGACCTCCGAATGTCGTCCAGGTTTCTGGTGCCGCGGCGCCGCAGCGTCTCCTCGAGCCTGCGGCGCGGGATCAGCTCGCACTCGCACACGAGCTGGTCGTCCTGCAGCCCCTGCTCGCGCTTGCGCAGCCTCGAGCCCAGCCGGTAGTGCTCCCCCTCCTCCGAATCGGGCAGCCGCTCCGTGCGGGTGGAGCAGGGCCGGGGCTCGCCGAGCTGGCCGCAGGCGGCGTCCACGGTCTCTTCCGCCATCAGGCGGAACGTCGTGAGCTTGCCGCCGGTGATCGTCACGAATCGCCCCACGCCCTCGACCTGGGAGTGGTCGAGTAGCGTGTGCGAGCGGGTGACGTCGCGACTCGAGGTGTCCCCCTCGGCACTCGCCTGGTACAGGGGCCGCACGCCCGCCCAAACGCGCAGCGCGCGCTGCCGCTTGAAGCCCGGCACGAGCCGCTCGCCGTCCTCCAGCATCGCGTCCACCTCGTCCTGGGAGATCTCGAGTTCGTCCGGGTCGGCCACGCGCTCGTCGGTGGTTCCGATCACGCTGACTGTGCGGATCGGGACCAGGATGTCCCCGTCCGTGGGCATCTGGCAGCGATTGACCACCGTGTTCACCAGCCGATGGTTCATCGCGATCATGATCCCCCTGCCGGGGAGCACCCGGAGGCCCTCAATCCCGGCGAGGTGCGCGAGCTGGCCCGCCCAGGCGCCGGACGCGTTCACGGTGACGCCCGCCTCGATGTCGAGCTCCTCGCCGCCGCGCACATCGCGCGCGCGCGCGCCCGAGACCTCGTCGCCGCTGCGGTGGACGGCCACCACCTCGTGGTAGGGCATGATCCGCGCCCCGCGCGCGGCCGCGCCCCTGCACAGCGACCACACGGTCTTCCAGGCGTCGATCGCCGCATCGGGCACCCGGAAGGCGCGTGAGATAGCGGGGTTCAGTCGAGGCTCGTCGCGCAGCGCCTCGGCCGGGTCGATCTCCTCGACGGGCACTCCCGAGCCCCGACAGCCCTCGAGAAAGCGGTCCGCGTACTCGGGATCGTCGTAGGGCGTCGTCACGAACAGGCCGCCGGTGTCCTCGATCGTGTCGGCGGCGACCTCACGTAGGATCGCGTTCTCCGCCACGCACTCCTCGGCCGCCGGCCGGTCCTTGACGGCGTAGCGCCCGCCGGAGTGCAGCAGGCCGTGGAAGCGGCCGCTCGTGCCCTCGGCCAGGTCCCTCCGCTCGACGAGCACCACGCCCAAGCCACGCAGCGCGGCGTCCCACGCCACGCCGGCGCCCGTGGCGCCGCCCCCGATCACGAGGACGTCGGTGCTCAGCTGCTTCGCCACGGACCCATCATGGCACCGGGCCGGGCGCTCGAAGGCGCCCGGCCCGTGCGCACGAGATCACTCGAGCCAGTCGAAGGTGCGCTCGACCGCCTTCTTCCAGTACCCGTACACCTCGTCGCGTGCGGCGGCGTCCATCTGCGGCTCCCAGCGCTTGTCCTCGATCCAGTTCTCGCGCAGGTCCTCGACCTCGTCCCAGAAGCCGGTGGCCAGCCCGGCCGCGTAGGCCGCACCCAGGGATGTCGTCTCCGCCACCTGCGGCCGGATTACCGGCACGCCGAGGATGTCCGCCTGGAACTGCATCAGCGTCTCGTTGACGACCATGCCGCCGTCGACCTTGAGCGACTCGAGGTCCACACCCGAGTCGGCATTCATGGCGTCGGCCACTTCCTTGCTCTGGAAGGCCGTCGCCTCGAGCGCGGCGCGCGCGATGTGCCCGCCGTTCACGAAGCGGGTGAGGCCCGCCACGACGCCACGGGCATTGGCCTTCCAGTACGGCGCGAAGAGCCCGGAGAACGCCGGCACGAAGTAGGTGCCGCCGTTGTCGTCCACGGTCTTGGCGAGCTGCTCGATCTCCTCCGAGGTGCGGATGATCTTGAGGTTGTCCCGCAGCCACTGGACAAGCGCGCCGGTGATGGCGATCGACCCCTCGAGGCAGTAGACCGCGTCCTGATCGCCGATCTTGTAGCCGACCGTGGTGACCAGGCCGTTCTTCGACTGCACCGCCTCCGTGCCCGTGTTGAGCAGGAGGAAGTTGCCGGTCCCATAGGTGTTCTTCGCCTCGCCCACCGAGAAGCAGGTCTGGCCGAACGTCGCCGCCTGCTGGTCGCCGAGGTCGCCCGCTACTTGCACGCCGGTGAACTGGTCGGCCTTGACGTCCCCATATACCTCGCTCGAGGCCCGAATCTCCGGCACCATCGAGCGCGGGACGCCGATCGCGTCGAGCAGCTCGTCGTCCCAGTCGAGCGTCTCCAGGTTCATCAGCATGGTGCGGCTCGCGTTGCTCACGTCCGTGATGTGCAGGCCGCCGTTGGTGCCGCCGGTCAGGTTCCAGATGCACCAGGTGTCGATGTTGCCGAAGGCCAGCTCGCCGGCGTCCGCCCTCTCCTGTGCCCCATCGACGTTGTCCAGGATCCAGCGCACCTTGGGACCCGAGAAGTAGGTGGCGATGGGCAGGCCGTTCTTGGCCCTGAAGCGGTCCTGACCGCCCTCCTTCTCGAGCTCGGTGCAGAGCTTGTCCGTCCGGGTGTCCTGCCACACGATCGCGTTGTGGATCGGCTCTCCGCTGGAGCGGTCCCACACGACCGTCGTCTCGCGCTGGTTGGTCACGCCTAGACCGGCGATGGCGTCGGCGCTCGCGCCGGCCTTGCCGAGAGCGCCGTCCATCACCTGGCGGCAGCGCTGCCAGATCTCGTTGGCGTCGTGCTCGACCCAGCCCGCCTGCGGGAAGATCTGCTCGTGGTCGAGCTGCTCCACGGCGACCACCTCGCCGCTGTGGTTGAAGATCATGCAGCGACTGCTGGTGGTGCCCTGGTCGAGGGCGGCTGCGTAATCTGCCATTAGGACTCCTCTCCTCAGTCGGCGAGCGTCTCCGCCGCGCTCTTGAACAGGTAGTACGTGGACGTTGCGCCGGGGTCCTGGTGGTCCTTGCTCCGCTCGCCGAGGTAGCTCGCGCGACCCTTGCGCGCGACCAGCGGGACCGTCGCGTGCATTCCGCGTTCGGCGGCCTCGACGGCATCGTCCAGCCCACCGTCGAGGTCCGGAGCCCGCTCCAGCGCCTCGACCGCCGGCATCAGCGCGTCCACCATCGTCTTGTCGCCGGGCTCCGCCTTGCCCCGAGCCCGCACGCCCTCGAGGCCCTTCCGCCACGCCTGCGCCCATCCGGCCGAGTCGATCTCGGACCGGTCACCCATGGCCGTGCCCAGCTGCAGGAAGAGCGTGCCGTAGAGCGGCCCGGCGGCGCCGCCCACCTTCGACACGAGCACCATGGCCGCGGTCTTCAGGACCGCGCCGGGATTCTCCGCCTCGGTGGCGTCGAGCTTCGCGAGCGCGGCGCGCATCCCGCGGTCCATGTTGGTGCCGTGGTCGCCGTCTCCGATCGCCGTGTCGAGACGGACCAGCTCGGCGCGGTGCTCACTCATCTCGTCGGCGAACTTGCGCATCCAGGCCAGCGTGGCGTCACGGTCGACCGCCATCCTCCCTAGGCGCCCCAGCGCAGGGCCGGCGTATCCACTGGGGCGTCCCACAGACCCGTGAGCTCGTCATCGAGCTTGAGCAGGGTTATCGAGCAGCCCGCCATCTCCAGCGAGGTGATGTAGGGCCCGATCAGTTTGCGCTCGATCCCGATGCTGCGCGCGTCCAGGAACTTCGCCAGCTCGGCGTAGACGACGTAGAGCTCGATCAGCGGCGTGCCGCCCATGCCGTTCACGAAGGCCAGTACGCGGTCGCCGGACTCGTAGGCCAGGTCCTCCACCACGGCGGTGGCGAGACGCTCGACGATCTGGGAAGCGGGGCCGATCTTCTCTCGGAAGCGACCGGGCTCGCCGTGGATGCCGATCCCGATCTCCATCTCGTCATCGCCCAGCTCGAAGCTCGGCTCGCCCGAGGAGGGGGTGACGCACGGCGTTAGCGCCATGCCCATGGAGCGGCCGTTCGCGTTCACGCGCCGGCCGATCTCGGCAACCTCCGCGAGCGACTTGCCCTGGTCGGCCGCGGCCCCGCAGATCTTCTCGAGGATCACCGTGATCCCAACTCCGCGGCGCCCGGCCGTGTAGAGGCTGTCCTCCACGGCCACGTCGTCGTTGGTCACCACGGACTCGACGTCGATGCCTTCGCCCTTCCCTAGGTCGGCGGCCATATCGAAGTTCATGACGTCGCCCGTGTAGTTCTTGACCACGTGCAGCACCCCGGCCCCTCCGTCGACTGCCTTCGTCGCCTCGGCCATCTGGTCTGGCGTGGGCGAGGTGAATACCTCCCCGGGGCACGCCGCGTCGAGCATGCCCTTGCCGACGAAGCCGCCATGCATGGGCTCGTGGCCGGAGCCACCGCCCGAGATGATCCCCACCTTGCCCTGGACGGGGGCGTCGGCGCGGACGATGATCGCCGGGTCGTAGCTCACGCGCACCCTGTCGGGGTGCGCGGCCTCCATCCCGTGCAGCGCGTCCTGAACGACGGTGCCCGGATCATTGATTAGCTTCTTCACGGCGCTCTCTCCCGGTCATCCTCCCGGGGGGCGGGCGGGTCTCGCGGGGCGACAACCCATCGACTCAGCGACTCCGCGCGCGGTCCCCTTAGCTCGTTACTCCCTCCCGGGCTTGTCCGCCTCGGGCGCGACGTAGCCGCTCGTCTCCGGCCGGACCTCTCCCAATTCCGGCGCTTCCATTGCTTCGGACCGCGCCTCCGTCACGGAGCCGACGAAGAACTGGTACACGGTCGCCCCGATCAGCCCGCCCACCAGGGGGGCGACGATCGGGACCCACATGTAGCTATTGACCCACCCGTAGTCGCCGGGCACAGCGATCTTGCCCCATCCCTGGATCCAGGCGAACAGCCGCGGTCCCAGGTCGCGTGCCGGGTTGATCGCATAACCGGAGTTGGCGCCGAACGACATGCCGATCCCGAACACGACGAGCCCGACGATGAACGGTGCCAGGTTCGAGCCGGGCGGCTGGTTGTACTGGTCGATCAGCGCGAAGACGATCCCGACGAGGAGCGCGGTGCCGACCAACTCGGTAAGGAACGCTCCAGCGGGGTTGCCGAAGACCGGTGACGGGAACGTCGCGAAGATGCTGTAGGTCGGGATCGAGTTTGCCGAGCCTCGATCGATGTTCGTGGCGGCCTCGAAGCTGTTGATCGAGTTCTTGTAGATGAGGTACACGAGGGCGGCGGCCGTGAACGCCCCGGCGACCTGGGCGACCATGTAGCCCGGGACCCTCCTCCACTCGAACTTGCCCCAGGCTGCCAGCGCGAGGGTCACCGCCGGGTTGATGTGGGCGCCGCTGATCCCGCCGGCCACGTAAATCGCCAACGCGACCGCCATACCCCATCCCCAGGCGATGAGCAGCCAGTCGCCGGCGCCGGCGAACGCCTGGGTGGCCTCGAGCGGACGTACGGGGGCGCGCCCGGACTGGTTGAGCGCAGCTACCAGCATCGCCACCACGCCGTCGCCGAACATGATCAGGATGAAGGTCCCTATGTACTCCGACCCGTACTCCCCGATCGCAGTGCGGCGCCATCGCACCATTGGGCTGAAACCCCGAGCAAGGGCTGCCATCTCTCTCCCCTCGTCGCGCCGAGCCGCCTCCCTCGCCGGCTCCCTCTGCGTCGGCGGCGCACTTTACACCCGGCGTCCTGCCCTGGCAAACGAAATTGCCCTGGCCGGAGGCTCGGCTCGTGCCGGCGAGTTCCGATCAACGCGTGCACGTCGGACGGCTACTTCAGGACCGGCGCCTTCGAGCGGTGTCTGAGCGCGTCGGTGCTGATGGCCGCCACAAGCGAGAACCGGGGCGGGGAGCGGATTTCCTGCGGATGGAGCTAGCCGGACTCGAACCGGCGACCTCCTGGGTGCGATCCAGGACGCCGGCGGACTGCGCAACGGGCCGTTTTCGGCTCTGCAGAGCCAAAGCGTCGACTTTGAGCGAGAGCCGCGCGAGTCGTCGATGCCCGCGGATTACCGGCGATTACGCTGGATTTGGGCACTAGTGCCCAATCCCGTCTGGTGGACGCGATGCACGGGCGGCGGCCGCTAGCGTCCAAGTACTCGTCCGTCGCCGAGGGCCTTTGCGACGAGATGGGCGCGTGAGCGGGCCCCCCGTTTTGGGCCGCGTAGCCGCGGCTGACAACTCGCATACCCGCTCGCGTCAGTCGCCTGTGACCTAAAGCAGGTCGACCTCCATGCGAATCGACTCGAGGGCGCGTGGCTGCTGCTGGGCAGACCGACGGCACCTCCGCTGCCATACCGCTAGAGCGAGGCCCAACGACTGGGCCAATTCCAGTCGCCACAAGAAGCGCGAAGAGAAGACCGCCAACGGTGACCAGACCGGCTGCAGCGCCCAGTTCCGCGCCAACAATGCTGGCGGCAAGTTTCGCTGAACGGAGGTCACGTCGGCTGTCGGCCGAGGTCCGCGTAGCCGCAATGGCGATCCGCTGTGCCGTGCGCCCTCCGCTTCGCCGCCGCCGAACGCGACTCCTACCACAGACTCCAACTGCAGTGGACCTTTCAGCCAGTCGTGCCCTGGGCGGAACGCGACGTCTCAGTGCGCGTGGAGATCGACGACCGTCAGCGCCGCGAGTGTCACGAGGCGCTGCTCGACGCCGACGGCTTCGAGGACCTGGCCGGGGGAGGTGGCAGGAGGCGATCCTCGGGGCCGAGGAGCGGCCGAAGGTGCGACTGGTTTCGGAGGGCTAACATCGGCGGGCCATGATCGGATTCATCGTCGCGGGCCTCATCATCGGGGCGCTCGCGCGCCTGTTGATGCCAGGAAGGCAGAAGATCGGGTTGCTCTGGACGCTGGTCCTGGGTGTAGCCGGCTCCGTTATCGGCGGTACCATCGCTAATGCGCTCGGGACGGGCAGCATCTGGGAGCTGAACGTCGTCGGCTTCATCGTCGCGGTGTTCTCCGCCGTCGGGCTGCTCGCCGTTGCGGAGCGGGCCGGACTTGGCCAGGGGACGGACCGCAAGCGCCTTGGGCGGACCTAGCCGAGCGAGGGGCCGGCGCGCAGCTCTCGGGGGGCCCAGGGGCAATGCATAGTGTTTCCCGGCATGCCGGAAGAGGATCCACTCGAGCGGCTCTCCTCCAAGGAGCTCCACGATCTCGCGGTGAGCCGTGCGAAGCGCCACCTCGACGTCCGCTTCTTCTGGCGCCTGATGCAGGTGCTACCGGCCGCCGAGGCCGCAGCCGGAGAGCTCGAGGAGGCGGAGGCTGACGTGGCAAGGATCAGCGCGCACATCGACGACGTCACGGAATCCGGTCGCGGTGAGGTCGCCGAGCAGCTGCGGCCGTTCTACCTGGACTACTTGAAGCGTCACGGCGTCCAGCCTTCCTCTTGACCGTCGCTCGGATCGAGTCCGCAAGTGGTGGGCTACCCGCTGCTCTCTAGATGGACCACCGGCAGCGTCGGGAGTTCCACGAGGTGCTGCTCGGCGCCAGCCCCTTCGAGGATCTACCGGGCAAGTGGCAGGCGGCGACGATCCTCAAGGGCAGAGGAGAACAAGCCCACGCGTCTCCCATGCGCACCACATGCAGACTGGAGCATGCGACGCCGCCGATCTCCTCTTCGCGATGCCGGGGCGGCCGCTGCCCCTTCTCGGTGAGGTACATCGTGAAGCCACCACCGAGGGACTCGCCTCGCCGTGACCAGCTACTTCTGCCCTACGGCTGCCTGCCGAGTTGCTCGCGGGCGCGCTCCTTTCGAAGTGCCTCGCGCGCATCGTTCTTGCCGGCGGCCACAGTTCGTGAAGGGCAACCGCGTTGTCGCGCGCCTCCAGGTTTCACGGTACGCCCGACGCGCTGGCGGTTCATCGGGTCTTCGCCGCACTACGGGTTCGGGTTTTCGCCTCCCCCAAAAGACGTAGCCAAAGCCGCCGGAGACCTCCGTGGGCCACCCACTAGGTGGTTCCGCCACGGTCGATCGCCGGTAAGCCGGGTCTTAATGGTTGACTGGTCGCGCACCGTCCAGGGGGTCGGCGATTTGCATGCCGGCGCCATCCGGCGGGCGCGCGTGCAGCGGATGCTCGATGACGTCCACGGGCTGCCGACGCCGGCGCTGCATCTCCAGATCGGCGATGCGACGGAGCACGGGCGGCGCGAGGAGGACGAGATGGCGATCCGCTGGCTCGGTCGGCTGCCGGGACGGCACGAGACGATCCTCGGCAACCACGATGTGTTGCACAACCGGCGGCGGGTCGCCGACTGGGCGAGGGCCTACGGCTATCGGTCCCAGAACTACACGATCGACCTGCCCTTCGTCCGCATCGTCGCCGTCGGGCCGGACCACGACCGTCCGGGCGCCGAGTCCGGGGTTCTCTCGCAGCGGACGCTCGACTTCCTCGGCCACACGCTGGCCAGCGCGCCGGGCGACTGCTGGATCGCCTTCCACTGGCCCCTCTACCGGACCGTGATGGGCGACTCGCGCCGCTACTACACCTCCGCGATGCAGGCCTTTCACGCCAAGCCCCGGGGCGAGATCAATGCGCTGCT
>Ga0126312_10002667_pt1 | contig 11939 bp, 11 predicted proteins | sample Plot104A_FD_92537 | JGI IMG/M metagenome (GOLD analysis project Ga0126312, IMG submission 92537) | Serpentine soil microbial communities from UC McLaughlin Reserve, CA, USA - Plot104A | ecosystem: Environmental > Terrestrial > Soil > Grasslands | place: USA: UC McLaughlin Reserve, Lake County... | reverse complement strand
CCCTGGATACCGCTAGAGGCCAGGATACTCGCCGTGGCGCAGGCCTACGCCGCCATGGTGCTCGACCAGCCCCGCCGTCCCGGCATGGAGTCCGTGGAGGCACGGGAGAAGCTGAGCGCGGGCATAGACACCGAGTTCGATGGCGTGGTGGTGCGGGCGCTATTGAGGCTCCTGGATACCGAGTCGGAAGGGTACCGCAGGGCCGACGACCACCGGTTCGTCTTCCCCGGGCCGGCGAGCAGGGGGGGCTCGAGGCTCGACGTACCAGACCCAAGTGCCCAGAATGGTCTCGACCAGATTCTCCCCCGTCAGTAGTCTCTGATAAAGGGGGTGAGTCAGGACAATGCGCCAGGTCGATACGACATCCCCGCTAGCCTCACCTAGAGCCGGACTGATACGTGTGGCGCTGACGGGGGCCGTAGCCCTGATGTTGGTCTGGGCTTTTCCCGGGGCCGAAGGTGCTTTCCTGGCGGCAGGACTCGCGTTGCTTTTCGGGGTGTCCTTGACCTTGGGGTGGCCCGCGATCCTTCTGCGCGAGAGGCTGGTAGGCGTCTTTCTCGACGCAGTACTCGTCGGGGTGCTCGTCGCTTACACCGGAGGAGCGGGCTCACCCTTCTTCTCTCTCTACCTTCTCGCGGGGCTGGGGATAGCCTGGATCGAGACGCGGCCGAAGGTCGCCGTCGCGGCGGCCGCGTTGGTGGCCGGATACCCGGCCGCGGTCGTCGCCTCGGGTGCTCTAGGTGCGCTGGGTACTACCCCTGTAGTCTTGAGGACCGCCTTCATCGCGCTCTTCTGCGTGGCCGTCGCACTCCTGGGCTCCGAGATGCAAGGTTTCAGAAGGCTCTCTACCAGTCTCTCTTCCACCCTGGCAGACGAGATAGACCGTGTGGAGAGCGACGAGTGTCTGATCTCGAAGTTCGGGCCTGTAATGAAGGTCTTGAGCCTGGAAGGCATAATCGGATGGACCGTCGAGGCGGCCCACACCGTGGGCGGTGGTCCGTACGCGCACGTCGCAGCACTGAAAGGCAGCCATCACAGGACTATCCTGGAGGGTGAGTACGACGTCTGCCCCAGTTGGTGGCATCCTTCGATCCAACGTCTCGTGCTGCAGAGTTGCCGCGAGGGCGATATCGTGCGCAGCGAGGAGGAGATCCACGGGATAGAAGGATTCATGGCCGTACCCCTCGGTACGGACGAAGACGAGAAGTGGGGGGCGGTGATCGTCGGTGGCGGGGAGTACGGCGCCGAGGAGGAGCGGGCCCTGAAGCTCCTCGCCGGAGGAGTAGGCCCCGCCCTGGAGGATGCCGAGAATGCCCCTGGTGGGCTGGACCAGCTCACCGGCTTGCCGAACCGTGCGTCGCTCCACCGCGTTCTGCGCCGGGAACTCTCCTACGACAGGGCGCTTACGGTTCTGGCGCTGCAACCGAGGAATTTTCGTGACCAAGGTCCGGCCGCTGGCGATGCCCTCCTCCGGAGGATCGGGAAGAGGCTCACGGACGGCAGGCAGCAAGCGTTTCGCAGCGGAGACGAGGAGTTCATCGTCATCCTGAGTGGGTCAAGCGAGAGCAGGGCTCGCCAGGCAGCGCGCACGCTGCAGCAATACGTCGCGGAGGAGAATGGTAGTCCTGACGATCTGTCCCTGACCGCCGCCGTAGGCTGGGTGCTCGCCGAGACCGGAGACGAAGGACCGATTCTCGACGCGGCCCGGCGCGCCTTGGAGAACGCCAAAGGCCAGCCGGAAGGGATCTACGGGTTACCCGCAGGGGCGGCGCAGAGCCCCGAAAGGTACGTCGAAGGCGAGCAGCAGGTCCTGGGGATCGCCAGTACGCTCGTAGAGGCCCTGGAGGCAAAAGATCCTTACATCAAGGAGCATCTGAAGGCCGTGTCAAGCCTCGCCCTGCGCATCGGCAGCGAGATATCCTTGCCAGGAGAACAGATGGAAGCCCTTTCCAGCGGGGCCCTGCTGCACGACGTGGGTAAGATAGGTATACCGGATCGCATCCTGCAAAAATCCGGTCGCTTGACCGAGGATGAGTATGCGGAGATAAAGCGGCACCCGCTGTTGGGAGTCTCGATCCTCAGCCACGTAAGAGAGCTGGCACCCGCGTTGCCGGTCGTAAAACACCATCATGAGCGCTTCGATGGCAAGGGATACCCCGACGGGCTGCGCGGCGAGGACATTCCCCTGATAGCAAGGATAGTCTCCGTGGCCGACGCCTTCGACTCCATGGTCCGTGCCAGGCCGTACGGGTACGGCATCTCCCGGAAAGCCGCTCTCGGAGAGATCGAGGAGAACTCGGGGACCCAGTTCGACCCCCGGATCGTAAGGGCGCTTCTGGAAGTCGTATACGCTCCCGACGACCGTCAGGCTGAGCCCGCCGGTTAGCGCCGCCTACCGGAAGCGCGATTTGCTACGGCCGACACCTCGCCATATAATTTTCCAATCGGACGAAGAATCACTCATTTGAGTGATACGGGAGACCCCGTCCCCGTATTAAGCTGAACCTGCTGTGCGGTTTGGGCGAGACGATAGTTTCGTCCCAAGGGAAAGGAGCCGCTGCGGTTGGTCCACAGGACGTTTGTACGTAACAACTGCAACAAGGATAGGAAGGGCGAGTCGAGACCTTCTGGCCGAGGATCAGCGATCTGGAGATGGACATGCAGGGATTATCGTTAGATATGCCGACCGGATACTATCTGGAAAGAGACCCTGACACATTGACCGTGCGCCGGCTCGATGGGTCTATAGTTGGCGCGTTTTCGGCCCGTGGCGCCGCTCCCGAGGCCGTGCGGCGGATGGTCGAGGAGACTGTCCAGGGAGAGTATCCCGCCGCCATCCGGCCTACATTGCAGGTGCGTTTCTTCGGCCACTTCGGGATGCGCTGCGACGGCGAGACCATGCCCCTGGGCCGTAACGGCAAAGCGCTGACCATACTCAAATACCTGCTGGCCAACCGTACCCGTCCTGTCTCCCAGGATCACCTTATGGGCTGGCTGTGGCCTGAGTCCAACCTCAAGAAAGCCCGGTGGTCTCTGAACTCCGCTATCCACGGTCTGCGCAAGCTGTTGAGCGGATGTTCGTCTTCTGAGTCTATCAACTACGTCTTCCTGGAGGACGGATACTATCGGCTGTCTCCGAGCGTCCGGGTGACCACGGACGTGGACGCCTTCGATAGACACCACGAACGGGGTCGTCGGCTGGAGAAGGACCGTCGGACGGGGGAGGCGGCCGTCGAGTACGAGAAGGCTATCGATCTGTACCGGGGCGACTACCTGATAGAGGATCTGTACGAGGATTGGACTATGGTCGAGCGTGAGCGACTGGCCAACGCTTACATAGATATTCTGGGCCGGCTGGCCATCCACTACATGGAGGTCGAGCAGCACCAGGAGAGCATCCGCGCCTGTTTCAGGGTACTGGAGAAGGACCGCTGCCACGAAGACAGCTACCGCTTGCTGATGCAGTGCTACGCCCGTCTCGGCCTGCGGGCCAGGGCGCTGCACCAGTACAGGATGTGCGAGCGGATCCTCGAACAGGAGTACGGTACCTTACCCTCCCCGAAGACCAAGTCCCTATACCTGAAGCTCTTGAGAGACGTGGGGGCTGCCAGACCAGAATCTCCGTAGCGGTCCTTCGCACTATCTAGCAGCGCCGTGCATAAGGGGTTGAACCCTTATGCACGACGAGCCATCAGCAAAAAACTCGCTGTAAGGGGCGAAAGCGACCCGCGGGGTTTTCGCACAGCCTGTCGTGGGTACCGACCAGAGCAGACCAAAACAGGCGGAAGGGAGCGTATGAACGATGCGATGCAGCAGCGGCTCGTAACCATACTGGCAGCCGCGATAGCCTACCTCATTACCCAGTACGTGGTCGAGCGGCTCATAGACATACCCGATGAGCGGGGGATCAAAGACGACGCCATCGAGGCGCTTCTCAAGGGGGCGACGACCGCGACCTCGACCATCCTGGCCTCGATCCTCGTGCGGCGGCTGCTCAGGTCCTGACAGCGAGTTGCGGAAGGAGTGACCTTCCGCAACTCGCGCTTCTCAGCACGCCGCCTGGCTTCGCCAGGCGCCTTGTCAGCCAGCCAGGGCCAGGCTTGGGCGCTCGCAAGCTGACCTGCTGCCTCGCTCGTCGTGCACAAGGGGCTAACCCTTATGCACGGCGCTGTAGAATCGCCGGAGCCTGGGGTGGGGTTCCGGCTTTCTTGTTGCGGTCCCACCGGGCGTATATCATCGTCGGCGGGTAGAGGGCGTGGCGGTCTAGGAGGTTGGTTTTCGTGGCAGGTCCTCTGGAGGGTCGGATCGCAATCGTGACGGGCGGGGGTGGAGGCCTCGCCGAGGGTATCTGCGCGAGGCTCGCTGCGGACGGCGCGGCCATCGCCGCTGTCGACATCTCCAGCGAGAAGGCGGAGAGGGTCGCAGACCAGGTCCGTGCGAAGGGCGCGAGCGCCGTGGCCGTGGGGGCCGACGTCTCCGACCGCCGTTCGGTCGGGGCCATGGCCGATGAGGTCGCACGCGAGCTCGGCGGGGTGGACATCCTCGTCAACAACGCCGCCGTCTACCCGCGGCGGGCGTGGACGGAGATCGAAGAAGTAGAGTGGGACAGGGTAATGGCCGTCAACCTCAAAGGCTACTTCTTGTGCGCGCGGGCCGTCTATCCTCATATGAAGGACCGAGGACGGGGCAACATCGTGAACGTGGCCTCGATCACCTTCTTCATCGGGTGGACGCTCCTGCTCGACTACGTTGCCTCGAAGGGTGGCATCGTCGGCCTTACGCGCACACTCGCCCGCGAGGTCGGGCCGGATAACATCAATGTCAACGCCATAGCGCCGGGCGCCTTCCCTACGGACGCCGAGAAGATCCACCCCGACCAGGAAGGCTACAACCGCTGGGTGCTCGAGCAGCAGAGCATCAAGCGCCGCGGCACGCCCGAAGATATCGGCAACCTCGTCGCGTTCCTCGCCTCCGACTCATCCTCCTTCATAACGGGCCAGACCATCGGTATCGACGGTGGCTGGATGATGCGCTAAGACGGAATAGGGGAGGGACCGTGGCCGCAACGCAGAAGCGGGATCGCAAAGAGAGGCTCGAGAACATACTCGTCGTGGACTGCGACGTCCACGTCCACGAGTCGCCAGGGGCGATCATGCCCTACTGCGAGATGCCCTGGAAGAAGGCGCTTCAGACCATAAAGGACGTGCAGGAGTTCTACCTGGACATCCCGGGCTTCTCGCCGGGGACGACCGTCTACGAGGCGAAGTTCCCTTCCGGGCAGGAGGGAACCCGGATGGTCCACTCCGCCTCCCAGATGCGCGAGGAGCTCGACGAGATACACGTGGACCTCGGAGTCCTCTTCCCCGACCACTTCCTGAAGATACCGGTGATCTCGCAGGTGGACTACGCCTCGGCACTCGCCCGCGCCTACAACGCCTGGCTCCTCGAGGAGTGGTGCTCGCCCGGGAACGGCCTGCTCGGCTGCATCCTCGCCTGCCCGCAGAACCCCGTGGACGCAGCCCGTGAGATAGAGAAGTACTCAAGAGAGCCGGGTATGGTCGGGGTGTTTTTGCCCTGCGCCGGGCTCGAGCGACTCTGGGGACACAGGCAGTACGACCCGATCTACGAGGCCGCCCAAGAGGCGGACCTGCCCGTGCTCATGCACAGCGTAACCGTCATCCATCCCGTCTTCCCTTTCAATACCCAGGGTTTCGAGACCGAGTTCGGGCGGCACATCTGCAGTCACACCTTCTCCATAATGGCGAACCTAGTGCACATGATCACCACCGGCGTACCGGTAAGATATCCCGACCTCCGCATCGCCGTCACCGAGGCGGGCATCTCTTGGGTGCCTTTCCTGATGCACAAGATGGACAAGGAATACATCGAGCGCCGCCGCGAGGTCCCCTTCCTCGAAGACAAGCCGAGCGCCTATTTGAAGAAGATGTACTTCGCCACCCAGCCCGTCGAGGAGCCCGAGAACCTCTCCGACCTCGTGACGATGCTGAATCTCTACGATGGTGAGGACAACACCATCTTCGCCTCCGACTGGCCGCACCACGACTTCGACCATCCCTCGAAGGTGCATCAGATCCCCTTCACGAACGAGGTCAGGCGCAAGGTCTTCGGGGAGAACGCGTGTCGACTCTTCAACATCGACGCTGGCGGCAACCGTCTCAAGGTGCGATGAGTAGTCAGCGCGAGGAGCACGTCGTAGGCGACCTCTCAGATTTCCCGGTGGGCACCCACAGGGTCGTGAAGGTCGGGAGGCGTGAGTTCGGGATCTTCAACGTCGGCGGCAAGCTCTATGGTCTCCCCAACGTCTGCCCGCACCAGACGGGTCCGCTGTGCGAGGGCAAGCCCGCTTTAGGCACCCTCGTTGCCAGGAGCGAGAACGACTGGAAGTTCGAGTGGGTGAACGAGGGTGAGATCGTGGCCTGTCCCTGGCACGGACTCGAATATCACGTCTCGACCGGAAGGTGTCTCGCCTACCCGAACGCCGTCCTACGCACCTACGAGGTGGTGGTGGAAGATGGTGAGGTCAGGGTCAGGCTCTAATGGTGGCCACGATCTTCGGGCTGGCGGCAGGCTCTCCGTCCGCGAGGAAGAGGCGGCGTTCCTGGTAGTCAGGGAGGAGGACCCGGACGACTGGCTGGCGCGCTTCGAGAAAGACGGAGACTTCCCGGCCCGTGAGTGGGCCGAGAACATGGCCCGCGTCTACAACAGACGCCTCGCCCGCCGCCCTACCGGGCCTCCGACACCCCCCGGTACGCGTCCTGCCAGTTACCATCCCGAGCCGTAGAGCACGCTGCGATACACTCGTCGCGAGAACTGAAGAGGGAGGCACCGCTGTGAAAGAACGAGCATGGGATTTCCAGGATGTCGGACGCCTCCCCGCGCCGGGCGACAACATGGCGATAGCGACGCGCAGGCTCGAGGCGGGGACGCGGGTGTCCTACGGAGGCTCCGAGTTTGCCGTGGGACACACGGTCCTCGAAGGCCACCGCTTCGCCGTCGAGCCCGTAGCAAAAGGGGAGGACCTGCTGTCCTGGGGCCTCCGCTTCGGGCGTGCTATCAGGGACATCGCGCCCGGAGACTACGCGTGCAACGAGAAGATCCTGCGCGTCCTGCGCGAGCGCTTCAAGGTTTCTCCCCGACGCGGCGAAGACGAGGATCCTGAAGGGACCTCGGATCAAGGCGGAGGACGCGTCCCGGGAGGGTATCGCGCTACTGGTCTGAACCTGCCCGAAGAGCCGAACTTCCGCGACGCCGAGCTCGAGCCCTACGTCCTCGACGAGGAGCATTTCCGTCCCGGCGAGCAGGTTCCCCTCCACGACGAGCCGCGCACGTTTATGGGCTACCGGCGCGGTGCGGGCAGGGGCGTAGGGACGCGCAACTACATAGTACTGATGGGCGTTACCTCGAGGCTCACCGGGTTCGTCAGGGCGCTGGAGCTCGAGATGAACGGCGTCGCCGACGCGTACGAGAACGTAGACGGCATAGTCTGCGTCGCCCACACGGAGGGTGGGGAGGAGCGTACGCCGAACAACCTGGACCTGCTCTTAAGGACCCTCAGCGGTTTCATGGTCAACCCGAACGTTGGGGCCGTGCTCGTGCTCGACCAGGGCGGTGAGGAGGCCGTGACGAACAGGCTGCTCGGGACGTACCTGGAGGAGAATGGCTACCCGATCGACGATGTGCCGCACGAGTTCGTTAGCCTGGAAGGGAGCTTCAGGCGGGATTTCGAACGGGCCAAATCAGTGGTGCAGGGATGGCTCGAGGAGGTCGATGCGGCACGCCGCACCGCAGAGCCGGCGTCCGAGCTCAGAATAGGGCTCCAGTGTGGCGGGTCAGACGCCTTCTCCGGAATCTCCGCGAACCCGCTGGTGGCGTGGGTGAGCAGGGAGGTCGTCAGGAACGGCGGCATCGCCAACCTGGCCGAGACGGACGAGTTGATCGGAGCCGAGCACTTCGTCTTAGTGAACGTCAAGGACCTAGATACCGCGCGGCGCTTCCTCTCTACGGTCGAGCGGTTCAAGGAGCGCGTCTCCTGGCACGGCCAGACGGCCGAGGACAACCCATCCGGAGGCAACAATTACCGGGGGCTCTACAACATCTCTATCAAGTCCCTGGGGGCGGCGATGAAGAAGCATCCCGACGTGCGGATCGACCGCATTATCGAGTATGCAGAGAGGATGGAGGATCCCGGCTTCTACTTTATGGACAGCCCAGGCAACGACCTGGAGAGCGTCGCCGGGCAGGTTGCCTCGGGGGCCAATATGATCTTCTTTACCACGGGTAACGGCTCCATTACCAACTTTCCCTTCGTCCCGACCATAAAGTTCGTCACCACCACGGGCCGCTACGAACTCTTGTCTAAGGACATGGACGTGAACGCTGGCGCCTACCTGGACGGCACCCCGATGGAAGAGCTGGGTCGCGAGACCTTCGAACGGACGCTCAGGGCCGCCTCGGGCGAGAGGACCGTCGGAGAGCGTGCCGGCCACTCCCAGGTCTCCATCTGGCGTGACTGGAAGCAGACGAGCGATGAGAACCTGGACCGCCTCAAGGACACGCAGGAACCGGAAGGCGCGCCGTTGCCCGTAGAGGGCGGCGCTCCTGATCTGGTGTTCACTTTCGAGGGCATAAAGAGTAGGCGGGGTCCGGTCCTGGATCAGGTCGGGCTCATTATGCCGACGAGCCTTTGCTCGGGCCAGATCTCACGCCGCATAGCCAACCGGCTGAACGAACGTGACGGCACCCTGGGCAAAGTAACCCGCTTCGTCGCCCTTCCCCACACGGAGGGCTGCGGCGTCTCCGCCGGCTCGGCCGAGACGATCTACTCCCGCACCGTGCTGGGACATCTCGCCAGCCCCACCGTAAGGTTCGGACTCCTCCTCGAACACGGCTGCGAGAAGACCCACAACGACTACTTCCGGAACCGTCTCGAAGAGGCGGGCCTGGATCCTGCCCACTTCGGCTGGGCCAGCGTCCAGCTCGACGGCGGTATAGACAGCGTGGTCGCGAAGGTCGAAGACTGGTTTGAGGAGACCCTGGACGGCGCCGAAGAGCTGGAGTACGAGGACGCAGGCCCGGAAGCCTTGCGGCTAGGCTTGTACGGCTCCGGGCGCATGTCGGACGAGGCTGCCATGAGCCTGGCGGAGATTACGCTTGCTGTCGTCAATTCGGGCGGTACGGTCGTCGTACCCGCGAGGGCCGCAGTTCTCTCTTCTCCGGCCTACCTCGAAGCCGTACTCGGCGATCGATCTGTGGAGAATACCCTCGCTTACGGGCAGGCGGTCCCGGTTGGCGGGCCGGGGCTGCACGTCATGGAGGCGCCGACGGACCACTGGGTGGAGACCGCGACCGGACTAGGGGCGACCGGGGTCGAAGTAATGCTGGCGCACGTCACGGGGCATCCTGTGCAGGCGCACCGCATGATCCCGCTTTTACAAGCCTCCTCCGACCCCGAGACGCTCGAGAGTTATGCCGAGGACCTCGATGTGATTCTACGAGGTGACCCAGGCGGATGGACCGAACAGATGATGGAGACGCTAGCGGCCGTGGCCTCGCGCGAGTACGTTCCCAAACTGTTCGAGGCTGGCAACACCGACTTCCAGTTCACCCGCGGCCTGCTCGGCGTCTCGATGTAGTCGCTAGCGTGCCAGCCAGCCGCCGTCCACGGGCAGGATCGTGCCGTGCACGTAATCTGCGGCATCGGAGGCCAGGAAGACTGCAGCGCCCTTGAGGTCCTCGGGGTCCCCGAAGCGCCCGGCCGGAAGGCGGGCAAGCAGGGCCTCGGATCTCTCGACGTCCTCGCGCAGCGCGCTCGTCAGCTCGGTGGTGAAGTAGCTAGGGGCGATGGCGTTGACGTTGATCCCCAGAGGCGCCCATTCGTTGGCGAGGGCGCGGGTCAGGTTGGCGATGCCAGCTTTGGACGCGGAGTAGGAGGGTACGACGATCCCACCTTCGTAGGATAGGACCGAGGCGGTGTTGATGATCTTGCCTCCCCGGTTCTCCTGGACAAAGTGTCTGGCGGTGGCCTGGGAAAGGTAGAAGGCGGCGCTCAGGTTGATCTTTATGACGGCTTCCCAATCCTCCTCGCCGAACTCGAGCGCCGGAGCACGGCGGATGATGCCGGCGTTGTTGACGAGGATGTCGAGACGTCCGAGCGAGCTTATGCATTCCCCGACGACCTCGGCGGCTAGCTTCGCATCGGTTTCGAGTAGGTCCACGTTCATGGCGTGGAAACGGCGGGCCTCGTTCCGGACCGTTTCTCCGGTCTCATCTACGGAGGCGACATCCAGGGCTACAACGTCCGCACCGGCTTCGGCGAGGCCCATTGCGATGCCCTGGCCGAGGCCGCGTGCTGCTCCCGTTACCAGGGCGACCTTGCCGTCGAGGCTGAAGTCGTCGAGGACACCCACTAGTAGCGGAGGTCCTGGGGTTCGATGCCCTGTTCGTCGCAGAACTTCAGGTAGCGTTCCAGCTTCGAGAAGACGTCGTCCTGGTAGATCAGGTCGTCGTTGTCGTCTATATACTGGACGGTGCCTTCGAGGATGAAGAGGGTCTGCATCTCCTCGACGCCCTCATCGACGACGAGCGTGTGGATGTCGCCGGGCGGTTCGTAGACGAGCGTGCCGGGCCTCGCGACCCAGTCACGCTCCAGGTAATGCCAGGAGCCTTTAATGCAGAAGCCCATGACCTGGCCGCCCGTGTGGCGGTGACGGTTGACCTTGCCCGAGCCCTCGACCTTGAGGAGGTTGATCCAACGTCCCGTGGCCAGGTCGAACCTCAGGGGCTTGAACCAGACCCGCTCGCCCTGCGGCACCCACGGCAACTCGTCGCTCTGTATGGCCTGATCCGGCAGCCCGAGATCGGAGATGACCTGCTCCGTACGTTCCTGCGTCATAACGTTCTCCTTGACTTTGTGGTCTGACGTTCCATTATTCAGCGCCCTGGCGGCTTGAGGTACAGGACCGCGTCCGGGTCGCCGCCGATCATCTGGATCTCCGGTATTACCTCGCGGTCGAGCGTGGTGACGTCGTGCCAGTTGACCTCGACGAGGTTGTCCGCCGGATCACGCAGATACATCTGGACGGACCCGTCGGGCAACTCCCTGACGGTGGAGTAGCGATCGCCGTCCCTCACGCCCGACTCCTCAGCTCTTGTGTATGCGGCCTCGAAGTCGTCCACGTCGAGCGCGAAGTGATGCCGCTGTGGCGCAGGGTCTTCGTCGAGGAAGAGGTGGAGTTGAAGATCACCCACCCGCAGCCAGCGCACGGGCCCGGAGAAGTCGGGCGAGGGGATCTCCTCCATCCCGAAGAAGTCCGTGTAGAAGCGGACCGACTCCTCCAGGTCGGTGGCGCTAATGCTGACGTGGGTGAACCCTCTCGCCCGCACGCTGGTGCTCCCTACAGCGGCATCATGGAGACGGTCTTCCACGCCGAGTAGAAATCCAGGGCCGCCGGACCCTGCTCCCTACCCCCGACACCAGATTCCTTGTTGCCGCCGAAAGGCACCTGGAACTCCAGGCCCGCGGTCGGCAGGTTGACGTTCACGAGGCCCGTCTCCGACCGTTGCATGAACTCGTGGGCGTAGCGCAGAGACCTGGTCGCTATCCCCGCAGTCAGCCCGTAGCGGGTATCGTTGGCGAGGTCGACGGCCTCGTCGAAGTCGCTGGCCTTTATGACGGCGAGCACGGGGCCGAAGATCTCCTCCTGCGCGGTCTCCGAACGGTTGTCCACGTCGACTACGATGGCCGGGGAGATGTAGTAACCATCGTCCTCTGAGCCACTTGCTCCGCCCTCGAGCACCACACGCCCCTCGTTCTTGGCGGTCTCCAGGGCTTCGAGGATACTGTCGTACTGGCTCTTGTTGACGACGGGTCCTATGTCCGTGTCCTCTTCGAGCGGGTCGCCGACCTTCATGGCCTCGGT
>Ga0126312_10002666_pt1 | contig 11942 bp, 5 predicted proteins | sample Plot104A_FD_92537 | JGI IMG/M metagenome (GOLD analysis project Ga0126312, IMG submission 92537) | Serpentine soil microbial communities from UC McLaughlin Reserve, CA, USA - Plot104A | ecosystem: Environmental > Terrestrial > Soil > Grasslands | place: USA: UC McLaughlin Reserve, Lake County... | reverse complement strand
GGCTGTACGCGGTGCCGGACGGGACGAACGCGGTGCGCCCGGTCCTCGCGAAGGGCGACAGGTTGCTGCTCGAGGAGGCGCGCGGGCCGGCGACCGGTCTCCCCGGCGACGCCGACCTCGACCGGCGGCAGGTGGTCGTGCTGACCGAGGATCCGCTGGAGGAGGTCGACGAGCTGTTCGCGGCGGCGATGGACGGCGACGGCGAGCTCCGGCTGCGCGGCAGCGGCGACGACCCCCTCCCGCTGCTCCATGTGCGCTGGGGCCGCGACGACGCCCTGCAAATGACGCTCTGCCTCTCGCGCGACGACCCCGACCGCGGGCCGCTCCGCGACCTCTCAGTCGCGCGCGGGAACGTCGTCGAGGCCGACCACGGCGCGACGCTCGTCGAGGCACACGCGCTCTCGGCGCCGGCCGACGCGCGTCTTCGCCTCCGCCTCGACCGCGGCCCGCTGACGATGCGCGCCGACGGCCCGGCGGCCACCCTGCAGGTCGCGGAGGCGGGCGACTCCGAGACGTGGCGGCCCGTGTCCGACCTGCTCGACAGCGCTCCGTTCGAGCAGCACTTCGTCGCCGAGATCGACGACGACGGCCGCGCGTCGCTGCGCTTCGGCGACGACGAGTACGGCCGCTCGATCGCCGGCGCGACCGCGATCACGGCCACCTACCGGATCGGGAACGGACGCGCCGGCAACGTGGGTGCCGAGGCGGTCGCGCACGTCGCACCCGTTCCGTCCGTCGACGCGAGCTGGATCGACGCCGTGCGCAACCCGATCGCGGCGAGCGGCGGCCGCGAGCCCGAGACGGCGGCGGAGATCCGTGAGCGCGCGCCGCAGGCATTCCGTGCGCAGACGTTCCGCGCGGTCACCGTCGGCGACTGGGAGCGCGCCGCCGCGGGCGCCCCCGGTGTGCAGAGCGCGTTCGCGTCGTTCCGCTGGACCGGGAGCTGGTACGCGGTCCTCGTCGGGATCGACCCGCACGACCCGCACGACCTCGTCACCGATCCCGACGGCCGCATCCGCCTCGAGCCGGGCTTCGAGGACCGCACGCGGACGTACGTCGACCGGTTCCGGATCGCGGGCTACGACCTCGAGCTCCTGCCGCCGACCTTCGTGCCGCTCGAGCTGGACGTCGAGGTCTGCGCCGCCGCCGGCTACTTCCGCGGCGACGTCGCCGCCGCGGTCGCCGACGCGCTCTCGAGCCGCGACCTGCCCGCGGGCCGGCGCGGCTTCTTCCATCCGGACAACTTCACCTTCGGCCGCCCGGTGCGCCTGAGCGCGATCTACGCGGCGGTCGAGGCCGTCGACGGCGTCGACTCCGCCGTGATCCGCACCTTCCGCCGGCTCGGTCGCGCAGCGTCGGGCGAGCTCGAGAGCGGCATCCTGCCGATCGAGCCGGGCGAGATCGCGCAGCTCGACAACGACCCGAACTTCCTCGAGCACGGCGTGCTCCGGATCGAGACGCGCGGAGGCAAGGCGTGACCGACCCTCGCGCAGGCTGCCGGCCCGACGCCCCGCCGACGCCGCTGCCGGTCGAGAACCGGCCGGGCCTTTCGTCGCTCCGCTACCGCGTCGGCACGTACGCGAGCTTCCGCGAGGCGATGGTCGAGGACCTCGCACGCGCGGACGCCCTGGCGCGCCTGACGACGCGCCGCAGCGACGACTACGCCGTCACGATCCTGGAGCTGTGGTCGGCGGTGGCCGACGTGCTCGCCTTCTACCAGGAGCGGTACGCGAACGAGGCGTTCCTGCGGACGGCGACGCGGCGCGAGGCGGTCGCGCGGCTCGCGGCCCTGCTCGACTATCGCCCCGCGTCCGGTGCTGCCGCCGGAACGCACCTCGCATTCACGATCGAGGCGGGGAAGGAGGTCCCGATTCCGACCGGGCTGCGCGTGCAGAGCCTGCCGGGGCCGGGCGAGCAGGCACAGGTGTTCGAGACGCTCGAGCCGCTGCGCGCCGACGCGCGGCTCAACCGCCTGCGGATCCACGGCCAGCCGGTGACCGCGCCTCCGCTCGCGGCGGGCCGGACGGAGATCGCGCTCGACGCCGCGACGGGCGCCGCGGTCGCGCCCCTCCTCGCGCCGCGCACGCGCGTCGTCGTGTTCGCGAACGGCGCCGCAACGGCACCCGAGGAGAAGGAGGTGCGCGCGACGCGGATCGAGGGCCCGCGCGTGGTCGTCGAGTGGACGGAGCCGGTCGCGTCGGCCGCGTGGGGATCCGGCAGCCCGCGCGCGTTCCTCTACACGCGCACGTTCCGGCTCTTCGGCCACGGCGTCGCGCCGACGTTCACCGCTCCGACCGAGGTAGTGGCCACCGGAAGCGGGGTGAAGGCGACGACGACGAAGAAGAAGGCTTCGAGCGGCGGCGGTTCGCAGGCGCAACAGATCCAGCAGCAGGCCCAGGCGAAGGTCGTGTCGTCCGCGCAGGTGCGGTCGTCTCCCGCGCACCTCGTCTGGCACCTGCAGAACGTGACGTACGCCTACCCGCGCTCCGGCAACGCGGCGGAGGCGGCCGCCTCCGGGGAGAGCGGCACGAGCAGGCTCTGCCTCGACGCCCGCTACGAGGGGCTCGTGGCGGGCGGCCGCCTGCTCGTCGCCGACACGCGCGCCGGCGGAGCGAAGACGCTCGTCACGATCGTGCGCGTCGACCAGGCGCAGGACGAGCTCGGGGCGCTGACGGATTCCGTCACGCGCGTGACGGTGAAGCCCGCGCTCGCGGCCTTTCCCGATCGGCGCGAGGTCCTCGTCTACGAGCTTGGCCGCGAGCTGCCGCTCTCGGCGCTGCGCTACCCGGACCGCGTCACCGGCGACACGGTCTTCATCCCGGTCCGCCTCGGCGGCGACGGGTCGGTCGAGGTCGCGCTGCGCGCCGAGCGCGGCGCGCTGACCGGTGGCTTGAAGCTGCGGCTTGAGGAGATCGAGCTCGGCCGCGCCGTCGCCCTGTCGGACGCCTCGGGCGCGGTGTTCACGGGCCGCGTGAAGGCGCTGCCGGCGGTCCAGGCGCCGTCCGGCTCGAGCTTCGGCCACCTCGCCGTGCAGCTCGAGGCCGACGGCACGCTCGACCTCGACGGAGCCACGGCCGTCCTCGACGGCAACGTGACGCCCGCGGGGCACGGCGAGACGGTTCACGACGAGATCGTCGGCAGCGGCGACGCCTCCAAGCGCTTCCAGCGCTTCGTCCTGAAGCGCTCTCCCGTCACGTACGTGCCCTCGACCGCGGGCCTCGAGAGCAGCCTCGTCCTGCTCGTGAACGGGGCGCGCTGGGAGGAGGTCGACGGCCTCTTCGGCCGCGCGGGCGACGAGCGCGTCTTCGCGACGCGGACGACGGAGGACGGAGCGACAGAGCTGCGGTTCGGCGACGGCGTCCACGGCGCCGTGTTGCCGAGCGGCGCCGCCAACGTCCACGCCACCTACCGCGTCGGCCTCGGCCTCGGCGCGCGCGTCCGCGCCGGTCAGCTGACGACGGCGCTCGACCGCCCGACAGGGCTGCTCTCCGTCGTCAACCCGCTGCCGGCGAGCGGTGGCGCCGACCCCGAGCCCGTGGAGGCGGCGCGACGGAACGCCCCGCGCACCGTCCGCACCTTCGGCCGCGCCGTCTCGCTCCGCGACTTCGAGGACCTCGCGACGGCCACGGGCGAGGTCGCGAAGGCGCAGGCGACCTGGGTCTGGGACGGCCTTGGACGGGCGATCCACGTCACCGTCGCGGCGCAGGGCGGCGCCGCGTTCTCGGCGGCCGATCTGAAGCGGCTCGCCGCGACGCTGACGGCGGCGCGCGACCCGAACCACCAGCTGCGCATCGCGAACCACGTGCCGGTCGACATCGTCGTCCGCGCACGCATCGCCGTCGAGGCGTCGCGCAAGCGCGCCGACGTGGCGGGCGCGGCGCGGGCGGCGCTCGTCGACGAGCTGTCGTTCGACCGGCTCGAGCTCGGCCGCCCGGTGCACCTGAGCGACGTCTTCCGCGTGCTCCAGGGCGTGCTCGGCGTCGAGTACGTCGACGTCGACGAGCTGCGCTTCGCCGATCCGGCGATCGAGGCCGTACGCGCCCAGGAGCCGGGCGTGCTGCAGCCGCACCTCGCGGTGTTCGCGGCGCAGACGGACGCGGCGGCTCCCGGCGGCGTCGCACCGGCGGAGATCGCCCGCGCCTCCGACGTCGGCGTCGACGCGACGGGAGGCATCGAGGGATGAGCACGCTCGAGTCGGCGCAGCTGTACGACCGCCTCCCCGCTCTCTACCGCGAACTCGATACGGGGCAGGGATCGCCGCTCAAGGCGCTGCTCGAGGTCATCCAGCGGCAGGCCGAGATCGTCGAGCACGACATGGAGCAGCTCTATGACGACTACTTCATCGAGACGTGCCGCTCGTGGGTCGTGCCCTACATCGGCGACCTCGTCTCCAACGACCTGCTCTACGACGCCGACCGGATCCCGCAGTCAGGGACGGCCTCGCAGCTCTTCGACGACCTCGCGTCGACCGATCTCCGGCCTCCGGTCGCGGTGCCCGTGCGCGCCGACGTGGCGCGAACGATCGGGCACCGCCGCCGCAAGGGGACGGTGCCGATGCTGGAGGAGCTCGCGCGCGACGTCACCGGCTGGCCGGCGCGGGTCGTGGAGCTGTACGCGCTCCTGGGCCGGACGCAGCACGTCGACCACCTCCGCGCCGGCGGCGGCTGGGCCGACCTCCGCTCGCCCGAGCGCGCGGACCGCGTCGACGGGCCGTGGGACGAGCTCGCGCATACGGTCGCCGTCAGCCGGCCGAACGGCCTCGTGCCTCGCTTCGGCCCGCTCGACGTCGCCTTCTTCCTCTGGCGCCTGCGCAGCTACCCGCTCGAGAACGTCCCCGCGCGGCGCGCCGACCGGGCGTGGCGCTACCACTTCAGCCCGCTCGGCAACCCGGCGCCGCTCTTCACCCGGCAGCGCCGAGACGGGGACGGGACGCGGGCGCAGGAGCCGCACGTGCCGGCGCCGATCCGCCGCGCGCTCTTCCACGCCGACCTCGAGGGCGCGGGCGAGCTCTACGGGCCGCTCGCGACGACGGAGGCGAGCCTCGAGGTGACGCTGAACGGAACACCGGTGCCGCGCGAGCAGGTCGCGTGCCGGCGGCTCGACCCGTGGCCGACCGCGCGCCCGCCCGGCCGGATCGTCGGGATCGACGTGGCGACCGGCCGCCTCGCGTTCGGCACGACCTTCGGGACCGTGAACAGCGTCGACGTCTCGTTCCACCAGGGCTTCCCCGCCGACCTCGGCGGCGGCCCGTACGACCGCCGGCGCTGGCTCGTCCGGCGCGCACAGGGGCTGGCCATCCTCCACGTCGAGGAGGGCATCGCCGACGACGCCGCGAACGGCCGCTTCGGGTCGCTCGCGGCCGCGCTCGCGCACTGGTCCTCAGCCCCGGTCGGCCGCCCGGACGCGGTCGTCGAGATCGCCGACAGCCGCGCGCACGTCCTGCCGCCCGCGGTCGAGCTGCACAACGAGCGGCGGCTCGTGATCGAGGCCGTGGACGGCGAGCGCCCGCTTCTCGTCACCGACGACTCGACCGACGACAGCTTCGAGATCCAGGTCGACGTCCCGGCCGGCGCGCCCGAGCGGCGCGCGGAGCTGACGCTGAGCGGAGTCGTCCTCGAAGGCTGGCTCCATGTGACGGGCGACCTCGGACGCCTGCGCCTCCTCCACTCGACGATCGTCCCCGGCCGCCGGCTGCGGGCTGACGGGACGGCCGACACCGATGACGTCGCGGTCCACGCCCTCGGGCGCGACGGCTCGACGCGGATCAACGAGCAGCTCGAGGTCGAGGCGGCATTCGCGATCACCGGACCGTTCATCGCGCCTGCCCACGCGGCCGGGATCACGCTGCTCGACTCGATCGTCGACGGCGTCGGCGGCGCGGCCGTGCGCGGGCCGCTCCGCTCCGGCGTCGAGCGGCCGGGCGCGCCGCTGACCGTCGAGCGCTCGACGCTCCTCGGCCGCGTCGTCGTGCGATCGCTCGACGCGGCCGACTCGATCTTCGCCGGCCCCGTCACGTGCGAACGGGTCCAGAGCGGCGAGCTCCGGACGAGCTACGTGCCGCCCGGCTCGCGGACGCCGCGCCGCCTGCGCTGCCAGCCTGACGCGGCCGTCGCCGCCGCCCAGCGCGAGCGCGAGCGGAACGCGCCGCCGCCGACGGCGGGCGAGACGGCCGCGATCCGCGCCTCGATCGAGGCGTGGCTCGTCGCCTCCTTCACCTCGCGCCGTTACGGCTCGCCCGCGTACGCGCAGCTGCGCGAGGGCTGCCCGACCGAGATCGCGACCGGCGCCGAGGACGGCTCGGAGCTGGGCGCGTACTCGCACCTGAAGCAACCCCAGCGCGAGAGCAACCTGCGAATCCGGCTCGACGAGTACCTGCCGTTCGGGCTCGACCCCTCGATCGTCCACGTCACCTAGAGATCACCCCAGGAGGCTGCCGTGAAAGGCGACTTCACCCGCGTCACGTTCAAGCCCGAGCGGCACTACTCGGGAGTCCGCATGCAACAGGGGCGCGTGCAGCTCGACGCCGACTGGAACGAGCAGGTCGACATCGAGGCGTACCGCGACCGGACGACCGCGCTCGACGTGATCGGCCGCTCCGGCGCGCCGAAGGGCGGCGGGAGCTTCCGCGTCTCGACGACGCCGGACGACAAGGACCTCGGGCTCGCACCCGGGCGCTTCTACGTCGACGGGATCCTGTGCGAGCTCGAAACGTCAGAGCACGAGATCGCGTCGTTTCCCGACGGCGCGACCGCGCAGCTCGCGCACTGGCCGGCCGACGCCTCGGCCCTCACCGCGAACCGCTGGGTCGAGCTGGAGGCCGACGGCGTCGCGCCCGAGCTGCGGAAGATCGCGAGCGTCGACCCGTCGACGTCGCGGATCAAGCTCGCGACCGACGCGAGCGCGTTCTCCGGCCCGGCGAACCCGCGCCTCCGCACCGCGACGACGTACCTGACGCAGCCGGACGACGAGGAGCCCGCCGCGCTGACCGCCGTGGCCGCCGACCGCACGGACTTCGTCTACCTCGACGTCTGGGAGCGCGAGGTGACCGCGAGCGAGGATCCAGCCCTGCTCGAGCAGGCGCTCGGCGGCGTCGACACCGCGACGCGCAGCCGCACCGTCTGGCAGGTGCGCGTGCAGGAGGGCGTGGCCGCGACGACTTGCGCGGACGTCGCCGGCTGGCCGCCGGCGTCGAGCGGCGGGCGGCTCTCCGCGACCGTCACGCCGTCGACCCCCGGGACAGACCCGTGCCTGATCCCGGCGAGCGCGGGTTACCGCGGTCTGCAGAACCGCCTCTATCGGGTGGAGATCCACTCCGCGAACGGCACCGGCCCGACCTACAAGTGGTCGCGCGACAACGGCGCTTCCCTGTTCGCGATCGAGGAGCTCGTGAACGACGGCGTCGGCGGCACCGATCGCGTCCGGGTCCGGCGACTCGGCCGCGACCAGGTGCTCGCGCTGCGCCAGGGGCAGTGGGTCGAGGTGCTCGACGACGACACCGTCCTCGCGGGCGAGCCGGGCACGTTCGTCCAGATCACGGACGTGAGCGAGGAGGACCGGACGCTGACGCTGAGCGCGAAGGTCACCGGCTACAGCGTCGCGCGGCACGCCCGCGTGCGCCGGTGGGACAGCGGCCCGGTCCCCGTGGCGCCCGGGACGGCGCAGGCGATCGAAGACGGGATCGAGATCACGTTCGGCGGCGCCGACTTCGACCCCGGCGACCACTGGGTGTTCGCCGCGCGCACCGCCTCGGGAGACATCGAGCGGCTCACGGACGCGCCGCCGCAGGGGATCCGCCACCACTACGCGCCGCTCGCGCTCGTCCACCGCAAGGCGGGCGGCGGCGCGACCGGCGTCGACGACTGCCGCCCCACGTTCCCGCCGCTGACCGCGATCGAGGCCGAGGACGTCGCCTTCGACAACGGCGCCTGCGGCCTCGTCACGACGGAGGGCGAGCCCGCGGACACCGTCCAGGAGGCGCTCGACGTCCTCTGCGAGAGCCACTCGCTGCGCCACCACAACAGCCACCTCCACGGCTGGGGAATCGTCTCCGGGCTCAAGGTCGTCTGCGGCGAGCACGGCGAGGGCGAGGACGACGACGAGGACCGCAGCACCGTCACGATCCGCGACGGCTGGGCGATCGACCGCGCAGGCAACGACATCCACATCGGCGAGACGACGCTCGAGTTCCTCGATCTCGTCGCCGACTACGACGCCGACGCGAGCCACACGCCGAAGATCGTCCAGGAGTCGACCGGCAACGGCGACGCGTGGCTCAGCTGGGATCCCAAGCGCGGCAAGGGCAAGAAACGCTTCGGGGTCGAGCCCTACAACGGCGACTGGAAGAAGGAGCTGAACGAGCGGATGCTCGACACGCTCCTGATGGAGTTCTACGAGGACTCGATCAAGGACATCCGCGACTTCTTCCAGCGCGAGCTGAGCTCCGAGGCCGGCCACGAGAACGACCCGACGGGCCCGCAGCAGGAGCGTCTGGCGGCCGTCACGAACCTGCTCGCGCAGCGGTTCAACCCGCAGTCGGGCCAGCACATCCTGCTCACCCCGCGCGAGCACGAGCTGCTGAAGGCGTTCTACGCGGGTCTGAAGGAGGAGCTCTCGCTGGAGACGTTCTGCGGCCTCTTCGACGACGCGCGGCCCTACCCCGACGACTTCCCCGACGGGCTCGAGGACCTCGACACGATCTACGGCCGCGGTCAGCACGTGCGCCTGCGCCTCCGCCCCGGCGGCGCCGAGGCGTACTCGGTCGGTGGCGGGATCAACCCGAGGCGCCCCGCGACGACGATCAACCGCTGGGACCTGAAGCAGAAGAAGATGGTCGCCCAGATCAACCCGTTCGCGGGCACGGACCGGGCGGGGACGGGCCAGACGATCGACACCGGCTTCACGGCCGTGCAGGACGTCGCCTTCTCGCCCGACGGCAAGCGCATCTACGCAGTCGCGGCGACGAAGAACGGCGAGGACACGCTCTTCCGCGCGGGCTCGATCACGAAGGACTCGATCGACTGGGACAACGTCTTCACGATCTGCGACCTCAAGATCGTCACGCTCGCGACGACGGCTGCCGACGCGAACAAGGTCTACGCGATCGCCCACAAGAAGGTCGACAAGAAGATCGTCGGCGACGGCCTCTACCGCATCGATCCCGCCGCGCTCGCGGCGGGAACGCAGCCGGCGCGCGTCGGCGGCGAGTTCAACGCGATCGGCCACCTGCGGCTCGTCGCCGACGGCCGCGCGTGGGCGACCGAGGGTGCCGCCGGCGGCGAGGCGAAGGAGTACACGACCGTGCGCGCGTTCCAGAACGTCGTCTCCTCCGCGACCTCGACTCCCGTGCCTTTGAGCGGGATGAAGGGCAAGGACGACATCGCGCTCTGGCTGGCCGCCGACGGCGCCCCCGCCGACACGCTGTACGCCGTCACCTCCACCTCGACCGGGAACAAGATGCTGCTCGCCTTCCGCGGAACGCAGCAGGTCGCGCAGGTGCCGCTCGAGAACACCGCCGCCCGCCTCGAGGCGTACTCGCCGACCGGGATGCTGCTGATCACCTCCGAGGACGGCTACGCGGTGCGGATGGTCGACATGCGGAAGAACACGAAGGTGACCAACTTCGTCCCGACGCAACTCGGGCCGATCGCGATCCAGGCCGACCCCGCGCGCGACCGCGTCTACGTCCTGAACTACTTCAGCAGCACCTTGATCACCGCGAAAGGAACGCTCTTCAGCGCCGGCCCGGCGTTCCCCGTCGCGGCGCTCGCCGCGTACCGGCAGGCGGCCGTCAACGCCTACAACGACCTGTTCGCGCGCTTCCTCGAATACCTGAAGGACTGCCTCTGCGAGCACCTGCTGGTCGCGAACCCGGACACGCAGGGCGACTCGAAGCTCTACCTGGGCGCGGTCAGCATCCGCCGGAACGTGCGGCTCGAGCGGTCGCAGGTCTACAAGGTCTGCAACCTGTCTCGGCGACGCTACGTCAAGAGCTTCCCGGTGATCGGGCACTGGCTCTCGCTCGTGCCGGTGCTCCCGTTCCTCGACCTGCTGGTCGAGCAGTTCTGCTGCTGGGTGATGGCCGATACCTTCGGGCGTTACCAGGCCCCCGACTTCAACGCCGACCAGTCGCAGGATCCGGAGGTGCCGTTCCGCGTCGGGCGCGCGCGCGAGGGAATGGAGCTCGCGCAGGCGTTCGACGCGCTCGGGACGGTCGGCGGCCTGTTCGGCAAGTTCATGCAGTTCGGCAAGGTCGCGGGCGACGCGACCTAGAGATGAGGACGAGATGAAGATCGTTGACGAGCCGGCCGCCGAGGTGGAGACCCAGCTCAAGGGGCGGGGAATCGAGGTCCGGCGCGAGCAGTACGACCCCAAGTCGCGGAACCTCGTGAGCGACTTCTTCCGCTTCCTGCGCGAGCCCGACCCCGGCGACACGGTCACGCTCTGGGAGGACGAGCGCGGCCGCGTCCGCTACTACACGGCCGAGCGCGTCGATCCCCAGATCGCCGCGCTGCAGGCGCAGGTCTCGGAGCTGAGCGCTCCGGACGCGACCGTGCTCCAGCCGCGCTTCGACCAGATCGACGCGAAGCTGTCGCGCCTCGACGCGCTGGAGGCACGCGTCGCGAAGGTCGACGCGCTCGAGGCTCGCGTCGCGAAGGTGGACGAGCTCGAGCGGAAGGTGGCGCAGGTCGACGAGCTGCACGCGAAGGTGCAGCGTGTCGACGAGCTTTCGGCGCAGGTCGAGCAACTGCGCGGCCTGGAGGCGAAGGTGGCGAACGTCGAGCGGCTCTCGGCCGCCGTGGAGAAGCTGCCCGAGCTGGAGACGAGGGTGACGGAGCTCGACCGGCTCTCGACGCGCGTGACGCGGCTGGAGCGTCCCGGCTAAGGATCGTCCTCGCAGGCCGTGTTGGCGTACCCGGACCCGAACGGAGAGCGGGCGCCCGACTCGGCGTCGTAGACGTGCCGCCAGGTGCAGCCGGTGTCGTTCGTCAGGAGGTGAAGCGACACCGACGCCTCGGGTGACGTCGTCCGAACACGGTGGATGTCGTCGTGCGCGGAAGCAGCGCGTAGAAATCGCCCGGCGCGAGCGGACGCCGGTCGACGAGCCGCCAGGCTCCGTCCCGCTCGGCGTAGAGCTCCTCCTCCTGCGTCCCGCGGTAGAGCCCGACGAGACCCCAGGCGAGGTGATCGTGGATCGGCGTGCGCGCGCCGGCGGGGACGACGAGCGAGAAGAGCGAGAGCGAACCATCGCCGGCGCGGTAGAGGAGCCACTGCGCGATGCCGCCGCCCATTCCGCTCGCGGCCGCACCCTCCTGGTACTCGGCGGGCAGCCACTCCGCATCGCGGACGAGCTCGGCGAAGCGCGGCCGCAACGCGTCGCAGGCTTCCTCGGGCGATGCCGCGGTCTCGATCGCGGACCCGACCGCGGTTATGAACCCACGGACGACGGGCGTGTCGAGCACGTACTCGTCGCGACTCACGCGGCGAGTGTAAGGCGGCGCGTGAATGACGCGCCGTGGGCACGATCGGCGACGTCGCCGATCTTGTCTAGCGGTCGTGTTGGCGCCGTCGTTGCTGACTACCAACGGTGGGATAGAAGGAGTAATGCCTTCCCGACGAACGTCAGGTTCGCGGTCACGCTGACGACTTCGTGCGGCTCGCGCAAGGTGAATGTGTTTTCGGCGCGCCGCATCGTGGCCGCGCGGGCGTCTACGGATGTATGGTCGGCGTCATGGCCGTCGACGGCGACCGGCCGCTGGACGAGCGTGAGCGCAGGCTGGCGACGAACGAGGCGCTCTTCCGCGACATCAACGAGGAGATCGAGACGGTCGCGTTCAGGCTCGGCGGCGACGACGAGCACGTCTACGAGTTCCTCTGCGAGTGCGCCAACGCCGAGTGCGACCTGCGGTTGCCGCTCTCGCTCGACGAGTACGAGCGCGTGCGCG
>Ga0126312_10002664_pt1 | contig 11943 bp, 10 predicted proteins | sample Plot104A_FD_92537 | JGI IMG/M metagenome (GOLD analysis project Ga0126312, IMG submission 92537) | Serpentine soil microbial communities from UC McLaughlin Reserve, CA, USA - Plot104A | ecosystem: Environmental > Terrestrial > Soil > Grasslands | place: USA: UC McLaughlin Reserve, Lake County... | reverse complement strand
CCGGCGAGAATGGCTGCAACGGCGGATTCGGCGGTGAACCCGGTACGGGCACGATGGGCGGGGCCGGCGGCAACCCGCTCGGCGACAACGGCGAGCCCGGCCTGGGCGGGCAGGGTGGGGGGGGCACGGGCGGAGGGGGTGGGGGCGGCCTCTGGGGCGGGGGCGGCGGGGGCACGTTCAGCCCGTCCGGTGGGGGCGGTGGCGGTGGTGGCGGCTCGAACTTCCTCGCGGCCGGGACATTCGTCGGGCTGGCGGACGCGTCCGATCCTCCGCAGGTCGTCATCAGCTACGCCACCCTGGGCGAGCAGCACGAGGACCTGATTGGGTCGGCGACCGGTGTAGGGCCGGGCAAGAGCCTGGCCAACAAGGCGAGGGAGATCCAGGCGTCCGCGGAGGCGAACGACAAGGCGAGCGCGTGTGCGGAACTCGCCGAATTCATCCACGAGGTCAGCGCGCAGACCGGCAAGAAATTGACCGCCGCGCAGGCGGCGTCGCTGACCACGCAGGCCGAGAACATCGAGGCGAGACTCGGGTGCTGAGCGCACGCTGACCACCGCCTCACGCCGCGGAAAGAAGATGGGCCCCGAACGCCGTAGCTCGCCCACTTGCGGCTGCTACGCGACACGAAGTAGCCCAGCAGCGGCGTCGGCTTCTCGTCGCAGCTCCGGAGCACATACAGCGCATCCTCGAGTTCTGCGAGGTCGACAAGGACTTCGCGCTGCTCGAACCCGGCGAGTACCCGTCCCGGCTCGGCGCCTGAGCGACCGGCCGAGACAGCGCGCAACCTTCACCCACGACACCGCGGCGGCGACGTGGGCCGCCGCCTGGTGGAAGCGATGCTGAAACGAGCCCGGACCGCCGGCTACGAGCGGATCGACCTGGTCACCTTCAGCGAGCTGCGCGCCGCCGCGCGCCTCTATCGCGAAGCCGGCTTCAGGCGGGTGAGCATGGAGCCCCGCCTACTGTGGGGCCGAGGGATCGAGTACGAACGGTACGAGCTCGTGCTCTGACGCCGGCCTCTACGCTCCCCAGACGTGAATCCGCGCGTGCTGATCGCGCTCGTGCTCATCTCGGTGTTCGCCCTCGGCGCCGTCGTCGTGGCGTCCGGGAGGCGCGACGGCGACGGCGCCGAGCCGGCCAGCGGGGACGGTCGCTTCGAAGGCGCCGTCATGCCGAAGGGCGTGCGGGCGCCGGACTTCGAGCTCCGTAACCAGGACGGCGAGCGCATCTCGATGGGGGCGCTCAGGGGTCGACCGGTCCTCGTCACCTTCCTGTACACGACCTGCGACGACACCTGCCCGATCATGGCGCAGACCGCCCGGGGAGCGCTCGACGACCTCGGCCGCGACGTGCCCGCCTTGGCGATCGCCGTCGACCCGCTGCGCGACACGCCCGAGCGAGCGCGCGCGTTCCTGTCCAAGCAGCGGGCGATCGGGAGGATCGACTTCGTGCTCGGCTCGCGCGCCCAGCTGCGCCCGCTGTGGAAGGGCTATGCGATCCAGCCGCAGTCGGTCGCCCAGGAGCATCAGGCGCGCTTCACTCTCGTGGACGCGCGCGGATTCCAGCGCGTCGGCTACCCGGGCTCCCAGGCCACGCCCGAGCGGCTGGCGCACGACCTGCGGCTGCTGGAGCGCGAGGCCGGCTAGCGCGGCCGCCTGCGGTTTCTCCGAGCCCGCGGGGACGCGCGTTGGCACCCGTCCCAGGTTTCTCCGACCCACCAGGTAGGATTTGGGGACCATGATGTTCTCGACGAAGGCTGAGTACGGCGTGCGCGTTATGGCGCACCTCGCAAAGCAGGCGGGTGTGGCGAGCACCGGGGACGGCGCGGCGGCGTCCGGCGACGACTCGCCACTGTCAAGCGACGTCCCCATCTCGCTCGGCTCCATCGCCGACGCCGAGGGACTTCCGCTCGCGTACCTAGAGCACCTCGTCCAGCGCCTGCGCAAGGCGGGGCTGGTCGATTCGCGCCGCGGCGCCCACGGCGGCTACACGCTCGCCCGCCCGGCCGCCGACATCACGATGGCCGAGGTCGTCAGGGCGCTGGAGGGCGAGATCGCCCCGATCGAGTGCATCACAGCCGATCCCGTGCGCGGACTCGTGTGCGTGCGCGAGGGGGAATTCGGCCACGACCCATGCCCGACGAAGCTGCTCTGGACTCGGGTTCAGGGCTCGATCGTGCGCACCCTGAACGAGATGACGCTGGCGGACCTCACTCAGCCCGTGACACAGCCCGCCGGCAAGAGAAAGGCACCCGAGACGGCGACCGTATGACCCTTGAGATCCAGAACCTTCACGTCCGCACCGAAGAGCGGGAAATCCTCCACGGCGTGGACCTCGTCGTGAGACGGGGCGAGACCCACGCGCTCATGGGCCCGAACGGGTCCGGCAAGTCGACGCTCGCCAACACCCTGATGGGCAGCCCGAGCTACGAGGTCACCGACGGCCGCATCCTGCTGAACGGCGAGGACCTGACCGAGGCCGAAACCGACGAGCGCGCGAAGGCCGGTCTGTTCATGGCCTTCCAGTATCCGGCGACGATCCCGGGCGTGTCGGTGGCGAACTTCATGCGCATGGCGGTGAACGCCAAGCGCGATGAGCCCATCAAGGTCAAGGACTTCGGAAACCTCCTCAGGGAGAACATGGACCTCCTGCGCATCAGCCGCGACTTCACTAGCCGCTACCTCAACGAAGGCTTCTCGGGCGGCGAGAAGAAGCGCGCCGAGATCCTCCAGCTCGCCATGCTCCAGCCCGACTTCGCGGTGCTCGACGAGACCGACTCGGGGCTCGACATCGACGCCCTACGGATCGTCGCGGACGGCGTGAACGCGATGCGCTCCGACGAACGCGGCTTCCTCATCATCACCCACTACACGCGCGTCCTGAACTACGTGCGCCCCGACTTCGTGCACATCATGATCGACGGCCGGATCGTGCGGGAGGGCCGCTCCGAGCTCGCCGACGAGCTCGAGGACAAGGGCTACGAGTGGGTGCGCGAGGAGGTGGCGGCCGGTGCCGGCTAGCTTCGTCGAGGAACGTCGCAAGGCGGCGCTCGAGGCCTTCGAGCGCGAGCCGCTTCCCACCTGGCGTCGCTCTGGATTCTGGACCACGACGGTCCGCAAGTTGCAGCTCGACCAGCTCGAGCCGAGACGCTACGAGCCGCTCGACGAGCTCCCCGAGATCGTTCGCGATGACCTCGGCGACGAGGAGCATGCCGGGCTGATCGTGCAGCGTGGGGCCAGCGTCGTGTACGCCGACGTCACCGACGAGCGGATCGTGATGCTGCCGCTCGAGCGCGCCGTGGAGGAGCACCCGGAGCTGGTCGAGCCGTACTTCGCGCGCAGGCTTCCCTACGACGAGGGAAAGTTCGCGGCGGGCTCGGCGGCCTTCTGGACCGGCGGCGTGTTCGTGCACGTGCCGAAAGACGTGAAGATCGAGAAGCCGATCCAGGTCGTCTGGCTGATCGACGAGCCCGAGACTGCGCAGTGGGCGCACACGCTCGCCGTCGTCGGCGAGTTCTCCGAGTGCAAGGTCCGCGAGTACTTCATCGCGCCCGACTTCGACGGCCAGGCGCTGCACGCGGGCGCTTTCGAGCTCTACGCGCTGCCCGGGGCGCACGTCAACCTCGCCCACTATCAGGACTGGGGCAGCGGCGAGGTGTTCGACGTGTCGACCAGGCGGGTCGAGGTGCAGAGGGACGCCCAGGTCAAGTGGGTGCCGGTCCACCTCGGCGGGCACCTGACGAAGCAGACGCTCGACATCGTCACGGCGGAGCGCGGCTCCGACATGCGCCACACCGGCCTCTACTTCACCGAGCGCGACGAGCACCTCGACCTGTTCACGACCGACAAGCACGAGGAGGGCCACACGACCGGCGACACCATCTGGAAGGGCGCGCTCACCGGCGACTCGCGAGCGTCATACGAGGGGCTGATCCACATCGTCCCGGGCGCGCAGGAGACCGACACCTACCTCCAGACCCACCAGATGCTGCTCTCGCCTAGCGCGAAGGGCGACGCCATCCCGTCGCTGATCGTCGAGACCGACAACGTAAGGGCCTCGCACGGGGGCACGGTCGGCGAGCTCGACCAGGAGCAGATCTTCTACATGATGACCCGCGGCCTGCCGCGCGCGGAGGCCGTGCGCGTGCTGGTGGAGGGCTACTTCGAGGAGGTCGTGCAGCGGCTCGACGATCCCGGTCTCGAGGAGTTGATCCGTCGCCGGGTGGCCGAGAAGCTGCACGGCGCCGAGGAGCAGGTGCGCGAGTTCATCGGCGAGCGGGCGGAGGCGGGGACGCGGCAAGAAGCGGCCGCCTCCGGCGGAGAGGCCCGGAGGAGCGCGTGATGGGCGCGGTCGCCGAGAAGCCGCTGGTCGACTCACGGGCGGACTTCCCGCTGCTCGAGCGGCAGTTCGAGGGCAAGAGGCTCGTCTACCTGGACTCGGCCGCTACGTCGCAGAAGCCGCGGCAGGTGATCGAGACGATCGAGCGCTACTACCGCGACTCCAACGCGAACATCCACCGGGGCGTCTACGCCCTGGCGCGGGAGGCGACGGAGCTGTTCGAGAACGGTCGCGAGCGGATCGCGGCGTTCGTCGGCTGGGATACCGCATCGACGATCTTCACGAAGAACGCCACCGAGGCGATCAACCTCGTCGCCTACGCGTGGGGCCGGGAGAACGTGCGCGCCGGCGACGAGGTGCTCATCACCCAGATGGAGCACCACTCGAACATCGTCCCCTGGCAGCTCCTGTGCCAGGAGACGGGGGCGCGGCTGCGTTACCTGTCTGTGTCCGACCAGGGCGAGCTCTCGCTCGACGAGCTCGACAGCGTGCTGGCCGGCGGGCGCGTGAGACTGGTGGCGTTCGCGCACGTCTCGAACGTGCTCGGGACACTCAACCCCGTCGAAGAGATCACGCGCCGTGCGCGCGCCGCGGGGGCGGTCAGCCTCGTCGACGCCTCGCAGGCCGTTCCGCAGATGCCGGTCGACGTCCGCGAGCTCGGCCCGGACTTCTACGTCTGGACCGGCCACAAGGCGCTCGGCCCGACCGGGATCGGTGTGCTGCACGGGAGGGCCGAGCTGCTTCGGGAGATGCGACCGTTCCTGGGCGGCGGCGACATGATCTCCAAGGTCGAGTTCGCGAGCTCGACCTGGAACGAGCTTCCCTGGAAGTTCGAGGCCGGCACCTCGCCCGTCGCCGAGGGCGTGGGGCTGGGCGCCGCGATCGACTATCTGAGCGTGCTCGGGATGGACGCCGTCCGGGCCCATGAGCGCGAGCTCACGGCGTACGCGCTCGAGCGGCTGCCGGAGGTGGACGGGATTCGCGTGTTCGGCCCGCTCGACCCCGACCGCCGGGGCGGCGTCGTCTCGTTCGCCCTGGACGGCATGCACCCCCACGACATCGCAGAGCTCTGCGACCGCGAGGCGGTCTGCATCCGCGCCGGCCACCACTGCGCGCAGCCGCTGATGCGCAGCCTCGGGGTTGCCGCGACCGCGCGCGCCTCGTTCCACGTCTACAACGCCCGGGAGGACGTCGACGGCCTCATCGAGGCGCTGCAGAAGGCCCGCGGCGTTTTCGGTCTGTGATGGACGCCCTCTACCGCGACTACATCCTCGACCATTACAAGAACCCGCGGAACTTCGGCACGCTGGAGCCGCACGACCTCGAGTTCCACGACCACAACCCTCTCTGCGGCGACGAGCTCGGGGTGCACGTCGTGGTCGAGGACGGCCGGATCGCCGAGCTGCGGTTCCATGGCCAGGGTTGCGCGATCTCGCAGGCCGCGGCGTCGATCACGTCGGACGAGCTGATCGGGCTGACTGTGGACGAGGTCGAAAGGTTGGACGCCGACTGGGTCATCGACCAGCTTGGGATCGACATCTCCCCCACGCGCCGGAAGTGCGCCCTGCTGTCGCTCAAGGTGATGCGAGGAGCGACAACCGGGGATCCCTCCTGGCCCGAGTAGCGGCGCGGTTCGGCCCGGACTCGCGAATGGTTCCCGCCGAAGCCCGACTGGTCAGGATCCCCCTCGAAGGAAAGGTGTCTGCGGCCGAGGGGTCCCTGCTGGTGCGGGGCGACCGACATCCGTTTGCGCTTACGGGCGCGTGGGCAGGCGGTGGGGCGCTGGTGGGGTCGGAGCCCGTCGTGGTGGCCCGGGCGGACGAAGACCCATTCGAGCTGCTGGACCGGCAGCCCGTCGTGGCGGCCGGCGAAGGCGGCTCGACTGGCGCGATGGGCGGTGCGGCCGATTCTTCGCGCGGTGCCGTCGGTGGCGGCTGGTTCGGCTTCCTCGGCTACGGTCTCGGCGCCCGGCTCGAGCCAGTCCCTCCCCCTCCTCCGCGGCCTGCCCCGCTTCCCCTCTTCGCGCTGGCCTTCTACGACCATTTGCTGCACCTCGACGCGTCCGGCCGCTGGTGGTTCGAGGCGCTTTGGAGTGAGGAGCGTGACGCGGTGCTCCGCGAGCGCTTTGAGCGTCTGAGCGCGCGCCTAGCCGACGGTGTCCGGGACGAACCGGTGTCCGTCGGCGCCTTCGGGCCGGCGCCGCCTGGGGCCGCGGGCCATCTCGCCGCCGTCGAGGCCTGCCGCGAGCGCATCGCGGCCGGAGAGATCTTCCAGGCGAACCTGTGCCTGCGGCTGGAGAGCTCGTGGCATGGGGATCCGATCGACCTATTCGCCCGCGCGACGCGGGCGCTCGGCCCGCGCCAAGCCGCCTTGGTCGCGGGCCCGTGGGGAGCCGTCTGCAGCCTGTCGCCGGAGCTCTTCCTCCGCCGGGAGGGCCGCCAGGTCCGAACCGAGCCGATCAAGGGCACAGCGCCGAGCGTGGAAGGCGCGCGCGCCGTCCTCGCCGAGTCGCGAAAGGACCGCGCGGAGAACGTGATGATCGTCGACCTGATGCGGAACGACCTCGGAAGGGTGTGCGAGTACGGGTCGATCGCCGTGCCCGCGCTGACCGAGCCGCGACCGGCGTCCGGCGTCTGGCACCTCGTGTCCACGGTGACCGGGACCCTCCGACCCGAGGTGCGCGATTCGGACCTCCTCCGGGCGACCTTTCCGCCCGGCTCGGTCACGGGCGCCCCGAAGATCCAGACGCTGCGCGTGATCGCGGAGCTGGAGGCTGCCGGCCGCGAGGCCTACACCGGGGCGATCGGATACGCGAGCCCGCTGGCCGGCCTGGAGCTGAACGTGGCGATCCGGACGCTCGAGCTGCGAGGCGACCGGATCTGGCTCGGCGTGGGCGGCGGAATCGTGGCTGACTCCGACCCGGCCGGCGAGCTCGAGGAGTGCTTGATAAAGGCGCGTCCCGTGGTGGCGGCGGCGGGCGGGAGCCTGATCGAACCTTCGGGACGGAGGGGCGAGCGTCCGGGCCGCAGCCGCGCGCCTGTGCTCGCGCTTGCGGGTGGCGCCGACCGGCCGGATCCGGCGCTTGGGGTGTTCTCGACGATGCTCGTGAGAGACGGCGCGGTGGCGAATGCTCGCGACCATCTCGCTCGGCTTCGCGGCAGCGTTGGGGAGCTGTATGACCAAGATCTTCCGTCAGACCTGGAAGACCGCGTGGACGCGGCGGCTGGGGCGCACTCGTCGGCACGCCTGCGCGTCCTCGCCGCTCCGTGCCGGGGCGCGCTCGCGGCCGTGGACGTCGAGGCTCGCACGCTCGGCGCCGGGTCCGAGCCGCGCGCCGTAACGCTGGCCCCGGTCGAGCTCCCAGGCGGTCTCGGCAAGCACAAGTGGCGCGACCGGCGCCTGCTCGCGGAGCTCGAGCGGAGGCTGGGGGCCGCGCCGCTGCTCGTCGACTCGAACGGTGACGTGCTCGAGGCCGCCACGGCAAACGTCTGGCTCGTAGAGGGAGGGTCGGTTGTCACTCCACCACCGGACGGGCGGCTGCTGCCGGGCACCGTCCGGGGCGCTCTTCTGGCCCGCCCTCCCGATGGCGTGGAGGTGCGCGAGGAGCCGATCTCGCTCGAGCGGCTGGCCGCCGCCGACGAGGTGCTGTTGACCTCGTCGGTGCGCGGCGTCTATCCGGCCGGGCTCGTGGGAGGCAAGGCCCCGTCCTTCCGACTCGGAGCGCGGCTGCGGGCCGCGTGGGACGACGAAGTCCGGCGCGAAGCGGCTAGGGCGGGCTCGTCCCAGGCTACGAACCGCGTGGCTCGGCGAGCGCCTGAGCGGCCTCACGGGCCGCCGCCGCACGAGCCCGCGCGTCGCGGGCTCGCTCCGGCAGCTGGGTGGCTGGGCGACCCGCCAGGTTGATCTCGACCAGCGAGGCGGCCGCGGCCGCGGCCGCCTCGGCCAGAAGCGTCCCCGTGAGCGCGTCCCCTCGCACGCTCGCGCTGCTCCCACCTGCCACCGCCGATCCGAGCTCGGCCACCTCGGCGGCCGCTTCGGCGATCCCGAGCGGCGGTCCGCTGGCCTCGACCAGCGCCGCCTCGAGAATCGTCTCGCGTCGGGGCGTGTCCGCGGGAAGTCGCAGCGCCTCGAGAACAGGCTCGTAAGAGGACAGCTCCCGCTCGCCGAGCCCCAGGACACGCTCCCGCAAAGCGCGCGCGCGTTCAGGCATGTCCTCGGGCACGCTCGGTCGCCCCCCGACGCCCCCCTCGGCGCGTTCCGTCGAGGACTCCGCCGTGCTCCGCTCCACCCCCCGGCCAACCTCCACACCGGCAGCCATCTCCACCAACGCCGCCGCGAGCGCGCAGGCACACGCCGCCGAAGACCCGCCGCCCGGCGCCGGGGTCGCCCGCGCCACCTCCTCCAGGAACGACCCGAGCCGCTGCTCGGCGATGCCGGCCACCTCGGCGATGGTACGAGATCGGGGGGCTCTGCCCACCCCGCCTGCCCAGGCGCTTACGGCGGCCGCCACTTCTCGTTCATCAAGACCGCGGGCGCGTCCTGTCCGGGTCGTAGAAGGGCAAGGGGGCGACCTTCGCGGGAATGCGCTTCTGGACCCCGTCGAGCTTGCCCACCTCGACGCCGGTCCCTGTTTCCGCATACTGGACCGACATACGGCAGAGCGCGATGTTCTTGCGCAGCGTAGGACTGCGTGTTCCGCTCGTGACGACGCCCACGCGGCGGCGGCCCACGCACACGTCGTCGCCGTGGCCGGCGGTCTCGTTGCCCTCGAGATCGAGCCCCACGAGCCGGCGCTGGGGATGCGCCGCCCGTTCGGCGAGCGCTTGCTTGCCTACGAAGTCGTCCTCGCCGTCGAGCCTCACCGTGAAGCCGATCCCCGCCTCGAACGGGTCCACCTGGTCGTCGAACTCGTAGCCGGCGCGGATCAGCCCCGCCTCGATGCGGATCGTTTCGAGCGCCTCGAGCCCGAGCGGCCCCAGCCCGTGGGACCGGCCCGCCTCCCAGATGGCGTCCCACACGTCCGGTCCGTCGTCCGGGTGGCAGAAGACCTCATAGCCGAGCTCCCCCGTGTAGCCGGTACGCGAGACGACTACCGGAATCCCGTCGTAGGCGCCGATGCGCCCGACGAGGAAGCGGAGCCACTTCAGCTCCCCGAGGCTCGGCTGGGTCGGTGGCGTCCAGACGATCTCCTTCATGATCGTGCGGCTCTCGGGGCCCTGAACGGCGAGGTTGTGCAGCTCATCGGTGGATGGCTTGACGAACGCCCGTAGCCCGAACCGCTCGGCGAGCTCCTTGAGCCACACGCCGTCGTGGGGGTCGTTGCCGATCAGGCGGAAGTTGTCCTCTCCGAGGCGGAAGACGGTGGCGTCGTCGATCATGCCGCCGGTCTCGTTGCAGAGCGCCGTGTAGACCACGTGGCCGACCGCCAGCCGGCGCGCGTCGCGGGTCATCGCCCACTGGATCAGGGCCTCAGCGTCCGGCCCGAGGACCTCCCACTTGCGTGACGGGCTGAGGTCCGCGACGGCCGCTTTGTCCCGACAGGCCCAGTACTCGGCGATGCGGCCTTCGTTCTTGTAGGAGCTGGGCAGCCAGTAGCCGCGGTACTCCACGAAGCTCTCCGTCAGCTCGCGGGTGCGCGGATGGAAGGTGGTCTCCTTGGTCAGCACGGGCTCCGCCTCCGGGGTCACGCGGTGTGCGATCGCCGCGGAGAAGCGGTTCTCGGGCGAGTAAACGCGCACGTGGATGTCGGTGAGCTCCCAGCCGTTGGCCGGGTCGATGTCGTCCGGACAAGCCGACGAAGCGCACACCAGCTCGGTCGGAGCCCTCAGCAGCACATAGTCTCCCGGCCGTGACCAGGGCTCGTCGAAGACGAGGACGTTGTTCGCGTCGAAGCCCGTGTTGTAGAAGAAGTTGAGCGCCTCCCAGCCCTTGCGCTCCGCGATCCCGTAGGGCGTGACCTTGCGATTGAAGTTCTCCGTGCAGCTGATGTGCCCCGGGTAGCCCATGTCCTCGTAGTACTTCGAGGTGCATGCGAGCGAGAAGGTGTCGTGCCGGCCGACCGTGTCCCGCACGACCTCGACGAGCGGGTCCATGTCCACGTCGTAGAACATGCCCCGCAGGCCCGGGCTCGGGTGGGCGTTGCCCATCAGCGTGCGCGTCGTGACGCCGTCGAGGCCGCGCTCGACGCCCGCATCCAGCTTCGCCCGATGGAAGGCGAGGAAGTCGGAGCACTGGCGGCCCTGGACGTCGATCACCTGGATGAACTCGCCCTCCCGGACCTCGTAGGCAAGCGCTGACGCCTTGTCGATCCGGAAGTCGAGCCGAGGCTCGGCGAGCGGGGCCGGAAGCTCGACCTCGGCCCGGGCTCGCGGCGAGGCGCGCCTGACCTCGACGACCAAGGCGGACGCCGGCGGGTCGCCGTCCACGACCCGACCGCCCGGCGCCGCCACGATCGCGAGCGCCTCGCGCTCGGCGAGGAACGCCTGCGAGAGCCCCGGCGGACTGTCGTCCCCGAAGAGACGGATCGCGCGGGCGTCGTCCGGACGGAGACCCCGGGAGTGCAGCTCGCCGAGGAAGTTGTCGTCGGCGCCCGTGCGAAGCAGCGAGCGGACGACCGTCGCGGGCGCGTCGGCCGAAGCCCCGAGCGCGCCCGGGTCCTCGCCCCCGTCCGGGGCGAGCACCGTGACCTCCGCGGGCTGACCGCCGTCGGGGTCGATCACGGTCATGCGGTCGTCGCCGAGCAGCTCCAAGGCGGTCGCCGACCCGGGCCTGACCCACCACGACTCGACTGACGGGTCGGCCGGCCCCAGCCCGGCTAGGAGCTCCATGCCTCAGTTGTACCCGACCGTCGGCCTCCGATAGGGTCCTCTGCACAAATTCGTCCGGCGGAGGGAGTGGGATGTCGACGACGGCGCTGAAGCGGAGCGCTTTCTACGACGTGCAGGATCAGCTTGGCGCCGAGTGGACGGACTGGGAGGGCTGGGCCTGGGCCGACCACTTCGGCGACGCGTCGGCCGAGCACAAGGCTACCCGCACCGCGTCCAATATCTGGGACGAGTCGCCCCTTCGCAAGTGGGACATGAAGGGTCCGGACGCGCTGGCGCTCGCCGATGTGCTCTTCACGAACGACATGGCTGCGCTGGAGGTCGGGCAGGTGCGCTACGGGGCAATCTGCGACGAAGACGGCCGGATGATCATGGACGGCACGATCTTCAAGCTGTCCGACGACCACTGCTTCTCGATCACCAGCTACGACTCGGATCTCGACTGGTACCGGCAGGTCGCCTCGGATCGCGGGCTGAGCGTCGAGATCGAGGACGTAACGGCAGACATGCCCCACCTCCAGGTCCAGGGTCCGAAATCACGCGAGATCCTCGCCCCGCTCGTCGAAGGGGTCGACCTCACGGAGCTGCGCTACTTCAGGTTCGTCGCGGACGCCAAAGTGGCCGGCATCCCGTGCCTCGTCTCGCGCACCGGCTACTCAGGCGAGCTCGGCTACGAGCTCTACTGCGAGCCCGGGCACGCGGCCGACCTCTGGAACGCCGTGCTCGATGCCGGCCGCCCACATGGGATGCTGCCGATCGGGCTGTCGGCCATCGAGACGAT
>Ga0126312_10002662_pt1 | contig 11944 bp, 10 predicted proteins | sample Plot104A_FD_92537 | JGI IMG/M metagenome (GOLD analysis project Ga0126312, IMG submission 92537) | Serpentine soil microbial communities from UC McLaughlin Reserve, CA, USA - Plot104A | ecosystem: Environmental > Terrestrial > Soil > Grasslands | place: USA: UC McLaughlin Reserve, Lake County... | reverse complement strand
TTCGGCGTCCGGCCAGCGGCGTAGCCGCCAACGAACGCGCCGACGACCTGTGAGCGAAACGCCTCCTCGAGATCAAGGGTCAGATGCGGGATGTCCATACTGTGCGCGAGGTCGCGAGCGCCGAGCACGGCCTCGGGCGAGCAGCAGCTGCGGGCTCCGTCGTTGTGCCGGTCGGCCCACAGCTTCAACGTGACGGCGACGACGTCGGCACCCCGCTCGCGCTCCAGCAACGCGGCGACGGCCGAATCCACGCCGCCGCTCATCGCGACGAGAACCCGCTCGCCCTCGGCCGGCGGATCCGCGAGCTGGGCTCCGGAGGAGGCCACCGCCGACAGCGCCCGATGAAGGGCATCCGCGGCCAGGTCGGCCGCGTGGCGGCCCTGCGGGGAGAGCCCGCCGAGTGCGCCGGCCACTTCCTCGGAGCCGATTCCGGCCGCAGAGAGGACGCTCTCGTGCTCGGCCGCCTCGGCGACGGCCGCTGCAGCGGCCGTCGCCGCCGCGCAGCCATCGGCGTCGAAGGTGACGTCGCCGATGGCGCCATCCTGAATCTCCAGCGAGAGTCGCACGAGATCCCCGCAAGTCGCGCCGCCGGCTGCGCCGGTGAACCCGCCGTCGGGCACGGGTCCGCGCCGCGAGTCGTCCCCTGCGTAATGGGCAAGTAAGGCGGCGTCCATCTCGCGCCCGAGGCTAGCGCGCGACCGGCCGATAATCCACCCATACGGTGGATAAGAGGCCGCTCACGGAAATCGAGCTCGGCCGGAGGGTTCGAGCGGCGGATAATCCACCTATACGGTGGATTTGAGGCCGCTCGCCGAGTCGCGTTACTTCGCGTTGAGCGCCTTTCTCATGGCGACCCCTCGAACCCGCGCAGCAAAAAGGCCCCAACTTGCCGACGCCGCCCGGCCTGAGAACCCTTCTGAAAAGGTGGGTGTCTACCGGCGAGACGGCCAGCGCCTCACCGGAAACCGACTCCCAAGGCCATTGCGTTGGCTCACAATTGGAGCGGCTATCGAACAAGCTCGAGCCTGCCGTTGACCATACCAGGCACCAAGTTGCTCGACAGGTCACGCGAAAGCTCGAGGGAGTCGGCTTGGAATTGGCCGCCCGCGCGGCTATCCCTCGCGAAACGCCCAGCGCACGAGCTTGCCGTCAGCGAATGCCAGGTCGATCGCCGCCTGCTCCTCGTCCCCGACGAGGCCGCTCTCACGCCACACGTACTGGGTTCGAACGCGGGCGACCACCTCGTCGCCACGCGCGTCCAGGCGGTCGATCGCGAAGTGGCGCTGCAGATGCTCGTATTTCTTGTGCGCCCACTCCTCGGCCTCGTCGCGACCGCGATAGACGCCGCGAGCGGTGTGGATCTCGATCTCCGGATGGACGAGCGCGACGAAGGCGGACACGTCCCCGCGGCTCAGCGCCGTGAGGACCTGTCGCGCCAACTCCGCGTTTGAGGGGGCCGTCACCCCCCGGGCCTTACGGAGTTGTGCCGCCTGTGCCACCCAATCCGCCTGCGCCAGCCGTCGGACCTGGGCCGAGACCGGGCGGCGGCGCGGGGCCGGTGCCTGCGGTGCCGCGCAGCTTGGCCTCGGCGTCCGGCGTGGTCACTTCCGGCACGAGGCTGGCGACGAACATCGCCGCGCCCACGATCGCGAGGATCAGCGGCCAGCCGACGATCGTAGAAGCCGGAACGCCGACGCCGACCTCGCTGCCGACGTCGATCAGGAAGACGAGCAGGCCGATCGCGCCGACGTAGGTCGGTCCCCGGACGGCGAATCGCGCGCCCCAGATCACCGCGAGCAGCGAGGCGACCAGCAGCTCGAGATCCCAGAGCAGGCTCGGCGACGCCACCGGCGGCGTGAACAGCGAATCGGTCTGGGCGAAGAACGCCGTGAACGTGATCGATCCCGCGAGCACAGCGGAGAGCGCCGCGCCGGTGATGACGTCCTGGGCGCGGAGCCAGCGCTCGGGCTCGGGCGTCACGACGCCACCGGGCCTCAGTCGCGCCAGGGGGTCGAACCGATAGACGACGAACGCGAAGGCCAGGAACACGAGGCCATAGATGACCAGGAGACCGCGATAGATCCCGTAGTGGGCGATGAGCCCGTTCGAGAGGATCTTGTCCCAGAGCGCCGACAGCGACACGATCACAAAGATCGTGGTGAGCAGGAGCCCGTAGCGAACGTCGGCGACCAGGGCTGCAAATGTGGCGGCTGCCGCCGTCACAAGGAGAACCCAGAACACGTTCAGGTCGGCGGTCGCGGTGCCATTGACCGCCTCGATGAACTGGAACAGCAGGAACGGGATCAGGAGGACCCCGAAGATCAGGTAGACGCTCTGCCAGGCGCGCACCGTTTGCGTGTTCATGCGCCCCGCGAGACCCACGCCATACAGGAAGACCGTGATGATCAGGAGGGTGATGAAGAGACCCCAGTCCCCCCATCCGTTACTCAGGTCGCCTGACTTTCGCTCGAACGTCATGAAAAAGCCGAGCCCCAAAAGAAGCCCGGCCAGGGTCCTGAGCGCGTCGCGGCCCTCGTCCGGTGCGAACAGCCTCGAAGGGTCCACCTAACTACCTCCCAGATCGCGACGATTTCCGGCGGAGCCTATCGTCCCCCCCGGGCCGACTGCGCCACTCCGCGAAGCGAGAGTCCGAGCTCCCGGAGCTGTGCCTCCTCGACGGGCGCTGGGGCTCCCGTCAGCGGATCGGCGCCCGATGCGGTCTTCGGGAACGCGATCACGTCGCGAATCGAGTCCGCCCCAAGTAGCCGCTGGACGACCCGGTCGAGCCCGTAGGCGATCCCGCCGTGCGGTGGCGCCCCGTAGCGGAGCGCGTCGAGCAGGAAGCCGAAGCGCTCGCGGGCCTGGTCGGGCCCGATCCCGATCACATCGAACACGCGCTCTTGGAGCGCCATGTCGGAGATTCGGATCGAGCCGCCCCCGAGCTCCTGGCCGTTCCACACGATGTCATACGCCTGCGCCCGCGCCTCGCGGGGGCTTTCAGGGTCGAGGTCGCCCTGTGGAGCCGTGAATGGATGATGAAGCGGGTCCCAGCGCGAGTCCTCGACGCTCCACTCGAACATCGGCCAGTCCACGATCCACACGAACTGGTCCCCGTGGACCAAATCGAACCGCTCCCCCAGCTCGAGCCGCAACTGCGCGAGCACAGAGTTGGCAACGGCCACCTCGTCGGCGACCAGCAGCATCAGGTCGCGCTCCTCGGCGGCGAGGGCCTGGTTGACCGACCGCAGCTCACCCGGGCTGAGGAACTTTGCGGTTGGCGAGCGCCACCCGTCACCCTCGCGGAACGCCCACACGAGCCCCTTCGCGCCGAGCTCCTGAGCGCGCCCGATCAGACCGTCCAGCGCCGACCGCGGCAGGTCGCGACGCCCTGCGTTGAACCCCTTCACGACGCCGCCGCCCGCGATTGTGCCACCGAAGACCTTGAACTCGGTTCCGCGAAGCGAGTTGCTGACATCCACGAGTTCCAGGCCGAAGCGCACGTCCGGTCGGTCGGTCCCGTACCGCGCCATCGCCTCGTCGAACGGGAGCCGGGGAATCGGGAGCGACAGCTCCGGGCCCTCCACCCGCTCGAGCACCTGGGCGAGCATGCGCTCGTTTACGTCCAGGACGTCCTCGGTGTCCACGAACGACATCTCGACGTCGAGCTGCGTGAAGTCGAGCTGCCGGTCGGCGCGCTGGTCCTCGTCGCGAAAGCAGCGAACGATCTGGTAGTAGCGCTCGAACCCGGCGATCATCAGGAGCTGCTTGAACAGCTGCGGCGACTGCGGCAGCGCGTAGAACGAGCCCGGATCGCGCCTAGACGGCACCAGGAAGTCGCGCGCCCCCTCCGGCGTGGAGCGCGAGAGCATCGGCGTCTCGACGTCGACGAACCCCTCGCCGTCGAAGAACTCTCGGATCGCGCGAACGACTCGGTGGCGAAGCTCGATCGCCTTGCGCATCCGCTCTCGGCGCAGGTCCAGGTAGCGATAGCGAAGGCGGGCCTCCTCCCCCACCTCGCCGGAGAACGACTCGATCTCGAACGGGGGCGTCTCGGCGTCGGCCAGGAGGTCCGCGTCGTTGATGCGGATTTCGACCTCGCCGGTCGGAAGGTCGGGGTTGACGGTTTCCGGCGAGCGGCGAACGACCTCGCCGGACGCAGTGAGGACATCTTCGGAGCGAAGCTTGTGGCCGAGCTCGAACGCGCCACCGGCGGTGTCGGGGTTGAAGACGAGCTGCACCAGGCCGGTGCGGTCGCGGAGGTCGATGAACACGAGGCCACCGTGGTCGCGACGGCGATGGACCCAGCCCGCGACTCGGACGGTCCGTCCCACGCGGTCGGGCAGCACCTGGCCGCACCAGGCGTCGCGGTACTCATTCGGCCGCAGGGCCGGGAACCCGGAAGCGCCCGGCCTCATCTGGTGATCAGCTCCTCAACCACGCGTTCGGCCTGGACTACTCGCTGCTCGCCCGATCGCATGTCGCGCAGCTGTATCGAGCCGTCCGGATCGAGGATCAACGTGTGACTGGCACCCACTCGGTCTGCCTGGCGCATCTGACCCTTCATGCCGCGACCGGCGAGATCCAGATCCGTCCGCAGGCCCGCCCGGCGCAGCTGGGTGACCAGCGCAAGCGCTCGCTCGCGCTGGGAGTCCTCGGCGGCCACAAAGACATCATGGGGGCGCTCCTCCGCCGTTGCACCGATCGCCAGGAGGATGCGCTCGATGCCGGCGGCCCAGCCGTTGGCGGGCGTGGACGGACCGCCCAAGAGCTCGATCAAGCGGTCGTAGCGGCCGCCGCCGGCGAGGGCTACCTCCGGTCCAAGCCGGCCGCTATGGAATTCGAACACCGTACGCGTGTAGTAGTCGAGACCGCGCACCATCGTCCCGTCGACCTCGTAGGTGAGCCCTGCTTGGTCAAGCAGTCGTCGCACGGCGGTGAAGTGCTCGGCGTCCTCACCGTCCAGGCGGTCGAGCATCGTGGGCGCCTCGGCCATCACGGCCTGGGTCGATTCGTCTTTGGAGTCGAACGCCCGCAGCGGGTTCTCGTCGATCCTGTCGCGCACGTCGCGGGCGAGCTCAGTCTCGTGGTCACGCAGGTAGGCAACCAGTTCCGGCCGGTATGCCGCCCTCGTCTCGGGCGAGCCGAGGCTGCCGATTCGCAGCACCAGCTCCGGCACCTCGAGAATCCGCAGGAGCTCGTCACACAGCAGGATCAGCTCAGCGTCGACCAGCGGCGAGTCCGAGCCGATCGCCTCGACGTCGAGCTGCGTGAACTGGCGAAAGCGCCCCGCCTGGGGCCGCTCGTGGCGGAACAGCGGGCCGTACCACCACAGCTTCACCGGCTGCGGGAGCTTTTGCATGCCGTGTTCGAGGTAGGCGCGGGCGATCGACGCTGTTGCCTCGGGCCGCAGGGTGATGCTGCGCCCGCCCTTGTCCTCGAACGTGAACATCTCCTTGCGGACGATGTCCGTCGAGGCCCCCACTCCCCGCGCGAACAGCTCCGTGTCCTCGAAGACCGGGGTCTCGATGCATCCGTATCCGGCGCGCTCCAACAGCTCCCGGGCCGTCGCTTCTACGCGTGCGCGAGCGGCGGCATCGGCCGGGAGCAGGTCGGCGGTGCCCCGTGGGGCCTGGAAGCGGTCGGCCATCTAGTGGTACCTCAACGCGCGAGACTATTTGCTGATCAGGCGGCCCGGCCTACCGCGCGAGCTCGGCGAGGAAGGGATTGCTCGCCCGCTCGGCACCGAGCGTGGTGACCGCCATGTGGCCGGGATAGACGGTCGTCTCGTCGGGATAGGAGTCGACCAGGCCGCGAATGCTCTCGAGCAGCGTCCCCCAGTCCCCGCCGGGGAGATCGGTGCGCCCAACCGACCCCTTGAAGAGGACGTCGCCGGAGAACATCGCCTGCTCGTCGGGGATCGCGTAGGTGACGTGCCCTGGGCTGTGACCCGGAGTGAACACGACGTCGATCTCCAGGCCGGCGAGCGACAGGTGCTCGCCGCCGGCGACGGTCTCGTCGGCGTCGTAGCTCTCAAACGGCCCGAAGCCGGGCCAGGGGACGTAGGACATGATGTCGGCGAGCACGGGGACCTCGATTTGCGGGCACCAAACCGGCGCCTCGGTCGCCGCCGCGACCGGCGCCACCGCCCCGATGTGGTCGAAGTGGCAGTGGGTCACGAGGATGCCGTCGATGGCGATCCCCAGCCCCTCGACGGCCTCGAGGATGCGCTCCGGCTCGTCGCCGGGGTCCACGATCAGGCCGTGGTCCGCCCCGTCGCCCCGCGCGATGTAGCAGTTCTCGGCAACCGGACCGACGGTGAAGGAGCGAACGTCCATGCCATCAGGGTATCCCGGCGCGGACGTTCACTTTCGCCTAGCGAAAGAATGTGTCCACGCGATGGGCCCTACCGCGCCAAGGAGCGCCGGCCTCACTGCTTTGCCTTGCGCTCCTCGTACTCGCGCTGCTTCGCTCGCAGCCGCCGCCTGTACATGAACCCGTCGATCGCGTGGCCGAAGGGGACGTAGAGGAGCAGCATGAGGACCGAGAGGAGCGCCGAGACGCCAACCGGGCGCTTGAAGATCAGGAGCAGCAGGATGAAGAAGATCCCGGCGCCGAACGCCGCGCGTGCGATCGCGCCACCCCAGGTCGGGGGCGACTCGCCGCGCTTTCCCGTCTGTTTTCGGCCGCTTCGAGCGCGAGCTCGGGCCTCCTCGCGGGTGCGAGGACGGGCGCGCCCGCGCCGGTCGATGCTGCCGCCCTGCGTACCGCGGTGTTTGCGCCGCCTTCGCTTTCTCGTCTGGGCCACGGCTGCAATCTAGCGGTGGTGCCCTTTCGCCGCCCACACAGGGCTCGCCGTCATATCGAGAACGCCACCGGCACGATTTGTCATGTTTGAAACATGGACAAGCGGGAAGGCACATGCCGCAACAACAATCGATCCGGTCCCGGCGCGCACCTCGCCGGGACGTGTCGGGACGGAGAAAGTGAGGGCCAATGGAGAGAGCAGCGGTCCCTTCTCGTGATCCGACCGCAGGTGACAGCGCCCGGGTCGCCGAAGCCATGGAACGCGTCGGCTGGACGGTGGCGGATCCCGCTCCCCTCGGGCTGGCGGGTTTCGCAATGACGACGTTCGTGTTGAGCATGTTCAACGCGAACTTCGTCAGCGCCAGCGGTGAGCCGGTCGTCTTCGGGCTGGCGTTCGCCTACGGCGGCGTCGCACAGCTCCTCGCCGGTATGTGGGAGTTCCGCAATGGGAATACGTTCGGCGCCTTGGCGTTCAGCTCGTTCGGGGCGTTCTGGCTCTCGCTTTTCGTCTTCGAGGTGTTCTTCGCGGGCTCGATCCCGGAGGCAGACGTGGGTCATGCCGCGGGGCTCTACCTCTGGGCGTGGGCCATATTCACGACCTACATGTTCGTCGCCTCGCTTCGGACGACAGCGGCGGTGGCGCTCGTGTTTTTCCTGTTGGCGATCACGTTCGTCCTCCTGGCAATCGGCGCCTCGGGAACTCACGAGACCGTGACGCACTGGGGCGGGTACATCGGCATCGCGACAGCTGCCGCCGCCTGGTACGCCTCGTTCGCAGTGGTCACCAACTCGACGTTCGGCAGGATCGTCCTGCCGGTGGTGCCATTGCGGCGATAGCCGCGGGAGAGATGGATCCGAGTCGATCTAAGGATGGCAGCCCGGAGCTCACGCGCCCCACCGGCGCGTCGGCTCCGGGCTCCTCCGAGGACTAGCTTGACCTGAGCACGACCACAACCCGGAACGAATAGGCGTGACTGCCTTTGACGAAAGGAGCGGAGATGAGTCCAGAGGACACCTCCACCCGAACTGGTGACGGCGGCGGCGATGCGATGGCCGCGATCGAGGTCCTCGTACGCGAAAAGCGGACCTTCCCCCCATCGGACGAGTTCGTCGCGCAGGCCTTGATCAACGACTCGTCGGTTTACGAGGAGGCACAGCGGGACTACGAGGGATTCTGGCTTGAGCGAGCGAAGGAATTCGTCAGCTGGTTCAAGGAGCCCACCAGGTCGCTCGAGTGGGATCCGCCCCACTGCACCTGGTTCGCCGACGGCGAGCTGAACGTGTCGTACAACTGCCTCGACAAGCACGTCGACGGCGGTCGCGGCGACAAGGTCGCCTACCACTACGTCCCGGAGCCGCCCGACGAGGAGCCTCGCTCCATCACCTTCGCGGAGCTTAAGGACGAAGTCTGCAGCTTCGCCAACGCGTTGCGCAAACTGGGCGTGAAGAAGGGCGACCGCGTCGGGATCTACATGGGCATGGTCCCCGAGCTGCCGATCGCGATGCTGGCCTGCGCCCGCATCGGGGCCCCGCACGTCGTGGTGTTCGGCGGCTTCTCGGCAGACTCGCTCGGGGAGCGGATGTCGAGCACCGGCGCCTCGGTGCTCATCACCCAGGATGAGGGCTGGCGCAAGGGAAACAAGATCGCGCTGAAGAGCATCGCCGACGACGCGGCCAAGCTAGCGTCGTCGGTGCAGAAGATGGTGGTGCTCCGGCGCACCGGCGATGAGGTCCCGTTCGAGGAGGGCCGTGACCTGTGGTGGCATGACCTCGTCGAGGGAGAGTCCACCGAGTGCGAGCCGGAGCGGTGCAATGCCGAGGACGTCCTCTACCTGCTCCACACCTCGGGAACGACGGCCAAGCCGAAGGCGGCGCAGCACACCACCGGCGGATACCTGACGTACGTGTCGTGCACCCACAAGTGGATCTTCGACATCCACGACGACGACGTCTGGTGGTGCGCGGCGGACGTCGGCTGGGTCACCGGCCACAGCTACATCGTCTACGGGCCGCTGAACAACGGCGCCACGGGCGTGCTCTATGAGGGCGATCCGGCCTACCCCGAGGTCGACCGTCACTGGGAGATCGTCGAGCGCTACGGGGTCAACCAGTACTACACCGCCCCGACCCTCATCCGTGCGTTCATCAAGGCCGGTCCGGAACACCCGCAGAAGCACGACCTGTCGTCGCTGAAGCTGCTCGGAACCGTCGGCGAGCCGATCAACCCGGAGGCCTGGGTCTGGTACTGGAAGTACATCGGTGGCGAGCGCTGCCCGGTCGTCGACACCTGGTGGCAGACCGAGAACGGAGGCATCCTGATCACGCCGTTGCCCGGTCTCACGACCCTGAAGCCCGGATCCGCAACCGTGCCGTTCCCGGGCAACCAACCGGACATCCTCGACGAGCAGGGCAACCCCGTCCCGCCGGGACAGGGCGGCTACATCGTCATGAAGCGACCGTGGCCCGGGATGTTCCGCACCCTGTGGGAGGACGACGAGCGCTTCGTGTCCAACTACTTCTCCACGTACGGCCCCTCGGTGTACTTCGCCGGGGACGGGGCCAAGCAGGATGAGGACGGCTATTACTGGCTGCTCGGCCGGATCGACGACGTGATGAACGTCTCCGGGCACCGGCTGTCGACGATCGAGATCGAGTCGGCGCTGGTCGCGCACGAGGCGGTCGCCGAGGCGGCCGCGGCGGCTGCGCCGGACGAGATGACCGGTCAGACGCCGCTCTGCTTTGTCGTTCTGCGCGGCGGCTACGAGCCCTCCGACGAGCTCGCTGCTGAGCTGCGAGAGTGGGTCGGCGAGCAGATCGGCAAGATCGCCCGCCCGAAGGCGGTGCTGTTCGGCGCCGATCTGCCCAAGACGCGATCGGGCAAGATCATGCGGCGGTTGCTCAAGGACATTGCCGAGGGCAAGGAGCTCGGAGATACGACGACGCTGCGCGATCCCGCGATCGTCGAAACGCTCAAGCACGAAGCGGACGAGTCGCTCGGGAGGGTGCCAACGGGGTCGTAGGACTCCTGGGCTCGCCGCCGGCTGAAGCAGGATCCCAAAGGCGCCGCCTAGCCGCCGTGAACCCGGATCCGACGTTCGATCACGTGCTTGGCGGGGTCGAACCCCATGAGTGGGATGTCGCCGGGCCAAGCGTCGAGGGCGCACTCGGGGACGAGGCCGACGATCTCGGCCCTCAAGGGGGTGGTTCCGTGCGCCGCGGCGAGTTCCCGGATGCGCTCCACGACCATCGCGAGCGGGACCGCCGCCGGGTCGTGGACGTTCGTGGAGACCTGGGTGCGCCCATCCCCGAGGTCGATGCCTATAGCCCGCACTCCGTCCAGGCCGCCGCCGGACTGGCGTAGGCGCGCGGCGATCTCGCGCGCAACGGCGATGTCGACATCCGCCAGCTCGACGTTGAATGCGGCTAGCGGCGACCGCGCAGTGACGAGCGTCGCGCCGGCCGTGGGATGAAGCTCGCTCGGGCCGAAGTCCGGCCGCAGCTCGCCGCCGTCGACTCGCCGGCGCAGCTCCACCGGCCCGCCGGCCCGGAAGAACGCGCGCTCACGATGGCTCCGGTGAGGAGCCAGGTCGCCGTAGAGGAAAACGGGGACGCGCGCCTCGGTGCCGATCTGGCGCGCGGCCGTCAACGCCTCCTCGCGAGCTGCCTCGCGATCGCCCTCGGTGAGCCACACGACCGGGCACACGTCGAGGGCGCCGATGCACGGGTGAGCGCCGTCGTGCTTCGACATGTCGTTCTCCCCCACGCACGCCTGCGCCCCGTTGACCAGCGCGCCGGCGAGCGAGCCTGCGGCGCCACTGAGGGTCACGACGCTGCGGTTGTGAACCCGGTCGGAGTGTGTATCCAGGAGCCCCGCGCCGGTTGCGAACGCGGTGGAGATCGCCTCGATGCGCCGCGCGTCGCGCCCCTCGGAGAAGTTGGGCACGGCAAGCAGCACGCCGAGCGCCCCGCCGACCCCTAGACGAGGAGCTCGCCGTCGCGGACGACCTCCTGGCCGTCCACGGTCAACGTGGGCTTCATGACGACGCAGTCGAGGTGGACGGGCACCTGGATTTCGCCCCCGATCCCCGCCGATGCCCCGAACGCGATGTGCACGGTGCCGAGGAGCTTCTCGTCCTCCAACAGCTCGCCCGTCAGGATCGCCTTCTCGTTCGTCCCCACCCCCAACTCCGCCAGGCGCGTGCCATCCGGCCCGGCAGCGGTCAGCTGTCGCATCAGCTCCTCGCCCATCGGGTCGGTCGCACCCACAAGCGCCCCATCTTCGATCGTCAATACCACCGGATCCTCGGGGATCCCGATCGACGCGATCACGCCGTCGACAACCAGCTTCCCGCCGCCGGCGTCGTGATGCGGCGAGACGAACCCCTCTCCGCACGGGAGGTTGCCGAATGCCCCAGGCTGGCTGAGCTCGCCGGCATCCGAAATCCCGGGGCGTCCCTCGATGTTCAAGGTCAGATCGGACCCGCTCGAGTCCGTAATGCGCGCCTCGCTCCCGGCCGTGAGGATCTCGGCGAGCGCATGGCCGCGGCGCCGAAGGTCGGCCATGTCCGCGCTCATGACGCGAGCGAGCATCTCCTCCGTCGCACCGGGCAACGTCGCTGCACGAGCCCCGGCGTCCGTGGCCGCCTTGCGCGCAGCGGTGTGAGACAGCGACTGCACGGTCGGAATGAGCAGCACGTCCGACCTCAGCATCGCGGCTGCGACGGTGTTCGGCGGCTCGGTGCCGTGCGTCTCCCGCTCTTCCATCGTCACCAGCACCGCCTCGGCGCCTTTGGCCTGCGCCTCGGCGCGCAGCAACTCGGCGAGATGCTGCGTCGCCGGATTGCAGACCACGACGACGTCCTCGCCTTGCTTCACGGCCAGGCAGTCGTCGATCACGGCCTCGACGGCCCGCTCCAGGTCAGCCATCGCGCGGGAGCCTAGAGGTTGCCCCGTGGCGGGGCCTTCGTTCGCCCGGCGCCGAGGGCCTTTCACCGCAATCCAAGCCCGGTTTCCGGGCGCGGATTGCAGAAGTTCGGTGATCTCCCCGACCGCCCCGTCGATCGGATACCCGCCGCTACGATCTGACTCCCGCCGGAGTAGCTCAGTTGGTCAGAGCAGCGGAATCATAATCCGAAGGGCG
>Ga0126312_10002661_pt1 | contig 11947 bp, 16 predicted proteins | sample Plot104A_FD_92537 | JGI IMG/M metagenome (GOLD analysis project Ga0126312, IMG submission 92537) | Serpentine soil microbial communities from UC McLaughlin Reserve, CA, USA - Plot104A | ecosystem: Environmental > Terrestrial > Soil > Grasslands | place: USA: UC McLaughlin Reserve, Lake County... | reverse complement strand
GGGCGGCGTTCTGGACCAGCACGTGGGTGTGGAGGTTGGGGTCGCCGGCGCGGCTCATGCGGTGCTCGAAGGCCACCGCCACCAGCCCCCCGACCGCCGGGTAGCGGTCGGTGCCGTTGTGGTCGCGCCGGACGCCGAGGCCGTGGCGCTCCAGGTAGCCGATCGCCTCCTGGAGGGCCTCGGCCCGGCCCTCGGCCAGCAGCCGCCGGGTCTGCGGGTTGGCGCCGGCGGCCAGCAGCGACACGCTCTTGGGGGAGCTGAAGCAGTGGTCGAAGGCCTGGACTCGCTCGTTGACCCGCTTGCCTCTGTGCTGCCAGGGGCCGGCGAATGCTTCGCCGTACAGCTTGCCCGGGTCGGCCTTGAGGACCTTGCGGCAGAGCCGTTCGACCGTCTCGGCCTTGACCCGCTTGGCGCCGCCCACCCGGCAGGCCGCCTCGATCGATCGCACGTCGCTCTTGAGCGCCTTGGATCCGGCCAGCGCCTCCAGATCCGCGACGCCCTGCTCAGCGGCCCGGGCCTTGAGCGCCTCCAACAGGGGGCTGGCGGCCAGCTTGGAGCGCGGATCGGCCCGCCACAGCGGCGCACACCGCACCTTACCGGTGGCGGGGTCCAGGCCCTGGAACATCGCCCGCACCTGCTCGGGGCTGGCGGTCCCCTGCAGGCGGGCGGTGGCGGCGGCGCTGCCGATGAACCGGCCTGGGGACTCGCCGCGGCCGGAGAAGTACTCTTCGCGGTTGCGAGCGATCTGGTCCAGCCAGTAGCTCTCCTGACCCGCCTTCAACGCCTTCAACGCCAACGCCACCCGGCCCGACCCTCCCGCCGCCACCTGGCGGCAGCCGTGCATCGCAGATGCGGATGTGTAGAACGACTGGAATTGACTTGAGGATAACACGAAGGGTGAGCAAAGGAAGACGGAAGTTAGGGGTACGATCATGGGTGACGTTGAGCAGGATTGCGGGAGTTGTGCAGGTGAGAGGCTTAGTGGTTGGTGGTGTAAATGCTTTACAGATATACTCTAGAAGGACGGCGAGAGCCTGCGTGTTCGGGTGACATTAATTAACTCTCGCGTTGGCAAGCGACACCTCTCCGGGACGGGGGAACTGGCCGCCGCCGACGAGGCCGGGGACGGAGATGGCGTGGTGCGGGGCGCGGAACGGCCGGATCCGGATCAGGCCGGCGTCCGGGCCGAGGAGGCCGGCGGCCGAGAACACCTGGGTGACCTCGAGCGCCTCGTCCTGCTCGAGTGGCGGGAGCAGGCCGGGGAGGCGTCGGGCGAGCATCGTCTTGCCGGCGCCGGGTGGGCCGGTGAGGAGCAGGTTGTGGGCACCGGCGGCGGCGATCTCCAGGGCGCGGCGGGCCTGGTGCTGGCCGCTGATGTCGGCGAGGTCCTCGACCGGCGGGACCGCGGTGTCGGGGGGAGGGCCCGGGCGGCCGAGGTCGGCCCGGCCGACGAGCCAGTCGCCGACCTGGGCCAGCGAGGCGGCGCCGGCAACGTGCAGGCCGGGGACCAGGGCGGCCTCGACCAGGTTGGCCTGGGGGACGACCAGGAGCCGGGCGCAGGATCGGCGGGCGGCCAGAGCGGCCGGCAGCACGCCCTTGACCGCGCGGACGTCGCCACCAAGGCCGAGCTCGCCGATGGCCCAGAGGCCCTCGAGGGCGGTCGGTGGCACCGAACCGGCCGCGGCCAGCAGGCCGATGGCGATGGGCAGGTCGAATGCCAAGCTAGGCCGCACCTATTAGTGGCCCGGCAGTGCTGCGAACACCCCGGGCCTGGACCAAGGAGGAACCCCTTGGCCAAGGACGACCCTACAGCCGCCCGCCGGCTCCTGCGAGGCCAGGTCGCCGACCTGGCCACCGGCGTCGGCCTAGCGATCCGTACGGCCCGGCGTCTCAACGTGCCCGTGGAACCGGGCGCCAGGGAAGCCCGGGAGGCCCTGATCCGCTGGGCCGCGCTGCTCGAGGAGGTACTGCCGTAACTCTTTAACTGATCAGCCGAGGTAGCGCTCAGGACAACGTGAAGGCCCGGTACCTCCCGCCTTCGCGCCGACGTCTAATGCTGACTAGGTCACGGTGAGACAGTGCTACAGCTGACCGGCTATGGTTAGCCCGGCCTTCCCCTGTCCCGGCTGCGTGGTATAAGGGTACAACGTGTCCGAACATGTGTTCGAGTCGGGAGTAGGATGCGGATCAGCCTGGAACAACTAGACCTCCTGGCCCTCTGCCAGATTAAGGGCATCGACTGGAACCTCCTCGCCCGCGAGGCCCAGCGTCCCGGTGGCCGTGAGCGGCTACTGTACGGAGAGTTAACCGAGGGCACACCAGAGGCGGAGCAGACCGGCCAGCTGATCATCGACGCCCTCGACAAGCTGGACGACCACCGCGCCGCCGTCCTGGCCGAGGTCGATCGCGCCGAGGCGGTTGGCGCCCACCTCGTCACCGTCCTGGACCAGGGCTATCCGCGCACTCTGCGGCTAATCTTCAACCTGCCGCCGTTCCTCTTCGTTCAAGGCCATCTGCTGGAGCAGGATCTGCGCAGCGTCGCAGTCGTCGGCACTCGCCAGCCCACTGACCCCGGCCTGCAGAAGGCGAAGAAGATGGCGCGACTGCTTACCGGTGCCGGCGTTACTGTCGTCTCCGGGCTGGCCCGCGGCATCGACACTGCCGCCCACCAGGCCACCCTCGAACGAGGCGGCCGGACCATTGCCGTCGTCGGGACTGGCATCACTCGCTGCTACCCCAAAGAGAACGCCGACCTCGCCGAACAGATCGCCGCTGCCGGCGCAGTCGTATCGCAGTTCTGGCCGAGCGCCCCCCCAGCCACCTGGTCGTTCCCCCGTCGCAACGCCACCATGTCAGGGATCGCGCAGGGTACGGTCGTAATCGAGGCCAGCGCCACCTCCGGAGCAAAGATGCAGGCGCGGCTGGCCCTCCAGCACGGCAAGAAGGTGTTCCTGCTGCGTAGCCTGGTCGATAACTATCCGTGGGCGGCGAAGTGCGCACAGGAGCGGAACGCACGGGTGGTAAACGACGTCCAGGATGTGCTGCGGGAGCTCGCTGACCCGGACGCGATCCGAGACGCTGACCAGCGCCGCCTTCAGCTCAGCCTCGAGCTCGGGTGACCGACGACCCGCTGAGCGGCCTCCAGCCGCAGCCCCTCGGGTTTGGCCGGTGCAGATGGTGCCCGTACCGGGATGTGGGTTCGGTCGCCATCTGCTACCCATGCGCTCGACGAACGATGCAGCCGCTATCCCCATCTCGCTGCCACGTCTGTGATCGAGCCCTTGAGCCGGAAGCCACCTGCGGCAACCCGGTTTGCGGCTGGGATGACCGGCAGTTCGAGTGGAACGCTGCCGTCGCGATGCGGGACGGAGCCCTCAAGGACGCCATCAGTCGCTACAAGTACGACGGCAAGTACGGCTGGGCGCAGATCTTCGGCCGAGTCCTAGCCGGCTTCCTGCATGACCGGCGGACCCTCGTCGCTGGCTTCGGGTTGGTGATCCCTAGCCCGACCTATGTGGGTCCCGGCGGGCGGGCGTTCGACCATACCAAGCTGGTACTTGCTGAGGCGGCCAGGCTGGACCAGACCGGCCTACCCTTCGCGCTCGACCCGCCAGTACTCGTCAAGACCGGACCGACGCGATCGCTGGTGGGTCTGACCTGGCCAGAACGACGCCAAGTCTGCGAGGTGGAGCTACCGCCTGTGCTAGAGGTGCCGGAGCCAGCTCGGGTGGCAGGAGAGGCTGTCCTTGTCTACGACGATGTATTCACCGACGGTCTGCTCCTTAATGCTGTGGCGAAGAAGCTACGCATGGCGGGCGCTACCATGATCTGCCAGGTGACTCTCGCACGGCAGCCGTGGGGACCCATACCCGACCTGGTTGGCTCCTCATGACGCGCTATGTGGTTCTCGACACTGAGACGACCGGGACGGTCCCCCACCGCGACCGCATAGTCTGGATCGCGGTCGCCGTCCTCAATGAGGACACCGTAACTGAACGATGGTCGACCTTCCTGGACCCTGGAACGGGCACCCGTCTGCAGGCGAGCGGCATCCAGTTGGCGGGCCAGCCCACCTTCGCCGCCATTGAACCGCACCTCACCGCGCTGCTCCGTCATGGGGTGCTCGTTGCCCACAACGCGCCGTTCGATGTGTCCTTCCTCACTGCTGAGTACAAGCGAGCGGGACGGGCCATGCCAGACGTGCGGGCGATATGCACCCTGCGCCTAGCCCATCGCCTGGAGCTCGACGTCGCGTCGCTGAGCTTGGTGGACTGTTGCGCTCATTTTGGGATCGTTCACCGTCGGCGCCATCGGGCCGACGAGGACGTCGAGGCCACCTTGCAGCTGCTCAGGCAGCTGCTTCCCCTCGCCTCGACGCGTGGGTGGAGCACGGTGGACACCTTACTTGAGGCCATTGCCCCTGTTGCTCGTGATGATGGCGAGCTTGTGTTCACGATCGAGTTCAACGTCGAGGAGCTCCTCGCGAAGCACCTCATCGAGAAGGCTGGCTGGCGCCCGGAGGAAGAGTCGGCCGAGGACGCGTGGGCCCGCTACGGCCGCCAGCTGCGCGCGGAGCGGGATGCCGCCTACGCACGCATGGAGCCGGACCACCGGGCTGCCCATGAGATGAAGGATGCCTTGGGGTCGGATGAGCGTCGGGCATCGGCCTGGCTTCCGGTCCTGCAGGCCTTGGAAGCTGCATGGTGCCCTGAACTCGCTAAGACCTGGGTCGAGTATGGCCGGCGCATTCAGGGTCCGAAGCGCAATGCCAAGCGAGCCTTAGAGGCGCTGCGACGCTCACTCGACCTCGACCTCGCGTCGCCGTCTGTATCTAGGACAACAGTCGACGACGCGGTGGTATGGATCAGCGTCACCTGCAACGACGCCAACCTACCGGACGAACTGGTGGCGATCTACCAGGCGTTCGGACCGCGCTTGGCTGCGCTGCCACCCTGCGGTGAGTGCGGAGATCTGACAGCCGGATGCCTGGGCGGCGGTGCCTGCAGAAGGGCGAACCTCGCCGCAAGTGCCGCGTGGGCACCGTTCGCGGTCGACTTCGACTCCGACGAGTACGAAGATCCGCCGGTGGTGGAACGTCGGGCCCGCGCCGTCCTCCCGCTGCTCGCTTTGGAGCGAGACCTCACGCCATATGTCCGTCTGGGCCGCGAGTTCAGTCAGCGGCTTGTGGCGTGGGGGCGATCCGATGATGCACTTGCTATCTGGGGGGACGTGGTCGTCAACTGTGCCGGCCGTGATGTGCCAAGCCTGGCGGAAGAGACTGACCACTTCGCTGAGGCCCTTGCGGCGGCCAAGCGGTACATGGAGGCATCCGTCATCGCTGCGCCGGCGGTCGAGGCTGCAAGGCACCAAGGTCGACCTGAACTGTTCTGGCGCGTCGCCGACCACCTCGCCTCCTACCTCGAACGCGGCGGACGGCTGGAGGAGGCCCTGAGCCTCTGGCGAGAAGCGATCGATGCAGGAAGCGACCTGCCGAACACCTTCGACCGGCTGTCTCTGGCGCTCGAACGAGCTGGAGACCCTGGTGCTGCCGCAATGGTGTGTGAGACCGGTCTAAGCCGGTTCTCTCGTGTGGTGCGCCGTTACAAGTACGCCCAACAGCTCGAACGGCGCGCAGAGCGGTGCCGTGCAAAGATCCAGAGATCCGAGGTATAGGCACGTGTAGTCGTGCCACTGACGCTAATGGCGATGTTTGGTGTTGTGGCTAGGCGTGCTTGAGCACGCTGGAGCTCAGCGCGCTCGGATACCACCGCGGTGGCGGCTGGCGAGGCGGGGCCGGCGGGTGGGTCGGGTCGTGGTCGGCACACATGCGGCTCAACCGGAAGAAGGACATTGCCACGAGACATGCGCGATGGTGCCGCTCGAGTCCACTGGCGGTGACTCATTCGCCGGGGCGTGGGTAAACCCGCCGGTGAAGTCGCCCTGGGTGTCTCTTGCCCGTGCGGGAGGGAACGGCAGATCACTGACGATGAGCAACTGCTCGTCATGCTCGTTGCTGGGAGGCGGGCTGCCATCAGGGGCGTACTGGATGAAGGCCACGAGGCGGGCCTCCTCTCCTGTGGGGTCAAGCACCCGAATGGCCACGGGCAGTCGGTCGTCGGTGATGGCGCTCACGTTGGGACCGTTCGCATCATGGGAGCACTGCGTGACCCTGGCATTCAAAGACTTCACGCGAGGCCAGGTCGGAACCACCGGAGCAGGAGAACTCATCCAGATGGTCACTTGACCAGGCCCGGCTGCGGAGGGCGGAGTCTCCTTTATCTCCTGCGTGATGTCGCTGCTGGCGGACGTGCAGCCGGTCAGGACACACGCCGCCAGCATGCAGACTAGGCGCCGCACACGGGGCCCGGTCAGGCGTGCCGAGGGCGGTACCTCGTGAACCAGATCAGGATGGTCCCAGCCGCCACCAGCACTGCACCGGCGCCGAGGGTCGGGGTCGAGTGCGACCCCGTGCGGGCAAGGGTGCCACCCGCAGCACCCGCGGCTCCGCCAGCTGCGGTGGCGGCGGCGACCGGGTTGCGGTCAAACGGCGCCCCCAGGGTCTCGCAGGCGATCCCATCGTTGTCGCTGTCGAGGCCGTCGGGGTCGGACGGGTCGGCGCGGAGGTGCGCCTGGGCGGCGGCCTGGGAGGCGAAGTCGGAGCAGTCCTGGTCTCCAGCCTGTGCGAGCGCGGCCGGTGCGCTGAGGATGAGTGCGCTGAGTGCGAGTACGACGACCGGCATGAGCCTGCGTGCCACGGAACCCCCCTGGTCCGGATGATGGACCCCGCGACGCTACGCGATCGTCGTAATCCGGTCAAGCATGTCGCGGGGACGTCCCACCGCCTCGTCGCCGCCATCGTCGACCGGATCACCTTCAACGCCCACATCATCGAGACCGGCACCCAGTCCTACCGGCTCGCCACCAGCAAGGCCAGCAATCGCAAGCGAGCCAGCTAGCTTTAGAGCCGGGGTTGGACGCTGACCATTGACCGCTCACAAGCGGCACTGGCCCTCGCCTGCGGGCTCCGCAGCGGGCCGTTTATGGCCTCCGCGACCAGGTCTCAGTACGACGGAGGCGCTCGCGGGCCTCATTCTCGGACAGTGAGGTGATGGGCTGCCCGACGGTGTGCTGATACTTGGCGTCGTAGGCCCTGGTCCAGACGCCAGCCGCCCACGACCGTTCGAGTTCGTCGGCGCTGAACTCCCGGCCACGCGCATGGCAATACGCCACGAGGAACCGATCAGTGTCCTCGACGGTGGCTAGCTCGTCCGCGCTGACGGTCGAATACAGCGCGGCAGCGAAGCCGACGAGGACGGCTTCGCTATCAGCGGTCGTGCTGTCCCAGTCGTGCACCACCAGTAGCGCGTCTCCGCTCCAGCGCAGGTTGCCGGCAAGCCAGTCGCAGTGGCCGATCACGGCCTCGGACTCGCTGGCTCGCAGCCGATCACGGCCACGGCGGCCGGCATCGTCGATCCACTCCGGGCCGGCCACCTCGTTGAGGTTGACGTCAGGGTCCTCCGGACACGGCCACAGTCCGTCCTCGCCGTGGTTCCAAGCCGCCCATGACGGCGCCGGGTCGAGCCTGGGCACCTCGGCCGGCCGGGGGGCTAGCCTGATCAGCCGCGCGAACGCTTCAGCGAAGGCCCGGGCCGCGTGGTCAGCGCTCGGGAGCATGGCGCCGCCGGGGACGTAGGCCTCCGCGGTTGCGACGTCGTCGCCCAAAGGGGCGGCGCCGGTGAACGGCTGAGGGCACGGATAACCGGCCTGGAACACGCGGCGCTGGACTTCGACGCAGGCCGCTACCCGCGGCGAGTCCGGACGCACCTTGACCACGACCTCGCGGCCGTCACCCAGCCGGAGCCCGATGACCGCGGAGAGGTACCCGGCTCTGAAGATCTCATCCGCTGGCGGGCTGCCGAGATGCTCCATGCACCACCGGGCAAGGCGGGCAGGATCCACAGCATGCGCGCGAGGTGACATCTGCACATCCTCACATGCACTGGTGGTACTGCGGCCCACCCTGCCGCCAGGTGAACTCACCAACCCTCAGCCCGCCACTGACCCATCCAGGGCGACGTCGCGTCAGCTCCGCCGCCACAGCATCAAGGTCAACCAGCCGGTCCATCCCACCGACCATCACCCCAGGCCCTCAACTCTGCCAGCACGCTGGAGCCAAGATTCATGACGACAAGTGGGTCCAGACCACTTGACGAGACGCACGAGCCGGGTCTCAGCCGGATGGCAGGGGGGACGAACCGGGCATAGACCGAGATCAGGGAGCATCAAGACTCCGGCGGCTGGTTCTCTTCCAAGAACCGCAGGTACCGACGGACCTGTGCATCAGCTCCCAGTTCCTCAGCCCCGTTGACCACTCTGCCCTTGGCCGTGGCCTTGAACTCGAAGACAGTCCGGCCGACGTCGATATCCACCCCGTGCTCGATGGTAGGGCTCTCGAGGAGACGGACCAGGGCTTCGTCGGTCCCATCCATCCAGGCCGGTGGTTCCTGTCGCCCTCTCCTCGGGGATCGTCTCAACTCTTGCGCAACCAACGCAACGAAGGCGTCGGCACGCTCATGGTCACCACGCATCTGTTTCCCGAGCCGATTCACGGCCACGAGCGCCACTCCCAACCCGAGGAGGGCGACGGCCAAGAGTCGCTTGATCACCACGAGCCAGAGGGCGTCGCGTCCGGTGAGTTCTCGCTCGGTGGCGGGCACCCGGACCAGGACCCGGATCGCGAAGGCGAGCTTGAACAGGCTGCCGGGGACCATGTCGAGTTCCCCGAGCCAGTCATCGACGTACCGCTCCCGGTACTTCTCGGGGAGCCAGCGAGTCCCCCAACGGAGGAGCCGCTCAGCGACCCAGGGGCCGACCAGGTGCACCTCGGCCACGATGAGGGGGATGATCACCAGCAGGAAGAGGCTGTTCATGTCTCAGCCGCCCTCGGGTTGGGGCCGGGGACGAAGGAGGGGAGGGACAGCCGCTCGGCCTGGGTCTCCAGGGCGTGGCGGGCCTTGGTCGCGCCCACCCCGGTCAGCCGATAGTAGCGGCGCTTACGGCGGCCCTCGGTGGCCTCGTCGATGTCCTCCTGGAACGAGGTCAGCCAGCCCGCCTTCTCCAGCCGGGCCAGGGCCGGGTAGAGGGTGCCGCGCTGGAGTTTCGCCTCTTTGGAGATGTCGAGGCCGTACCGGGGCTCCAGGGGCTTGGACAGCAGCACCTTGAGGATCGCCAGGGTCTGGAGGGTCATCTTCGGTTCACCCATGTCTATCACTCTATCATGGGGAACAAGTGTTCGGGAACCGCCACTGCTCCTCGTCCTGCCGCCGCTCCTGTTGGGGCGGCTGGAAGGCGGGCAAGCCCAGTTCGCCGAATCATCATGGGCAGGTCAGCGGCATGCGAACGGCGCCCAGCTCAAGGCCGGGGTGCCGTTGGGTCGGGCGGGTCAAGCGGCCAGCCGCTCGACCGCCTGTCGGATCTGCCGGAACGTCAGCTCGCAGTTCTCGCATAGCGGCGCTCCGGGGACCGGGTCGCGCTGGCGGTCGACCGGCACCGTGCAGAGTACGTGGGGCGTCCAGCCGTCGTGGGCCAGGTGGCCAACCAAGTGGACTACCTTGCCGCGGTCGCTCGCCATCGTCGCCCGCTGGATCGCTGCCATCGTTGCACCTCCTCTCTGTCTGCTCAGGACCCGGAGTCGATCAGGTCAGGGAGTGAGCTGGGACTGCTCGCACCGGTTCACGGCCGGATCGCAGCTCAGGCCGGTGACGTCGCCCAGCCAGCCAACGGCCAGCCAGAAGGCACCCGAGACGATCAGCACGGACACGAACACCAGTAGGTCCCGGGCCGGTCGGCGAGGCGGCTCGGGGCGCTGCGGCAGGTTGGGGCGGACGCCAGCCCGGTAGCAGGCATGGCAGATCACGCGGTCGCTGTCGTTGTGGGGGCAGCGGGCTGTCATGACGCTTCCCCGTCCCGCTTCCGGGCCTCACGCTCGCGGCGGCCCTCCTCGCGACCCCGACGCCACGCCTTGCGGGCCTCGGCGGCGAAGGTCGTATCGGCGGCCTTGAGGTCGGCGAAGCTGCGGATCTCGCGGCCCGGCTTGGGCTCAGGCTCGGGCTCGGGGTCGGACCAGGCCCGCACCTCGCCCTCGGGCCGGGCCTCGCCGGTCTCGCCGCCGCCCTGGGGCGGCGAGGCCAGCTCAGGATCACGTTCACCGCCAGCGCCACGGCGACCGCCAGCCAGGTCTCCCCGACCAGGTGCCGGACCGCCCAGGTGACGACGAGCATCACGAGCACGAACCGCACGTAGTTGAGCTTCGGCTGCTCGGTCATGACACCTCCCCGTCGTCGGCCATCGGCGGCACGTGCTGGTCGCAGGCCGCGACCCAGCAGGTGCCGCCCTTGCTGTCCCGGACGTACAGCGACCGGGTCGCCCGGTGTGGCTTCTCCACGCCGGCGATGGTGCAGAAGCCGGCCTTGGCCTGCGGCGCACCCGTGGTGTCGTGCCAGGCCCGGTGGTACGGCTTGTTGACCAGCGTCCGGTACTTCGACTCGCAGGCCGTCATGCCGGCTCGGCCTCGGCGATGTCGAGCCGGTAAACCCGCCGCTCGAGGAACTCGAGGTCTTGCTCCCTGATCTGCATCACGCCCATCAGAGGATCTTCCAAAGGATGAGGTCGTGGACGTGCTTGGCCTTGCCGTCCCCTCGGAACTCGACCTCATACGCCTTGGACGCGGTGTTGATCGCGATCTGGGAGGAGGAGAAGAACGACCCGAACATCGACTTGTTGGACAGGACGCCCACGCTGCTGATGCGGCTGAACGGGATGGACACCAGCTCGATCTTCTTCCCCACATAGCTGTTGTCCTGGATGATGACCCGCTTGTCGGTGACACCGATGAAGCCGGTCCCAGCACCGATCGCGTCGTACACGGCGAGGACCTGCTCGCCTGGCATGAGGCTCTCGGTGATCTTGTCCAGCTGGCCCTGCTGGTCGAAGGCCGGTTGCTGGCCCTGGTACTCCACTACTTGTCCCTGCATGTCGTACGCCCTTCGCGTTCGGTGCTACCTGCCATGATCACCGGGCGGCCCTACCGCCCGGACGCCCCGCAGGGCGTTTCGGCCTTTGCGCATCACGGCCCTTCGCGCCGCCATTGCTCCAGCTCCGGGACCGGGCCAGGGAACCCGCTGTCGGCCATGCACCGCTCCAGGTCCTTCCGGGCCGGGGCCTCGGCGAGCCCCTCGGTGCACCACTCCAGCGCCTGCTGGCGGCTGGCGGGCTTGGCGTCGGGGTCCAGCCATCCTGGCGGCTCAGGCTCGGTGGTCGCCGGTGGGGTGGTGGCCGGTGGCGGGCTGGTGGCCGGCGGGCTGGCTGGCGGGGCGGGGGCGGTAACGGCCAGGGCCAGGCAGTCGGTCGCGCTTGGGGCGGCGCCGAGCGCCTGGACGCTCAGCAGGAACGCGGCCCCGGCGGGCGCACCGCAGTTGTACCGCTGGCCCCAGCCGAGCAGGACACGGACGCCGAACACCAGGACGGCGCCGACGAGGACGACGGCTACCGCGCGGCTCATCGGGGCAGCGCCTCGCACGCGATGCCGTCACCGTCGCCGTCGAGCCCGTCGATGTTGCGAGTCCTGCTCCCACCACGCCGTTCGAAGTACGCCTGCGCTTGGCGCTGGGTTGCGAAGTCCTTGCAGTCCCGGTCCAGCCAGGAGCCCACCGTCGTGGTCGGCTTGACCGGGCAGGCGCCGGTGCGCCACAGGCCCCGGTGGGCAGCGCGCGCCTTGCGCTCGTCGGCCTTGAAGCTGGCCTGGTAGCGGTACGGCGTCCGGTAGGTGTACTCGCGGGCGTAGCCCTCCCCGATCATGTACTTGTTCAGGTTCGTGCCGGATGGCATCCGCACGTAGCGGAGCAGCCGCCCGTAGCGGTCCCGGTTGCCCTGGCTGCGGTCGCCCTCC
>Ga0126312_10002659_pt1 | contig 11956 bp, 14 predicted proteins | sample Plot104A_FD_92537 | JGI IMG/M metagenome (GOLD analysis project Ga0126312, IMG submission 92537) | Serpentine soil microbial communities from UC McLaughlin Reserve, CA, USA - Plot104A | ecosystem: Environmental > Terrestrial > Soil > Grasslands | place: USA: UC McLaughlin Reserve, Lake County... | reverse complement strand
GAACGTGACCCGCGCGCACTACACGCTCAACGAGCGTCTGCTCCAGAAGCTCGACCGCGCGGGCATCCTGGTTTGGAACGAGGCGCCGGTCTGGCAGCGCGACCGGCTGCTGGGCCGCACGCTCGACCGGGCCAAGGCCTACCGCCAGGTCGAGGGCTCGGTCCTCGCCGCGCGCAGCCACCCGTCGGTCATCACCCACTCCATGGCCAACGAGCTCGTGCACTTCCCCGATGAGTCCACGACCACCAGCATGTTCCTGCGCCGCAGCTCGGGCCGCGCCCGCAAGCTCGACCCCACGCTGCCGATCGCGGTCGCCATCAAGACCGGACCGCGGATCGGCCCGCAGCAGGTCTACTCGAAGTACTTCGACATCATCGGGCTCAACGAGTACTTCGGCTGGTACGGGCGCGCCCCGGACTTCGCGACGCTCCCGGACTACTTGCGCTACATGCGCTCGACGTTCCCGCGCCAGGCGCTCGTGGTCACCGAGTTCGGCGCCGAGGCCCGCCCGGAGAACGCCAACGACCCGGTCACCAAGAAGGGCAGCTACGCCTTCCAGAGCAAGTTCCTCCGGGACCACCTGGACATTCACGACACGACGCCGTTCCTGTCGGGCTCGCTCTACTGGACCCTGCGCGAGTTCGAGATCTTCCCGGGCTGGACCGGTGGCGCCGGCGCCCGCGACCCGCGCTTTCCCACCACGCGCCACAACAAGGGCCTGATGACCTACGACGGCCAGCTCAAGCCCGCCTGGTTCATCGCGCGGGACCGCTTCCGGGCGCGCCCGCTCTACAGGCCGTAGCTAGCCGCCGCCCGGCAACCGGTCGGCAAGGCGGCCGAGCGGGCGGACGGCCTGCTGGAGGGAGTCGACGCCCTCGTTCAGACCGTCGAGGGACCGCATGAGGCGTTCCAGCAGCTGAGTGAGCTGGTCCATGCTCGAGTTGAGGTTCTCGAGCGTGTCGGGCACGCGCGCGAGGTGCTGCTGGACCTCGACCAGTACGGGCATGGCCTCCTCGATGTTGGCCATGCGCTGGTCCATCGCCTTGAGGTCGGCCGTCTGCTCGGCGACGTCCGACATGTCCTTCTCGAGGTTCTTCAGCGCCTCGGTGTCGTCTCCGACCTTCTGGATGGCCTCCGACATCTCCTGCAGCCGCTCGGTGTTCTCGGCGATCTTCGGGAGCAGCCGCAGGCCCTCGAGGATGTCCGCGGGCAGGTACAGAAGGCGTTCGAGGGGTAGCCGCGGCGCCATTGGGCTGGCAATGTACGGGCAATGAAGGTTCAACGGCTCCCCGACGGCCCGCGCTGGCCCACCTCGGTGCAGGCGGTGGCCTGGTTCACCCGTCCGGTCGCCTTCTTCGAGAACTGCAGGCGGCGCTACGGCAAGCGCTTCACGATCCGCCTGCCCGGCCAGCGGCCCTTCGTTCACCTGTCGGACGTCGCGGAGTGCAAGGAGGTGCTCACCGCGCCGCCCGAGGTGCTTCACCCCGGCGAAGGAGCGCTGCTGCTCGAGTCGATCGTCGGCCGCAACTCGCTGATCCTGCTCGACGAGCAGCCGCACCTCGACCAGCGCCGCCTGCTGCTGCCCGCCTTCCACGGCGAGCGCATCGAGCGCCTCTCGGACCTCGTCGACTCGGTCGCCGAGCGGGAGGTCGGCGCCTGGCCGCGTGACAGCTCGCTCCGCCTCCAGCCACGCCTGCAGGCCCTCACTTTGGAGATCATCCTGCGAGCCGTCTTCGGCCTCGACCCAGGGCCGCGGCTCGACCGCCTGCGCGAGCTCCTGAGCGGAGTGGTCGACTTCGTCTCCGGCCCGATGGGAAGCATCCCGGCGCTGCAGCGCGACCTGGGCGGCTTCGGTCCCTGGGCGCGCTTCACGAGGATGCGGGCCGAGGCCGACCGGCTGATCTTCGAGCTCATCGACGAGCGCCGCGCCGAGCAGGGCGAGGAGCGCGACGACGTCCTCGCGATGCTGCTCGCCGCCCAGCACTCCGACGGCTCGGAGATGTCGCCGCAGGAGCTGCGAGACGAGCTCATGACGATGCTCGTCGCCGGACACGAGACCACCGCGTCCGAGCTCTCGTGGGCCTTCTCGCGCCTGTCTCGCGAGCCCGGGGTGCTCGCGCGCGTACATGAGGAAATCGCCTCGGAGGACGGCGACGCCTACCTGAACGCGACCATCAACGAGACCCTCCGCCGCAGGCCGACGCTGCCCATCGCCGAGCCCCGGCTGGTCAAGGAGCCCTTCGAGGTGGGCGGCTTCACCTACCCGGCCGGTGTCTGCCTGGCCGCAAACGCCTACCTGGTCCACCACGATCCTGAGGTCTACCCCGACCCCTACGCCTTCCGGCCGGAGCGCTTCCTGGACCAGAAGCCCGGCACCTACACCTTCCTGCCCTTCGGCGGCGGCCGGCGGCGCTGCATCGGGGCGAGCTTCGCCGTGCTGGAGATGAAGGCGGTGCTGCGGGCCGCGCTGCGCGACAGCACCCTGGAGCAGGTCACCACGCCCGAGACGGCCACACGCCGCGCAATCACGATCAGCCCGGCCTCGGGTGGCCGGGTGACGCTGCGGCGCGCCGGGGCGGCAGCGGCTCCGGCGGTACAGCCGGAGGGCGTGCCGGCCTAGCGTCCGGCCTCCCGAACGCAACGCTCCGCGGCCGGCGCCGGACACACGCACCCGCCTGGGGAACTCGTCAGCCGGCTGACGAGTTCCGCTGTCCCTGCGCCGGATGAACCCGGCAACCGGGCCGCTGAGCATGGTGGCCTGGAGCAAGCCAACCTGCGTCTGCGGGGCTAACCAGGCGGCGGGCGCCGGCCATACATAGCGCGGGCGGCGGGTGACCGACTCTGCCGACCGCCACGACGTGGCACTCGTAAGGCGCTCTGAATCGAGAACTAAGCCGCCCCGGGGAACCGTGCTCCCCGGAGCGGCCGAGGTGACCGTCTAGTCGGAATCGACGAGCTTCACGCGCCGAATGTTCGGCTCGCCGTAGCGATCGCTGACCGTGAGGCTCTTGTCCCTGGTGTAGGGGATCTTGCCGGTGATCCGCACCTTGTCGCCTTCACCCGGCTCCTCGCCCGGCTCGTAACCGGAGCGAACGACCCGGAAGAAGTCGTCGTCGTTGTCGAGCTTATAGGTCCCGCCCCTGACCTGGACGCCCTTCTTGGACGCGTTCTGGTCCCCGAGCTCTCCCGACCGGCGGGCGTGCTTGTTGGCGTTCTTGACCGTGATCTCGACGACGGCCTGGTTGCCCGGGTCGGCCGTGTCGGGCGAGAAGCCGTTCTGCTTCAGGTTGCCAGTTACGACGAAGCCCTTGTTCACCACGTGCTTGCCGTGCTTGCCGTGGTTGCCGTGGTGCCTACCGCCTTTGTGAGCGTCCGCCGCCACCGGCACGGCGACAACGGCCGCTGCCGCCAGGACCGCGGTGATGCGAGTCGTCTTCATTGCTTTCTTTGCCTCCTTGATTGCCAACTAGCCTAAACGCACTCAGAGGCCCAAAGTTGCTGACACGGCTGCGCGGTTCGGGTCACTGTCGAGCCACGGAAGCGGCGTCGAGCCACGGAAGCGGCGCCGCCGGCTCTGGGAGGCAGGCCAACATCGGCTCTTGCAGGTGAAAAGCCCGCAAGCGGACGACGGGCCTCGAACCCGCGACCTTCGGCTTGGGAAGCCGACGCTCTACCAACTGAGCTACGTCCGCGAAGGGAGGCCGAGTCTACCCTCAGAGGAGCGGTGAAACGGCTCTTGGCGCCTCTTCCGATCGCCCTGTTGACGGGCCTGTTCGCGCTCTTCGCGCTGCTGGTCTACGGGCTCGTCGCCGGGGGCGCGGAGCGGCGAGCCGGCGAGTCCTCGCAACTCACCGAGGGCAGCTCGGCCCCCGCTCTGACACTGCCGCTGCTGTCGGGACGCGGACGGCGGTCGCTGGCCGACTACAGGGGCAAGGTCGTCGTCCTGAACTTCTGGGCCTCGTGGTGCGAGCCCTGCCGCGACGAGTCGCCGCTGCTCGAACGCTGGCACGAACGGATCGAAAAGGACGGGGGCGCGGTGCTCGGCGTGAACGTCCTGGACGTGAGCGACGACGCCCGCGCCTTCGCCGCCAGATACGGCCTCCGCTACCCGCTGCTGCGCGACCGCGACGGCCGGACGCTGAAGGACTTCGAGGTGGCGGGGCAGCCGTGGACGTTCGTGATCGGCCGGGACGGCCGCATCACGGCGGTGAGGCGCGGGCCCGTCGACGACGCGTTCCTGCGCGAAGAAGTGCTTCCCCTGACCGGGAGCGCCTCGTGAGGCGAGCGCTGCTGGCGGCGCTGATCGCGGCGCTGGTCGTCGCACCCGCGGCGGCCGCGTGCCCGAGGACCAGCGTCGGCGACCTCGAGGACGAGGTGCAGTGCCTGGAGTGCGGCGTGCCCCTGCAGCTGGCCACCGAGTCGCCGCAGGCCAACCGCGAGCGCGCGCTGATCGCTCGGCTCGTCGGCTCTTGCGCGTCCAAGGACGAGATCAAGGACCGGCTGGTGGCCGAGTTCGGGCCGCGCGTTCTCACCACGCCCGACGACGACGGCTTCGACCTTGCGGCGTGGGTGGTGCCCGTGGCGGCCCTGCTCGCCGGTGCGGTGGCGATCGGTCTGACCGCGCGGCGCTGGCGGCGCAGCAGGCGCAACGGTGCGGAGCCGACTCCCTCAGGCGACGGCGGCCGTCTCGATGCGGACATCGAGCGCTACGACCTCTAGATGAGCGGCGGGGTCGACACCACGGTGGTCGCCGCCTTCGCGGTCGGGTTCATCTCCTTCGTCTCGCCGTGCGTGCTGCCGCTGGTGCCGGGCTACCTGTCGACCATCTCCGGCGTGTCGTTCGCTGACCTCCAGGCCGGGAAGGGCCGTCGCAAGGTCCTGGGCCCCGCGCTTCTGTTCTGCCTCGCGTTCTCGGTCATGTTCGTGGCCCTGGGCATGACGGCCACCGGCTTGGGCGACGTGCTCCAGGACAACCGCACGCTGCTGCGCAAGGTCGCCGGCGTGGTGATCACCCTGCTGGGGCTGCTGTTCATCGGCACGCTGTTCCTGCCCCGGCTCAACCGCGAATGGCGCCCCCAGGCGCTCTTGGGTCGCGCCTCCACCGGCGGGCCGATCGTGGCCGGCCTGGCCTTCGCCGTGGCCTGGCTCCCATGCACCGGTCCCACCCTCGGCGCCATCCTCACCGCCGCGGGCACCGAGCAGACGGTCGGCGAGGGCGGCCTGCTGCTGGCCTTCTACGCACTCGGCCTGGCGGTGCCGTTCCTGCTCAGCGCCCTGGCCTTCTCCTCGGTCTCCGGCTTCTTTCGCTTCTTCCGCGACCACTACACCGCGATCACCGTCGTCTCCGGAGTCGTGCTGGTGGTGATGGGCGTGATGTTGTTCACCAACGAGCTCACGCGCCTGAACTCGGAGGCGCTCGCCCTGATGGATCGCCTGGGCATCAACTTCTTCGGCGAGATTTGATGCGATCATGTGTGTGATCTAGTATGTGATCTACCATGGCAACCGAGACCCGCCCCCGACCCGAGCTCGCCTACGTCGAGGCGATGCGCGCCGAGTTTCCCACGGTCGCATCGCAGCTACGCGACCTGCTGGGCCGCAGGCTGGTGGCCTACCTGGGCGAGGTCAAGGAAGGCCGGGCGGTGAACGGCTGGGCCGACGGCAAGCGCGAGCCCAGCGGCGCCATCCAGGGCCGGCTGCGGTTGGCGCTCCAGGTCGCGCTGATGATCGCCGCGGCCGACGGGCCGCGCGTAGCGCGGGCCTGGTTCCAGGGCCTCAACCCGCAGCTCGACGACCGCTCCCCGGCCCGCGTCCTGCGCGAGGGGACCGTCGACTCCGACGGCGCGGCGGTGCTGGGCGCCGCGCGCGCCTTCCTCGTCGGCGGATGAGCTGCGACATAGAGGCCGTGACGGCTGGCGGCCCTGTCCACCGGCTTGCGCGCCGGCCGGACGCGTGGGCCTGGCCCGACTGGGCCTACGCAGGCAACGACGGCACGTTCGGGAACCGCTACGACGACCCCCGCGGGGAGTTCCGCGTCCTCTACGCAAGCACTGAGCGCGTCGGCGCCTTCCTCGAGACGCTGGCCCGCTTCCGGCCCGACCCGGCGCTGGTGGCCGCGCTCGGGGAGATCGAGGACGGCGGCGGCGGCGACGCGCTGCCGCCGGGCTCGGTGCCGGCGGAATGGCTGCACGACCGGGCCGTCGGCGAGGCGACGCTCGGCGGGGACTACGCCCAGGTCGGCGCCTCGCGGTCGCTGGCCTACCTGCGCTCGCGGCTGGTCGTCGGCGACCTCGACGCCTCGGCGATCCGGCGCCGGGTGCCACGGAGCACCACCCAGGCCGTGGGCCGGGTCGTCTTCGAGTGCCGCGCCGAGGACGGCGGACCGCAGTTCGCGGGGGTGAGCTACCGGTCGCGGCTCGGCGACGACATCCACAACTGGGCGATCTTCGAGCCGACCGAAGTGGCGGGAAGTTCGGAGCCGCTCGAGGAGGATGATCCCGACCTCGCGCTGGCCCTCGCCCTGCTCGGCCTGACCCTGGCCGGCTAGGGCCCTACATCTCCTCCGGCGCCTCCACCCCCAGGAGGTCCAGACAGCGGGCCAGCACCGCCTTCGTCTCGATGCAGAGCGCCAGACGGGCCCGCTCGTTGGGGTTGTCCAGCACCTTGCAGTCGCGGTAGAAGGCCGAGAAGTCCTGCGCGGTCTCGTGCGCGTAGGCGGTCAGCCGGTGGGGAGCGCGGCGCGCTGCGGCCTCGGCCACCTCGGCCGGCAGCTCCAAGAGCCGCTTGATCACCAGCTTGGTCGAGGGATGCAGGGGGTGGCCGGCCTCTGCCGAGGCCGCGGCGACCTTCTCCTCGCCCGCCCGCCGCAGGATGCTGGCGATACGCGCGTGGGCGTACTGGACGTAGTAGACCGGGTTGTCCTGGGACTGCGAGCGGGCCAGCTCGAGGTCCAGGTCGAGGGTCGTCTCGTGGCTGCGCTGCAGCAGGAACCAGCGAGCCGCATCCACCCCGATGTCGTCCAGTAGGTCGTCGAGGGTGACGAACTCGCCCTCGCGCTTGCTCATCTGCACGCGCTCGCCGCGCTCCATGAGGTTGACGAGCTGCATGATCAGGAACTCGATTCGCTCCGGGTCGCCGCCGAGGGCCTTCCAGGCGGCGAGCACGCGGCCGACGTACCCGTGGTGGTCGGCGCCCAGCACGTCGATCACGCGGTCGTAGCCCCGCTCGAGCTTGTCCTGGTGGTAGGCGATGTCGGCGGCGTAGTAGGTCAGCTCGCCGGTGGAGCGCATCAGCACGCGGTCCTTGTCGTCTCCCAGCGACGTGCTGCGCAGCCACACGGCCCCCTCATGGGAATAGACGTGGTCGCGCTCCTCGAGGAGATCCAGTTCGCGCGCGATGGCGCCGCCCTCGTGCAGGGAGCGCTCGGAGAAGAAGCGGTCCATCTTCACCCGGAAGCGCTCGAGCGTGGCCTCGACCTGCTGCATCATCGCGGCCACGCCCCGACCGGCCAGATCGTCCGCATCCGGGTCCAGGCGCTCGGCCAGCTCGGTCAGGTACGCGCCGCGGTAGGCGCCCTCGGGCGGCTCCTCGCCCTTGGCGCGGGCGCGGATCGACTCCTCGAACAACCACACCTGGGTGCCGTAGTCGTTGACGTAGTACTCGCGCTCGACCTCATGGCCGGCGAAGGCCAGGATGCGCGAGAGCGCGTCGCCGTAGGCGGCGTGGCGCCCGGCGGCCACCGTGATCGGCCCCGTGGGGTTCGCGCTCACGAACTCCACCAGCTGGCGCTCGGGAGCGGACGGCTTGCCGGCGCCCCAGTCGGGGCCGGCATCCAGCGCCGAGGTCATGGCGTCGAGGTACCAGCGGTCGGCCATGTGGAGGTTCACGAAGCCCGGGCCGGCCACCTCGGCTCGCTCCAGCGCCTCCCCCATCGCCCCGGTCAGCTCATCGGCCACCCGGGCGGCGATGTAACGCGGTGGCTCGCCGAGCGTCGGCGCCAGCAGCATCGCCGCGTTGGTCGAGTAGTCGCCCATCTCGGGGCGCGGTGGACGCTCCAGGGTTGGCGCCTGGGGCAGCTCGGCGCCACGCACGCGGGCCGCCGCGACCCGGACGGAGTCCGAGAGCTCGGAGATCGGGTCGGGCACGGCCTCAATCAATAGTGATACGGCTCGTTGGCGAGGATCTTGTGCCCGCGCAGCAGCTGCTCGAGCAGCACCACGCGCGCGAGCTGGTGGGGCAGGGTCATGGGCCCGAGCGAGAGCTTGGTGTCGCAGCGGTCGAGGCTCAGGCCGCGCGGGCCCCCGATCACGAAGCACAGGTCACGGCCCTCCATCCGGCGCTCCTCCAGGAAGCGTGAGAAGCCGGGTGAGTCGAATGTCCGGCCGTCGTGGTGGAGCAGGCACACGTAAGCCCGGTCGGGAATGCGCTTGGCCACGCCGTCGCTCTCGCGCAGCTCGATGAGCTCCACGCGCGCGAGGCCCGCCAGCAGACGCTGGTAATGCTGCACGTCGTCCACGTAGGGCGGGCGCAGCCGGCCGACGGCGAGTAGGACAATCCTCATCGGGTCGATCCGCGATACTAGGTCGATGCCAGACGACGAAGCAGAGCGCCAGCTTTCAATTCATGCCGATCCCGACACGATGGCGGGGGTCTACGCGAACTTCGCCAACGTCAGCCACTCCGACTACGAGTTCTCGCTGACCTTCATCCGGCTCGACCACGAGGTCGAGGAGGGCGAGGTGCCCGGGGTGGTGGTCTCGCGCGTGAACCTGGCGCCGCGCTTCATGCGCGAGCTGATCGACGCCATGGAGGACAACTTCTCAAAGTGGAAGACCCGCGAGGGCATCCGCGACCTGCCCGAGTTCGGCAGCCAGCGCGACCCCGACGCGCCGGGGCCGGGCGGCGGCAGCTCGACGGAGACCTAGCGGCCGGCGGAGGCAGGAGGCAGGGACCGGCATCGTCGCCCTGACGGTGGCTCCCTCGCCCGGCCTTGACGCCGTGTCTGGGCGCCGGGTCGCTCTACCGCGACCTGGCGAAGGCCTCGCCCACCCCGATCCGCTCCACGGTCGTGGGGTGGGTTCCGAACAGCAGCTGGGTCAGGGCCGGCGGCTTGGGCTGCGCGACGTTGCTCGTGGCCAGCCGCCGCTCCAGCGCGATGAAGGCCGCCGGCTCGCCGGTGATCCGCAGTGCGAAGGCGTCGGCCGAGGCCTCCACCCGGCGGGAGAGCACGTTGCCCGCACAGCCCACCGCGAACGACACCAGCGCCAGCGACAGGGCCAGCGCCGGTAGCACCGAAGGCCCGCTGTCTCGCTCCGGTGGGCCCGCCATACGCTCGGTCAGGCGCTGCACGAGCAGCGCCGCGGGCAGCGCCACGATCGCCAGCCACAGGAGGCCCCGCCGCAGGTCGCCGTGCTTCACGTGCCCCATCTCGTGTGCCACCACCGAGCGCACCTGGTCGGGCGAGAAGTCCTCGATGAGGTTGTCGTAGAGCACCACCCGCTTGGTGGAGCCCAGACCGCCCACGTACGCATTGGCGCCGGTGGTGCGCTTGCTCGCGTCCACCCGGAACACGTCTCCCACATCGATCTTCGCCCGGTCGGCCAGCCGCACCACCTCCGTCCTCAGCGGGCCCCCGGGGAGCGGTTCGAACTTGTTGAACAGCGGCTCGACCAGGATCGGCACCAGGAACACGCTGGCCACGCCCAGTGCCACGATCACCCCGGCGGCGGGCAGCCACCAGCGGCGCCGAAAGCGCCTCACGAGGGCCAGCGCGAGCACACCGCCGCCGGCCGCCAGTGGCAGCTCGATGGCAGTCGACAGGCCTACGTCGCCCAGCCACCCGGGCCAGGACCGGGTCGACAGCCCCACGTCCACCGCCCGCTGATGGGTCACCGCCGAAAGCGGGAGCCCCACGGCGGTGAGGACGAGCGCCAGGCCGGCCCCCACCCCCGCGGCCCCCAGCCAGGGGCGCCGGTCCGCGCGCGTCATCAGGCGTCGGACCGCGGCCGGCGGGCGCAGGCTGAGCACGGCGAGGGTGACGCCGCTCACCCCGATCGAGGCGAGCCCGATCAGCCGCTGGGGATCGCGGAAGTCGTTGGCGCGTTGAAGCTCGGCCGCGCTGAAGTAGGCTGTCGGATCCACCGCGGCCGCGTCGATGAGGCCGCCTCGAGGACGCAAGAGGAACGTGGCGACACCGGCCGCTGCCGCGGTCGCCACGAGCGCCAGCGACAGCCGCGAGCGATGCCTGCTCATTCCGCCGACACTGTAGACACCGACAATCCGGGAGCGGCCCCCACGAAGGTGGCCCTGCTCTCGGATGTGCACGGCAACCTGCCCGCCTTCGAGGCCGTGATGGCCGACGTGCGCAACAGCGGTGCCGAGGAGGTCTGGTGCCTTGGCGACCTGGTCGGCTACGGGGCCCAGCCCGACGAGTGCGTGGCCCTGGCCAGGGAAGTGTGCGACCGGGTCCTTGCGGGAAACCACGACCTGGTGGTGACAGGGGACATCGACATCGGGGACTTCAGCTCCGCCGCCGCCGCCGCCGCCGCTTGGACCCGAGAGAACATCAGCGCCGACGCCCTCGAGTGGCTGCGCGCCCTGGACCCCGACGACGAGAAGCCGGCGGTGGCGCTCTACCACGCCAGCCCGCGCGACCCGGTCTGGGAGTACGTCCTCTCGACCTGGCAGGCCGAGGAGTGCCTGCCGCTGATGGCCCGGCGGGTGGGGGCGGTGGGCCACTCTCACGTCGCGCTGTGGTTTCGGGACGACGACGGCGGCAAGGTGACGGGCGCCCAGGCCGCAGGGGGCTCGGACGCCGACCTCTCGGAGGGCCGCTGGCTGCTCAACCCCGGCGGGGTCGGACAACCCCGCGACGGCGACCCGCGCGCGGCTTGGATGCTGCTTGACACCGGGGCCTGGACGGCCTCCTGGCGGCGGGTGGAGTACCCCATCGAGCAGGCCGCCAAGGCCATCCAGGACGCCGGACTGCCTCCCGTCCTGGGCGATCGTCTCTATACAGGTCAATGACAGTGCGCTTCCTCATTCCCATCCTCTGCGTGGCCGCCATGGTTCTGGGCGCCTGCGGCGGGGACGACAAGGGCAAGGGAGTCCCGTCCACGACCGCCTCGGGGCTGCTCGCCGAGCTCGGTGCCGTCCAGCGCCGGCTCGATCAGGGCAGCGTTGGAGCGTGCGAGGACGTGCTCGACGAGTCCGTGCCTGCCATCCAGAAGCAGATCGACTCGCTCCCCGACGACACCGACGCCGACCTTCGCACCGCTCTCGAGGAGAGCTTCACGAAGCTCCGGACGCTCTCCGAGCAGGAGTGCGACAAGCGCCGTCAGGAGGCCGAGGACAAGAAGAAGGACACCACCGCCGAGACCACGCCGCCGCCCACCACCACCGAGGCCCCGCCTCCCCCGCCCACCACCGAGACCACGCCTCCCCCGACCACCACCGAGACCACGCCGAAGCCGGAGCCCGAGAAAAAGGACGAGGGCAAGGACAAGGCCAAGCCCAAGGGCAAGGACAACAGCGGGACCGGCGGCACACCGGGCATCACCCCCGAGGCCTCGCCCGGCGGCGGCACCGGCGCCGGTGCGCTCGTGCCACGAGGGGACCGATGAGCACGCCCCAGGAAGTCGCCGGGCGCTACCGCGTCGACCGCCGGCTCGGTGCCGGGGGCATGTCCACCGTGTTCCTCGCCACCGACACCGTGCTCGAGCGCTCGGTCGCCATCAAGCTGCTCGCCGAGCACTTGGCCGAGGACGAGGCGTTCGTCATCCGCTTTCGCAATGAGGCGCTGGCCGCAGCGCGCCTGCAGCACCCCAACGTGGTCCAGGTCTTCGACTCCGGCGAGGACGACGGCTCGCACCGCCACTACATCGTCATGGAGTACGTGGAGGGCCCCTCATGCGCCGACCTGTTGCGCGAGCACAAGCTGCTGGACGTCGAGGACTCG
>Ga0126312_10002658_pt1 | contig 11958 bp, 12 predicted proteins | sample Plot104A_FD_92537 | JGI IMG/M metagenome (GOLD analysis project Ga0126312, IMG submission 92537) | Serpentine soil microbial communities from UC McLaughlin Reserve, CA, USA - Plot104A | ecosystem: Environmental > Terrestrial > Soil > Grasslands | place: USA: UC McLaughlin Reserve, Lake County... | reverse complement strand
GTCGGCGGTTGCACCGCCTTCGACACCCCGCCTGGCTTGGCTCGCTTCGCCGGACGAAGCCTCTCAGCGACCACTGGGGCCGCGAGCGCGGAACCCCCATTGACCGCTACTACATCGAGCCGTTTCTCGAGGCCGAGCGGAAGGCCATCCACGGACGGGTACTCGAGCTGCTGAACTCCGATTACACCGAGCGCTTCGGTGTCGCCGTGGAGCGGAGCGATGTGCTCGATATCGACCCGTCGAACGAGGCGGCGACTTTCGTCGCCGACCTCGCCGCAGCCGACGACATCCCAAGCGAGCTCTTCGACTGCTTCATCCTCACCCAGACCCTCCAGTACGTCTTCGAGCTTGAGGCGGCAGTTGGGCACGCTCACCGGATCCTGCGCCCCGGCGGGACGCTGCTCTGCTCGGTTCCCTCTGTCAGCCGCATCGCACGCCTTGAGCTCTCGTCGGAGTACTGGCGTCTGACACCGGCCGCGTGCACGCGCCTCTTCGGCGACGCCTTCGTCGGCGGCGCGGTGGAGGTTCGGGGGCATGGGAACGTCCTGTCGGCGGTGGCCTTTCTGATGGGCATCGCGGCCGAGGAGCTGTCGCCGCGAGAGCTCGACCTGGACGATCCGTTCTTTCCGGTGGTTGTCACGGTACGAGCAACCAAAGCAGTGTGAAGGCAGGTAGATGACGCTCGGGGACGACGCTACTGTGCGAGGCGTGCAGAGGGAGTTCGAAGCACCTGCGGGCTCTGCCCAATCCAAGCCGCGGCTGAGGGCGCGCATCGACGCCGGTGTTCGGTCGCTTCTCCGTTCCGCCGATGTGTTGCGGGCGCTGACCGAGGCGGACTTGCGGTTCCGATACGGTCGCGGGCCCGGTCGTTTCCTCCGCTGGCTGCTCGAGCCATTCGCGCTGGTCGGCGTCTACCTGCTGCTCGTCACGTTCGTGCTCGACCGGCCCGGACATGCCCCCGGACTGAGCCTGGCGGCGGCGATCGTTCCCTTCCAGCTTGTGATGTTGACAGTGGCGAACGCGATGGAAGCGATCGAGATCCGCCGACCGATCCTGCTCAACATGAGGTTTCAGCGGAAGCTGATCCCCCTGTCCTCGACACTCACGGAGAGCACGGCCTTCAGCGCAAGCTTCCTGCTCGTCGTCGTCATGATGGCCGCATATCGCGTCGCGCCGACCTCGGCGCTCGTCTGGCTACCGCTCGTGGTGCTCGTCAATCTCTACCTTGCGGCAGCGGCGGCCTATGCGGCTTCGCTACTCGGGTTGTGGCTGCACGAGCTGAAGCCGTTCCTGCTCAGCTTCGTGCGCATGCTCTTCTTTCTCGGCCCGGGACTCGTCCCACTGTCGGCAACGAGCTCGGGAGCAAGGGATCTCTTGCGGCTCAACCCCTTGACGGGCATGTTCGAGTCGTACCGGGACGTCTTCCTGAACGGACACGCGCCGGCGGCATGGCAGCTTCTGTATCCAATGCTCGTCGCCACGGCAATCCTGCTCGCGTTCGTGCCGCTCTATGGCTCAGAGCAACGTCAATTCGCCAAGGTGGTGTGACGAGTGATCCGCGTCGATCACGTCGGCGTTCGCTTCTTCTTCGATCGGCATCTGAAGGTGGTGACGCCGACGGCGGCCCGTTTGCGCCCGCACGGGTCGACGAAATGGGGCGTTCGTGACGTCAGCTTCGAGACCCTCGGTGGCGAGGGCATTGCCCTGATCGGGCCGAGCGGCTCGGGAAAGACGACGATGCTTCGCCTGCTTGCTCGGGTCTACTGGCCGGACGAGGGTCGGGTGGCTGTGCATGGGCGCGTCGCCTCGCTGCTGTCAATCGATGCGGGCTTGCTCGCGCTCCTCAGCGGCCGAGAGAACGCGATGCTGCTAGGAGTGCTCGGCGGGCTTTCACGCCGTGACTCGCGGCGTGCGCTCGGGGCGGTCAAGGAGCGCAGCCGGCTCGGCGACGCGTTCGACCAGCCTGTCTCGACGTACTCCCAGGGCATGCGGGCCCGACTTGGGTACGCGGTTGCCGAAGAGACCGAACCCCAGATTCTCCTCCTCGACGAAGTGCACGAGGCGCTTGACCATGAGTTTCGAAACGCCGTCGAGGAGCGGGCTCAGGCCCTGGTCGAGGCCGGTGGCGTGGTCATCGCCAGCGGGCACGACCATCAGATGCTCGAGCGTCTCTGCACGCGCGCCATTCATCTCCACGAAGGCTCGGTCCGAGCGGACGGACCGTTCGCTGTTGTTCAGCCTGCCTACCTCTCGTCCGTTCCCGCCTGAGCGGAGGCCTGGGAATCCACAAGGTTGCTGCATACATCGGGCTCGGCTCGAATCTCGGCGAGCGCCGAGAGACAATCGCCGCCGCGCTCGAACTGCTGCGCGCTGAAGCCGGAATCGAACTCATGGCCGTCTCGACTCTCCGCGAGACCGCCCCCGTCGGCTACGAGAGCCAGCCCACCTTCCTCAACGGGGCGGCCGCGCTCGAGACCCACCTCCCGCCTCGGACGCTGCTCGAGCGTTTGCTCGAGATCGAGCGCCGGCTGGGGCGCGTGCGGGACGAGGGACCGCGCTTCGGGCCGCGCACGATCGATCTCGACCTGCTCCTTTACGGCCGCGAGACGGTGGACGAGCCGGGCTTGACCATCCCGCATCCGCGGCTTCACGAGCGGCGCTTCGCGCTCGAGCCGCTGGCCGAGCTCGATCCGGGCCTGGAGGTTCCCGGTCGCGGCCCGGTCCGGGCCTTGTTGACGGGGCTATGATCTCGCTATGTCCCACCTCGACGAGCTCGACGAGTTCGAGGCAGACCTCGAGCTCACGCTCAAGAAGGAGTACTCGGCTGTCTTCAGCCTCTTTCGCTACTGCGTCCTGACGCAGGATGCGACGTACCTGTGCAACCGGCTCGATCTCCAGTACGTGCCGCAGCCGAGCTACCCGTTCTTCCACCTGAAGATGGAGGACGTCTGGGTCTGGGACAAGAACCGCCCGACGCGGATCATTCCCCGCGCGGAGGTCTACACCTCGAGCGACGTCACCGTCGAGGAGCTCCGCGGAGAAGGCGACGAACCGAACCTGACGGCGGAGGCTCTGGCCGAGCGAATCGGCGAGTCTCGGTCTGCCGACGACGACCTCTAGCTCAGCGTCGTGCTGCTAGCGGTCGACGTGGGGAACACCCAGACGGTGTTCGGGCTGTTCGAGGGCGCCGAGCTGCGCGAGCACTGGCGTGTCTCGACCGAGCGGAATCGCAGCGGCGACGAGCTGGGTGCGCTCTACGGCAACTTCCTCGATCTCGAGAGCGTCGACGGGATCGCGCTCGCCTCGACCGTCCCACCGCTGCACCGCGCATACGAGGAGCTTGCGAAGGACTACGCCCGCGCCGAGCTGCTCGACCTGGGGCCCGGCGTGAAGACTGGCGTGCCGATCCGGTACGACGACCCGCGGGAAGTCGGGGCGGATCGGATCGCAAACGCGGTCGCTGCGGTCGACCGCTACGGCGCGCCGGGCATCGTGGTCGACTTCGGCACCTCGACGAACTTCGACGTCGTCTCCGCGGACGCCGAGTACGTGGGCGGCGTCCTTGCTCCGGGGATCGAAGTCTCCATGGACGCGCTCTTCCAGCGGGCGGCGAGACTTTTCAAGGTCGACTTCGTCGAGCCGCCGAGCGTGATCGCGAAGAACACGGCCTCGAGCTTGCAGTCGGGACTCGTCTACGGGTTCGCGGGCCAGGTGGACGGCATCGTCGAGCGGATCCGGGAAGAGCTGGGCGAGGAGGCGCAGACGGTCGCCACGGGCGGCCTCGCGGATCTGATCGTCCCGCACGCGCACACGCTCGAACGCGTAGATCCGTTCCTGACCCTGGAGGGCCTGCGCTTGGTCTGGGAGCGCAACCGCAGCTAGTGCGGGAGTTCACGGCCGAGGTTGTCGGAGTCTCTCTGTTCGTCCGCGAATGGGGTACCGCCGATCGGCCGACGATTCTCTACTGGGACGGGCTCGGAGGCTGCGGTCTCCACGCGAACGAGATCGCGCCGATCCTCGTCCAAGAGCACGGTCTGCGCGTGCTCGCGCCGGACGCACCGGGCCACGGGCAGTCGCCGGCATTGCCGCCCGAGTCGTATCGGCCTTCGATCCTCGCGGGCGTTGCTGCCGATCTTCTCTCCGCGCTCGGAATCTCCCGGGCGGTCTTCGTGGGCTTCTCGTGGGGCGGGCGTATCGCCTGCTCCTTCGGCGCACGCTACCCCGAGCGCACGGTCGGTCTGGCGCTGATCGACGGTGGCTACCTCGAGTGGGCGGACATCCCCGGGATTGATCGAACGGCAGATCTGGAGTCATGTATCGCGGCCGCGCGTCGCGGAGCGGAAAAAGACTCCTTCGCGAGCTGGGACGCGTATCTCGCTCTCCAAGGTGAGGAGCTCGGGCGCTGGACTTCCGCGCTTGCGGAGGCTCACGAGGCGACGATGCGAGAGGTGAATGGGAAGGTCATTCCCATCCTCGCACCGGAGGTAGCCGGCGCGATCAGGTACTGCGAGTACCAGGAGCCGCTGACCACGACCTACCCACCCCTCGCGGACGCCGGCACTCCCGTGCTCCTTGTAACGGCTCCCGAAGAAGACAAATACCAGGAAGCAGCCGAGGCCGCGATCGCGCGTTTCCGCTCAGCACTTCCTGGAGCGCAGCTCGAGTTCCGGCCTGATGCAATCCACGATCTCGTTTCCTACGACCCGACCGGGGTTGCAGAGCTCGTGGGTCAATTCGCCGCGGCTCAGCCGCCGCCGTAGATCGAGATCGGCAGGTCGAGGACGATGTCCTCCTCACCGTCGGGCAGGTCGTTCTCGAGCCGCTCGAGCACCTCGGCGGCGCCCGGCGCGGCCGCCAGCAGGCGCGCCTCGACCTCGTCCAGCGTCTCGAGCTGCACGAGCTCCTGCTTGAACGGGCGCGGGAACCGTCCCCGACCGAGGTACCAGCCGTAGAACTTCTTCAGGAAGCCTTGCGAGCGCCGCTCGCCGAGCTCGCGCACCGTCTCCCTGATGAAGAGGAGCAGCTCGGCGACGACCTCCTCGCGCGAGGGATCTGCAACCTCGGTGTCCACGATCTGCCGCAGCGCCCACGGGTTGCCCTGCGCCGCCCGGCCGACCATCACGGCCGTTGCGCCGGTCGTGGCGAGGATCGCCTGCGCGCGCGCGCGAGAGGCCACGTCTCCGGAAGCCACCACCGGCACCTCCACGAGCTCCACCAGCTCCGCGGTCAGCGAGTGGTCGGCCTCACCCGTGTACATCTGCTTCGCGGAGCGCGGATGCAGCGTCAGCGAGGCCGCGCCCGCCTCGACCAGCCGCGGACCGATCGCGAGGCAGGCGCGCGAGCCGTTCTCGAGGCCGCGGCGCATCTTCACGGTCACCGGCACGGCAACGGCCTCGGCCACCGCCGAGACGATCTTGCAGGCGCGATCCGGGTCGGCGAGCAGCGTCGCGCCGGCGCCGGTCTTGGTTACCTTCCGCACCGGGCAGCCGAAGTTCACGTCCACGATGTCGGCGCCGGCGTCCTCGACCATCCGCGCCGCGTCCGCCATCACCTCGGGATCGGAGCCGAAGATCTGCACCGCGAGCGGTCGCTCGTCGGGAGAGATGCGCAGGTAGCCGAGCGTGCGCTCGTTCCCGTGCTGGAGACCGGCGCAGCTGACCATTTCGGAGCACACCAGCCCTGCGCCGAAACGCCGGCCCTGCCGGCGAAACGCCTGCACGCTGACCCCCGCCATCGGCGCCAGGACGAGCCGCGTCGGGATCTCGACGTCGCGGATCCACCAGCGGCTGCGGAGATCTGGCTGCACCGCCCAAAAGCGTACCGGGCGGGGGAGTTGACGATCGTCCGCCCTCGCAGGTAACATCCGCGCCCGCGACGGCGCCCTTGCGCCGCGCGTTTTTCTTTAGGAGGAATGGTTGAAAGACGTAATCCTCACTCCAGAGGGGTTCAAGAAGCTCACGCAGGAGATCGAATTTCTCTCCACAGAGAAGCGTCGCGAGGTCGCGGACCGTATCCGCGTCGCCCGCGAGTTCGGCGACATTGCCGAGAACGCCGAGTACGACGACGCCAAGAACGAGCAGGCCCTGCTCGAGCACCGCATCGCCACGCTCGAGGAGCGGCTGCGCAACGCCCGCGTGATCGAGAAGAAGGACGTCGCGAAGGACGTGGTCTCGATCGGCTCGAGAGTCAGGCTGCGCGATCTCGAAGCGAAGCAGACGGTCGAGTACCGCATCGTCGGTTCAGCCGAGGCCAATCCTGCCGAGAACAAGCTCTCGAACGAGTCGCCGGTAGGCAAAGCCATCATCGGCAAGAAGAAGGGTGAGACGGTCGAGGTCTCCGCTCCGCGCGGCTCGATGAAGTTCAAGATCCTCGAGATCAAAGCCGCTTAGAACCGCCCCACCGGCAGAAGCCGGTACGGCCTCTCTGGTGGGCGTCGCAAGCGACCGCCTTAGACTCGGCAGCGTGATGCTGCCGAAGCGGTTTCCAGACCGGGAGGAGATCGCCGCGGTCCGCGCGGAAGCCGAGAAGGCCGAGCCGGGCGAGACGCTGGGCTCCGAGCATCGCGTTGCCGGCCGCGTGATGGCGCGGCGAGACATGGGCAAGCTCGCCTTCCTCGATCTCGTTGACCGCTCGGGACGGATTCAGCTGATCGCCCCTGCGAGCCAAGGGCTCGACCTCGGCGACCTCGTCGGCGCCACCGGAAAGCCGGGCCGCTCCAAGCGGGGCGAGCCTTCGCTGACGGTCGAGGAGCTCGAGCTGCTCGCGAAGATCAAGAAGCCGCTGCCCGACACTTTCCACGGGCTCACCGACGTCGAGACCCGTTACCGGCAGCGCTACCTCGACCTGCTCGTGAACGAGGAGACGCGCGCCGACTTCGCACTGCGCACCCGCATGGTGAGCGCGGTCCGCCGCTATCTCGACGAGCGCGGGTTCCTCGAGGTCGAGACGCCGGTTCTGCAGCCGCGCTACGGCGGCGCCTTCGCGGAGCCGTTCGTGACGCATTACAACGAGCTCGACGCCGACTTCTACCTCCGGATCGCCACCGAGCTCTACCTCAAGCGCCTGATCGTCGGCGGGCTCGAGCGCGTCTACGAGTTGGGCAAGGACTTCCGCAACGAGGGCATCTCGTACAAGCACGCGCCCGAGTTCACGATGCTCGAGTGGTACGAGGCCTACGCCGACTACACGGACACGATGGCTCGGATCGAGGAGCTCGTCGAGTCGGTCGCCCGTGAGTCCACCGGCGGCACGCAGGTCACCTTCCGCGGCCACGAACTCGACCTCAAGGCGCCCTGGCGACGGCTCAAGCTCATCGACGCACTGGAGGAGCTCGGCCTCTGGACCCGCGAAGAGGCCGACCTGCGCTCGCGGCTCGAGGAGCGCGGGGTGGAGACGAACCAGGACCGAAGCTGGACGCAGCTCGTCGATCACGCGCTCAGCCACTTCGTCGAGCTGGAGCTGATCCAGCCGACGATTCTCTACGACTACCCGCTCGAGCTATCGCCCTTTGCCCGCGCGACCGAAGACGACCCCTCGATCGTCGAGCGGTTCGAGTACTTCGTGGGCGGAATGGAGCTCGGCAACGCTTTCAGCGAGCTGAACGATCCCGACGAGCAGGCGGCGCGGTTTGCGCAGCAGGCAGCGGAGATCGGCGGCGAGCCTGGCGATCCGGACTACGTCGAGGCGCTGGCCTACGGGATGCCGCCCACCGGTGGCCTCGGCCTCGGGATCGACCGCCTGGCGATGGTGTTGACCGGGCGTGAGGCGATCCGCGACGCGATCCTCTTTCCGGCGCTGCGGCCCCGCGAGTAGTGGAGCCGGAGCGGCGCTACGCGCTCGATGCGCTGCTGGACGCACTCGGGCTGCCGTTCGACGAGAAGGCGCCCGCCCGGCCCGAGGAGCTCGACGAGGCGTTCGGGCTGTTGACCCTCGCCGGCGAGCGCGAGGCCGGGCTCGACCAGCACGGCCGCCCGCTCCCGCCCGAGCGGCCGCCCGGCCCGCGTGTCGCGGAGCTGGCTGCCGCGCTCGGGCAGCGGCACGGGGTGAAGCGGCGCGGCTATCCCGGCGGCGAGCGGTTCCTGGTCGCGCTCACGCATGACGTCGACCTGCTCGGCGCGGGCGGGCCGTTGACCGCCGCGCGCAAGCTCGGCGGCGGGATCTTGCGGCGCTCGAAGCAGCACGTGCGGGAGGGTGCCGCGTTCGCCCTCGATGCCCTCCGGCGCGGCGACCCGGCCTTTCCGCTCGAGGCGATGCTCGACGCCGAGGCTGGGCGCGGCTCGACGTGCTTCTTCCTCACCCACCAGGAGGACCCGCACGATGGCTACCCGGAGCGCTACCGGCCGGCTCTCGATAGGGCGTTGGAGAAGACCGCCGCGGCCGGGCTCGAGGTCGGCCTGCACGCGTCCTACCGCGCCCGCGAGCGGCCGGGCGCGATCGCCGAGGAGGCCGAGCCGCTCGCCGACGCGCAGGGCCTGAGGCACCACTACCTCCGCAGCGCTCCCCAGCGCCTCGCCACCGAGCTGCGCGAGTCGGGCCTGCGCTATGACTCGAGCATCGGCTGGGCGTCGCTACCGGGACTGCGTGCCGGCACGCCGTACCCGTACAGGCTCTGGGATCCCGAGCGCCGGGAGCCGGGTCGGTGGGAGCTGCCGCTTGCCGTGATGGATGCGACCCTGGCCGAGGAGCGCTATCTCGCGCTCGGCCCACAAGGTGCTTACGAGGCGGCTGTCGCGGCGCTCGAACCTGTTGCCGAGCACGGCGGAGCGGTCGCGCTGCTATGGCACCCGCCCTCGCACCACCCGCGGCTCTCGAGCGGCTTCGATGAGGTCTACCGTCGCCTGCTCGCCTGGATCGACGAGCGAGGCGGCTGGGCGGGCACTGCGGCTGGGACGCTCGATCGCTGGGAAGCTCGCCGCAAGAGCTAACTGAAGAGTCGTCGCGAGAGTTCGGTCACACGCGCTCGTAACTCTTCGGCTATTCGGCGCTGGACCTCCGGCGCTCTACCGAGCGGGTCGGCGATTTCCGGAACAGTGTTCCTCCTGTGCTCGTCAGGACGCGCCGAATGCGCCAGTTGGATTCGTGCTCGCGCCCGGCTCATCGCCTCCCCTTGGCGGGATGGTTCCGGAAGCGCGTCGAGCAGGTCGAGAAGCTCCGGAAGTGTGAAGGTCTGCTCCAGCCGCGCGCCACCGTCGACGACGGCGGCAGCCATGTGCATGCGTTCGAAAGCGACCACGAGGTCCCAAGTTTCAAGATTGACGCCGGCGATGCTCTGCGCGCGATGGCTCGAGAGGTCGAGGCCATAACTCTCGGCGATCTTCACCGCCTCAGGAAGAGCCGGCACCGGTCCGAGCTCGAGCGTCCCGAGGGAGGTGACCGCCACTGGCAGCTCTCTCGTCCGCTCGGCCAGCAGCGCCGCCGCCAGGGGGCTCCGAAAGCGGTTTCCGGTGCAGATGAAGGCAACGCGGAGGCTGCTCTCGCTCAGCGGCTCTCCACAGCTACGAAGCCTCGATCGCTTCCTGCTCCGGTGAGGCCGAGGGAGCGCGGAAGTGGTCGATCACGTCATCGAGGATCCGACCCATGTCGAGGGACGGCCGCCATCCGGTGGCCGCCTCGATCTTCCCGATTGCAGGCTCGCGGTGGAGGGTGTCCTCGATCCCGAGGCCGTACACCTCGTCGTAGGGAACAAAGCTGAGCTCCGAACGCGAGCCGGTCAGCTCGCGAATGCGTTCCGCAAGGTCGATGATCCTGACTCGCTCGGTCGAGCCGACATTGAAGACGTCGCCCGAGATCGTCGTAGCATCCATCAGCCCCTTCAGTGCGCGGACGGTATCCGCGACGTGGCAGAACGAGCGAGTTTGCGTCCCGTCGCCATGGATTTCGAGCGGAAGTGCGCTGAGTGCGGCGCCGACGAAGCGTGGGATCACCATGCCGTACTGGCCGCTCTGGCGTGGTCCGACGGTGTTGAAGAGGCGGACGACGACAACGTCGAGCCCCCGCTCGAGGTGGTACGAGAACGCGAGGTGCTCGTCCATGGCCTTCGAGTCTGCGTACAGCCAACGCTTTTCGGTAGTGGGGCCGTAGACTCGGCGGTCGTCTTCGGAGAGCGGCCGCTCCTCGCGGTGGTCGCCGTAGACCTCGGAGCTCGAGGCGATGAGGACGCGCTTGCCGAAGCGGCTCGCCTGGTCGAGGACGTTCTCGGTCCCCTGAACGTTCGTCACCATCGTGCGCACCGGCTGCTCGACGATCAGCCGGACCCCGACGGCCGCAGCGAGGTGGTAGACGACGTCGCATTTGTGCACGAGTTCGTTGACGATCGAAGGGGAAAGCACGGAGTCCACCACGAGGTGGTAATCCCGTCGGTCCTTGAGTTGCTCGACGTTGGCCGCGTTGCCCGTGGAGAGGTCATCGAGGGCGAAGACCTCCCAGCCCGCGGATAGCAGAAGCTCCGTCAGATGCGACCCGATGAAGCCGGCGCCGCCGGTGACGAGGGCCTTTCCGGAAGCGGCCTCCACCGGCTCACCCTAACCAACACGGGAGGGTGCGGCGAGGTGCTCCGCGGCGCTTGCTGTGAAGGACAGGATGCCGGACGCAAGACTCCGACGGGGCGAACTGGAGCGACCTCGCATCCCTCGAACGAGTGCCTCGGATGAGGGAAGTTGCACAAGCTCGGATCCTGGGGCGCCGATCCGGATGGCGAGCAGGAGTGCGGTTGCCGCCCGGCCGCCCGCCGAATGAACGCCTGACCCGAGGAGCTCGCCTGAGTTCCATAGGTTGAGCGAACCGCCCCGCCGCCCGGGGCGGCTCGCTCTCTTCCTTAGATGCGGGCCGGCTCGCGTCCCCGCGCGAGCAGCAGCATCGCCGCGACGAAGCTCGTCAGCGCCGGCCCGGCCGCCCAGAGCGGTCCGAGCGACGTGAGCGCCAGATAGCCGGCCACGAAGAGCAGTGTGAACAAGCGCGTCGACCCATCCTTGGTGTGGGCTATTTGTCACTATCTGGAGGCAAAAAGACACGGCGGTCGAACGCCCGCTTGGGGGATGCGCTACCCCCCGACCCGTTCGCTACGATGGGCCACTCAGCAACTCCGTGGACCGAAGGGGAAGGAAGCGACTTGTTCGAACGCTTCACCGAGAGAGCGAGACAGGTAGTCGTCCTCGCCCAGGACGAGGCACGCGCCCTGAAGCACAACTACATCGGCACCGAGCACATCCTGCTGGGCCTGCTTCGTGAGGAGGAGGGTCTCGCTGCGCGCGTGCTCGAGTCGCTCGACATCACCGTGGAGGAGGTTCGCGCGCAGGTTGCCCGTATCGTGGGCCAGGGCGACGAGGTCACGACCGGCCAAATTCCCTTCACGCCGCGCGCCAAGAAGGTGCTCGAGCTGGCGCTCCGCGAGGCGCTCTCGCTGGGCCACAACTACATCGGCACCGAGCACATCCTGCTCGGCCTCGTGCGCGAGAACGAGGGTGTCGCTGCGCGAATCCTGCTCGACTTCGACGCCGATGCCGAGAAGATTCGCAACGAGATCATCCGCATGCTCTCCGGCCCCGGCCGGCGGCAGCAGGGTGCCGGGGGCGCTCCGGGCGAGAAGTCGAAGAGCTCGAAGCTGCTCGACCAGTTCGGCCGCAACCTGACCAAGCTCGCCGCCGAGGGCAAGCTCGACCCGGTCGTGGGGCGCCAGACCGAGATCGAGCGCGTGATGCAGATCCTCTCGCGCCGCACGAAGAACAATCCAGTGCTGATCGGCGAGCCAGGCGTCGGCAAGACCGCCGTCGTCGAGGGCCTGGCCGCGCGCATCTCGTCGAACAACGTGCCCGAGCTCCTGAAGGGCAAGCAGATTTACACCCTCGACCTCGCGGCCCTGGTGGCCGGCTCGAAGTACCGCGGCGAGTTCGAGGAGCGCCTGAAGAAGGTGATGAAGGAGATCACCCAGCGCGGCGACATCATCCTGTTCATCGACGAGCT
>Ga0126312_10002657_pt1 | contig 11960 bp, 14 predicted proteins | sample Plot104A_FD_92537 | JGI IMG/M metagenome (GOLD analysis project Ga0126312, IMG submission 92537) | Serpentine soil microbial communities from UC McLaughlin Reserve, CA, USA - Plot104A | ecosystem: Environmental > Terrestrial > Soil > Grasslands | place: USA: UC McLaughlin Reserve, Lake County... | reverse complement strand
GCGGAGCCGCGAGCGGGGCTGACCTCGCTACCATTCGCGGCCGCGCGGCCCCCGGAGGCTCGCGCTTTCTTTCGCCCCGAATCGGCCCCGTTTTCACCCATTTCCGGCGTCATCGACAGCCTCGAGCGCGCTCAGCTGCGCCGCGTGCCCCGCTTCAGGGCCGGGGACCGGGTGCGTGTCCACTTCCAGGTGGTCGAGGGCACCCGCCGCCGGACGCAGGTGTTCGAGGGGATCGTCCTGAAGCGCCAGGGCTCGGGGGCGCGGGAGACCTTCACGGTGCGAAAGCAGTCGTTCGGAGTCGGCGTGGAGAGGACATTCCCGCTGCATTCCCCCAAGGTCGAGCGGATCGAGATCGCCAGCCGCGGCCAGGTTCGGCGGGCCAAGCTCTACTACCTCCGCGACCGGATCGGGCGCGGCGCCCGGGTGCGCGAGCGGCGCTGGGTGGCCGGCGAGGACGAGGAGTTCGTCGAGGCAGGCGCGATGCCGCCCGAGGACGCCGAGGTCCGGCCCGGCGAGGAGGAGCTGGCCGAGGAGGTCTCCGAAGAGGAGGAGGCCGCCCCGGCGGCGGAGGAGGCCGCCCCGGCCGTGGAGCAGGCCGCCGCGGTGGAGGAGGCGCCTGTTGCCGAGGAAGCGCCTGTCGCAGGGGAGGAGCCCGCGGCCGACGAGCCCCCCGCGAAGGACGAGCCCTAACGGGCCTCCGACCTTGCCGCAAGTGGCCCGTACCGGGAAGCAGAGCGCCCGCGGCTCGCTAGTCGAGCTGGTGACCATCGTCGCCGTGGCGCTCGGGCTGGCACTCGGGATCCAGGCCTTCCTGGTCAAGCCCTTCAGGATCCCGAGCGAGTCCATGGAGCCCACCCTCGACGTGGGCCAGCGGGTCCTGGTGGACCGGGTGAGCATCCGCTTCGGCACCCCCGACCGCGGCGATGTGATCGTCTTCAAGCCGCCCAAGGGCGCGGACGAAAACGTCTGCGGCGCGCGCCACTCGAACGAGTCGGCCTGTCCGCGGCCGACCGGCCAGCGCTCGTCGACCCACTTCATCAAGCGCGTCGTCGCCGTGGGCGGCGACCGGCTCAAGATCGTCGATGGCCGCGTGATCCTCAACGGCCGCCGCCAGAAGGAGCCCTTCATCCGCCCCGACTCGAGCTGCGGGATCTGCAACCTGCCGCAGGAGATCACGATCCCCAAGGGCTACTTCTTCATGATGGGCGACAACCGCGGCGAGAGCGCGGACAGCCGCGAGTGGGGCCCTATCCCGAAGAAGTGGATGATCGGCCACGCGTTCGTGACCTACTGGCCGCCGGGTCGCGTGGGAACCCTCTAGCGCTTCCGCCGTATCCGGGCCTATGATCGCCGCCAGAATGGCGACGAGACCACAGCGCACCGGCCGACGCCTGTTCGCCTTCGACCGCGGGCTCGGATCTCGCTACGTCGCCGGTGCCGACGAGGCGGGGCGCGGCTCGCTCGCCGGCCCCCTGGTGGTGGCGGCGGTCCTGTTCGACCTCGAGCGGTTGACCCTAGCCGACAGGCGGGCGCTGTGCCGCCTCAACGACTCCAAGCAGCACACCGGCGAGGGGCGCGAGGAGCTGTACCCGCGCGTGCTACGGGCGGCGGCCCGGTCCACGATCGTGACTCGCTGCGTCCGGGGCATCGACCGCCGGGGGCTCCACGTGACGAACCTGGAGGCCCTCCGATCGGCGCTCCTGAGCGTCGCCTGCGACGGTGCCATCTGCCTGGTGGACGGCTTCCGGGTCCCGGAGTTCGGCCACGAGCAGCGCGCAGTGATCGATGGCGACTGCCGCAGCGCCGCGATCGCGGCCGCCTCCGTGCTCGCGAAGGTCACGAGGGACCGCTACATGCGCCGCGTCGCCGAGCGCCATCCGGTCTGGGAGTTCGAGACCAACGTCGGCTACTCGACGCCCGAGCACCGCGCCGCAATCCGCCAGCACGGTATCTCGCCGATCCACCGGCTCTCCTTCCAGTCGATCGCCTACAACCAGCTGGCGCTGGAGGGGTAGGCCCGCTCAGAACACGTTCTCTACGTGTTCCAGAAACGCTACAGCGGCCATCGAGAGCAGCGCTCGAGTGCACGCCGCCTTCGGCCCGCATTGAGGTCGGTCGGCTCACCCTTTCGTCGCTCGACCACGATCGGGTAGCGCCCGTTCGCCTGGCTGACGCAGTTGTCGTAGTGCCACTCCGCCGCCACCCAGCCAAGCGCCCCCGCAAGGGCGACGAGGGCGATGACCAGCGCGATTCCGAGAGCGGTCCGCATGACCCGGCGCCATCGTCTCGTACTGTGCCGAACCACCGCGGCAGCCACTCCCGCGCCGTGCGCGCGGGCAGCCGTGAGAGTGGCGGTCGGCGGCCCTTAATGGGCCTCTACGACGCGGAGCCGCGGCCGTGCCGCCTCGGACTTGAGGATCGCCGCCTGCCACTTGCCCGGCAGGTCCTCAAAGCTGTCGGCGTCGAGCAGCGCCTCGTCGAACTCCCGTCGCTGCCAGTCGTCCGTATCCACGAGCGGCGGGTAGCCGACGACTTTTCCGGCCGCTAGGGCTTCTTCTTTCGTGAACCCGGCGGCCTCGATGGCTCCGACCACGAGCCGAACACCCGGATGGCACGCCGAGTGCTCGGACGAGTGTTCGCTTGCTGTCGCCACGCACGCGCCGTCGAACCAGGGTGCTCGATTAGTACACCTTGGTGGCCTAGACGGCGGATCATCAGTTCTGGATGGTGGTGAGCGCGTGAACTGACTACCCACCAGAGGACTCGTCATGCGTAAGGCATTCGTATGGATAGCGATGGCAGCGCTCGCACTGGCCATCCCGCATGGCAGCCAGTGCCCGCAGATGAGATGAGTCCAATGCCGGACCTGTTGTGAGGACTCGTCGTGGCCGAAGGTTGGCCGCCTTGACGCTGGTCGCCGGTCTGACAGGGTTGGCATTCGCGCTGCCCGCGAGTGCGGGCGCTGCCTTCCCCGGCCGCAACGGCCGGATCGCCTATGAGGACGTGGGAACGGGTTTGACGCCCTACACCATCGTTCCCCCGCCGGGTGTCTACACCATTCGCCCGGATGGCACTGGCCTGCAGTTGATACTCCGGGACCAGCCTATCTCGCCGCCAGTAGGTGCGGACCTGCTGTCGCCGGTGTACGGAGAGCCGGCCTACGCTCCGCGTGGAGCACGGATCGCGTTCATCAAGTCGATCCCTTCAGCGCTCGGACCGGACCGGTTGATCGGCTCGATTTGGTTGGCGCGCAGCGATGGCAGCCACCCCCGTCCACTCGTCGAGGTCGGACCGTTCGGCTCCGTCTCCTCTCCTGACTGGGCTCCCGATGGACGGCGGATCGTGTTCTTCCGCGATCCCTGCGGCGCTTACAACCAGGGCGACATGCTGGTTTGCCCTCCCGGGGTCAACCGACCGAGCGACTACGGGCTGTTCGTCTACCGCCGTGGACGGGTCCGGCTGCTCACGCGCCACGGGGAGCTTCCCTCCTGGTCGCCGAACGGGCGCCTGATCGCGTTTGTGCGCGACAGCGAGCTTTACGTCATCCGGCCCGACGGCTCGGGCCGCCGGCGCATCTTCAACAAGAGGTCGGTCCGGTCCGTCGGCTGGTCTCCCAACGGTCGCCGGCTCGTGATCGGGTACAGCACCGACCAGGGCGATTACGGCTGGCCACGCATCGCCACGATCCGCCCCGACGGACGAGGCTTCCGGCGGCTAACCCGCAACGGCCAGCTCCCCGCCTACTCGCCCGACGGCCGACAGATCGTCTTCACGCGCGAGACCGTCCATGGGCTCTCCCTCATGACGATGCGCGCCAACGGCAAGCGCCAGCGCCGCATCCGGCTCCCATCCGGCCACGCAATCCAGGCCTTCTCCCCCGACTGGCAGCCGCTCCCGCGCAAGAGGCGCCGGTGAAGCTCGCGGCGGCTCCGTTAACGAAGCGGTCTCGCGGAAGTGGACGGCTTCGCGCGACGCCCTCGAAGCCGTTGGGCAGCCGGTCGCAGCAGGGCCGCACGAGCGGGCTGATGACAGGGTCGGTGCATTTGTCCCTAGGTTCCCAGGGGCTTCGGTAGGAGTCCCGGCATCTTGTTCCTGGGAAACACGGGGGCTAGGTAGGAGGTGTCATAACGGTGTCGCCGATCCACCGGCTCTCCCTTCCAGTCGATCGCCTACAACCAGCTGGCGCTGGAAGGGTAGGCCCCGCTCAGAACGCGTTCTCCACGTGTTCCAGCGATAGCACCTCACCTGCCGGGTCGAGGGTGATGCCGATGACGTCGAAGCGCGCCTCGCAGGTGCCGGGCGCTGCCCGCTCGTGCAGCCACTGGCCGGCCATCCGCCGCAGCTGGACGCGCTTGCGGGGTCCTACGGATGCCAGCGGTCCAAATGGGCCTGGCGCGCCGTCCGTCAGCCTGGTCTTCACCTCGCAGAAGACCAGGAACCCGGCTCGGCGCGCCACGAGGTCGAGCTCGCCGTAACGGGTCCGGAAGTTCCGGTCGAGCAGCTCGTAGCCGAGCGCGGCGAGGTGGTAGGCCGCCAGGCGCTCGCCGAGGGCGCCCAGTCGCCGGCGCGGGTCGTCCGCCATGGCCGGCGACGGTAGGTCGGAGCGGCGCAACGGTGTGCGACGCAAGTGACGAAATCGTCACGAACGGGCCTATCTCCGTAGCGGCGCCCCGCCTAGCGTGCCTCTCGTGCTCGCGAGCGTGGCCACCTTCGCAATCGAGGGCGTCGGCAGCCGGGAGGTGACGGTCGAGGTCGACGTCCGCCGCGGCCTGCCCGCCTTCACGCTCGTCGGCCTGCCCGACCGGGCGGTCCGTGAGGCGAGGGAGCGCGTGCGGGCGGCGCTCCTCAACTCCGAGCTCGGCTTCCCGATGCAGCGGCTGACCGTCAACCTCGCGCCCGCTCACGTGCGCAAGGCCGGCCCGGGCTTCGACCTGGCGATCGCGGTGGGTGTGCTCGCCGCCACCGGCCAGGTGCCCCAGGAGCCGCTGGCGGAGCTCGCGGTGTACGGAGAGCTGTCGCTGGCGGGCTCGCTGCGACCCGGCCGCGGCGCCCTCGCGGTCGCGCTGGGGGCCCGGGAAGCAGGCTACGACCGTCTGGCGGTCCCGCCCGACGACGCGGGCGAGGCGGCGCTCGTGGCAGAGCTGGAGGTGCTGCCGGTGGGAGGCCTGAGCGATATCGCCCGGCTTCTCAGGGGCGAGGCCGCCCCTCAGCGGGCGAGCCCGAGGCGGCCGCGCCCGGGCGGCGGGGCGGCTCGGCTCGACCTCGCCGACGTACGTGGCCAGGACGACGCCAAGCGGGCGCTCGAGATCGCGGCCGCGGGAGGGCACAACATGCTGATGGTCGGCCCGCCGGGGGCGGGCAAGACGATGCTGGCCCGGCGGCTGCCCGGGATCCTGCCCCCGCCGAGCTTCGAGGAGGCGCTAGAGATCACCCGCATCCGCGGCGTCGCCGGCCTGGGCGGGGGAGGGCTGGCGAGCGAGCGGCCGTTCAGGGCGCCGCACCACACTATCTCCCCGCAGGGTCTCATCGGCGGGGGCGGCACGCCGCGGCCCGGCGAGGTCACGCTCGCCCACAGGGGGGTGCTCTTCCTCGACGAGCTCGCCGAATTCGCGCGGCCGGCGCTCGACGCCCTCAGGCAGCCGCTGGAGGAGGGCAGGGTCGAGATCATGCGCGGCCAGCGCACGATCCAGTTCCCCGCCAGGGCGATGGTGGTCGCCGCCACCAACCCCTGTCCCTGCGGGAGGCCGTCAGAGAGCTGCACGTGCGACGCCTTGCTGCTGGGGCGGTACGCCAGGCGGCTGAGCGGCCCGCTGCTCGACAGGATCGACCTGGTGTGCCGCCTCGGGCCCGTCGCCCCGCTGGAGCTCGTCGGCGGCCCGGAGGGAAGCGGGTCCTCGCGCGAGGTGCTCGGGCGCGTCCTCGCTGCGCGGGAGCGGCAACGCGAGCGGCTGCGGGGCACCGCCGCTCTCTGCAACGGCGACATGGACGGCCGCCTCACGCGTCGCACGGTCCGCCTCCAGGCGGGCCTCCGTTCCCGGCTCGTCTCGCTTCCGGAGCCCACCTTCCTCAGCGGGCGCGGTCACGACCGCGTGCTGCGCGTGGCGCGGACGATTGCCGATCTGGACGAGCGCGCAGGAGTGGTGGAGCGGGACGTCGACGAGGCACTCGCCTACCGCGCTGGCGGCCGGGCGGTGGCCGCGTGATCGACGCCTGCCACAGCTGCCTACGCCGTGCCTTCCTGGTCGACCGGCTTGCGCCACGAATCGCGGGGCTGCTGCAGCGCCCACGCCCGCGCCCGCAGGGCCTGCTCGCGCTGAGCGACGAGCACCTGATCGCTGCGGTCCCGGGTGGGCCGGAGCCGGAGCTGCTGGCCTGGCTCGAGTCCTTCGATCCGGAACGCGCGATGCGCGAGGTTGGGGCTGCCGAGACCTGGGCGGTCTGCGGACATGCGGCGGGTTATCCGGACGGCCTGGGTCAGCTGTCGGACCCGCCGGCGGTCCTCTTCGGCTCGGGCAGGCCCGAGGCCCTGGAGCGAATGGCAAGGGAGCCGGCGGTCACGATCGTCGGAACGCGGAGCCCGTCGGCGTACGGATCCGAGGTCGCCTACGCCTTCGGGCGCGGGCTCGGCGCCGCCGGGCTCACCGTGGTGAGCGGCCTCGCTCTCGGGATCGACGCCGCCGCCCACCACGGCTGCGTCGAGGCGGGAGGCCCCCCGCTCGCCGTCCTGGCGGGCGGCCCCGACCTCCCCTACCCGCGCCGCCATCGCCGGCTCTACGAGCGGATCCGCTCCTCCGGCGCGATCCTGTCCGAGCTTCCGCCCGGGCGCAAGGCCTTCCGCTGGAGCTTCCCGGCCCGCAACCGGATCATGGCCGGGCTGGCGGCGATGACCTTGGTGATCGAGGCGGCCGAGCCCTCGGGCTCGCTGATCACCGCGGAGTTCGCCAGGGATCTGGGTCGCCTCGTGGGCGCCGTTCCGGGACGGGTCACGAGCCGCGTGGCGGCCGGGTCCAACCGGCTGCTCCAGGACGGAGCGGCGGTTGTCAGCAGTCCCGAGGACGTGCTCGACCAGCTCTACGGTGTCGGCTCGGGGCCGCGTCCCGCGGCTCGGGAGCCCGACGACTGGCCGCTCCGGGCCGTCCTGGCCGCCGTCGAGGACTGCGCCGACCCGGCCCAGATCGCCGGCCGCGCCGGGCTCGGCGCGGCGGAAGCGCGCTCGGCGCTCGGGCAGCTCGAGTCCCAGGGCTACATCGCCCGCGACGCCCTCGGCGGCTACCAGCGGCGGGCGAGGTGAGGGCGCGTGCCTATGCTCGGATCCGGTGGCAACAGACCAGCACAGCCCGCCGCGGGTCCTCTCGATCGCCGGCTCCGACTCCGGTGGCGGCGCCGGCATCCAGGCCGATCTCAAGGCTTTCGCGCGCTGCGGGGTCCACGGGATGACCGCGCTCACCGCCGTCACGGCGCAGAACACCACGGCGGTCACGGGCGTTTACCCGCTGCCGCTGGCGGCGATCGTCGAGCAGGTGAGGGCGGTGGCAGACGACATCGGAGTGGACGCCGTGAAGATCGGGATGCTGGGCACCAGCCAGACAATCGAGGCCGTGGCTCGCGCGCTGGATCTCGTGCCGGGCGCCCCGGTCGTGCTGGACCCGGTGATGGTCGCCGAGAGCGGCGCCCGGCTGCTGGACGACCACGCCGTGGAAGCGCTCCGCCGGCTGCTCGTCCCACGGGCTGCGGTGGTCACTCCAAACTTCGCCGAGGCCGCCGCGCTGGCGAACATGCCGGACGATGCGGCCCCCGAGCGCCTGGCCCGCGCCGTGCACAAGCTCGGCCCGGACGCGGTGGTCGTCACCGGGGGCCACCTCGAGCCGGCAGCCGACCTCTACTTCGACGGCGAGCGGCTCGAGGAGATCCCGGGCGAGCGCCATCCGGACGGCGCGTCCCACGGCTCCGGCTGCACGCACTCCTCCGTCCTGGCGGCGCAACTGGCCCTCGGCCTGGAGCCGCTGGACGCGGCGCGTCGAGCGAAAGAAATCGCCTCCGAGGCGGTGCGCAACGGCCTGCGCGGACTGGGTGCGGGCGCCGGACCGGTAGACGTCTTCGGGCCGGCTCGCTAGACCGCTTCGACTCCCTCCGCCGCGAGCCAGCCGGCCACCTCCGGCGGCGGCTTGCCGTCGAACTCGGCTCGGGCCGCCAGGCGCAGGATCTCCTCGCGGTCGTCCGCGATCTCCGTCCGCCGGTAGGCGAGATAGGTGGCCGCTGCGGCCGCCATTTGGATGGCGGGATCCTCATCCTGGGGGTCGAGCGCTCCCTTGGCCTCGGCGAGGGTCACCTCCACGTCGGCATCGGCCGTGATCGGCTCGTCGTTGTCCTCGAAGCGCTCCAGGAAGGCAGCCAGTCCTTCGTCGTCGCCGTCGGGGTCGCAGACGGTCACGGCGCGACGGACCACCTGGGAGAGAGTGGGGACGCTGGGTTCGGTCGGCATGGCGGCTGCCTACCCGACGGGGCGCGACCCAAACGCGTGGCATAATCGGCGCTCGATGAGGTTTCTGCGCATGAAGCCGGGCCATGGAGAGGTCCTGGTCGCCGAGGGCGATCCCGAGGTGCGCGAGGAGGAGGAGCTGCTGATCGAGGAGTTCCGCCGCCAGCTCGACGAAGGCATGTGGGCCGCGGTTCCCACGACCCGCCGGGGGAGCGGGCGCCGCGAGGCCCTGATGGTCAAGCAGTACGCCGAAATCCCGGTCGGGGCGGATCGCGTGATCTTCTTCCCGCGGGCCTCCGGCGGCTGAGTAGCGGGCGATGCTACCTGCGCTGCTCTCCCTCGCACTGATAGCCGTGGCGCTGTCGCTGCCGCTGGTCCTGCGGCAGCTCGGCCGTTGGCGCAAGGCGCGCGAGGCGCGGCGCGCCGCCCGCAGCGGACCGCTCCACGTCCCCGTCTACGACCCGGGTCGCGAGCGCCGGGCCGAGCAGCGAGCCCGCGAGTTGCTGCGCTCGTGCGTGAACGAGGAGGAGTGGTCGATGTACCGCGACCTGGGCTTCATCCGCGTTCGCGGCACGCACATGCGGCGGGGCCGCGACTCGCCAGCCGGTCCCCCCTACGCATATCTCGTCTATCCGCACAAGCCGATCGTGGCCTACCTGCCCGCCACCGGGCGGCTCCTCAGTGAGTACTGCGTGGAGTTTCCCGACATGAGCGGCGACGGCGACCGTGCGCGCCTGCCGGCCTCCGACGACGTGCTCGCCAAGTGGATGGCGCTGACCTCCGACGAGAGCCGCGTGATCCGCCGGGCCAACATGCACCTGGTGGGCCGCCAGCTCGACCCGGCGCGGGTGCGGCGGGACCTATGGCGGCTCTCCGAGTGGGAGCGCTGCAGGCAGTCCGAGATCGGCGCCGGACACTCGTGAGCGGCGACCCACGCGGCCGCAGCCGGGCGATCCTTGACGGCCCGGACCGGGCGCCGGCGCGGGCCTACCTCAAGGGAATCGGGTTCGACGAGCGGGCCCTCCAGCGGCCGATCGTCGGCATCGCCAATACATGGACCGAGACAATGCCCTGCAACTTCCACCTGCGGCGGCTCGCGGAGCATGTCAAGGCCGGCGTCCGGGCGGCGGGCGGAACCCCGATGGAGTTCAACACGATCGCGATCTCGGACGGGATCACGATGGGCACCGAGGGGATGAAGACCTCGCTGGTCAGCCGCGAGCTGATCGCTGACTCGATCGAGCTGGTCTCGCGGGGCCACATGTTCGACGCGGTCGTGGCGCTGTCGGGCTGCGACAAGACCATCCCCGGTGCTGTGATGGCGTTGGCCCGCCTCGATGTGCCGAGCGTGATGCTCTACGGCGGCTCGATCGCACCCGGTCGCTGGCACGACAAGGATGTGACGATCCAGGACGTCTTCGAGGGGGTCGGCGCCCACGCCGCCGGCGACATGTCGGATGAGGACCTCACGGATCTGGAGAACCACGCCTCCCCGGGCGCGGGCGCCTGTGGCGGCCAGTACACGGCAAACACCATGGCCACGGCCTTCGAGGTGCTCGGGATCTCGCCCATGGGAAGCGCGATGGTCCCGGCCGAGGACGGCAAGAAGGGGCAGGTGGCCGAGGACGTGGGTCGGCTCGCCGTCGAGCTGCTCGGGGCCGAGCGGCGGCCCAGGGCGATCATCACCAAGGAGGCGCTCGAGAACGCGATCGCGGCGGCGGCGCTCTCGGGCGGCTCGACCAACGTGGTGCTGCACCTGCTCGCCGTGGCCCGCGAGGCGGGCGTTCCCCTGTCGATCGACGACTTCGACCGCCTGGCGTGGAAGACGCCGCTGCTGGCCGATCTCAAGCCGGCCGGTCGCTTCGTGGCCACTGACCTCTACCGCGCCGGCGGAGTGCCGCTGATCGTCAAGCGCCTCAGGGAGGCCGGGGTGTTGCACGAGAGTGCGCTCACGGTGACCGGGCAGACGGCCGGCGAGGTAGCCGAGGCCGCCGAAGAGACCGAAGGGCAGCGGGTCGTCCGACCGCTCTCCGACCCGCTCAAGCCCACCGGGGGATTCGCGATCCTGCGCGGCAACCTGGCGCCGGAGGGCTGTGTCGTCAAGCTGGCCGGCCACGAGCGCCTCGAGGAGAGCGGCCCGGCGCGCGTGTTCGAGTCCGAGGAGGAGGCCTTCGCGGCGGTCAAGGCGAAGTCGGTGGAGCCCGGCGAGGTCATGGTGATCCGCAACGAGGGGCCCGCCGGCGGCCCGGGCATGCGGGAGATGCTCGGAGTCACGGCTGCGCTCGTGGGGGAGGGGCTGGGCGACTCCGTCTCGCTCCTGACCGACGGCCGCTTCTCCGGCGCGACCCACGGCCTGATGGCCGGCCACGTGGCGCCCGAGGCGCCCCGCGGCGGCCCCATCGGCGTGGTCCGCGAGGGTGACACGATCGTGTTCGACATCCCGAACCGCGAGCTCCGCCTGGAGGTCCCGGACGAGGAGCTGGCCCGGCGCCTGGCCGCCTACGAGCCGCGGCCGCCGAAATATGAGAACGGGGTCCTCGGCAAGTACGCCCACCACGTCGGCAGCGCGGCCGAGGGCGCGATCACGACCTGAGGCGCATCCGACGTTTGGTGGCGGGGCCAGGCCGGCGAGGCGCCCCGGCCTCCCTTCACGCCCGGCAGGCGCCTGCCACGATGGAAGGATGCAGGAGATCGAGATCAAGGGCGAGATGATTCGTCTCGGTCAGCTGCTCAAGCTGTCGTCGCTGGCGGACTCGGGGGCCGATGCGCGAGACCTTCTGGTCGCGCGAGTGGTGACGGTGAACGGCGATCCCGAGGCGCGTCGAGGTCGGCAGTTGCACCGCGGTGACGTGGTGGCCGTGGGCGGGCAGACCATCCGGGTGGTCTGACCGGCTCCATGGCCTACACCATCTCGGAGGCACGGCAAGAGCTGCTCGACACCCTGGCGCAGGCGTCGAGCGAGCTCGGCTCGGCCAGCGCCTTCCTGGCAGAGGCTTTCGAGCGACTGGACGAGCACAGCGCCGACAGGCTCGAGGACGAGCTCTACCGGCCGGTGCAGATGGCATACGGCCGCGCGAAGCGCACCCACGCCGAGTTCGCCGGCCGCCACGGGCTCGGGGCGGCCACGATCGAGCACCGGCCGACGGGCCCGGCCTCGCAGGGGGCGGCCGTGTTCATCGAGCGTGCGATCGACGCGGTGGGCGCGGCCGATCGCGATCTCTCGGAGCTTCAGGACTCGATGCTGCCGGTGGAGGCGGGCGACGAGGAGCTGCGCGCCGGCCTCAAGGCGATTCGGGAGCCTCTGGGCGGGCTGCCCGGGAGGGCTCGCGAGCTCCTTCGCAGACTCGGGCGGTAGCGCCCAGCCCAGTCGCGCGCTCGAGTGGGCGGCCTATGCGACCTGGCTCTCGCCCTCGACCGGCTCCTCGGCTTCCGCCTCGGCGCGCTCTGCGAGGAAGTCCATCAGGGCGTCGTTGAACGCGCG
>Ga0126312_10002656_pt1 | contig 11961 bp, 15 predicted proteins | sample Plot104A_FD_92537 | JGI IMG/M metagenome (GOLD analysis project Ga0126312, IMG submission 92537) | Serpentine soil microbial communities from UC McLaughlin Reserve, CA, USA - Plot104A | ecosystem: Environmental > Terrestrial > Soil > Grasslands | place: USA: UC McLaughlin Reserve, Lake County... | reverse complement strand
CTTGGGAACGCCGAGCCCCATCTTGTGCATCAACGCGATGTTGTATTGCGCGACGGCATGGCCTTTCTCGGCGAGCGGCTTGAACAGCTTCAGCGCCTTCGCATATTGCTTGTGCGCAAAGGCTGCCGTGGCATCTTTCCAGCTGTCAGCCTTGGCGACAGGTCCATTGGCCGCAAGCCCGAACAAGAGAATCGCCGCCGCCAATCCAAAACGCCAAAATACCCGCACGACATCCTCCCTCAATGAATTTATTATGCTGCTCCCGTACCCCGAAAACCGGTTTGGCACAATTCGACTGTAGTAGACGCCCTATCGCCCAGGGCTGCGGGTTGCGAAATTGTCGGGATCAGTCGATGACGATGCGCGGCGCCGGTCCGGCTTGCCGCGCAGACCAGTTTTGGCAGCGATAGGTGCTGTCCTGATTCGGACACTCCTTCCGACATATTAGGACACTCGCAAAAACCGCGCCCATCGGTGGATGATCGCCGTGTTGGTCTCAGGCTCGGAAATCAGGAAGACTCTACCCGAGCGGCATGACCCGCAGGAACCAGCGCCCTCCTCTCCGCGTTTTTCCAGCATGCGAGTCCGGGAAGAAGATTGCAACATGGTGCTACTGGCGACCGTCGCGCTGTTCAGCCTCGCGGTTGCGTGTGCGATTAGCGCGTTGGAGCCGGCACCGGTAGCGCCGCCGGAAGCAAAGAATCAGACCTATCTCGCCGACCAAACACAAGTCCGAGTCATCGGCGCGCCGTTCGTGCCAAACACCAATCCGCGCGAGCGGTAGCACGCCGCCTTGGGGTGACCCGACACCGTCAAACGATGCTTGCGTGTCACCCATTTGCCACCTCTGCCAAAATTCTGCCATCGAAACGCCTTCCCACGGCCACGCCGCTTGATTTCGCCAAGCCCCTCTGCTGAATTTCCTTTTTGTTTGTGGGTAGGTAAGCGTCATGAAATGGATGCGGGAACGCGATCACCTGATCGCGCAAACGATGGCGTTTGTGCAGTCGGTCACGGGCAAAAGGCCCGACGCCGAAAAGCCGCCCGCCGCCGCGCCTAATCGCCCGGCCGCTCCGGCCATGCCCGACATCGAGGCGATGCTGGCCGAGACCATCGCGAGCGCCGAGCCGCCAAAGCTGATTCAGCCTGGCCGGCCGACTGGCCGCAGCGAATATCAGAACGAAATCCAGGCGCGGGTCGCGAGTTTTCGCGCCCACCAGCAGCGCTTCCTCCGGGAGCGCGAGGCATATTGCAGCGCGACCATGGCCAAGGTTCAGGCGTCGCTCGGCAAGGAGGCCCCGCCGCCGCGGCTCGGCAAATAGCGAACGCATCAGAGCGGGGCCAGAGGCCCGGCATCTTACATTCTTGCCTCGCTTGAAGGCATCAGTGCGGCAAGTACGACAGAGGGCAGCAACCTGGGACAGCCTGGTCCTTCAGATATTGATTTACATCTTGTTCATCCTGATTGTTAGAACACGATTCAACTTCTCCATTCATGGTCACCGTGCTGCGCGATATTTGGTCGCGAGGGCAGCAACTTGCCTCGCGTAAAACGGAATGATCGGCATGGCGATCGCGGGTCCAGCGCATCTTGCTGACAACTGTTGCGAATCTGTAAAGACACGGCTGCGGCTGCCGGGCCCTGCGTCATTCGTGGCAAAGCTTCTGACTGTCTCTGTCGTTTTTTGCGCGATGGCAGTCGCCGGGTGCGCGCGCAATCCGGTTCACCGTGAATTCGATCCGGTTCGGCGTGAGGTCAGGGCCGCTCCCATCCGTGCCCATAGGCACACTGAACCGCGTCGACATGCTGAACTGCGAATCCGCCGACCTGACCCGACGCTGCTCGCACCACAGCCTGCACCCGACTGCGAGTTCAAGAGAACGGACGTCAAGGCTGTGGACCCGAATGAATGGGCCCGTTTGAAAATCGATTACGAGCGACAATGCTTCCAGGATGCCGAAAAGACTGCACGCGACCGCCTCCGCCTGCTCCAGGCGTCGAGCACATGCGAGATCGATTCCGTTCAGCATCGACGACCGACCCGATAACAAGCAGCGCAGCACGACTCGGTGTTGATCAGCGCTCAACCGAAGCCAGTTGTCTTCTTGTGACAACAGTGGGGCGGCAGTGCTCAATTCTGTCCTTTTTTTGCCATACCAAGGCACCACCTTTTCGGGTGGGTGAGGATGATTTCGTTTGATTCCATGTTGGGGCTGTCGACCGTCGACTTTGCGACGAGAGCGAATTGCTGAGGAGAAGCAGTAGTTTCGTGAGTAATTATTATGAAGACCCTTTACGATTTACTCGATGCGCTTCCCGAAGACGACGCCGATGGCCTTAGAGCTGCATTCCGCACGGCCGCCAAAGCGAACCACCCAGACAACAACCCCGGCGATCCGGATGCCCCACTGAGATTCAGGCGGATCATCCGCGCCAATGCCATTCTCAGCGATGAGCGGCAACGAGCTCATTATGATCGGCTGCTGGCAGTCGCGCTCCAGGACCGACGTCGGAAGTTCGTGATCGCGGGCAGCATTTTCTCGTTAGTGTTGATTGGGGGATACCTGCTGTTCGGATATGTATCGAAGGCATCCCTCGTTGCAGCACAAGTAATCGAATTATCCGCGCGCGAACCGGTGCCGGCCGCTGCTGCAATATCAACACAGCTCTCCGATACAATCGGCCGAGCTCGCCCGAGCGACGAGCGTGACGATATCGGATTCCCCAACAAGCCAGAGAATCCCGAGGCCGCAAGAGAGACGGCAGCGCCGGACGCCACCGCGCCTGTGGAGAATGCAGACAGCGCTCCGGCAACTGGCAATGTTCCAGCGGCTGGCGACTTCGGGATGAACGATGCCAGAAAATATCGAGAGCTGGGCATCTTGGCGTATCGCAATGGTGACATTTACCTCGCGCTCGCCGACTTCGATTTAGCGATTGATCTCAATCCGCATTTCTCTGATGCCTATATCGACCGCGGCGTCGTCTTCTATCGTATGGGCGACTTCAACCGCGCATTCGCTGACATTGCCCAAGCCAAGCGCATTGATGACTTGAACCGAAGCCAAACTTCACTTCCTGAACCACAACAAACAGCGCCGTCGTCGGGCAAGAATTGAGTTTATGAGTACTGCTCGTGGCCTGGCTCAGCGCAGCACGAGCGCACCAAGACGGGCCCAATCCTACTTTGCATGGGGTTGTTTTCGCGATATTGTGCGCCCCACCCTGCATCAAGCGCGGCAGCCTTTCGCCCGAAAATACTATGGTATCCTCTCGAGCACCGGCAGCAGGTATTTTAGGAACGCCTGCGGGTCCTCGCTCATGGGAAAGTGGCCGAGCCCTTTCATAAAGTGGCCGAGCCCTTTCATGATGGTGACCTCGCAGCCGGGGATGCTGTTGGCCACCGCCAGCGTTTCCTCCGGCGTGCAGGAATAGTCGTATTCGCCGGTTAGCAGGAACAGCGGGCAGCGTTTTGTGTCGATCTGCGCGACGCGGCCGCGGATGTCACCGTCGATCTTGTAGAAATAGAGATCGCCCTTGAACACGCCGGGTCCGCCCTGCATGTAATGCCACAGCGTTTCCCAGCGCTCGCGCTCCGGCGCGTCGGGGCCGACCAGGCCGGAGACGATGGCACCGCAGACCTCGCCGCCATGCACGTCCGGCCGGTGCAGGAAGTTCACGTCGTAATAGGGATCGAGATGGGCGCCGGACTGTAGCCCGACGATGGCGCGGAAGCGATCGGGGTGCTCCAGCGCCAGATAAAGCGCGATGCGCCCACCGATCGAGCAGCCGATCAGGATCGGCTTTTCGAGCTCGAGCGCGGCCATGATTTCGAGAACCATGGTGGTGTATTGCGCCGATGTGAGCTGATACTCCTCGTCGTGCCAGCCGGAAGGCGGCGAGGATTTACCGTGCCAGGGCATGTCGAAGGCGATGACGCGATGGTTGGCGGTGACGCGCGCATCGTTCATCAAGCCGCGATACTGCCGCCCGTCGCTGCCGGCAGTGTGCAGGCACAACAGCGGCGTCCCCTCGCCCGCCTCCTCAACATAGATGCGGTGCGGCCGGCCGAACAGATCGAGATGCATGTAGCGGCCGGCGATCGGCTCGAATCTGGCACTCATGCGGCAACTCCGGCGCGCAGCTTTGCCAGCGCTTCCTTGAAGTAGCGCAGGTTGGCCATGAAGACCTGCAGATTGCCTTCGGTCTTCAGCACCCGCCGCCGCACCAGCGCCAGCAGATCGTTGGAGCCGGGCGGCGGCCGCGCGCTCCAGAACCTTTGCCATTCCTGTTCAGGCGCCCGCAGCGCAAAGGACGACGACGGCATCACGAAGGGACCTTTCGTCACCGCGACGATTTTGCCCTGGAAGATTGAAATCAGCCACGAGGTTTCGCCGACTTCCAGAAGAAAGGACGTCGTGAGATAGCGCCCGCGCCGGACCAGGCCGGCATCGCTGTTGACCCGTTCTTTGAGCGCGTCGATCATCCCTGCCCATCCCTCGCAAGACCGCTGCTCGTCTGCGGCAGCTTCGCGTCACATGATGGGTGGAACGGGTCCGGCGTCAATCGCCGAGGATTAGAGCCAGGCGCATACCAGCGCGACATTGGCAGCACAGGCCACCAGCAGCACCAACGTGAGCGTCAGTTGCACGCGCCCGCAGGAGATATGAAGCGTCGTTCTCATGGCCGCGACCATCGTTCTGGTGGCGGCGAACATCCGGCGATTCTACCCGGAGAGTCCCGGGGTTTCTTTTCTGCGCGATTCATCCCTTTGTTACGGACTCAGGGACTCCGGCCAAACGGGCCGAAACGGACGCATTTCGACCCTCACCCGCCCGTGATGGGCCGTGAAGCGGCCAAATCCGAAACCCCACACCATTCGGGACGTTAAACGGTCTTTGACGGAGCCAATCGATGCCCTACGCGCTGTTCAGTAGCGACGCCAAGCTGAGCAAGGCCTATCCGAGCGAAGCCGACGTCTGGAAACTCGCCCGCAGGTCGGGTCTGGTGGTCGACGCCGTGTCGGAAGAGGAAACGGCGCCGCCGCGGCCGGTGCTGGACAATGACTATGAGATCAAGCCCTGCCACGCCGACCCGGACGAAGATCCCGCAAAGAACAAGGCCGAGGCTGAGCGCGACGCCCGCCTGGAAGTGGAGTTGATTTCGTAGGGGCCGTTCCCGGTCCGCCGGGCCGAGAGAGCAACAGCGCGGAGGCTTTACGGCGTTGCGGCCGAAAGCGAGGCCTGTTCCGACGCCAGCACGACGCAGGTCTTCTTGCGATGCAGCCCACGGATCGCGCCGGTCACCTTGAGCACCTTGCCGGCCGGACAGGAAGCATCCTGCACGAAGGCAATCTCATAAGGGGCAAGGATAAAGGGTTCGGATTTCAGGACGGTCTGGGCCAGGCACGGCGCGGCGGCCGCGGAGAAAATCAGCCCTAACGCGAAAGCACGCATGTTCGTTTGTCCACCAGCCAGCCCGCGCATAATAGCGCATCGCGATGAGAGTTCCTTGGCCCGCGCAAAAATTATTTTTCAATCGCCTGCTGGAGTCGCCGCCCGCGCGCCGTCGCGCCTTCCGGAATCAAAAAGGCCGGCTTACGCCGGCCCTTTCACGTAAATTGTTGCGGCGTGAGTCTCAGTATCTTGCCGCGGCCGGACCACCCCAGCCAAACCGGTAGTTGATACCGACCTTGGCAGTGTGCTCGTCGTTGCGGAAGCGGGTGCCGACGATATCGCCCGGTCCGGTCGTGAAGGTCGTATTGCCGAAATTGTAATATTGGTACTCGGCCTTGGCGGACCAATTCGGTGCGAACATGTATTCGAGGCCGCCGCCGACGGTGTAGCCGTCCTTGCGGTTGCCGTCGGTGGTGAAGCCCACAGGCACGCCGCCCACCGACACGCCGATATTATTGTTGTCGCGCCAAGCGTAGCCGCCCTTGGCGTACAGCAGCGCCGGACCCCAAGTGTAGCCGAGCCGGCCGGTCGCCGAACCGATCTGATCGTTATTGTTGACGGCCACCAGCGTACCGCCGGGGAACAACACGCCGTTATTGTTGCCGCCGCTTAGCCACGAATATTGCGCTTCGGCGCCAATTACCCAATTGGGTGCGAACTGATAGTCAAAGCCGGCCTGCACGCCGCCGAGGAAGCGGGCGTCGTCGCCCCGCAGGCTACTATCGCCGGCAAAGGCGCCGCCTACATGGCCGCCGATATAGAAACCCGTCCAGTTATAGACCACGGCCGGCGCGGTGTAGGCCGGTGGCGCCTTGGAATAGGGCCGGGCCGGCATGTCGGCCGCGAAAGCCGAGCCCGCGGATGCGGCTAGCACGCCTGCCAAGGCGGCTGCGCCGATCAGAGTTTTTTTCATCGTTGATTCCCCGTTAGTTCGCCTGCGACCCTGTTCAAACAACGTGGCCTCAATTGGGTTGCTTCGCGGCAGCGATAGTCCCTATCTGTGACGGCGAGGCAATAAAGCCCTTTTGTTCCAATGGGAACCCGGCAGTTTTTCGCAAGTTCACGTCGCGGTTTGCGCCTGTCATTTAGTCGATCGGGTCAACCGCCGGTTCAATGGCTCGCTGAAACGTGATCGGACCCGGTTTGGCCGGAGCGGCTCAGAAGAGGCCGGCCCCACGCTAGCGGCTAATCTTTTCAAGTTCCGGAAACGATGCGTAGACCGCGCCGGCGCAGGGCTCGCTGGCGTCCTCGACGACACGGTCGAGCCGGCCATCGACAAACAGCACGGCGCGCTCACGCTGCTCGCGGTAGGAGCCGTCGGATTCGCGCGGGGTAAAACGCAGGCAGATGACATAGCGCAGCCGCCCCCCGACCGTCCGCTGCACCGGGTCGGCCATCAGCGCGTCATGCACCCCCGCCGGATTGCTCAGGTAGGTCTTCATGAACGCCAGGATTTCGCTGCGATAGTTTCTGGGGTAGGGCTGGTTGGCGACGCCGCGATCGTCCGTGAAGGTGATGCTTCTGCCTTCATCGCTGCCGGCGCAGGCCGCAAGCATGATCGGCAGCAGCAAAATTGCCGCATGCTTCGAAAATTTCCCCAAGATGCCGCACCCGATGATTGTCCCCGCGCAGAAACTAGCGGCTCCGCGGGCAAATTGGAATTCGCATCTCGCTTGCCGGCAAACGCCGGCCCGCCGCCATTGGGGAAGCAATGGCGGACGGGCCGGATATCCGAAAGGACGGCGGTGGGGGCAATGTGGATAGGGCCGCGCGCCCCCTCGGATCAGCCTTAGCCGCGCTTGGCGGGGGCGGCGTGCTTGATCGCGACTTTCGGCGTGTGGTGCGTGTTCAGCACGTTCTTCTTGTTGTAGTGGCGATGATGCCGGACCTGATGCCGATGCATTTTGGCATTCGCGTTCATCATCTTCATCTTCGGCTTCGCCTGGTCGGTCTTGATGACCGGAGCCTGGGCGGTCTTGGCCGCGGTGGTCTTGGCAGCGGTGTTCTTGGCAGCGGTGGTCTTGGCCATCGGAGCCTGGGCGGTGTTGGCTGCAGGCGTTTGCGCGGTCTTGGCTTTGGTCGCGGCAACCGCGGGGGCGGCGAAAACGGAAGCTGCAAGCAGCGCTGCAGAAATGGTCTTGAGCATGTCTCGTCTCCTCTCTGACGGGGACCGGCGAGGCCGATCGAATGGCCCGGCTCGCCGATCATGCGTGCAACTTGCAGCGGCCGCACTGAACGTGCCCTGAAGCGCGACTTCGGACTCTGTTCATCTGGATGACAAGTTTGTTATGTTCGGCAATCACGCGAAATTATGACGGGGTGGTGGGAATACCCTGAGCCCGCCGATGTTCAAGTCGACAGGCTCGGTGTAGATTGTTCCAACTGGGAAAACGCCCGGCGCCACTGACGTTTTCTGACGCCAACAGGAGAAATGCATGAATAGGTTCACGAGGCTTTTGTCGCTGGGATTGTTCTCCGTGGCGCTGGCGGCGGCACCCGTCGTCAGCAAGGTCTACGCCGCACCCGATAACGATCCGCCGCCCTCCGACAGCAAGAAGGGCAAGAAGAAATCGAGCGAACTGCGCCCCGGCTCCGAGCAAACCGCCTTCGCAAGCGGCTACCGCGCGGCCTACGCGGCGATTTACGACCGCGGCGAGTATGCTTCCGCCATCGAGCAGTTGAAGGCGCTGCACCGCGACGACAGCGCGGCGGTCGCCAACCTGATCGGCTATTCGTACCGCAAGCTCGGCGACTACAAGGTCTCGCAGATCTGGTACGAGCGCGCGCTCAAGGCCGACCCGGACCACGTCAAGACCTGGCAGTATTACGGCCTGTGGCAGGTCGAACAGGGCAACCGCGACCAGGCGCAATATCACCTCAACCGGATCGCCGCGCTCACCGGCACCTCAAGCGAGGAATATCGTTCGCTCGCCGCCGCTCTGGAAAAACCGCCGGGGACAGGTCTGGTTTACTGATCATCTCGATCGATCGAAGCGAACCGGCGCGGCCTCAAAGCCGCGCCGGTCTTTGTTTGCCCTCACTTCATCAGCGCCTGCGCCTCTGACCGAAACGCCTGGCGGGCGGGATCGCGCGAATAAAACATGTGACCGCCCGGATAGACCACAAGCTTGACGCGGTTGGGGCTCGCATAGGCCGGCAACTGGTCGAGCACGATCTTGGTGGCGAAATAGGGCGTGGCCAGATCGAACAGCCCGTGGCCGACCAACAGTTTCAGATTCGGATCGAGCGCCAGCACCTGCCGCAGCTCGGAGACCGACTCGGTCGGGTTGCGGCCGCGGCCGAAATCCCACGCCCGGCCCACGTCACCGTTGAGCAAATGATACGAGCCGTCAGGCCGCCAGTTGAGCTTGCGCGTGGTGAGGTCGACGGCTGCACTCGTCAGCGGCGCCGTCAGGGGATCGCCGGAGGGATCACCGAAGTGAGAGTGGCTCGAATCCGGATAGGGATCGAAGCCGCTCACCGACGCATCGTAGCGTCCGGTCACCCTGCCGTTGCGGCGGTCGAACTCCCTGCGGAATTCGCCGGCTTCGAAACGGCCGGCGAGCCGCCGGCTCACCGCCTGATCGATGCCGGTTAACGCTGCGACCTTGTCGGCCAAGCGGCTGGTGGCCTCGGCGTCGGCCTGGCCCCTCACCAGATCGACCAGGAACTCGCCGCGCGCATAGCGCTCGACCTCGGCAAGGTCTTCCCGGGTTACCGGCCCCTTGGCCTCGCGCGCCACCGCGGCCATGGTCGGAAGGCTCGCTACATATTGCAGGAGGCTCGAGCCGGAATAGTCGCGGAAGTCGAGCAAGGGCGAGACCAGGATCAGCCCCTTGACGCCGACGCCCTGCTGGGTCTGCAGATTGCGGACGATTTTTGGCCCGCGGATGCCGCCGTAGCTCTCGCCGGCGACGAATTTCGGCGACAGCAGGCGATCGTATTTTTCGAGCCAGCGGCGGATCACCAGCGCGATCGCGCTGACGTCGCCGTCGACCGAGTAGAAGCGCTTGCGCACCTCCTCTCCGGTCGCGACGAAGCGGCTGTAGCCGGTGCCTACCGGATCGATGAAGACGAGGTCGGTGAAATCGAGCCAGGTCTCTGCATTGGGCAGCAGTTCGGGCGAGGCTGAAGCGACCGCGCCCTCGCCCGATATCGACAACCGCCACGGCCCGGCATCGCCGAGTTGCAGCCAGGCCGAGGACGCACCCGGTCCGCCGTTAAACAGGAACGTGACCGGGCGGTTGCGGCCGTCTGTTCCATCGAGTTGGTAGGAAGTGTAGGCGATATCGGCCTGCGGCTCGCGCTTGTCGTTGAACAGGCGGATCGAGCCCGCGGTCGCGGTGAAGGTAAGCGTCCGCCCCGGCAGGGTCAGCGTCTGCTTGGTGGTGGAATCCGGCGGCAGGCGATGCTGCTCGGCGGCCGGCGGCGGCGTCTCCGGTGTGCCGCGCCCGCCTTTCTGGCCGGATGGCGTTGGGCCGGATGGGCTTCGCGCCGTCGGCCCCGCGGCGGGTTGCTTTTCCGCGGCCTGCTCCTGCTGCTGCTCGTCGGCGTCCTGGGCATGCGCGGCGGCAGTGACGGAAAGTGCGAGCAGCGCGGCCGCGAAACACGCACAACGTCGCGCCGCAAAACGGATAGCCATCTCTGTTGTCTCCCTGCCGCGATCGGCCGGTGTCGCGCCCCGGCGACGTTCTAGCCTAAAATGGCGGCGGGCTGGTTCAGTTCACAACAGGTTGACGACAGCAGCGCCAGTCCGCAGTCGGCGTTCATGGCGGCGCTGCTCCTGCAGCGTCGATATCCAAAACAGCAGAATCACGCGCGCGATGCCTGCATCGATGATCGAGAGAGTACTCCTGACCGCTGCCAGAAAATTGTTGGTCATCACCGTCCCCATTCGATGAAATTGAATACCGATGGTTGGAGATTGGCGCATTTCTGCGCCGGCGAACGTGATCCCACTCACACAGACGATTTCGCGGTGGCGGCCCGCCGTGTGAGGCTCCTCACACAACCGGTACATCTGGACGTGTAGAACGGATGCAGCCGGGATACCGGTGGGGTCCCGGGCTCAGTTTCCTCACCAGGTGCAACCAAACGAACCAGAAGCCGAGGCTGCCATGAAAAAGTATTCTGCACTCCTGATCGCGGCGCTGATGTTTGCCGTCGCATTCTCGACGACCGACGCAAATGCCCGGACGAGGGGTTATTGCGACGCCATTTTCCCGATCGTGCTCGGTGTCGGCTACTGAGCCGTTGTCCATGTTGGACGTTCCCAATTGGGGATGTCATGGTTAACAATCGGTAAATCTTGACGTAATCGATCGTAATGCCGGCAAATAGTGGACAAAGCTTTTGACGCCACCCCATCATCAGCCTTGATAGGATTGCGATATGAAACAAATCATTGTGGTTGCGCTTCTCGCAGTTGCCAGCCTGGCAAAGCCTGCAGCGGCGGCCTCGCCGGTCGCCATCGTCGAAGAGGTGCAGGGCAAGGTCACCGGTGCCGAGTCGATGGACTATGTGGAGCCGAAAACCGTCCTCAAGCTTGGGGCAAACGGCTCGATCGTCATCAGTTACATGAAGTCCTGCCGGCGCGAAAAGATCAGCGGCATCGGCACGGTGATCGTCGGAACCGAAGAGAGCATCGTGCACCTTGCTGATGTCAAAGGCACAACGATCGAATGCGATCCTGGCCATGCGCACGCAACCACCAAGGAGACCAGCGAGGTCGCGGCCACCGTCCTGCGCAGCTTGGCGAAGAGTGCTTCCTCGACGATAAAGCCTCAGCTCACGCTTTACGGCGCCTCACCGCTGGTAGAAGCCAAAGGACGTGGCACGCTTCTCGTCGAACGTCTCGATGTAACCGGCGAGCGACAGCAGATTGAGCTCAACGGAAGCCAGTTGAAGGGCAAGTTCTTCGATTTCGCCACCGCAAACCGGGCGCTGTCTCCCGGCGGAGCCTACGCCGCAAAGTTCGGGTCTTCGCAGGTCTTGTTCCGCGTCGATTCGCAAGCGAAGCCGGGGGCGACACCAATCGTCGGCCGCCTGCTGCGGATGGAATAGCTTGGCGGGCCGCAGGTCTTGAACATCGGGCGCACCACCCGCGATGCGATCGTGATCGCCGCGATCGCGGTGGTCTGCGCCGGCCTTTCCGTCTCTCCTGCACTTGAACGCGTCCACGGCCTGTCCCTCGATATCCTCACCGCGCTGCGCTGGGAGATGTTTGGACGGCGGCACAATCCCTCCACTTCGCCGACGGTGGTGGTGGCGATCGATGAGGAAAGCTATCGGGTTGTCCCCTTCAAGGGGTCGCCAACCATGACCTGGACCGGCGAGATCGGCCGCGTGCTCGCCGCGATCGTGGAAGGCGGCGCCAAGGTCGTCGGCATGGACCTGGTGATCGAGAACTCGATCGAACAGTCGGAGATCCCGTTTGGCGAGGGCATGCTCGGCGACAAGGTGCGTGGCTTCGATCGCGATTTCCTGCGCGCGCTGAGAACGGCG
>Ga0126312_10002655_pt1 | contig 11963 bp, 11 predicted proteins | sample Plot104A_FD_92537 | JGI IMG/M metagenome (GOLD analysis project Ga0126312, IMG submission 92537) | Serpentine soil microbial communities from UC McLaughlin Reserve, CA, USA - Plot104A | ecosystem: Environmental > Terrestrial > Soil > Grasslands | place: USA: UC McLaughlin Reserve, Lake County... | reverse complement strand
TGAGGAAGGTGACGAACCGCGTCTTCGCGCGCGAGCTCGACAGCGCGCCGGCTCGGGTCGGATACACGGAGAAGACGATGTCGATCTCGTGGTCGGTCGCCTGTTCGAGCATCCGCTGGAGTTCGGCACGGCGCTCGATCCGCGCCGGATGAGTGGGATCCCAGCGCACCGTGATCCGGTCCAGCTGGAGACCCACGTCGTTCATCAGGTCGAAGAACTTCGCACCGTCGTCGGGCATTCCCACCGGATGCGTGTCGGCGACGCCGAACGTCGCCTTCGCAGAGGCGCCGCACGCGAGCACGAGGCACGCGAGCACGCACAGCAAGATCGAGACCCCCCGGCGGCACACGACCGCGGCATTCAATCGAAACCCGCGCACGCCTGCAATGGGTCCGGTGGCCTATCGGCTGCGCGGCAGGTCCTAGGAGGAGCTCTAGCGGCAGCCGAGACCGCGCGCGACGGCGCGGACGTCGGTCGCGAACACGCTTCGTACCGGGGCCGAGAGCGTTCGCTCGCGGCTGCCGGAGGAGGCGAGTCGCTTCAGCATCCCGCACGCGCGCGCTTTCCGCTTCTGCGCGAGCTGCCCGAGCGACCTCGCAACGGTGCGGCGCAGCCGCGCGTGGAACGCACGGCCGCCGGGCGCGAAGGCGTTGAGGTTGCCGGCGCGCTCGGCCCGATCAGGCGTCAGAAGGAACGCGCGCGGCTGGCCCTCGTGGCTGCCCGTGCCGGCGATCTGGCCGAGGTCGTTGACCGCCGACGCCGACGCGAGCGACCATCCCGGGCGCCCAGCGAGGTCGCCCAGCAGCTGCGGACGCGCGCTCGGGCCGCGGGCGAGCCAGCCGCCGCTGTTCTCGAGCTGCCCCCGATAGGCAACGCCGACGATGCGGCGCGCGTTGCTGATCGAGTAGGCCTCCGCCTGGTCGTAGAGGCCTCCGATCGTCCTCAGCGCGCGCGTCGTCGTCCCGTGGTGGAAGAAGCCGCGTACGCCTCCGGGCGAGCTGAGCGTGCCCACAGCGTCGCCGTAGGCGTTCAGGCTGTGCGTCTCCCCCGTCCCGAATCCGCTCGGCAGCACGAACGGCTGGAACGGCGCGCTCGGAGTCCGCCACGTTCCCGGCACGAGCGGCAGACCGACGGAGCCTCCGACGACGCCGGAGGCGCCGACGGCGCCGGCGACGCTGAAGGGATCGCCGAGCAGCGGGCGCATGCCGGTGCCGGCGGTCCAGACGAAGCCGCGCGGCGTGTCGGAAGCGTCGAACGACCGTCCGACCACTCGCCCCGCGTCGTTGACGTCGACCGCGAAGCTCTGCGAACCACCGAGTGTTCCGAGGTCGCGCATCCCTGTGGCGCGGCGCCACAAGAACGCATGCGCACGCGCCGATCCGGCTAGCTCGGAGTAGCCGACGACAGCGCCGGAGTCGTTGACGGCGATCGCGTAGCTCGACTGGCCGCCGAGCGTGCCGAGGTCGGTCAGCTTCCCGCTCGACCACACGAAGGCGTGGCTGTAGCCGTCGACCGTCGTTGATGCCCCCACGACCTGGCCCCAGACGTTGACGTCCGTCGCGGCGCTGACGGTGCCTCCGAGCGTGCCGAGGTCGCGCAGCGAGTACTTCGGGGTGCGCGCGGATTCGGAGGCCGCACTGGAGGCGACAAGCCCAGCCGCCAGTGCCGCCGCGAGCGCGGCTCTGATCACCCCAGCCGGCGGTAGAGCCGGTCGACGAGCTCGGGCATCTGCTCGAGCCTCGTCGTGATCACGCGGAGGCGGTACTCGAGGAAGTGCTGCGGGTCCACGTCGAGCGCGCCGGCAAGCTTCTTGACCACGTCGTCCGACGGCACGGGGCGGTTCCCGTGCACGAGGTGGTTGAGGTACCCCGCGGATAGGCCGGTCTTGTCGGCGAGGCCGCGGTAGGTGATTCCCCTCTCCTGCATCAGCCGTTCGACCGCAGGCCCGAACGGCTCGTCGCTGAAGCGGCGGCGGCGCGCTATCGGACGATCCCCTCGCTCACGCGGTCAAGTTCTACACGTTGCTCGTCACCCGTCGCTCGGTCCCTCACGTCGACGGCGCCGTCCTCGAGCGTTTTCCGCCCCACCGTGACGCGGATCGGACACCCGATCAGGTCGGCGTCCGCGAACTTCTCGCCCGGCCTGAGATCGCGGTCGTCGAGGAGGACGGCGAGCCCGGCGCCGTCGAGGCGTGCGGCGACGGCGTCCCCCTGCTCCTCCGTCCCCGCGAGCACAACGACGTGGACGTCGTACGGGGCTACGTCGCGCGGCCAGACGATCCCGTGCTCGTCGTGGTGCTGCTCGACGATCGCCGCGAGGGTTCGGGCCGGCCCGATTCCGTAGCTCCCCCCGAGGAGGGGCTTCTCCTGGCCATCCTCGTCCAGAAATGTTGCGCCGAGCGGTTCCGAGTAGAAGGCGCGGAAGTCGAAGATGTGGCCGACCTCGATCGCCGTCTGGAAGTGCAGGCCCCCGCCGCACTCGGGGCAGCGGTCACCCTCCAGCGGCTCGCGCAGGTCGGCGAAGCGCGGCTCGTAGTCGCGCCCCGCCTCGACGCCGCGCAGGTGCCAGTCGTCCCGGTTCGCCCCGGCGACGAACTGCCCTTCGCGCAGCGCCTCGTCCGCGATCACCTCTCCGCCGAAGCCGATCGGGCCGAGGGAGCCACCGCCGGCGCCGAAGGCGCTGCGGATCTCTTCGTCCGTGGCAGCTCGCGACCCACCGCGAAGCGCGTCGTAGAGCTTCGACTCGCTCAGACGGTCGTCGCCGCGAATGAGCGCGAGCACGAGCGTTCCGTCGTCCTTCACGACGGGCATCGCCTTCGAGGTCGCGGTCGCGTCGATGCCAAGGAACTCGGCCAGGCCCTCGATGGTTGTCACGCCCGGCGTCTCGACCTCCTCCGGCGCGTCCAGCCGCTCCGGGAACGTCGGCGCGCGCGGGACCGCCAGCGCGATCTCGAAGTCGGCGGCGTAGTCGCCGTTCTCGCACAGGACGAGCGTGTTCTCCCCCGAGCCTGACGGAGCGAGGAAGTCGATGCTGAACTTGCCGCCCATGATCCCGCTCTCAGCCTGCACGTCGTAGGTCTCGAGCCGGCAGCGGTCGAAGATCTTCTTATAAGCCTCGCGATTCGCCTCGAAGCTCCGCCGCAGGCCTTCCTCGTCGCGGTCGAACGAGTACGCGTCCTTCATGATGAACTCGCGGAGGCGGATGAGCCCGCCGCGCGGCCGCGGCTCGTCGCGATCTTTCGTCTGGAAGTGGTACCAGAGCTGTGGGAGCTCCTTGTACGACTGGAGCTCCCGTGCGTGGAACGTGACCGTCTCCTCGTGCGTCACCGGCAGGATGAAGTTGCGGCCCGTGCGGTCCTGCAGGCGGAAGATCTCCGGGATGTGAATGCGGCCTGTCGCCTCCCACAGCTCCGCCGGCGTCAGCACGGGCATGAGCATCTCCTGCGCACCGATCGCGTCCATCTCTTCGCGGACGATCTGTTCGATCTTCCGGTGGACGCGCCAGCCGAGCGGTATGAACGTCCAGAGGCCGGCACCCACCTGGCGGATGAAGCCGCCGCGCGCGAGCAGCTTGTGGCTGACCGCGTCCGCGTCGGCGGGGGCGTCGCGCAGCGTCGGCAGAAAAAGCTTTGAAGCCCGAGCGATCATCGATGGCGCCCGAGACTACTCGTTACCGAGCGGGATCAGCGAAGCCTCGGCCATCGCGAGCGCGGCCGGCTTCGCCATCTTCAGCCGCTTCGGACGGTGCATTCCACCCTCGATCCACGCGTCGATCTCGTGGAAGAGCTCGTTGACGAGGATGTCCGAGGAAACCTTCTTCAGCACGCGGCCGTGCCCGTAGATGAAGCCGACGTCGCGGCCGCCGGCGATGCCGAAGTCCGCGTCGCCCGCCTCTCCGGGGCCGTTCACGGCGCAGCCGAGGACGGCGACCTCGAAGTGCTGCGGGTACCCCTGGAGACGCGCCTCGACCTTCTCCGCAAGCGTCTGGACGCCGACGTTGTCGCGTCCGCACGAGGGGCACGCGATCATGACCGGGCCGCGCTCGCGGAGGCCGAGCGACTTCAGGATCTCGAAGCCCGTTCGCACCTCCTCGACCGGGTCGGCCGTCAGCGAGACGCGGATCGTGTCGCCGATCCCGTCGACGAGCAGCGCGCCCATCCCGACGGCGCTCTTGATCGAGCCGGAGAACGGTGTTCCCGCCTCCGTGACCCCGAGGTGCAGCGGGTAGGGCACCTTCGCCGACAGCATCCGGTAGGCGCGGATCATCGTCGGCACGTGGCTCGACTTGACGGAGATCTTGAAGTCGCGGTAGCCGAGCCGCTCGAGCAGGCGCACCTCCTCGAGCGCAGCCTCCACGAGCGCCTCTGCCTGGTCCTGCTGAGCCAGGTCGTACAGGTGCTTCGGGAGCGAGCCCGAGTTCGCGCCGATCCGCATCGGGATGCCCGCCCGACGCGCGGCCGTCACGACCTGCTCGACCTTCTCGGGCCCGCCGATGTTGCCCGGGTTGATCCGGACCGCCGCGACGCCGGCGTCGATCGCCTTCAGCGCGAGACTTGCGTTGAAGTGGATATCGGCGATCACAGGGATCGGCGAGAGCCGGACGATCGCCCGCAGCGCTTTGGCGTCCTCCTCTTTGGGGACCGCGCACCGGACGATCTCGCAGCCGGCAGACGCGAGCTCGGCGATCTGCGCGGTCGTCGCCGCGACGTCACGCGTCGGCGTGAGCGTCATCGACTGGACGACGACGGGCGAACCGCCACCAATCTTCACGCCGCCGACCGAGATGCTGTGCGAGCTAGGCATTGAGACGATTGTAGTTCCGCCTCTGAACGCCGATGGAAACGCGCGGGAGGCCGGCGAAGCCGGGCTTAGCCCGGCGTGAGCCGCGCAGCGGGCCTGCTATGCCCGGACGAAGAAGAAGGGGGCCAACGGGGGAAACATGGTTTCCCCCGTTGTTATCCGCCGCCGAGTCGGCCGACGTCGTTCGAGAGACCGACGAAGAAGAGCAGCACGACGAGGAAGATTCCGACGGCGGACACGCGCTCGTAGACCTCGCGGCGGACAGCGCGGCCGCGGATTCCCTCCACGATCGAGAACGCGATGTGGCCGCCGTCCAGCGGCAACAGAGGCAGCAGGTTCAGCAGCGCGAGCGACAGGCTGATCAGCCCGAGCACCCACAGGTAGTTCTCGAGCCCCTCATGAAGGGCGCTCGAGGATCCCTGGACGATCCCAACAGGGCTCGAGATGTCCTTCCGTCCCTCCCCGTGGACGAGGTGTGACAGCGACAGCCCGATCTGTTTCGTGACCAGCCCCGTCAGCCGGATCGACGACCACGTCGCCTCGCCCGGCGGAAGCCCCTCGCCGCGGAGACGGAACCCGAGCCGCCAGACGCCGTCTTCGAGGTTCGGCTCGATCGGCTGCAGCGGAATCTTCTGGCCGTCTCGCTCGACGACAAGCCGCAACGGCTGGCCACCCGAGTCGTTGATCACCGTCGCGATCTGCGACGCGCGAACGCGGGCTCGATTGATCGAGATGACCTTGTCGCCGGACTGCAACCCCACCTTTGCCGCGGGCCAGTCGGGCAGCACCTCCTCGACGGTCCTCGTCGGGTTCCCGCCTCCGACCATGAAGAGGATCGCGAACACGACGATCGCGAAGAGGAGATTCGTCCCCGGGCCGGCGAAGATCACCAGGATCCGCTTCCACACGGGCTGGCGCCAGTATGCGTAGGAGCTGAGCGACTCCTCGACCTCGCGCACGCCCCGCTCCGCCGCGCGGGCGGCGCCGGGTGACAGGAACGAGCGGGAAACGGTTTCGTCGAGCTCTCCGACCGCCGTACGAGCGTCTGCAAGGCGGCCTTCCGCAAGCGGCCGCTTCAGGCGCTCGACCGGCCCGTACAGCTGCGGCGCCTCACCGAGCGCGGGCCCGAGGTGGATGTCGACGTCGGACGGCGACGGCCGGTGCATGCCCGGGATCCGCACGTAACCACCGAGCGGGATCGCGCCGATCCCGTACTCGATCCCGTTGCGCACGACCTTGACGAGCGCGGGCGGGAACCCGAGGTAGAACTTCGTCGGCTTCATCCCGACGGCGCGTGCGGCGATGAAGTGACCCGCCTCGTGGACGAGGATCAGAAGCGCCAGGCCCAGGATCGCGATGGTGAGGCTCACGCGACCCGCACACCTTGCGCGGCGACGCGTCGAGCCTGGGCGTCGGCCTCGACCAGATCCTCGCGATCGCGCGCGGGCGCACCGTCGCAGGCGCGAAGCGCTTCCTCGACGACCTCGGCGATCCCGACAAACGGCAAGCGGCCCTCCAGGAACGCGCCGACCGCGACCTCATTCGCGGCGTTGAACACGCACGGGTACGTGCCTCCGTCCTCGCCGGCGGCGCGCGCGAGCCGGAGCAGCGGGAACGTCTCGAGGTCCGGCGCGGCGAACTCGAGCGTCATCCCGCCGACCAGGTCGAGCGGCGGGATCGGCGTGGCGGCGCGCTCTGGGTAGGTCAGCGCGAAGGAGATCGGGACCCGCATGTCCGGGTACCCGAGATGGGCAAGCGCCGCTCCGTCGCGGAACCGGACGATCGCGTGCACGATCGACGTTGGGTGAATTACGACCTCGATCTGCTCGTACGGGAGCCCGAACAGGAAGTGCGCCTCGATCAGCTCGAGGCCCTTGTTCGCCAGCGTCGCCGAGTCGATCGTGATCTTCGGGCCCATGTTCCAGGTTGGATGCGTGAGCGCCTCCGCCGGTGTTACGTCCGCGAGATCGTCGCGGTTTCGCCCGCGAAACGGCCCGCCCGACGCGGTGAGCACCAGCGACTCGACGGTGTCGCGGCCCCGCCCCTCGAGGCACTGGAACGCCGCGCTGTGCTCGCTGTCGACCGGGAGGAGCTGCCCCCCACCCCGTTCCCACGCCGCCAGTGCGAGCTCTCCCGCCACCACCAGGCTCTCTTTGTTCGCGAGTGCGAGCGGAACTCCGCGCTCGAGCGTCCAGAGCGTCGCGTCGAGGCCGGCGAACCCGACCACGGCGTTGAGGACGTGATCCGGCTCCGAGCGCTCGAGGAGCTCGACGAGGTCGCCGCCGACCTGGACGTGCTCGACCTCGTACCGGTGCGCTAGCCCCGCGAGGTCGCTGGCGCCCGATGCGAGCGCGCATACCTCGAGCTCGGGATGCGCCGCGATGATCTCGAGCGCCTGCCGCCCGATCGACCCAGTGGCGCCGAGCAGCGCGATCCCCTTCACTAAGTCAGTGTACGGCCCTCAGGCGTAACCAAGCGCGACGAGCAGGTAGAAGGACGCGACGACCGCGAACAGCTGCGCGTCGATGCGGTCGAGCATTCCGCCGTGGCCGGCGAGCAGCGTGCCCGTGTCCTTCACTTGCATGTCGCGCTTGATGCCCGACTCGAAGAGGTCGCCGACGGGAGCGGCGATCGCGATCACCGCGCCGAGCAGCAGCGACTCCGGGATGGTCACGAAGTCCTGCTTGTACATCGCGAAGAACGGGACGAGGATCGCAACCAGCGTTCCGCCGACGAAGCCCTCCCACGTCTTGCCGGGCGAGATCAGCGGCGCCAGCTTGTGGCGCCCGAGGACGCGCCCCGTGAAATACGCGGCCGTGTCCGACGCGAAGACGGCCAGGACGACGGTGAGCGTCGCAAGCTGCGCGTGGTCGGGGATGTCGCGCAGCAGCAGTAGGTGCCCCAGCCCGACCGCGACCCAGCCGACGCCGAGGATGGTCATCCCGACCGACACCGTCGTCGGCGGCCTCGTCTCGGCGACCCCCTTCAGCAGGAACGCGAACGCGAGCGTTGCCATGAAACCGGCGAGCATCCAGGTGAGGCCGCCGAGCTGCGCCCCCACCAGCGCGAGCACCGATCCCGCGTAGCCGGCCAACACGAGCGGCCGCAGGTTGCGCGTCATCGAGTAGAGCTCGTGCAGCGAGACGAGCGTGGCGAGCAGGACGAGCACAAACAGCCACCACCCGCCGAGCCAGAGCACGCCGACGACGGCCGGCAAACCGACGATCGTGACCAGGATGCGCGACCAGAAGGAGCTCATCGACGAGCGTCGCGCAGCACCCATGCGCGCGACACTCATCTGCCACCGAAGCGGCGGCGCCGGCTCGCGTACTGCTGCAGAGCCTCGCGCAAGTCGTTCTCGTCGAAGTCCGGCCACAGCCGGTCGACGAAGACGAGCTCCGAGTAGGCGAGCTGCCACAGGAGGAAGTTCGAGATCCGTTGCTCACCCGACGTCCGGATCAGCAGGTCCGGTTCCGGCAGGTCCGGCTCGTAGAGCGCCGCAGCGAACGCCTCCTCGTCGATCATGTCGGGTTCGATCCCTGAGGCCGTTAGCCGCCGCGCGGCCTCGACGAGCTCGGCGCGGCCGCCGTAGTCGAACGCGATCCACAAGTCGATCCGGCTGTTGTCGGCCGTCTCCGCCTCCATCGCGGCCATCCGGTCCCGCAGCGCCTCGGGCGCACGATCGCGCCTGCCGACGAAGCGTGTGCGCACCCCCTGCGCCGCCAGGTCGGGAAGCTCCCGCTCGATCGTCTCCTCGAAGATCTCCATCAGCGCGTCGACCTCGGCCGAGGGCCGCGTCCAGTTCTCGGTCGAGAACGCGTAGACCGTCAGCGACTCCACGCCCGCGTCGATGGCCGCCTCGACGGTGCGTCTAAGCGCCCGAGTTCCAGCTCGGTGTCCCTCCGCGATCGGCACCCCGTTGAGCTGCGCCCAGCGTCCGTTTCCGTCCATGATGATCGCGATCGAGCGCGCGACCTCGGACGCACTTAGTGGCTCAGAGCCACTAACTTCCGGTTGAGGATGGCGGCGGAAACGGTCGAGGACGGCGCCCGGCGCGGGTAAGAGCTCCGCCACAACCTGGGCGAGGAGAAAGCGCTGTCGCACGATCTGGGAGGCGTTCGGCGGTGGCCGAACTACACCTCCATGATCTCTTCTTCTTTGTGCTTTAGGAGGTCGTCGATCGCGTGCGTGTGCGTATCGGTCAACTTCTGCACAAGCTCCTCCGCGCGGTGCTCCTCATCGGACCCGACCTCGCCCTTGTCAGCGAGCTCCTTCAGGTGGTGGATCGTGTCGCGCCGGATGTTCCTGACGGCAACACGCCCCTCCTCGGCGAGCTGGCGCACGACCTTGACGAGCTCCTTCCGGCGCTCCTCGGTCAGCTGAGGGATCGGCAGGCGGATGATCTTGCCGTCGTTCGCCGGCGTCAGCCCGAGGTCGGACTCCTGCAGCGCGCGCTCGATCTGCCTGAGCGAGTTGGGGTCGAACGGCTGGATCGTCAGCAACCGCGGCTCGGGCACGTTGATGGTGGCGAGCTGGCGGAGCGGCGTCGGCGTGCCGTAGTAGTCGATCTGGATTCGGTCGAGCAGCGCTGCCGACGCGCGTCCGGTACGAATCGTGTTCAGCTCGTGGCGCGCGGACTCGACGGACTTGTCCATTCGCGACGAGGCGTCCTGAATGAGGTCGTCGATCACAGCTCCTCCGGGGTCGAGATGATCGTGCCGATCCGCTCGCCGGCGACGGCGCGCCGGATGTTGCCCGGCGCCTGCTCGAACACGTAGATCGGCAGCCGGTTCTCCATGCACAGCGACAGCGCCGTTGCGTCCATCACCTTCAAGCCGCGCTCGATCACTTGCAGGTGCGTGAGCTCGGGCAGGAGCTCCGCGGCCGGATCGACGCGCGGATCGTCCCCGTAGACGCCTTCGACGGCGTGCTTGGCCATCAGGATCGCGTCTGCGTTGATTTCGAGTGCCCGCAGCGCGCCTGCCGTGTCGCTGGAGAAGAACGGGTTGCCCGTGCCGGCGGCGAAGATCACGATCCGGCCCTTCTCGAGGTGGCGGATCGCGCGCCGACGGATATACGGCTCAGCCACCTCGGAGACCGCGAGTGCGGACTGAACGCGGGTGTGCGCGCCGCGGCGCTCGAGCGCATCCTGGAGAACGAGCGAGTTCAGGACGATCGCGAGCATCCCCGCGTAGTCGGCCGTTGCGCGGTCCATCCCCTCGGCGGCCGCCGCCATCCCACGCCAGATGTTGCCGCCGCCCATCACGATCGCCAGCTCGAGGCCGCCGGAATGAACCTCGACGATCTCCTCGGCGATCGACTCGATTCGCTCCGGGTCGAGACCGAAGTCGCGATCCCCCATCAGCGCCTCGCCCGACAACTTGAGCAGGACGCGACTGAACGCCGGCGCTTGCGCGTCGGCGCCGCGCGCGGCCGCCTCGGCGGGCGCGCTCGTCATCCGGTGAGGGCGTGTCTCTCGAACTCGAGCACCTCGGCGCCTTCCTCGTGGAGCACCTGCGAGACGCTCTTGGCGGTGTCGTGGATCCAGACTTGCTCAGCCAGCACCTGCGCGGCGAAGAAACGCTTGTTCAACATCCCTTCGACGATCTTGTCACGCGCCTGCTCCGGCTTGCTCTGCACCTCGTCGGAGCTGAGGTAGATCTCCCGTTCCGACGTCACGAGATCTTCCGGAACGTCCTCGCGCCCGACCCATTGCGGACTCGACGCGGCGATGTGCATCGCGAGCTTCCGCCCGAGCTCGGGATGTCCGCCCCGAACTTGCACGAGCACGCCGATCTTGTTGGCCGGTGGGTGCGCGTAGCCGTTGACCGCTGCGCCGTCGACCGCCTCGAATCGGGTCGCGCCGACGACGACGACGTTCTCGCCGAGCTTCCCGGACAGCTCCACGCGCTCCTCTTCGAGCGACGCCTCCGCTCCCGGACCGCCGGCCTCGACGGCCTCGAGGACCTTCTCGGCGAACGACAGGAACCCGTCGTTGTTCGAGACGGGCTCGGTCTCGCAGCCGATCGCCACCATCGTCCCGCGCTTTGCGTCGTCGGTGATTCGGTACCCGACCTTGCCCTCCGGGGTCTGTCGGCCGGCACGCTTGGCCGCGCTCGCCGCCCCCCACTCGCGCAGAAGCCGCACCGCCGCCTCCATGTCGCCGTTCGTCTCCGTCAGCGCGCGCTTGCAGTCCATCATCCCCGCGCCGGTCTGGTCGCGGAGCTCCTTCACGAGCTGAGCGGAGATCGCAGTCATTCCGATCCGTCCTGCGCGTTCGCTGCGACCGGCTCCTGCTCTTCGACTGGCTCGACAGCAGCCTCGTGCTGCCCGAGCTGCTCGTACTCCGGCGCCTGTTCGGCCGGACCTTGTGGCTCTGAGCCACTAGCTGGTTCGGGCGCAGGCCCGGTTCCCACGGCGGTCGGCAAATCCGCGTCCGTAGTTTGTGGCTCTGAGCCACTAGCTGCTGCCTCGGAAGGCTCTTCAGAGGGGCGCTCGCGAGGCGCCTGACGCGCCTCGAAGTCGCGCTGCCCAATGCGGTTGCGCCCCTCCTCTACCGCGTCGGCGACCGCGCGCGTGATCAGGTCGCACGAGCGGATCGCGTCGTCGTTGCCTGGGACCGGGAAATCGGCGTCGTCGGGATCGCAGTTCGTGTCGACGATCGCGATGATCGGCAGCCCGAGCCGGCGCGCCTCGCGCACGGCCAGCTGTTCCTTCCGCAGGTCGATGATGAAGACGGCGTCCGGCTGGCGCTTCATGTCGGCGACGCCGCCGAGGTTGGCCTCGAGCTTCTCGAGCTCGCCGGCCATCGTGATCCGCTCCTTGGCAGGGAGCAGGTCGAGCTGCCCCTCGTCCCGGAGGCGGCGCAGGTCGTGGAGGCGCTCGATGCGCTCGGAGATCGTGCGCCAGTTGGTAAGCAAACCGCCCAGCCAACGCTGGTTGACGAACGGCATACCGACGCGCGCGGCCTGCGTGGCGACTGCGTCCTGGGCCTGCTTCTTCGTGCCGACGAACAGGATCGTGCCGTTGCGCTCGGCAAGATTGCGGGCGTAGTCCTGGGCTTCGTTCAGGAGCTCGAGCGCCTGCTGCAGGTCGATGATGTAGATCCCGCTGCGCTCGGTGAAGATGAAGCGGCGCATCTTCGGGTTCCAGCGGCGCGTCTGG